>Ga0335073_10004949_pt1 | contig 18684 bp, 16 predicted proteins | sample Lox_Sample_22_FD_207093 | JGI IMG/M metagenome (GOLD analysis project Ga0335073, IMG submission 207093) | Soil microbial communities from Loxahatchee National Wildlife Refuge, Florida, United States - Lox_Sample_2.2 | ecosystem: Environmental > Terrestrial > Soil > Wetlands | place: USA... | reverse complement strand
CAGCCATACGCACAACGATGCCATGGGCCAAGCAGCGACGGCGACGGTACCGACAACCGGCCTGTTTCCAGTGCCTGGCCCGTCATTTGCAGTCGACGCTCTCCCGCCCGAGCACCCGCTTATCACGAGGTACCTGCAAAAGCGCGAGGGCGTGCCGACTTTGACGAAGCGTGATGGCTCCCAGATTCCTCTGGATCACCCGTTCACAGTGCTTTCGCACTGCGTCGACGTCATCGACGAGGGTGTGGCCACTCGCTTTACCGACGGCATCCGCAACAAGCTCGAGAGGCTCGCGAGAGGTGGCTAGACAGCGACGACGATGACGATGTTCTCCTGGAGATCCGATGGATAGCGATGTACCATGTCAGAATCATACCTTATGTTGTTTCGAGCGACTTCCGCTCGATGATTTATCACCACTTCATCATTTGAGATCTATCGGCGTTTAATCAGTGGACCCTTTTGTCCTTGTTCGGCAACAGGGTATGGTGGAGTTTGTTTTACCTTTCAGAGAAGCTGATGACAGCGATGTGCCTTTGGCACGGAACGGTCTTTCGTTCGGTTTGGTTACTTTGAGATACACCTTCCCTATCTCTTTCTGCATTTGATGTACCATTCGGTCCTTCGATCCGGTCTTGGCGTTCGGTCCTTGCTCGGGTGGCAACGATGAGCTTTAGACACGCAGAGTATGCGAGTCGACGACGAGAGAAAAAGACGATGAAGGAGGAGAACTAGAACATGGCAAAATGAACTCGTGGCCGATTATCAACAGGGCCATGATCTGTTGGAGGGGGTTCATGTGATCAGGTATCATCCTGATTGGCCGAGGTAGATGGCCACAACTTTCTTTCCTATGGCGTTCTAGGTCTTTTGATGTTCGCTTTCTTTGACGCTTTCGGGCAAGTCACGATTCACGGCCTCTAAAGCGTGCTGATGTCGGTGTTTGTCTCCGTAATGTTTTCTGATAATCTGGATAAGGGACTGCTCAAATGAGAGAGGGTCTTTTGCTTTGATCGAAATAGAAGTAATTCTTTTGAAAAAGTCCTTGTTTCTTCATGTTTCTCTCCTTCACCTTATAGTCATGGTTAAGCCGCCTCCTATCGGTAACACAATCACCGTTACTCCGACATGCTGCCCTGTCAACGCATGATGTTACTTCTCGGCAGGCGTTTTTACTTAGCCTTCCCGTTCATCGGTGTGTCTCTGTCGATTCCTTTCAGACAACCCGAGCCACATTGGGTCCTAAGTGGTGCAGATCGGAGTGCTGTGGGTACATTGGGATTGCGCAAATGATCCTTCCGTACCCCGAATCTCCGTAACAGTCAAGACAACATGGACTTTCTAATCACGTTGGGTATAGACGACGATCTCACTAGACCGATATTATCAATTTGAAATGCTGATTCTTCCTCATTTCAGCTAGAATACTCTTTGGTCGTGTAACTTGATCTATGGGCTGCCTAAGGTGCGCTTGATTGCTTGTTCGTGTTGTTTAGACATCCAACCATCATCTTCCCCCGCCGCTCTCCGGAAAGCTATGACACACTTTGAGTCTGTCCGTAGAAGTCGTCTCATGCCAAACCAGGAACATCCGGAGGGAGCCAGCAAAAGCCGGGACTGTTCCATGCGACAATTGCCTGACTAGGTCTTGTGAAAGCGGATAGCGGAGTGATGGAGGCACCGACTCGCCGTGATGGCTGCAACGATGCGAGCGGAAATATAAGTGATGGGATAGCTCCATGCCATCTCTGCGCCCCTGACCATAGTCATGTTGTGAACCATACCTTCTTTCAACCGTCGCTGCAGCGAAAATCCATGCGAGATTGAAAAGCCGCATGGCTAGCGATCACCCCGGAGACTCAAAACACCGTGCCGTGGGCATGCTCAATTAACTCGCCAAAGCCGACTTTCAGCACAGGCGCAGACTCGCGCTCTCACAAGCGGTCTTGCGGCTTCCTTTGCCCGAGTCCGACAAAGCTATGTTTACGGAGGGGGTATTCACTGCCTCCCTAAGTGCGAAAGGCTGCGATTCCAAAGAACACGCACGATCTTGCAGCGGGCCGTTTTACTTTCAGCCGAGTTCATGACAATGAGGCTTGTCAGTAATGCTCTTCGACGGGCTAGCCGGATTAAACTCCACGATGTGGAATGTAGCTGCTTACGAGTCACGTTGTCGGAGCCGCGTCAAATGCCAGTGATGAGATCGTATCAGGAGCACCTTCGATGAGCGAGTAGTAAGAGACTGTAAGTTAGAAGCGCCAAGCATCAACCGGTGCAATTGGCGCCAGACGGACCCAGGATCTGCTGGAGGTAACTGATTGTGCTGCGCCATCGCTAGTTCTTTGTGCCGACTCTCCTCTCTCCGAACATCCCCAAGCCGAAGTCCGGGCGGAAGACCAAAGATATGACGCTTCACACTTTGTCGGATGTTTACGGAGATGGAAATGGTCGCAGATTCACATTCACGGTGCTACGCGGGTTGTCTGACGATCTACGCCACTGCACGCCTTCATAGCGAAAATTGTACCAAATCCGACGGACGACATGGAAGCTGTACCTGCTGGAGGTTCCTGGATGTCGTGGAGCGCAGTGGGCTAAAAGTGGTGTGAACCGGACAACTACCCGCCATTGTTTCACGGCTCTGAGATGAGAAGCCGCGGACATTCAGTGGGGTAGGCCCGAATCTTGCGCCCCAAAATGTTAGGTCCTCAAGGCCAAAGCCCACTGCGCCTGTACCTCTGTCGCAGCAAGACTGCGCCCGGAAGGCCCCCTATACCGCCAAATATGCCGCCAGAACCCCCTGCCGACCCCCCCGCCTAAGCCCCGAAATAGGCCACCTTCTTCAGCCACGAACTATCTTCAACTTCTTCTCCACTGAATTGCATACACGACAATTCCTTCACGGGCCCTTCGACATTGCCACTGTCAGAATCTCCTGTGCCTGAAGTTATTCCAATTGCTGTCCTTATGATACTGGTACCCTAAACCATGGCTGAAGCCGCAAACTCTCTTCAATACTTGCTCTACCGGTGACGAAAATAGGACCGTTGGTCGACCGGGGCGGGGAGCCGCCTTAAACTCCTGAAGAAACTCCACCACTTGTGAAGCGGATGCCGTAGCAGAGTTATGTCCACGGTGGACTTGAAGGCCGTGGACTTAGCCGTTCCCAACCTCAGCGTGCGGACAGATATATAGTTGCTGGGAGAGTACAGTTCCGATCGACCTTCTTTTCCCAGTCTTCAAAGACATCTATCACATCTTCAAGCATCGCGGATTTCAAGCTCTACCGAAGTAGCAATTATTTAATTCCTTAACCAGTCAAGCATCATCCCATATCTAATTCACAATGTCTAAGCAAATCCCAAGCTGGAGTTTGGAGGGCAAGAACGCCCTTGTCACCGGTTCCGGTAAGTCGTGATATACAATGTGGCGATCAATGCACGCAAACAATGTCTGACATTTCGCGTCAGGCCGTGGTATTGGCAAGGAGATGGCTCTCGAGCTCGCTCGCCGTGGCGCCAACGTCGTTGTAAACTACGCCAACAGCCCCGAGGCCGCCGAAGCCGTGGTCAAGGAAATTCAGGCTATGGGCCGTCAGGCGGTTGCCATCAGGGCCAACGTCGCCAACGTTGACGAGACTGTTGCGCTCTTTGAAGAGGCCAAGAAGCACTTCGACAAGCTCCACATCGTCAGCTCCAACTCTGGTGTCGTGTCGTTCGGCCACATGAAGGATGTCACTCCAGAGGAGTTCGACCGCGTCTTCAACATCAACACTCGCGGCCAGTTCTTCGTCGCACGTGAGGCGTACAAGCACCTCGAGATCGGTGGCCGCATCATCCTGATGGGTTCCATCACCGGACAGGCCAAGGGTGTTCCCAAGCACGCCGTCTACTCTGGCAGCAAGGGCGCCATTGAGACCTTTACTCGCTGCATGGCCATCGATGCCGGCGACAAGAAGATCACCGTTAACTGCGTTGCTCCCGGTGGCATCAAGACCGACATGTACCACGCCGTGTGCAAGGAGTACATTCCTGGTGGCGACAAGATGAACAACGACCAGGTCGACGAGTACGCCGCGACATGGTCGCCGCACAACCGTGTCGGCCAGCCTCTCGATGTTGCCCGCGTTGTCGCCTTCCTTGCCTCTGACGACGGCGAGTGGGTGAACGGCAAGATAATCGGCATTGGTGAGTAGCTTCGCTGGACCTCGAACCGTTGAGATCACCGCTAACATTCATCAGACGGCGCCGCTTGCATGTAAATGCGTAGCACTGTACCGAATTTCCATCTTTGCCAAACTTAAATCTCGAAGCATCCACCATTCTACCATTCCGCAAATATGCCTTAGATCATCCCATGTCTCGCGTGCGGGCAGCTGAAATGAAGTCAGGAATGACCAACTCTTCCCGGAGCGGCGGCAAGGCTGTGTGTGTTGAAACGAGCGCTGGCGTTGACGTTGTTGCTGTCGCAGTTGAAGCATTAAAAACTACATATTTAGACTACTACATTGCTGTATCTTTCTTCATGTCCCGCGTTTAGCTGCGTGGGCGATAAAGTAATGCCAATAGTCACATTGTCAAGATGTCTCGCTGCTAAGTGCTAGTTATCATCGGCCAGTACATGGCTTATCGTATGTCAACGCCGAAGCTTCGTAAGGGCTTGCGATGCACTGCCCACTCGTTCTCAATTGCATCACCATAATTTCGCGCTGTACTCGGATACTGCAATGTCGACTCTGAGGATGGATGTATGCCTTGGAACAAAACAATTGCGCTTCGCAGGCTTGTCCGCCTCGGATTTAGAGATGCATTATGCGGTCGACGAATGGCCCAGACACGGCCTCATGCGGCTTCTCTCCATTTCTGGCCAGCCATGGACTTAGTGTGAATTTCACCATGCATTTTCCCACTACCGTCTGCAGGGAATAGACTGTTGTGATTCGTTTCATGAGAAGCGTTGCCGCCATGATTGGCGCGAAGGGCGGAGGGCGCTGTCGAGCCGACGACAGCCGTTTTATCGATTGGCCCAGGCACAGCCTTGAAGCTACCATCCAAGGCCTGTCTGTCATGTAAAGCCTCGCACGCTCGTGCTTCTTGCATGCACATCGAACCCGCGCATTCAAACAAGACCTCAAACCCACATATAACCCCTCTACCAGTCTGAAGCCTCACTTCGACTCCGCGACTTCTTCAACCTCATCGACCACAGACATGCAGCCATGCAGCGGACCGACTCTTGCGTTTTCAGCCTCGTAACCGCTTTTACCAGTGGCTTAGACGTCTTCAAGAAGTTTCGAGGACGCAAGCACAAAAAGAAGAGCAAGCGTGCCCAGGCTCATGCGGCAGCCTCGTCAGAGAAGACGGGTGAAGAGCTGAGATTGAGTAAGAGCCTGAGACGCGGTACGGCAGACATCCAGGGAGAGTACGAGAAGCACTACAGAGGTTACGGCGAGAGATTCGCTGTAGGAGATCGTATGGACTCTTCATCCAATGTACATCAAGCTCCCGCTGACTGTGTACGGCAGCAATTGCACAAGCCTCTCTCTGTGAGACATTGCTGAAGTTCAACTCCGGCTTGGTCGATATCATATCGTCATTCCTGCGTTCCAGCCGGAAGGACGTCCACCTTGACTACCAATCCCTCATATCTCTCTCCGATACCTCACGGAATGAAGCCTTAAACACGCTGAGCCGTCTATCGCAGCGTCTTTCGCGCTCGAACCTCACCCTCATCCCGCACCCGAGCCACAGCACGCCGTACGGCAAAGGCCCACACGACGGGAAGTCCCTCAGCAAAGCGGCCTCGACGGACCAGCTCAACAAGAAGAAGGCTGCGAAAGGCCCCACCAGCGTCCCAGCCAAGCCGGGCGCCGACAAAGCGCAGCACATCCGCAAGATGCAGCTGTACAACGCGTCGGCGCCGCAGCTAGTGATGGTAAAGCCGCGGCGGCCGCACGCCCACCGCGCCGGCTCCGCCTCGTCCGCCGGCCCGCCGGCGTCCCCGCCACCCTCCTACAAGTCGTCGCCGCCGCAGTCGCCGCCGCCCGTGTCGCCAACAGCGTTCTGGCGCCCGCCGCCGCCGCCGCTGCAGCAGCAGCAGGCCGCGCCTCTGGCGTACCCAGCCGCGTACGGCCTCCCGCCGCCGCAGTACAGCGCGCCCGCGGCCACGCCTCCGCCCATCCCGCGCAAGCCGGCGGCGTACCGCAGCGCGAAGGTCGGCGCGCCGGAGCCCCCGCCGGCGGACGCGACGCTGCGGCGGCGCGCTCCCAAGATGACGCCGTCGCTGTACACGTTCGCGTCCGACTCGACCAAGCTCGGCGAGATCCCCATGGACCGCTGGAACGTGCCGTTTGACTGGGGCGCCGCCGAGCGCGGCAATCGCGAGGCTGCGCTGGGGGTGGCGCCGCCGGCGCCGCCGCCCGAGAGGAGGGGGTTGCTGAGGGGGCTGCTCGCGTGGAAGAAGGGCTAGGGGAGGGCGATGAGGCGTGGTGAGGGTGGGCGGCTTGCGATTCGCTGCGCGAGATCGCGTGAGCCTTGATATGAGATATGAATCGTTACGGCCGGCTTATGCATGGGTTTGGAGCGCTACGACATTTCTAGCTGACTATAACTTATGAACCATTAATATTGGACTGGGCTATCTAGAATATGACATACATCTTCCCCAGATATCGGCATACTTGAGCTTCCACAGATAGTGATGTGAGCCGCGGAGAGCTGAATTGATCTGCATTGAGTGATAAGCTAGAAACCTCCAAGCATGTCTGCTAAGCTTCTTTTCATGCGTGCTTTGACATGACGCTTATGGCCTGAAGCCTTGCTCGCATCTCTGGTTTGACTTCGACTATCGGGAACAGGTCTGTCGTTTGGCGCTTCAGGATTGTTATGGGTCCGTTGATACCAGGCACGGCATTCTCCATCGCATGCACAGTCGCTAACCCATTGGCCAAATCTACCATGAAAGACATCCAAGACTGGCTTCTCGTCGTTTGAACCGCCATTAATAGTTGAATCGCCGCGCCAGGATTCCAGGAGTTCGTACAGCGCTGTTCGCACGGGCGAGTGCGACGGACGCGTATTCGTCTCCTTCGAAAGCCAATTTGTTTGCTGCTGTGCATCATTTCCCGTAGTTGGCGTGACATCAATGTGAATAGCTTGCAATTTGGGGAGGAATGCCAGATACTCAAGGCAATCTGGCGATTGCCGGAACGAAGGCGACTGGTAGGAGTTTAGGACGAACAGCTCCAGTTTGGGAAAAGCACCCCGGTGTTGCGTGTGATCGGCCCACGCTCGCATAACACGAGCATTAAGACTGTTCATAACTATCCTCTCGTATACAGCAAGAGCTGTGAGGTTGGGAATTGTCCCAATTTGCATCCATTCACTCAAATCAAGAAAATAGTCGCTGATGGTGAGAATTGTGAGCCACTCTAAGTTCGGTGCAGAGATATAAGGTACCGCTGGCGACAGCTGATTCTCAAAGAGATTCGAGGTACGGTAGTGACAAAGAGGCTTTAGTTTCCAGCCGTATGCAGTGACGAACCGTTTCCATACTGTGACGCTGACAAGCCTAGCAGTGCAAATGCGATCCCAGAGTTTCTGACCGAATGGATCCCAGGGAAGGCTTCGAAGAGCGTCTGAATCAAGGTTGGGCAAGTCGAGGAGTATGGAGCGCATAACCATGTCTTGCAGTGATGCGGCGCCGCCGCTGTTTCGATATGCACGCAAGCGCGCACCGCTCTTCTTACTCTTCAAGAGCCATTTAGATATTGAGAATTCGCACGTTGTATTCTCCGTGAAGACTTGACCATCTTCTGGATCATACGTGAGACTCATTTTGTTTGCTATATTCCGTCCTCATGCCGACATAAGCTTGTTCCAGTCGATGAGTTATGTTTGGTGTACTGCCAGGATTCCGCAATAATCAACATCTCGGGATGCCGAGTAATTGGAATAGTCGGAATATTGTGGCCTCATACGTAAAGAGCATCGAAAATTTGTTCCAAGCTCTTGCAATACCAGCAGTCCAAGATCGCCTTCACGTCGAGGCGCTTGGTGAAATTCGAAGTCTTGGGTTAAGATGCCAAATTCGTATCTCAGAGACCCTAGTCGAATTGTGGCTGCGCTGGTAGCTTGCCAGCCCAGATACTGAATCAGGCTTGAAGAAGAGCTTTTATTGGTATTCAGAGATAGGTGTGTGCTAATTTCGCTTGAATGTAATTATCTGAGTTGAAGTTGAAGTGTTGGATGCAGGTACGGTACCTTTGTACATCGAAGTCGGCGAGCAAACGCCGACTTGTACCGTACCGATTTCCAATTCTCCCCGCAGACTCACGAGACGTCAATTCAAGCATCCTTACATATCACCCACCTCATCATGGACGGTCTCAATGAAATAGTTTACTATCAAATATGATCATTAAGAAACCGGCAATTTGTATCTCTTCATATAATGGCCTCGTCAATCCCCACAGCTTCCAAACTTCGCCATCTACCCAGACGTCATCGATATCGCAATGCCGCTCAAGACGAAGAGGATATGCCACGGTAAAAGAAAGCTCCCAAGATAAACCTTTCATCGATCAGTGGCCGCAATCGCTACATCCCAATAAACTTCCATCACCCTACCAAATCCTCGATCACAAGCGCGGCACCACCTACTCCAAAGCCCGCTTCGTCGAACTCGTAAAGCTCTACCACCCCGATCGAACCGACCATCCCGCACATGCCTCCCTCTGCAAAGCCGTCCCCGCAGCCGTCCGTCTCGAACGTTACCGCCTCATCGTGGCGGCCCACACCATCCTCTCCGACCCGTACAAAAGCCGAATGCACGAGCTCAACGGCGCGGGGTGGGCCGGCCAACCCGACGTGATCCGGATGCGGTATCCGCGCAGCGGGCCCGACAGCCCGATGGCGAACGCGACGTGGGAGGACTGGGAGGTGTGGTACGAGCGGCAGCGGGCGGCGCGCGGCGAGCAGCCGCCGCCGCGCCGCCGCCCCGTCTTCATGTCCAACGGCGCCTTCGTCAGCCTGATCGGCGTGCTGGCCGCGCTGGGCGGCGTCGGCCAGGCTGCGCGCGCGGACTCCACCACTAAGGCTGTGCTGCTGCTGCGCGAGGAGGCCCACGAGGAGGCGGCGCGCGAGATCAGGCGGGTGCGGGATGAGGCCAGGGGCTTCTCTAAGGATGAGCGGATTGAGAACTTCTTGAGGAGTAGGGATCCTGCGGCTGACAAGCACGAGGGATTGAGGGACCTCATGCTGCATATGGATGTTTGTGGGCCTGGACAAGGCGTGGCCGGAGGGGCTCGTAACAGAGATGCGGATTTTAGGAGATCATATCCTGATACTGGGCAGAAGAGTCATCCACTTCAGCATAAGGTTGATGCCGCATCAACAACGTAAAGATTTGCCGGGCCAGCTAATCTAAACGTTATTAGATGCTAACCGGTTGCTTGTTGCTGAACAGACGAAAAGCATGACGATGCTGATGATGCGTGATTTGGGCGTTCAGGAGGCAACGGACTATCCACAGTGATCGACCATTTGATAGATTCAAGTGCATACATGAAATGTACAGGATACACATCTATCTTTAGCTGCCATAGTATGTCCAAAGATCCCTTCCACGACTTGATGCATATTTTGAGCAATGGTTCTCACACGCTCACCCATCGTATATCGATTAGTGCATGTAAATACAACATCATCGCCCTTTCTTAACCCAGTTTTCAATGCTTGTCCGTGCATCGGTTATCTTCTCTTCTAACATTGCGACTCCCATCTTCGAATGCGCAATGCCAGTCTGCACAAAGTGAGTCACAGAGTCACTTGTTCTAGCATGTAAATCCGCAAGGGCCGGGAACTTCTTTTCGTACGACCAAATGAGGTCTCCAACGTTGCCCATTGTGATCGGGATCACCGCATATCCCATTCCAACGCCAACCGCGAGCGGCACGGAGAATCGCAGCAGAATATTGCGGTTGCGGACGAAGATTGACGAGCCCATGGCACCGACTAGAACGTACAATACACCCGGCATCAACCGCTCTCCAGATTCTTTTGGCGGAGCGAGCGAGGCAATGGTGGACGTGAAGGAATGCTCGAGATTAAAGGCGCGAGTGAGTAGATTATTAGTCTGGTCTTCCGCCGCGACGGCATAGCCGTGAGTCCACAAACGCGCATGCCGTATCTGCTCCGCTAGCCGGTCGGTAAGATTGGCTTTTCGAGGTTCTGGGGCTTCTGGAGATGAATTGGAGGGTGCTGGAGCTAAGCTTGCACCATGAGGAACAGGTAGTACTGATGGATAGTCATCGTAAATTGGTTTTCGAGACGACTGAAATCATTCAGCATTTCAAATAGGTATATGGCTTGCTGTACGGACCTTTGCCGGAGGGTTTAAGGGCGAATCGGCATGAACTGATGATTTCGGGATAAGGATAGCTCCGGTGGTGAGCGCGACGATTGAAGCCGCAGCTCCCTGGTAACGTTAGAAGCCATGTAGGTATGAGAAACAACATTTATCTTACAGGTCGCGCAAGGAGCCTGAACGCCATTCGACTTGTGGTCGAGATTCAATGGTGGATTGAAGATTTCTTACTCGCGGTTCATGTTTCTCGACGTCAAGCAATATAAGGCTACAAGGCAGAACATTTCTACGAAAATCCGCACTGAATGTGATGGAAACGCATCTTCCTCTGATCTCCGCGACAAAGTTGACAACATTGTTCTTCTCCAACGAAGCGCTAACATAGACTCTACGACGTTTAATCCGCAAATAACTTCTGTTCTCTATATCAAGAGAGGTCTTGCCGGATCCGGACTAAAGGATTAACCGGTCTCAGCAAATACCGGATTAGATAACCCATGACGGTCCGCTCCGTAATCCAAACACCGCTATACATATCTCGAGGGCAACCGCCCACTTCAAACGCTCTCTCGGGTTCGCTTGAGATGTAATGGACCCCAATTCTGCACTTCATACTATAAGTAGCCTTTCATCCTGGCTTTTCTGATTATATACACCGATCTAAAAGCTAGAGTCAGATGGGTTTTGTTTTGCCGTAGTCTGGAGACTTTGCGGCTTGCGTAATCATTCGACGACACACCGCCGACCGCAAGAAGTACTGAATGTGGGAGGCTTGAGAAGTTGCTGATGCGCAGCCAGCATACACCGCTTTCGAGCCTTGCAAGTTGCAACACCAGGATTCCTTGGCATTTGATAATCCGCTGAAGGTCAGGTTGCAAATGCTCGCGGCCTATCTCTAAGTTCGGAAAGTTTGGAAGTTATGCGACTCGAATTTCGAAATCTCTCAGGTTGGTGTATGACAGAGGTGGCTTTCAGGGCGACTTGTCCCCCAAATGAGGTCAATGCCTCGTGCATAGTGCTGCCATTGCGCCTTAATTGGCCTCCCCATCCTTCATTGCTTCCCGCTTACATCAGACAACCATTCCCTGTCCCACACACTGCGCTGCTGAACCCGGCGACTTTTGTTCGTGTAAGAAACCGATCGGCATCGGATCGCCAAGGAGTCACCGAACACTTTTCGAAGGGGCTGGGTTCAGGTTCGGCAGTTTTGCCTCAAACGCGCCGTTCGAGATGACTTCCCGTCGCAGAGCCTTTCGATCCTCGTGGCCTTCACTTTCCTCGGACGTCGCGATTTCCATGAAGATTTTCGCCTTGGTCTCGCAGGACTTCTCCGACTCGAGAAATTCGCTCAAAAGCTAAGCTCAGCTCTGGTTTGCAAAACATGGGATGTGCTCCAGTGAAGTGCTTGCGGTGCGTCTGGGTGACCGGTCACCTTTCCCACGCCCCATGACTGCAAGCGTTGCAAAGGAGCAGCGAACGCTCGGAACCCCCATATCGCGCACACCACGAGATGAGTTGTCGACTTGGCAGTTGCTCAGCTCGATCCTCGGCCGTAGAGGGCAGGCAGAACGCGGCGAGAGCCGTTTGGCCGGAAGTTTTAAGTTGAAACGTTCTTTTCTCGTATTGTCCGCACGTACACCTTGGGTGGAGAAAGCCCTCCGGCCGGCCGTTTAACAGTGTTCGGACAGGCGCTGAGGCCAATGGGTTGAGCCGGGCGCTGTTGGAAGGTGTGTCGGATTGGGCGATGCCAGCAAGTACAACCCTCTGGGCGCACTAAGCCCCCCAGCCCGCACTTGCCAGGCTAAAATCGGTTTCATCGCGCTTCTAATTTGATTCTGGCTCTGCCGACCAGGGGGGCAGAAACGCCAGCCCCAGGCCCAATCATGGCCGCCAGGTGCATGTACTCCGCCACTCTACAGCAACCACACCTCAGCCTTATGAAGTCGCTCATTCCCGCTGCGGCTTCCACCTCTGCCTGGGCATGGTCCAAACGTTTAATCGAGCGCTCTTCGCAAAGATCACTCCACCAGATGTGGTCTTGTCACTCGCTTTCTCCTGTCGACTGATTCTTCCGTTGCGCCACTTGCCTTCCCCGCTAGCGACTGCTATATGAAAGCTCGACATCCAGCTGAAACCGTCGCGCAACCGTGTTATTAATTCATCCTGCCGCGCTCGAATGCCACCGTAAACCATGGCCACGAGCGTACCACGATCAACCACGTCCGAACCGGACACTCTCTTTCCCGCTCAAGACGATGGGCTCGCCTCGAACTACGTGCACGCCTACCAGCAAAGGCATTACAGCTATCCCATGATTTCTGCTCATGCCAACGCCGTACCATTTTCAATCGCTCCCACCATGCCTCTGGGCATGTATTCGCAACCGCAGCACTTCGAATTCCTCACCACGGCACCGGCCACTCAAACCACCTACTGGCCGAGTCCGCCTTTATCGGTCGGTCCGGATCAGTGCAACTTTGATGCCATCTCGTCTTCCACTATCAGTCCTGCCCAAACCGTACCGGTCACCCTTCAGTATGATCTGGGTCTAGGTCAAGAGCAACAGCCACCGATGCCAACCTTCACTTCAGCGCCCTTTGGACCACCTTCCAGTTCAGACATCTCCCGTGACTCCAACCCCTCGAGAGCATCGTCACCCGGAAACACCGACCTGAAGACTTACGGCTACCAAAACCACCCTTCTGGAACGTGGAGTTGCGCGTATCCCGGATGCACCTCCAAAGCCGTTTTCACCAGGGGCTGCGATCTCAGGAAACACCACAAGAGACATACCAAATCATTCTTCTGCCGATATCCCAACTGCACGCAATCCAGCGGAGGCGGGTTTTCTAGCAAGAAAGATCTTGCCAGGCACGAGGCCAAGCACAACCCAACCGTTGTTTGCGAGTGGCACGGATGCGAGCGAGTATTCAGTCGCGTTGACAACATGGTACGTAAAATTTTGCGAGACAATCATCAATTTGAATTGCGCCCTGACATTGCTACCAGAGAGATCATGTCAAGAGGATTCATCTCAAGGCCTCACGACGTGTGTCGCTGCAACGGGCGAACACAAACTGATGGCTTTCGCTAGCGGCGATGACTAGCTCACGTCGCAAATGGAAAACAGCAGCGTTGACGAACTCACGATCCTTACGAAGGGAAACTTAAAGGTATAATTTTGTACTGCATAGGGCAAGGCGCGGCGGGAACATACTTGAGCGTTCATCGTGGGGATCTGGGATCTTGATTTTGGACTCATTGAGCCTGCGTGGCATCGAAATGGATTGCACGCGCGAGCCTGGCATTTGTATTGCGATACTCTCTACATGCTGCAAATTCTGCAAATTCTGCAAATTCCGCAAATTCTTCGCATGCAGAGACGACCTGGGCAGTTCTGCGGAGTCTCGGGATGGACACCGTTCCTACCAATGTTTGACTAAGTAAAGGCTAGATTTAGGAAAGGTAGAGGTAACACAGCTCTGTATTGACAGATACCAACACGTGCTTTTTTCTCTCACAAGTTTTTCTCGTAGTCGGGAGCGTGGAAATTAGCCAGACAAGTGACAACCTACCGCCATGGGAAAGGAAGCGGGTGACCGGGCACCAGTGTCTCTTCCTGCCCTCGTACCTGGTTCGGATGCTATAGATGGATCCTGATCGCCGCTATGCCTCGTATAGACTCGTACCCTGGCTCTGGGCGGAGGCGAAGGCGAGGTGTGTGCTGTAGCCTGTGGGTCGAACACCCCCTTCTCGCAGGGCCATTCATTCAAAATCTCCCGCCCTCCAACAGCTCCAGGGAAGTCGGTTGTCTCAAAGATAGCGGAGGGCGGCGAAGAAGCTTGATGCTCCCGGGCCACACCAAACATACGAAAACGCCGGTGGTGCTTATTCATTGCAGCTGTCGGGTCTGCGTGCTGCAGGACATTTCATTCTTGTCTTTGGCTGGTGGCTTAACAATGCGACGGGTTGGCGAACGGGCGGTTACTGCTCTGGCGCAATTGGCCATGCTCGCCTTCCGGTTGCAGTCAAGCTTCCTAAATTGTCGGACTCCCTGCGTCGGCCACTACCAGAGTGCCGGAGTGTGGGATGCTTATTCAGGGAGAGTGAGGGGGCTTCGTGCTTTCGTGCTTTTTCGCCGTTGCACTGCCCTGTAGGCCCTATGGTCGGCGCCGATTGCAAAACAGCCCTATCGAAAACGCACATCATGCGCGGGTTCGCCGCATTAGACCAGACAAAAAAACAATTCCACGCGGGTGTTGCAGTCGTTTACAGCCAGCTCCGATGGGACCAGCTGTTGCAAATGCGCTCCTTCGCTGCTATTCCGGTGCACACCATCCCATTGGGTACCGTGTCAGAATGCGTCTCCGTGAGCGCATTGCTTCCTGCCTCACGGCCAAAGACTCGTATTTTCACGTTTCACAGGCTGAAATCGCGGGCACTTGTTACAGGCTGTGAGGGAAATAGGACACGCCAACCACAGTGTAGAGTTGCGAATAATGGCATTCTTAGCACGGCGCAGCTTTCGCCCACTTCAGGCATCATCAAAAACTTTACACCATCCATTGGATCACAGTGTCTGCCTCTTTCGGTCCCATGTTTCCTTTCTTCTTTCACATGACAATATTCCAAATAAAGCGAGCATAAACCATCGCCATTCTCCCACGTGACTGGCATAGCGGTATCAGGATGGCGCAGCATATGGCTCTTCGCGAAGTCACATAACTTCTAAAAACAATACCCATTCATCAACTCAATTTCCACAAGGCTGCCGCATCAAAAAGGTGTGATGGCTTCATGGTGCTCAGAACGGATCGGTCCAATAGACCTCGGAGATTCCTTCATAGCCGTCCACGTCGTATTTCATTGCCGCGGACGAATTGCCATAGCGTGAACACATCACGAGGTGTCGTTGTTGTGCAACCAGCTGTCGGTGTAAAGGAGAAATTGGGGTCAGTAATGTAATCGTTCCTTAAATCTATACGGCGGGCCAATAGTCTCATTTCGTTTTCGATTGACAAAGCCTTTCGCCACCTTTTAATCGCCGCTGCGTCCACGGGCCGCAGATTGATATCACGGCTCCATCTACGGACCGGTCAAGTTTCGGCTTGCGAAAGCGTTGACACGTGCGTGGCAACTGTCCAGGACGAAAACGTCGGTTGATTGTTGGCCGTAACCATGGCCGGATTGAATGTACTCCGCGGCAGCCTCGTGATGCAAGGAACGTCTCTTCATCATTGATGCGAATTCAACGTATCTTGCAATTCTCTTGTCCTTGATTTGTCCGAAGAACGGATCAGTTGATGTTGTCATCAATCGAGAGCATGTCGGTGAGATAATCCTCCCGTAGTCCTTCTACGTCCGAATACTCCAGGACTTCCAAGGCCCGCTGTATGCGTCTAATTCTCCGAGAATCGCGCGTAGTTCGCAAAGGCAATAGTTGCCGCCACGCGTCAATCTCGAGTACGGTCTTGATCTTGCCAAACTCGTCATCGCCGAGGCCTAGCAAATCAACAGCGGAGATGTCGATGGATGCGTGCGCAAATGCCATGATGGGCCCCAGCCAGAACTCCCCATCGCTCCAGTCTGACGCTCCATCGCTCCGATCTAGCACTCGATCTCTGCGGAACCAGCTCCAGGGCAGCCGGCTCGGGCAAAGCTGCAGGTTCACGCGGTGCAGGCAGGCCAGGCGGGAGCTAATCGAGTAGAACGCAGCGCGCGCGCCGCATACCTCGCGGCAGCTCAAGAACATGGGCAGCGCGATGGCACGCACGCAGCGGCGCGCCCGCTCGCTCAATCGCTCCAGCCACCGATCCAAGAGGAACCAGGAGTGCTGCATGGAAAGCCGGTGCTCGTCGTGCGCGTCGACCACGCCCTCCGTGAGTTCCTCGCCCTCCGCGCTGCTGCTTCTCGCCCGGCTTCCTTTGGCCTCGAACATGCGCCGCCCGTACAGGCTCGGGAGCGCCTCGTCGCGCACCTGGCGGCTGACGCGCAGCAGCTGCGGCGCGAGGTGCTCGCGCGAGTTTAGCATGTGAAAGCTCTGGGCGCTGCAGGCGCCGTCGATCTCGTCGCAGCCGTGAGTGCAGGCCGGCCCCGTGGAGCAGACGCACTTGCGCGTGATGGTCGTAATCGCGTGACCCGAGCTTTGCCTCGACGCCGGCGACAGCAGCAGCTCCCATATCTCCAGTCGCAGCTCTTGCGGCAGGCGGAGCAGCGGAGAGGTCGTGGGCGCCATGAAGAGTACAATTGCTGTGGTGACGGCTTTCAGGGGTGCGAAGAGCAGAGCTTGATACGGAGTGAGCGATGCGCTGGGAAGGGAAGGATGGTCCGTGTTTGTTTCACCTGTCCGAATTCTAACAGCTCTTGACGATTTGGGATTTCGTGGATTGTTCGAACTTGTCTCAATTCGTTGCTCTGTGGTCAATGCAATTGCTGATGTTCAGGGTATTGAGCATGATGTCTCTAGAAGATCAACTTTCATTTGATCGCGGTTTGCATTGTTGTCCTTCCATCGACTTCCGATGCATTGCCGAGCAAAGATGGAGCAAAAGAGCACGACCAATCGCAAAACGGATATCTTCAGCCTAGTTCACATTACTCTGTACATAAAATTTTAAGAATCATCTCTTGCCGGACCGTATTTTTAATTTATTCGGCCTCCGAAGTGATCGAGCTCATCGGCCTCCAAACAGCGGACGTCTATGCGGGCTGACGGACTGCAGAACCCTTTTCTTGGCATTGCATGCGGTACCGTATCACCAAAGTTTTCCGAGATGAACTCAACAGGTACTCCTCCATCAGTCAATCCCGGACATGCCTCCGAGCGGGCCATTGAAGGTAAATTATTGTCTCATTGATCTCGAAACATCCTAATTCGGATATGCAGGCTGTTCCGCGCCAGGACCTATGTCTCTTTTGCGTCTTCCGATTGCTTTCTAGGCCCTCGAACCAAAGAACGCCTTCTCACGCCAGAAGATGGATCTCGTCATCTCGCCAGACATCTCAGTTTGCAGGCGCTGTTGCTTCCAGAAAAGTTGACGATGACGGAGAATCACCTTTCACTACGCCTTCCGCGAACTCGAACCCACCCGCCGTTGTAGCGAGATGGCATGACCGAACAACCAATGGGCAAAGATATCGTGTGGGACGGCCTGAAGAAACATATACAACTAGATCACAATTTCGGGTTCAAGTCCAGGATCAAGAGTCCTCAGGCACCCGTCGGAGTGATACTCAATCTCAATTCAATCCTAAGATATCCGCAGGTTGGAAGTGGCAAGGCGTTCGCAGAGCTCAAGTCCACTCTCCACCTTCTTCTACACCTCAGGTAGATCAAGAAACGGAAAGACCTCTTATCCGACGCGTACAGTCAGGTGACGGTGCCTTCGTAAGCTTCGGCGCACCAGCTGCGCGCACCTGTTATATCTGCAAAGAAAAAGGCCATACAGCAGATCAATGCCCTCAGCGCAGTCGAAAAGTTCAGTGGACAACTACAAAGCCGCGGTTTCAACCAGAATCGGAAGAATTCTCTGCATCGAGACCTTCGAGGGACAATCTTGGAGCAAAGTATCAAAGACCTGAACCTGCAACTGTAGAGGCAACGAATGTTGGATTCGCACCTTCGAGGTTAGAAGAAGTACGAAGGAGGGAACGACGGTCGCATAATCGTGCATCGAGATGGGAAGGTGGTGAGGAACAAGAAGAACGGCGCGGATGGGATCGAAATCGAGAACGTCAGATGAACCGACAAAGCAGCCGAGACGAGGGCTTTGATGATGTTGACTATGAGCGAATCGAGGCTAAACGACAACGCAAATTGCAAAGACAGAGGATCAAAGCCAAAGAGGCAGCAGCTCAGGCAAGAGAGGCTGCCACACACGTCTCCCTGCCCGAACATATCAGCGTGGCTAATCTTGCCGTCCTGCTCAAGATTAGAGGGGAGAGCTTAGCCAGGAAGATGACCAGTATGGGCTATTCGGATGTCGCGTACGATCACGTGCTGAACGCCGAGAATGCCTCCCTCATTGCGATGGAACTCGGTTTCGAGCCCACGTCGCAATCGCAGTCACGAGCCCAAGAGGAGGATCTCCACGCGGCGCCGCTCCCAGCCGACCTCTCCTCTCTGCCACTACGACCCCCAGTCGTCACGATAATGGGCCACGTCGACCACGGCAAAACAACGCTGCTGGACCACCTGCGCCAGTCCTCCATCGCAGCCAGCGAACACGGCGGCATAACGCAGCACATCGGGGCGTTCGTGGTGCCGCTGCCGCACCACGCAGGCAAGACAATCACGTTCCTGGACACGCCCGGGCACGC
>Ga0335073_10004947_pt1 | contig 18686 bp, 20 predicted proteins | sample Lox_Sample_22_FD_207093 | JGI IMG/M metagenome (GOLD analysis project Ga0335073, IMG submission 207093) | Soil microbial communities from Loxahatchee National Wildlife Refuge, Florida, United States - Lox_Sample_2.2 | ecosystem: Environmental > Terrestrial > Soil > Wetlands | place: USA... | reverse complement strand
CGAGCTCCGAGCCCTTGCGACGTCCGACCACGAAGCCCAGGACGAGCGCGATCACGACCAGTGCGACGATCGTCCCGCTAATGATGAAGACGCCGGCCCCCGGTCCGGTGGGCGCGGCCGTGACCGTGAGGTTCGCCGGAAGGTTCTCGCCGAACGCGATGAACCCGTACATTCCGCTCTGGAAGTGGCCCGCCTCGAGGCAGACGAACTCGTACCAGCCCGCCGCGGGCGACTGGAACGACCCGGTGAAGGTTCCCGGGCCGGAGGCGTTGATCCCGTACGGCCCGTTCAGGAATCCGTACGTGTCGAACAGCGAACCCAAGTCCGCCGAGCTCGGGATCACCCACCCCTGTCGGTCGAGGATCGAGAACGTGTGCGCGATCGTGTCGGCGTCCGTGAAGGTGACGTTGATGGTCGTGTTCGTCGGGAGCTGTTCGTAGGTCGACGACACGAAGGTGAACGGCGCGGTCGCCGTGATCGCGAGGGAGCTCGACGTGTCGACCGTGACCCCGGCGGCCCGCGCCGGTGCGCTCTCCACGAGGATCGCACACCCTCCGGCGACGAGAACGAGGGCGATCGCGAGCGCCAGCCCGCGGGAACTTTGGGGTCCTACCGACATGTCCGCCTGATTGCGACCGACCGCGGCACGGAGTGTGTGATTCAAAGCCCCTGCGTACGTATTGCCCCCCGGGTCTCCGGGCGCGAACGCGGGCCGGCGGTTCGTACGCGGGGGATATGTAGATGGGCACTCACCTTCGGGAAACATGCGGACCTTGGGGGGCCTCGTTCCGACGCACGGGCGGAGCGTCGGTGCCGCCCTCGTGGCCGCGGCGGGACTCGTGGGCTCGGGCCAGACCAACCTCCAGCAGACGAACTCGCTCGTCTGGACCCTCGTGGCGATCAGCGCCGCCGGGGCGATCGTGACGTTCGCTTTCCTCGTGTACGCGCTAGTGAAATTCCGCGACCCGAAGGTCAAAGGACGGCGGTATGGTTAACAAGTACGAGGTCGCCTGGACGCTCGTCGTGGTCGGCCTCCTGGCCGGTGTCGCGGTCTATTCGACCGTCCTCCTCTATCACCTCGACGCGCTGCCCGCCGACCCGACCGAGTACGTGGACGTCACCGGGCACCAGTGGTACTGGGAGTTCTACTACCCGGCGAACAACTCCTACTTCAACTCCACGTACGACGCCTCGACCAATACCGTCAGCGGCGGCGCGTTATGGGCCACCCCCGGAGCGGTCGTTCAGATCAACGTCACCGGCGCGGACGTGATCCATTCGTTCAACATCCCGCAGCTCGGAGTGCGCATCGACGCGATCCCCGGCCGAACGAACGACTTCGCGTTCAACGTACCGAACGTGGCCGCGGGAACGGAATACCTCATCCAGTGCACCGAATTCTGCGGCACGTTCCACGGGACGATGCGCTCGTTCCTTGTGGTGACCTAGTCCGTCCGCGGGCGCGGGCGGCCGTCCACCCTCGACGGGTCACCGTGGCGACCGGGCGGGGAGCCGGGGCGGAGCGAGGGCACTGGCCTAGGGGTGTCCATGCCCGCCGTGCGAGCCGGGAGAACGAGGGAAGCGGCCCGTGTACGCTGCGACGACCGCGAGCGTGATACCGATCCCCAGAAGGAACGCCGAGCCGGCCAGCACCCAGACCTCCACGATCGCGGTGCTGGGAGGCGCGACCGGCGGCGGGACCGGCACGCCGACGTAGAGCTGGCCGTCCATGCCGTCGGCGAAGTGGCCGGGGATCTCGCAGATGTACATGTAGACCCCCGGACCCGGGACCGTGAAGTTCGCCCAGATCGTCGCCCCGGCGCCGGTCGGGACGTCCACCGAGACGAGCGGGGCGTGCTGGGCGAAGTACGTCGTGAAGTTCGCCGGCGAGAGCGTCACGTTCGACTGCGCCGCCACGGTGAACGTGTGGGCAAAGCTCCCCTGGTTCGTCACGAGAACGTCGACCACCACCGGGAAGTGGTCGGGGCTCGCGGAGAGGACGTTCGGGACGAACGAGAGGGCATCGGTCGTGTTCTCGGAGAGCGCGAGGCCCGGGCCGGTCGCGGAGAGGTTCAGCAGCCCCCACATGCCCGCCTGGAACTGGTACGGGACCACGGAGACGAACTCGAAGGAGGAGAGGCCGAGCGAGGCGTTGAACGTGAGGTTGGCCCAGGCCGCCGCGCCGGGCGCGACCGAGACGTTCGCGAGCGAGCCGTTCTGCTGGAAATAGGAGTAGAGCTCGGCCGGCGTCAGGGTCGGAGAGAGCGCGACGTTCGGCTTCGCCGCGAGCGTGAACGTGTGGTCGAAGCTCCCGACGTTCGTGAGGTGGATCGAGACCGACGCTCCGGCCGGCGCCGTGAGGTAGCGCGGGGAGAACGACGGCGCGTCCGTCAGGTTCACGGCGAGCGACACGTTCGTGGTGAGGGCGCGGGCATCGCCGATCTCGGAGATCGTCGGAAGTCGGCCGAGGGCCGCGACGCTCGGCACGCCGAGGGTCGCGAGCAGGAGGGCGGCGATCAGCCAGGGAAGGGCCCGACTCCGGGCTCGGGGCCGTCGTGCGGTCGGCGCGTCGCTCACAGTAGCCCCTGACGGCGGAGCGACCTGGGGACGGTTGATATGCGTACTGTACGAATCGCACCGGAGCGGCGACGCGCGCCGGCGCGAGGCGCCGGTCCGACTAGCGACCGAGCGCGGGCGCTTCGCCCGGTCGAGGGTCGCGCCCCGGCGCCGCCCGCGCGACGTCGGGCACGTTCGCCGCGTCGTCGTCGGGCCGGCGCGCGACCCACGGGGCGAACGCCGCACCGTGGTAGAACCGCCGGAAGAGGTAGGCGATCTCGACCGCCATCACTACCCCCATCGTCGCGCCGAACACCAGGTCGGCGACGACCGACCCGTTCTCTGCCGCGACGAAGAACCCGGCGACCGCCATCGCGAGGAACGCTCCCGCGAGCCCGAACAGGAGAGGGACCTCGGTCGGAGCGACCTGGCCGCGGGCGAGCGCGCGCACGAGCAACAGGAAGACGGCGACCATGAGGAGCCCCATCGCGGCGCCCCCGACCGTGGGGACCGTCGTGACCCAGGGCGCGAGCGCCGCGGCTCCCGTGAGCGCCGCGAGGGCGGCGTGTTCGGCCCGGGCGAGCGGCGCCCAGAGCACCAGCGCCGCCATCACCGCGGCCATCGACCAGAAGAACCAGATCGACGTGAGCCCGAGGGAGAACGCCGAGAGCGTCGACGGGAGGGTCGCCGCGCCGGCGAACGCGAAGAGGACCCCCATCAGCGCCTCGGTCCCGGTCGTAACGACGCTGAGGAGGACCGGCCAGGTCCACGCATGGAGATCGACCCGGCGGTCGCGGAACAGGATGAGCGAGACGAACCAGATCCCCGCGGGGAACATCATCATGAAATTGAACCCGAGCAGGACCCACGTCCAGGCGTCGGTCCCGTTCGGATTGAGGAACACGAAGACGAGCGAGAGCAGCAGCACGCTGCCCCCGCCCAGCACCGCGAGCGCGAGGACCATCTGCGTCAGGAGCGGCGGCCGCCCGTCGGCCGGAAGGACCTTCCCGAAGAGAAAGATCGTCACGAGGATCATCGCGATGGCGACGATCGCGAACGGGAGAAGCTCGGAGTTGAAGGGGATCGGCGGCAGGGGAACGTCCATCGCGACCGGTCGGACGGGGCCCTCCCTCTTATTCCCCCGGTTCCCACCGGGTCCGCGCCCGCGGGCCCGACGCTACGGCGAGGAGGTGACGTCGCGCGCCGACTGTTCGTCGAACCGCCGGATCAACTGGGTCGTCACTTCGATCAGCGGATGGTGCGTCGAACGGTCGATCTCGATGTCCTCGACCGTGCGCAGATGGTGCTCCCGGGCGACCCGTTCGAGACCGGTCTCCTGGCGCGCGAACTCCTCGGGCCGGTCGCAGGTCAGGACGAACGCCTGCAGCTGGGCGAGCCCCATCTCCCGGGCGGCGAGCGCCCGGTGATGGCCGTCGACCAGGATCCAGGATTCCCCCTTGCGCAGCACGAGGACCGGCTCCGCGAATCCCCGCTCGAGCTCGTAGCGGCGTCCCTCGAGCTCGTCCTCGAAGACCTTCCACTGGGTCGGGGTCAGCCGGTCGATCGGCACGAGGCCCCGGTAGAACGAGAACGGAAGGTGGTAGCGCTCCGAGAGGAGGTGCTTCAGCGTGTCGGCCTTCGCGGGCGAGGCCCGCTCGAAGTGGGAACGGACGATGTCGAGGTTCGCGAGGAGTCCGCAGAGCCGGCCCTCCTCGTCGATGATGGGAAGGTCCCGCAGGCCGAACCGGAACATGATCCGGGCCGCGTCGTCCAGGCCGGTGTCGGGGTACGCCGTGTAGGTCCCCGGCCGGATGATCTTCCCGAGCGGCGTGTCGGCCTCGCCCGCGTGGCGGAGGAGCTCCTTCGCGCTCACGAACCCGACCAGACGACCGCGCTGGTCGGTGACGGGCAGGCCGTGGTGGCGGCTCTTCGTCAGGCGCTGGATCGCCTGGCCGACCGTCGCGGTCTCCCGCAGGTGCTCGACCTCGAGCACCATGTAATCGCGGACGCGCGGGGCCATCAGTCCCGGAGGGCCTGCTCGTCGCGGAGGTAGGCGGTGAGGAAATGGCACACGACGAGATGGACGTTCTCGGTCTGCTGCATGCTGTTCGACGGCACCACGAGCGGGACGTCCACGAGGTCCTTCAGCTTCCCCCCGCCGATCCCGGTGAGCCCGATCGTCGTGAGGCCCATCGCGCGCGCCGTCGTCACCGCCTCGAGGACGTTCGGGGAGTTCCCGCTGCCCGAGATCGCGACCACGACGTCCCCCTTCACGGCCAGCGCCTCGAGCGGTCCGGCGAACACCCGCGCATAGCTCGTGTCGTTGGCCCACGCGGTGAGGCCGGGGAGGTTGTCGTTCAGGGAGAGGCAGCGGAAGCGCTTTCCCGGGCCACGGGCCACGGTGCCCCCGGCGACCTTCGCGATGTCGGTCACGAAGTGCGAGGCGGTCGACGCGCTGCCGCCGTTCCCGAAGAAGAAGATCGTCCGGTCCTCGGTGCGGGCCTTCAGGAAGATCGGGACGATCCGCTCGAGCGCCGCGAGAAGGTACGGCGCCTCGAGGGTGGCGACGGCCTCCCGGACGTACTTCTCGAGGTACGGGGCGATGCTCGGAATCTCGCTCATCGTGCCACGAACAGGATCCGCGACCCCTCGGGAGTGATCCGGACGGGAAGGCGCTGCATTGTCGACAGGGCCTCCGCTATTTGATGGCTGCGCTCGGGGGGGTGGACGAGGAGCAGGAATCCCCCTCCTCCGGCGCCGGTGATCTTCCCGCCCCAGGCCCCGGCGGCCCGGGCCCGGGCGTAGTAGCCGTCGATCGCGTCGTTCGAGATCCCGCTCGTCAGGCCCCGTTTGAGCCCCCACCCCTCGTCGAGGACCTGGCCGAGGCCCTCCCAGTCGCGGTGCACGAGCGCGGTGCGCGCCGCCGTCGCGAGCGCCCTCATCCGGGCGAGCGCGTCGCGGTTCGCCTCGGTCCGGGAGCTCTGCTGCTGGAGGATCCCCTCGGCCCGCCGCGTGATCCCCGTGTAGAACAGCGAGAGGCGGTCGCTGAGCGCCTCGCGGTCGGAGCTCGAGAGCGGGATCGGTGCGACCCGGACCGCATCGTCCTCGCGGAAGTCGAAGTACTGGACCCCGCCGAACGCGGCGATGTACTGGTCCTGCTTCCCCGAGCTTCCCTTCAGCCGCTCGATCTCGATGCGGCAGGCCTCTTCGGCGAGCTCCTTCGGGTCCTTCAGGACCCCGCGGTAGGCGTAGAGCGCGTTGAGGAGGCCGACCGTGAACGTCGAGGAGGACCCGAGGCCGGTCCCCTCCGACGGGATGTCGGCGATCGTGTGGATCTCGATCGCCTCGTGGACCCCGACCATCCGCATCGCCTCGCGCACGATCGGGTGCTGGAGCTCGTCGAGATGGTCGACGTTCTCGGTCTTCGAGTAGGCGACGCGGATCGACCGGTCGAACTTGTCGTTCACGAGGACGTGGACGTACCGGTCGATCGCCGCGCTCGTGACGGCCCCGCCCCCGTGCGTGCGGTAGTAGGACGGAAGGTCGGTCCCGCCCCCGGCGAAGCTGATCCGCAGCGGGGTTCGGGTGATGATCATCGCGTCCGGACCACGCCCGTCGGGCTTAGAGATTGTGCTCCGGGGCGGCCGGTCCGGGGGCGGGAGGGACGCCGGGCGACCGGCTCGCGGTCGGGGACCAGCGGGCGCGTCGGCCGTAGAACGACTGCGTGACCTGGGCGAGACCGTCGACCGGGGCGAGCCCGGGGAGGCTCTTCGCGAACGACGGGGCCCGCCGGTCGAGGATGATCGCGATCCCCCGGTCGTTCTCCGAGCGGATCATCCGGCCGCACGCCTGGAGGATCGCCCGCTGGGCCGGGGCCTCGACCGTGTACTCCCAGCCGTGGCCCGTGGTGGCGTCGAGGTAGCGGCGCAGCGCCTCCCGTTTCGCGGTCGGTCGCGGATACGGGATCCCGACGAGCACGACGGCCTCGAGCTCCTCGTCGGGATAGTCGATCCCCTCCGAGAGGCGGCCGCCCGCGACCCCGAGCAGGATCGTCCCCTCGGGGTCCTTCTTCCACCCTTCGATCGACCGCCAGAGGTCGCCCATCGGCACCTTGCTGTACTCGATGAAGACGTTCCCGGGGAGCTGGGACTGGAGCCCGGCCTCGAGGACCCGCTGCATGAGGTCGAAGCTCGGGAAGAAGACCGCGGTCTTCACCGGGAGCGTCTGGAGGACCTCCACCAGGCGGTCCGCGAGGCGGGCGATCGCCTGCGGGTCCTGCTTCAGCTCCTCGAAGCGGGTCGTGACGGAGGGGTCGTAGAGGTACTTGCGGTTCTCCGACGGGAAATGCGACGGGACGTCGAGGAGCCGCGCCTTCGGCCCGAGCCCGAGGGAGTCGCGGTACTCCTCGAGGGGGGCGAGGGTCCCCGAGAGATGGACGGAGAGGTGGACGTCGAGGATCGGGCGCGCCGGCCCCGACGCGTCGAGCGCGAACGCCTCGAGGGCCGGGCGCGGCAGGCGCGTGGCGACCTTGACGTAGGCCGGCGGTTCGAGCTGAGGCCAGGAGAGGAGGGTCAGCGCGACCGTATGGACCCAGGAGCGCGGGAGGCGGCGCTCGCGGCGGCGTTCCTCCTTCAAGTTCTCCCCCCAGGTCGCGAGGGCCCCGAGCCAGGTGTCGAGCCGGTGGGTCGTCCCGCCGAGCGCGGTCAGGAGCGCGTCCTCGAACACGGACGGCGGGAGGACCGCGTCGTCCTCGCGGGCGAGGGCATGGATCAGCTCTTCGACCGCCGCCCCCACGAGGTCGAGGAACCGGCTCGCGCTCGGTCCGTCGGGAAGCTGGAAATCTCCGCGCTCGGAGACCTCGGCCCGGGCGCGCCGCACCGACTCCTGCGGCAGAGAGACCGTCGCGAGGTCGCGCAGGTGGTTCGGGAGATTGTGGGCCTCGTCCACCACGAGGTCGACGCGGTCCGGGGGCACCCCCATCCAGTCGAAGAGCGAGCGCCGGATCTGGGGATGAAAGAAGAACGCGTACGGCGCGGTGATGATCCGCGCCCGCGGGACGAGCTTCTTCGAGAGCTCGTACGCGCAGAGGTTCTCCTCCCGGCAGAACGCCTCGAACTCGTGCGGCGCCGGGAGCTTCGCGCTGAACCGCTCGACGAGGCCCTCGAGGTCGGTCTGAAGGACCCGGGCGTAGTAGGGGCACCCGTCGAGGTCGGTGAGGTCGATCTCCCCTCCCTCGGGGAGCTCGGGCGGGGCGACGAGCGGCGCCTCCCCCTGCATCGCCCGCTCGGTCGCGCGCTTGCGGTCGTCGCATAGCTTCCCGTGCTCCTCGGCCGTCGCCCCCTTGACCTCCGCGACGTTCTCGAGGAGGAAGCAGCGGCGCGCCCGCCCCTGGAGCCCGACCGCGAGGAGCGGGCGCTCGAGACGATGGGCGATCGTGCGCGCCTCGTGGAGGATCTGCACCTCCTGGGAGTGGGTCCGGACCAGGTAGAGGATCTTGTGGTCGGCCGCTTCCGCGTGCTCGAGCAGCGGGGCCAAGACCGCGACCGTCTTGCCGCTGCCGGTCGGGGCGTTCACGAGGAGCGGGCCGCCGACCCGCGCGACCTCGCCGACCTCCCGTAAGATCGCGTCCTGCCCCGGACGGACCCGGTACGGGAAGAGGAGGGACGGTGCGGGGGTCGGACTCGCGGCCGGCGTAGGAAGGGCTCCGCGGGTCCCGAGCGGGAGTTCATGGTTTTAAGGTGCGCCTTGAGTGGAACGAGGGAACGCGGGGCGCAGGCCCTCCAGGAAGGCCGGAAGGGGGGAACGGGCGCCCTCCCGGAACGCCGGGTCGAGCGCCGGGTCCCCCGAGTGGCAGACCACGGTCCCCGTGCGCCCGTCGCCCTCCGGCACGACCTCGAACACGAGCTCGAAGTCCCGCACGTTCGGCCGCGGGACGCGGCCGGTCGTCGCGATGAACGTGAACCCGAGCCGGTTCATCACCGAGATCGCCTCGCTGAGCGTGCCGGCTTCGGCCGCGTAGTACTGGGCGGCCCGGTCCGTGTTCGAAAGGACGACGGACGCCGCGGGCCGCGTCGGGTCGTGCTCGAGGAGCAACGAGCGCAGGCGGGGAGGCATCTTCATCAGGTTGACGAGCGCCGGCGTCTCGGGGTCGTCCTCGAGACCGGAGAGGATCGTCCAGTGCTCCGGCCGGCCGCGCCGCGCGTCCGGGGCGATGTCGGCCGGCTCGACCCAGAACGCGTGCCGGGAGTCGAGCGTCCGCAGCTCCGCGACCTCGTCCGGATCGACCGGCGCGTCCCGCGCGGCGATCTCGAACCAGAACGTCTCGCTCCCGACCGCATGGGCGAAGGCGAGCGCGACCCGGGTGACGAGAGGACGGCGGATCCCCCACACGGTGATCGACGTCGGGGCGAACCGGGACCGCGAGGGCGGGTCCGGTCGAACATCGTCCATACAGCGGCTCCGGGAAGAACGACAGAAACGGGGCCCCGGAAGGGGTTGAGCTTTTCATCAACGGGTTCGAAGTTCCGTCGCCGGCGGCGCGCGACGGGCCGAGCGTTGGCTAGCTTCATGGACCGAACGCCCTTGCCGGGCCGGGTCCGCCCGTGGTCGCCGAGCCTTCGATGGCATCCGAGTCCCCGCGGCCGGGGCCCGACCGTTTCCCGTTCCTCGCGCGGTACGGCAAGTTCCTCCTGGTCGGGCTCACCGGCGTGGTCGTGAACCTGGCGGTCTTCGCCCTCACGCTCGAGGCGATCTCGCCGAACCCGAACTTCAATCTCTATGCCGACCTCGTCCGGCTCACCTCGACCGCGTCGTCGAACCCCGTCGACAACTTCCTTGCGAGCGCGGTCGCCTTCGCGGTCGCGACGCTCTGGAACTTCTCCCTCAACAACCTCTGGACGTTCCGCCCGACGGTCGGGCACCGCTACCGACTGCCCCACCGGCTCGGCCTCTACTACGGCGTCTCGCTCGGCTCGCTCGCGGTCAACGAGGCGGTCCTCTTCGGGGCGAGCTTCTACATCGCCCCGCTCTACGGCCAGGCGATCGGGATCGTCGTCGGGAGCGTGGTGGGCTTTCTCGGGAACCGGCGGATCACGTTCGCCGAGGTCGACCCGAGCCCGTAGGCCGGTCCGGGCGGCCTATCCGTACGCGTAGCGTACGCCGTAGTGCCCGCGCGGCAGCGTCCAGGTCACGGAGCCCTGGTCGCACGCGATCGAGCAGGCGCCGCACTCGACGCAGTCCTCGTAGCGGAAGACGAGCTTCCCCTCGATCCGCTCGTAGCACTTCGCCGGGCAGACGAATGTGCAGAACGAGTGCGGGCAGGGGGCGCAGACCTCGGGCTTGACGGTGATGTGGGCGTGGTCCTTCGTGTCGGTCGTGTAGCGCAGCGTGCCGAGCCGTCGCTTGATCTCGACGAACTCGACCGGCGCCCCTCCCGACGCACCCGCTCCTTCCATGGATCGTCCCTCTGGCCTACCGCGGCATCTTCGCGAGGATCGCGAGGTCGGCCCGCACGGCTTCGGCGCTCGCCCGGAACGCGGCGCGCTCGGGGGCGGTGAGGTCGACCTCGACGACCCGCTCGACGCCGCCGCGGCCCAGCACGACCGGGACCCCGATGTAGACGTCCTTCTCGCCGAAGGCGCCGTCCACGTGGGCGCTCACCGGCAGGAGGCGGTGCTCGTCGAGGGCGACCGCCCGCACGAGCTCGGCCTGGCTCGCGGTCGGGGCGTAGTAGGCGCTGCCGCTCTTGAGCAGGTTCACGATCTCCGCCCCGCCCTGCTTCGTCCGCTCGACGATCGCGGAGAGCCGGTCGGGCGGCAGGAGCTTCGTGAGGGGGACCCCCGCGACGCTCGTGAGCGACAGCAACGGCACCATCGTGTCCCCGTGCGTGCCGAGCACGAAACCGGTGACGTCGTGCGGAGCGACCTTCAGGGCCTCGGCGACGAACGTTCGGAACCGGGCGGTGTCGAGCGTCCCGGACTCGCCGAAGACGCGGGCGGTCGGAAGCCGGCTCACCTCCCGGAAGTAGTAGGTCATCACGTCGACCGGGTTCGTCACGACCACGCAGACCGCCTCCGGCGCCTTCGCCCGGACCGCCTCCGCGTGGCCCTTGACGATCGCCGCGTTCTTTTCGAGCAGGTCGGACCGGCTCATCCCCGGCTTGCGGGCGAGCCCGGCGGTCTCGACCACGACCTCCGCCCCGACGAGCGCGTCGAGCGAGGTCGACCCGGTCACCTGGGTGGAGAAGCCGACGATCGGTCCGGATTCCTGGATGTCGAGGGCCTTGCCCTGGGGCAGCCCGTCGATGATGTCGATCAGGACCACCTCCCGGGCGAGGTCGGACTCCGCGAGCCGCTGGGCCAGTGACCCGCCGATGTTCCCCGCCCCGAGCACCGCGATCTTGGTGAGCGCTGCCATCCGAATCCCTTCCCTGGCGAGGCCACTTCACCGTCGGCTTAAACGTGAGCGGGGGCGGCGGCGGTTGCCGGTCGGGCCGCCCCTCGGCCGAAAGGTTGATTCCCGTTAGCGGCCGTTGGCGCGGCGTGGTCGACGTCGACTCGGTCCTGCTCAGCGTCCAGGAGCGGGACAAGTGGCGCCGCCGCATGGAGCTCCTCGAGCGCTCGCTCGATGAGGTCCGCGAGCGGCGCCGCCGGCTCGAGGCCCGACTCCGGCGGACCAAGAAGGAGCTCTCCCGGCTCCGGGTCACCGTCGACGCCGTCCATGACCTGACCCGGGCCCCCTTGCCCGGCGAGGTGACCAGTGCCCCGCGGAGCGCCCCTATCCGATAGGCAGGACGCGCTCGTCCAGACCCAGCGCGAGGTCGTGGCCGAGCTCCAGCGACTGCGACGGGAAGAGGAGTACCTGACGCTCAAGGTCCGCCAGGCGCGCGAGCAGGTGCGCTACTACGAGGGGCTGCTCGACCTCCTTCGTCGCGACTGGGGAAAGACCCCCGGCCTATCCGACCTCGTCCGCAGGCTCGGCTGAGCGTCAGGTCTCCGTGAAGGTCGTCGTCCTCGGCGTCGGAGCCGTCGGGAGCCTCTTCGCGGCGCGGCTCGCCGCCGCCGGGAACGCCGTAACCGCGGTCGGACGGCCCGCGCACGTCGCGGCGATACGTTCGGCCGGCCTGCGCATCCTCGACCACGGGACCGAAGTCGTTCCTCTCGAGGCCGTGACCGAGCTCCCCGCCGGGGTCGGGGTCGACGCGGCCCTCCTCACGACCAAGACGTACGACCTGGGCGCCGCGGCCACCGCGCTCGCCCGCGCCGTGCGCTCGCCCGTTCCGACGCTGCTTCCGCAGAACGGACTGGGGGTCGAGGACGTCGCGAACGGAGCCCTCGGGTCGGCCGGGTGGAGGGACCCGTCCTCCTGGACGGTGCGCGCGATCCACTCGGTGCCCGTGACCTGGGTCGGCCCCGGAGTCGTCCGGGAGGCCGGAACCGGGGAGATCCTGCTGCCCGAGCCCGACGGTCCGACCGGAACGCATGTGCGCCGATTCGAGGACCTCCTGCGGGGCGCGGGGTTCTCGGTGCGCACGGTCCGGGACTTCGACCGTGAGGTCTGGCGCAAGGCGCTCCTCAACGCGGCGATCAACCCCGTGACGGCGCTGCGGGGAGTGCCGAACGGCCGGCTGCTCGAGGAGCCGGCCCGGGGCGAGGCGCTCGCCCTCCTGCACGAGGCCCTCGAGGCCGCGCGAGCGGCCGGTCACGACTTCTCCGAGCCCGAGGCCGTGCGGGATCTCGAAAAGGTCGCCCGGGCGACGGCCGAGAACCGGTCGAGCATGCTCCAGGACCTCGACCGGGGCCGCCCGACCGAGGTCGACTCGATCTCGGGGGCGCTCCTGCGGGTCGCGTCGGCGCACGGCCTCGACCTTCCCGCGACCCGGCAGGTCATCGCCCGGCTCGGGCGCCGGGGGCGGGTCCCGCCGCGTCGGGGATAACCCTCTTAGCACCGGAACTCTCGGGCGGGGCGATGGCCGAGAAGCGGGGCATCGGCTCGGCCGCGGTCCGGGGCCGGCGCGTGCTCCTGCGCGTCGACTTCAACGTCCCCCAGGACCCGAACGGACAGGTCGCCGACGACCGACGCATCGTCGAGGCGCTGCCGACACTGAACCACCTGCGCGCCGCCGGCGCCAGGACGATCCTGCTGACCCACCTCGGACGACCCGGTGGGCACCGCGACCCACGCTTCTCGCTGCGACCGGTCGTCCACCGATTGAGCGCGGTCCTCGGGACGCCGGTGCCCCTCGCGGACGACATCGTCGGGGTCCACGCGCTCGAGCAGGCGGCCCGCCTCGAGAACGGGCAGTTCCTGATGCTCGAGAACCTGCGGTTCTCCCCGGGGGAAGAGGCGAACGACCCCGGCTTCGCCGCCCAGCTCGCGCATCTCGGCGAGCTGTTCGTCGAGGACGCCTTCGGCACCGTGCACCGCGCGCACGCCTCGACCGTCGGGGTGCCGAAGCATCTGCCGTCGTTCGCCGGGTTCTTGGTCCAGCGCGAGGTCCGCGAGCTCTCCCGGCTCCTCGAGACTCCCGAGCGACCGTACGCGGTGCTCGTCGGAGGGGCGAAGGTCGAGGACAAGCTCCCCCTCCTCACGAGCTTCCTGGGCCGGGCGGACAGCCTCCTGATCGGGGGCGCGCTTGCGTTCCCGTTCCTGAAGGCGCGGGGCGCCGTGCTCGGCCGGACGCCGGTCGCAGCGGGGCTCGAGGCGGTCGTCGACGAGTTCCTGCACCGGGCCGAAGCCTCGGGCACCGAGGTCCTCCTCCCGACCGACCTCGTGGTCGAACGACCGGGCTCTCCCGGGGCCGAGACCTACCCGATCCGGAACCTTCCCCCCGACGCCGACGCGCAGGACATCGGGCCCGAGACCCGAACGCGCTTTGCGGACCGGCTGCTCGCCGCCCGAACGGTCTTCTGGAACGGCCCGCTCGGCCGGGCGGAGGACTCCCGGTTCCGGTACGGGACGCGCGACGTGCTCTCGCGCCTCGGCGGGGCGGCGGGCTACCACGTCGCGGCGGGCGGGGACTCGGCGCGGATCGCGCAGGACCTCGGGGTCGCCGGGAGCTTCCAGTTCATCTCGACCGGCGGCGGTGCGGCGCTCGAGTTCGTCCAGGGGCTCGAGCTGCCGGGCCTCGCCGTCCTGCCGGACGAGTAGACCCGCCGCCGAGCGGCGGCGGGGGGGCGTTCCGGTCGAGGGTCGCCGCGAGGTAGGAAAGGTACTCCGCGTCCACCCGCGGCACGTCGACCTCGAGGATTTCGGGGACGTCGTAGGGGTGGGTCTCCTGGAGGAAACGGAAGAGGGCCCCGACGCGCTTCGGGACGGTCTTGAACAGGACGAGGGTCTCGGCGGCCGACTCGACCCGGCCCTTCCACCAGTAGCGCGAGTCGATCGGTACGAGGTTCGCGCACGCGGCGAGCCGTCCCGCGAGCGCCCCGTCGACCGCCGTCCGGGCCGCGTCCCGGGACGGGTAGTTGGTCAGGACGAGGCGCATCGGCCCCCGCGCCTCGACCGGATCGAGCGGGTACGGGCTCATCCGCCGGCTCCCTCGACGACCATCGAGCCGCTCGAGAAGTCGAGGGTCCGCAGGCCGAGCGTCGCGAGGTCGACGACCGCGGCGCGGGCCGGCACCGGCGAGATGTTCCGCATCCGCTGGTACTCCGTCTCCGACTGCCAGGTGGAGGCGTTGAGGAGGAGGACCCCCCGGTAACGGTCGACCCCGTAGGTGTGGACGTGCCCGGTCACGAGGATATCGGGCGCGGGGTCGATGACGAGCCCGTCGTGCGGCAGCGGGGCGAGGGGGGTCCGGTCGCCGTAGATCGGCGCGAGGTGCCGCATCTGGAGCATCCGTTTCATCACGTCGGTCGGACGCGCGTACGAGGCGCCCGGGAGGGCGGGGATCAGGTCGTCGAAGCTGCGACCGTGGTACGCCTGGACGACGACGCCCTCGAGGGCGAACGTGGAGGGGTTCGACAGGATGCGGACGTTCGGCGGGAGCGAGTGGAGCAGCGGGGTTGGCAGCGGAGGCTGGGGCTCCGCAGGGCACACGGCGTCGTGGTTCCCCGGGATCGCGACCACCGTGAGCCGCTCGGGGAGCTCGGCGAGACGGCGGCCGAGCTCCACGTACTGCTCCACCACGTCGGTGATCGCGAGGTCCCGCTCCTGCCGCGGGTAGATCCCGATCCCGTCCACGAGGTCCCCGGCGATGACGACGTAGTCGATCGACGCGGCGAGGTCCGGGTGGGCGCCGCGGCCGCGCAGGAACTCGACGAGCTGCGCCCACCCCTCGCTCAGGAACGAGCGGCTGCCGACGTGGAGGTCGGAAAGGAAGACCGCCCGGCGCGCCCTCGGGGCGCGTCCCGGACGCCGGTCGGACGGGACCTCGGGCCGCTCGACCGCCGCCGCGCGAGGGATCCGACCCGGCTCCTTCGAGAACTCGAGCCGGACGCCGACGACCTCGTCGGACAGGAACGGGAGCCGGGCGCCCGGCGAGCCCTTCGGGACGAGCACTTCGATCGAGCCGGATTCGTCGTCGAGCGAGACGATGAGGTGGTGGCGCTGCGGCGTCTCGCGCACGTCACGGACCATGCCGAGGATCGAGGCGGTCCCGTCCGCGGCGCGGAGCTCGTGGATCGGACGCAGGTTCGGCAGCTGCGGGCGGCCGCGCAAGAGCCGGCCGAGGGTCCGGAAGCGGGACTGGAAGAGCGCGGCGTACGCCTCGAGCGGCTGGGTCGCGACGGGAGGTCCCGTGAATCCCTCGCGCAGGACCTCGAACGGCGCGGCGACCGCCGGCGCGCTGCGGGCGAGCTCGCCGGTCGCAGGGACGGGCGGGCGTCGCACGGGGCCGTGGCGCTCGGCGAGGGCCGCCTCGACCATCTCGCGCGTGACGAACGGGGTCCCCTCGGCCGAGCGTTCGAGGAGCTCGCGGGAGAGCACGAGCGGCTGGTGGTCGCTCAGCAAGAGCTGCAGGGCCGCGGCCTCGACCAGCTTGTGGTGCTCCTCGAAATACTGGACGAGGTGCTCGCGGAGATCGCCGGCCACGTTTCCTTCCGGACCGGTCCCCGCGACCCCTGCGCGGACCGGGGGCACGGGTCCTAGCGGGAGCGCAGGCGACGCGAGTTATTTCAACCCTCGGGCGGCGCCGGGGGGTGGGCGCGTGCGGGCGGGCTCAGCGGTACGATTCCTTCGCGTACGACGCACCCTTCGGATATTTCTCCTTCAGGTGCGCGACAAACGCCTCGGGCGTGCGCTCGAGGTGCGCGGCATACCACTGGACGACGACGTCCTTCAGGATCCGGTGGAGCTCGCCGACGTTGACGTCGTCCTCGGCGGCGTCGAAGAGGACGGCCTGGCTCATCATCCGCATCCACCCGGAGTACCGGTGGTAGCTCTCGCCGTCGCACCATTCGAAGATCCCGCGCAGCCGGGACTTGCCTTCCGGGGTCCGGTAGTACCAGAACCTTAGCGTGAAGCCGACCCAGCCGGCCGCCCGGTCCCCGAGCTCGACCGTCTTCACCGCGCCGAAGTCGAAGTTCTCCTTGAACGTCCACTTCGTCGGGTACTCGGCGAACGTGGCGAAGAGCGTCTGGGACGGGTCGATCGCGAGGTGGACGCTGATCTCCTCGAACTGGTTGTGGACCTCCCACAGGTCCTGGAGGAGGCGCTTGTTGAGCTCGGCCCGGTGCGAGAGGTCCTCTCCGGTCTTCGCGCCGGCGACCTCCTGGGTCCGCACGAGCTCCTGCTTGAGCGAGGTCACGAAGTCGTCGTCCATGAGCGCCGGCTCAGGCGCGGGGGTGCCGGGCTCGGGAACGTCGGCGACCACCACGGGCTTGCGAGAAGTCTTACGAGGCATGGAATGCGTCTCCGCCGGCGGCGTAGCGGGCCCGGATATAAAGACTGTGTCGCCGCACTGGCGGTACGCCTCGGCGGCCGGCGCCGTCGTCCGGCGCGTTTGGCCGCGCGCCCTCCCTCTTAAATAGAACGGTCGGCTCCTACGCAACGGAAAGCACCCCTCCGGGGACCGAAGGAGCACGACTCCCGACGTCGCCAGGAGATCCGGAATCACGACTCATGCTTCGCCCTTCCCCCCGTCGTAATCTCCGCGCATCGACTGCCGACGCTGGGTCCGTCTAGTTCGGCCCCTTGAGGGGCTCCCGCCTCGCGGGCGCTTTCCGCAAGGAAACGAAACCCATGACCAACGACCCCAGTGCCGCGAAATACGAAGTACGAGCCCGCATCACCGCCGAAGGCGTCATCGACAAGCCCGACGTGGTCGGCGCGGTCTTCGGCCAGACGGAGGGTCTGCTCGGCGACGAGCTCGACCTCCGGGACCTGCAGAAGTCAGGTCGGATCGGCCGGATCGAAGTCGAGATCGACAGCCGCAAGGGCAAGAGCGAGGGCGAGATCATCATCCCGTCGTCGCTCGACCAGGTCGAGACGGCGATCCTCGCCTCCGGCCTCGAGACCGTCGACCGGATCGGCCCGTGCCGGGCGAAGATCGAGGTCGTCAGCGTCGAAGACATCCGCATCTCCAAGCGCCAGAAGGTCGTCGAGCGCGCGAAGGAGCTGCTCGCCCGGATCCAGGAAGGGTCGAAGGGCGTCGGCATGGACCTCACCGAGGCGGTCCGCAAGGCCGTCCAGGTCGAGGAGATCACGACGTACGGCCCCGAGCACCTCCCCGCCGGTCCGAACATCGACCAGGCCGACGCGCTGATCGTCGTCGAGGGCCGCTCCGATGTGCTGAACCTCCTGCGCTGCGGCATCAAGAACGTGATCGCGGTCGAGGGGACGAGCGTCCCGCAGACCGTGAAGGACCTCTCGCGCGGCAAGACCGTCACCGTCTTCACGGACGGCGACCGGGCCGGCGAGCTGATCCTCCGGGAGATGCTGCAGACGATGGACATCGACTTCGTCGCCCGTGCGCCGCGCGGCAGCGAGGTCGAGGAGCTGACCCAGAAGGCGCTCCTCAAGTGCCTGCGCAACAAGATCCCGATCAACCAGTACCTCGAGATGAGTGGCTTCGAGTCGACCGGCGCGAGCCGGGAGCCGCGCGAGGAGCGGAGCGAAGGGGACAGCGGCGGTGGGGGCGGCGGACGCTCCGACCGCCGGGACGACCGCGGCGAACGCGGCGGCGGACGGCGTGACGAGCGCGACCGCGGCATGCCGCCGCCCCGGCCGATGCCGGTCCCGGTCGCCCCGCCGGTGCCGGCCGCCCCGCTCCCGCCCGAGCTGTCGCACTACTTCGAGCTGCTGCACGGCGTGGAGAACGCGTCGCGCTGCCTCTTCGTCGGCGAGGACGACGCGGTCGTCGGCGAGGCGCCGATCAAGGAGATGATCGAGGCGATCTCGAACCTCTCGACCCCGGCGAAGGCGGTCGTCTTCGACGGGATCGTCAGCCAGCGGCTGCTCGACGTCGCCCACGAGAAGGGGATCGGCACCGTCGTCGGCACCCGCCTCGGGCCGGTCGGGAAGATCCCGGACCAGCTGCGGATCTTCACGAAGAGCGACCTCGCCGGCCCCGGCGGCCCCCGGTAGACCGCCGCGGGCCCTCGGACGCCGAGGGCCCCGGCCCGCCCGCGACGACTGTATTAGCCCGGGCTCCGCTCCCGGAGCGAGGACCGTGGCCGCGACCGACAGCCCGCGACGCCTCCCGGTCTCGGTCGACGAGATCGAGACGACCCGGGACGTCAGCATCCCGACCGACCCGCTCGAGCGGGTGATCGGCCAGGAGAAGGCGGTCGAGATCGCCCGGATCGCGGCGTACCAGCGGCGCCACCTCCTGCTCGTCGGCCCGCCCGGGATCGGCAAGTCGATGACGGCGCAGGCGCTCGCGCTGCACCTCGACCGGCCCCGGACGGAGCTGCGGGTCGTCCACAACCCCGAGAACCCCGAGCGGCCGAGCATCGAGGTCGCGACGCGCGAGGAGGTCTACCGGGAGCGGGAGGCCGCCCGGTCGGTGGAGGGAGAGCTGATCGCGCCGCCCGACGCCCCCGCCTCTGTCGCCGAGCGGCTCGGCTACCGGTGCGCGCGCTGCAGCTTCTACTCGCTGCCGACCGAGCGCTACTGCCCGAGCTGCGGCAACCCGAAGCAGGTCGTCCCCGGGGCGACCGGCAGCGGCAACCCGTTCCGCGACCTCGTCG
>Ga0335073_10004946_pt1 | contig 18687 bp, 18 predicted proteins | sample Lox_Sample_22_FD_207093 | JGI IMG/M metagenome (GOLD analysis project Ga0335073, IMG submission 207093) | Soil microbial communities from Loxahatchee National Wildlife Refuge, Florida, United States - Lox_Sample_2.2 | ecosystem: Environmental > Terrestrial > Soil > Wetlands | place: USA... | reverse complement strand
CGCCTGTTGGACTGGCGGCGTGGCTCGTTGAGAAGTTTCGCAATTGGAGCGATTGCAACGGAGACGTCGAGCGGGCTTTTGGATTCGACTCACTTCTGACTGATATCTCACTCTATTGGTTCGGCGATGATATCAACGGGTCTTTGCGCCTGTACAAGGAGAACAGACTTGCCCCGCTCACATTCAACCCAGGTGAGCGCGTTGCGCCTCCGCTTGGCGTCGCCTTATTTCCGCGCGAGCTACCAATGCCGCCGCGTTCATGGGTTGAGCGAGCCTTTAATGTGCGGCGTTGGACGGTTATGCCGCGAGGCGGTCACTTCGCTGCGTTGGAACAGCCAGAACTGCTCGCCGAGGATATTCGCGACTTCTTCCGGCCATTGCGCATGTTGTGATCTCTCAGGCTTGGTCACTGAACAACAATCGATCTAACCCGCGAACAAGCCCACACGTCGTCATTACTTTTTGCAGAGCCATCAACGTTCCGCCAACGTAAGGCATTGCACTGGAGCCCGCGTCGTGTCGAATCGTCAACCGCTCGTCTGGTAAACCGAAGATGGCTTCAAAACCAATCACATAACTGGGCAGGCGCACAGAATGGACCTGCGTGCCGCCGATGGTCGCGCCACGCGCTTGCGGATTGCCGTGCGTTTGTGCAATCGGAACCTCAATCCGATTTTGCGAAATGGAGGCCAGTTCTTCTGCGAGTTCGCGGGTTGTTCCGCTCGGCGCGTCCGGCTTATCCGCGTGCGCGTAGTCAATTATTTCCCGGGAATGCAAGTGCTTTGCGGCAATCAGAGCGAAATGCTTGGCAAGTGCGGCTGTGATGGAGAAGTTTCCTGCAGCGATCACTCCAAGACCGCTTCTTCTGGCCATCTCATCAATCTCCTGATAATCGGACGCCGTGAGTCCCGATGTGCCAATCACAACGCGAACGCCTCGACTGAGCGCCTCTAGCGTACGTTCCTTGACCGAGCCGGGAGAGGTATAGTCCACCACCACATGTGTCGGCTTTGACAGAGCCCCGCTGAGGGTTTCCGAGACGATGACTCCGACCGGCTCAAGGCTCAGAACAGTTCCGATGTCCATTCCCGCGGCGCCGCGGGCGATCGCCCCGGTAAGCGTAAACTCACTTGATTTGACAATATCTCTGACTAGATACTGTCCAACCCAGCCTGTAGCGCCAGCTACACAAACTTTGATCGTCATGATGCCAGTCTAAGACAACATGCCGTGTGTCTTTGGTTCGGCAGGAGCCAACCCATTTCCCATTGCGTCTGGCTTCTCCTGGCCGAAGCGCCGTCGTCTACTTCGCCGACGAAGAAGTCTGTGCGCTAGCCTGAACGCGCATCTCGTCAGCAACTCCGAGCAAAGCACTCCATCGGTTATTCACGATCGCATAATCGCCGAGTATCAAAGCGAGCCATTCACCGCCGTCGCCGCCGCCGCTACGGTCGCAGCATTAGAGATGTCTCCGGGTATATACAACATCGTCGACGATGATCCGAGTCCGATTGCAGCGTGGTTACCTGCTTTTGCGAAGTTCATTGGGGCGCCTGCCCCGCTTCGTGTAAGCGAACAAGAAGCGGTTCGGCACATTGGTGCTGATGCGGCCTACTACGCCCCAACTGCGCGGAGCATCCAACGCAAAAGCAAAGAAAGAGTTCCGCTTCGCACCGCGGCCCCTCGAGTGGCTTGGAGATTGAGGCTCTGCCCCGCTTGCGGGAAGGAAAGACAGACGCGCTGGTGTGATTCCGGATTGTAGGCGAGGTAAGGAATACTCGGAATCGCGACAGTCAGAGGCTCGGCAACTCGGTTCCCTCAGGTCGGTTGTAAGCGGTGGGCGCTACACTCGTGGTGATGGCGCATCGGTGCTGGGATGAGAGCTACGCTGCAGGAGCGCGTCCCTGGGACACGGGGAGCCGGAGCCGCTGCTGGTTGAGTTCGTCGCCGCGGGCCGGGTTCGGCCGGCGCGGACGCTCGAGATCGGCACGGGAACAGGGACGAATGCTCTTTGGCTGGCGAAGCGCGGCTTCGAGGTCCTGGGCATCGACGTCGCCGCGCTCGCAGTGGAACGTGCCACGGCGGCGACGCCGAACAACGTCTAAGGTTTGCCTTCCAACTGGTCCGGATGCTCGCCGAAAGAGAAGACCCCACGGTGATCCAATCCTGGCTGACCGGGCTGAACCCTGAACTCAGTGACCGCGTCCCGCTTCGGCTCATGAGGGAGAACGATCTGGAGATCGTGGCGCCGGAGATCATGGGAGCTGCGCGAGTTTTCCTCGTTGGCGGTTAGCTGGTCACTCGCCATTGCATCATCATTGCATCATTCGTGCCGCGTGGACGGTTGTGCTGGGTTCAAGCGCCGGCGCGAGAGGCAAAACCACGCCATGGTCTCGTGAGCGCGGAACTCGGCGCCGCGGAGTTCCAAAATTTCCAAAGCCGGTTCGAGGGCGAGGGTGACCTCGCGGGCCGAGCGACGCGGTGGACCCACCTCCCGCGGCGGACCTTCTGTCGAGCCGATCAGGCTCAGCCACAGGCCGCCAGGGGCGAGTATTGCTGCAACCCGTGCGGCAAAATGCGCCCGCTCCTCTGGTTCATCAAAGACATGGAAGCAGCCGCGGTCGAAGACGAACTGGAATGGACCATCAGGCGGAGCGGTGGCGAGGAAATCTTGTGTCGCGAAGCGGCAACGCAAAGCGCGACCATTCAGCTTCGCGTAAAGCTCACTTCCGTTCATCCACCGGTCGTCGGCGCGCACGTCCCGGACACCTCCGACACAGCGAGCAGAGTGATCCAAATTCCGGTGACGTCTCCGAGGCCTTTCCGAGTTCTTTCAGGACTCAAATCTGGATCGAGGTAGCTGATTGCTTCTTTCACTTCCGAGTCTGTCATTCTTTCGGCTCTCATCATCAGATAGTAGCTTTCCTTAAGATGAAGTGGCGCCATGTTGTATCCTCCCCGCAGACCGTATCCTTTGTTCGCAATTGAAGTTCTCTAAATAAGCTCCAACGCATGCCTGGCATCCTCCTTATCATTGGATTCCAGGATGAGTCTTTGGAAAGGATGGGACCGATTGAACCAGCCCAAGGAGTTCGGTCAGCTTTTGAATTGGTTGCGAATCAAGATCCTCTACGGCCTGCACGATCACCTTGCACAGCGGTTCGCCTGCGAACACTTCACTGAGCCAGTAAAACTTCTCGACCGTCCTATCCCATGACATTGGCTGGCCCAAGCCACCTTCGTAGCCGACATGTTCCTTTTTGAGAACCTTCTGGTCTCTTGTCCATACCGAAATCCGGGCACAGAGATCCCTGGGAAACCGCGCAGTCAGTTCTTCATCTGGACAGATCTCGACGCGTACGAGCATGTCCTGCACGTCCTGCGCCTGGATTCGTGTTGCTTCGAGTTGCGCGGGTCCCACCTCGTCATCGAGCAAAGCGACCGATATGAGGTACTTAAGATTGTAGTCACCCTGTTCTTTGATCCAAGGATGATCTTTCGGACCGTAAGTTCCTCCTCCGGCGAAATCGAAACCGGCTTGGAAGATATCGCAACGAATTCGTTCGACCTGAGCCGCAGAGAGTCCGTAGCTTCGCTTGAGATCAAACACAGCCTCCAGTACCGGCTGACCGTGAATCAGCGATGAATACTTCTTCAACACAGTTTGAGTGATGAACTCGAGCGATGGATCTTCCCAATCTGCGGAGATCGATTGGGAGAACATTTGTTCCAACCCTTTCGGGCCTTCAAACAGACCGCGGGGCCCCGTAAATCCGCGTTTGGCCAAGGAGGCAGCATATACCGCGCGCATGGTGGTCATTCCTGGAGAGAAACCCTTCCATTGCGAAACCGGCTCCGCGTGCACGCACGCGAGCGAGACGTTGTCGACTGTTGCAATCGCAACCGCATTCGCGACTTCGTCCTTTGAGAGTCCGAAGAGCTTACCAACGCCGGCGGCAGCCGACATGGCGAGTTGAGTCGCATGATTGAATCCCTTCGCCATTACGGGCACTGATGCGGTGAACCGGCACTGTATTTCGTAAGCCACTGCGAGCGCCAGCATAAATTCTTCACCCGACGCCCCTACATGCTCGGCAGCGGCAAGAATGGCTCCAAAGTTGTCGCTCGGGTGACAAAGGCCGCCGGACGACATGTAGCTGTCTAAAAGATCCACATACCGCACTAAAGCAGAGTTGAAGAGCGCGGCTTGGTCAACGGACGTCTTGCCTCCGCCGATCAGCGTGCAGTCCTCGTTGGCCCTGTAGTCCTCAAATTGATCGCGCAACGCACGAAAGGGAGAGCCCGAGAGCGCGGCAATTGCGCACCCGATGCTATCGAGAACATTACGCTTGTAAAGCTGACGGATGTGAGGCGTCAGGTGCTCCGGACGAGCAGCAACTGCAAAGGCGGCGATACGTTCAACTGCTGAACAGCTTTCTGCTAAACAGTTTCTTGTTCCGTGAGTGGCTCCTGTTTTTGCTTCAACATTTGTGTTCATGACTTGTTCCTCATTGTGAGAGGGGTTGCGACTTGAGATCGCGATTCCGCGGAAGCAAGAGCGCCTTATTGCTGGCCGAGAGAACACGCCGGCCGCCAAGGGTACGCGACTTGGCAAGTCGGGTACGTGCGCGATGGAGTTTGGCCTTAATCGCAGCCACGGAACTATCAAGGTCGTTGGCCATCTCACGCATGGTGTGGCCATGAATTATCCGGGCTTGAAGAACTGAACGTAAATCTGGGTTCAAGTTTTGAACTGTCTGAAGCAGTCTTTGGCAGCGTTGGCGCTGGTCGAGAACTTGTTCCGCATCCGGCCGCGAGTCTCTAACCTCGAAGACACGGATCGTATTACCCTCATCTCCATATGAAAGATCGTCGATTATTTTGGAGCGGGCACGTCGTTTGCGGAGAATCATCAGCGCTGAATTGACGGCAATCCTCGTCAGCCAAGAATAGAGGGTGGATCTACCTTCAAATGTATGAATCGCCAAATAGGTCTTGAGCAAAGTATTTTGCAGCGCATCCTCGGCGTCCTCCCGGTTCTTTGTTATACGACAAATAGTGTTGAACAGTCGACGCGAGTAGAGATCGTGGAGCTGTTCGAACGCAGTTGACGACCCAGCTTGTGCTGCAGCCACTATTTCGCTGTCCCGCCCGATCGTAGCCTCGTCGATCCTAAGGTCATCTGATCCATGGCGATCACTAACAATCATAACCGTGCTCCCCTAATAGATTTCTACGACCGACACTTCCAGACAGACTCCCTGATGCACAGGAGATTCATCTGTGCCTCCTTCATGAAGAGGCGCCCTTCCCGATCGATGCGGCGGGACGTTTGCCTTTGTTAAACCGACACCGGAGCTTGCCTGACCTTCTTCGTCCGACTGAAACGTACGACATCCCTGGTCTCCTCGCTTACTTGCCTCAACCCACCTTCGGTTTGTTGGCATGCATGAAGATTAGGATAGGTGGTTGCAGAAATCTATTAGACAAGGGTATGAATCCAACTTTTGCAGAAGACTTTCTAATCTGCTTCGCTGCGTGAGCGGGAACCATGGACATTACTTATCAGACCGCGTGCAAATTCACTAGATCATCATGAGCCTTGTTCGAAACGCCTCCGACGCGATGAGCGACGTTCAACGGGGAACAGACGATTCTGACGGCCGTGACAGGCGTAAATCGTCATCTTGAAACCAATTCAGCAAAATCACGGTCGTGACCGTTCGTCATCTCTCCCTCCCCTTTCGTGTGGCGCAACAAGCGCGATCAAAACACCTCGACTTCATAACACGTAGGCACGCAAGGGGACCCAGCGATTCGCTGCACCAGAGAACCTGTCCAGGCTTACACTTGACGGAACACGATTTATCCCACAGTTGCGCCTGGTTGCGTTACCAGACACTCAGAACGGGGCGATGTGTCGCGTGATCTATCTTTAGATCGCCGGTTTGTCGCCCAAGACCTAACGTTTCAGGCCGTGTGCGCCCAACAACGATCAGCTCTGCGTCACATTGTTCCGACGTCTCGCGAATGGAGGTAATGACATCGCCAGTCTTTTTTACGAATGTGATCGCGTTTGCGAAGAGCCCCTGTACTTTTTGTTTCCATTGATCCATTTCGGAAGCAGCGGCGCCGACTCCGCCCACCTCGCCACTTCGTCTTACGACGTGAAGAACCGTGACGCGGGCCTGAAACCTCGATACCAGGTCGCGAGTTGTTTGCATCAGTCTGTCGTTCTCCGCGTCCAAAGATGCGTCTGGCTCCAAGTGGACTGCGCAAAGAATGCTAACGGGAACAGTGTGCGCGTCCTCGATATGCTCCGTTATCCACACTGAAGCGGTACACCGTTCGAGAAGCGTAGCTGCGAGGGAGTCACGAAGGACACGAGATGCTAAGGTCTGATGATCCCGCGGCAGCATTATTAGATCAACTCTTTCACGTTCAGCGAAATACTCAATTTCATCCGCTACATCTCCCGTAACTACCGAGCAGGACGCCACGTTCGCGCCAAAGTAGCGATCCGAGAAATGCCGAAGGTCACCCTTTCGCCTTTCCACGAGCGGGAGGAGGGCATAATACTGTCCTGGATGAAGGTCGCGATCTATTATGTGCAGTGTCTCAAGAGTTGCGTTGAAACGATCGACCCACACCTTCACGTGCTTTGCTGCCAACGCAGAACGGTTGGAGAAGTCGACCGGAAAGAGGATCTTGTATCGCTCAGCAGTCATGCATCACGCGCCGCGGTGGACATGTACACCGCTAATTAGGCCAGCGATTCCACGATACGTCCATTATGCCTTGGTCTAATTCAGGTATTTCACTTTCGTGCGAATTACAAGATATGGTCATCGCACCTGTTCGCGTGCGAATAAGACGGACGGTCCGATTCGAATCTATTGCAACTGGGTATACGACGTCTCTCTTGCGTCACTTCGCGATGAACTCAGACCAAGGCATAATTGTGCTGGTTGGCCAAAGTGGTGCATCGTCGTGTCATGGAGCGACCTCACAGGGAGACTCGCATGGCATACATCGACACCAAGAGGAAGGACGCAAGAAATCCGACGATCCACAGAAGAGACCATGGCTTCGTGACAGGCCATTGTTCCATGACATATTTGGTGATGCTGATCGTATTGGTCATGATGGCATGCGCGGTAATTCCAGTTGTCTCCTGGTCGCAATTGAACACCGTTTCTCCACTTCCCAAAGGCAGATTACTGTCCGCGAGTAGGAATGGGTCAGATGTTCAAGCCAGTTCGGCAAGTGAAACTGTAACGACAGTGTCCAAAGATGACACCACAGATGCTGGAGAGCCGATCACGTATCCCACTGGTGTTCCTCCTGAAGTCACGGCGGCGGTGCTTACTGTACCACCGGGTGGGAAAACCGAGTGGATGACTCATCCCGTTCCGGGTTATGTCTACGTACTGCAGGGTACGCTCACGGTCGAATTTCAAGATGGCCACCACCTCACATTTCAATCAGGACAAGGCTTTCTGCAAGCGAGAACAAAATGGCACAGAGGCGTGAATCACGGCACGGAACCGTTACGGTTTCTTGCGGTCTTCTTTGGCGCGAAGGGAGTGCCGATCATTCTGCACCCACCTAACCGGTCGATGGACACTGCACCTAGATGAGTGGACATGATCTGCACTGACTCATAACACCAGGTGCTTTGTCGAGACACTACTCAGAAGAGACAATGATCTGGTGGGTACTCTACGTAAAGTCATCACATCACTGTGGACTCGATCCAAGCATGAAGACCACATGCAAGCACCTTCACTGAAAGTGAGGAGACAGACAATGTCAGGTTTTGTGATTAAAAGGCACAGCTCAACCAATCTGAAAGCTGCGGCATGCTGCCGTTGGCAAGTGTCAATGCGCGATTGGGCACCGCGATTCGCAAGCATTGCGCTGCTCTCTGCTGTAGTAGGTCCAGTTGTAGTGCGCTCCCAAACGAATGCCGCTCCGCCAATCGACGGAGTATTGGGGAAAGTCGAAACAGTTAAGAATGGATCCTTTGACGTTCAGACGAAGACCGGCCTCGTGCACGTCAAGATCGGACGCCCCCTTACGACATATAAGCAGGTACCTTCGGAGCTCAGTCAAGTCACTGCCAACTCCTACGTGGGAATCGCGACGGTAGAGCAGCCGAATGGAACGGAAGTGGCTCAGTCGGTCCTGATTTTTCCTCCCGAACTGAAGGGGGCGGCCGAAGGCAGTGTCATAACTGGCGGAGGTCAAGGCACCAAGTCAGAGAGCAGGATGACCAACGGGTCCGTCTCACGTGTCCCAGCGCACACCTCCCGGATGACTAATGGGACTGTGCAAACGGATGGAGGCCCCACTCTCGTCGTCAACTATCAACATGGCTCGCAAAGGATATCCGTACCTGCTAGCGTTCCAGTGCACAAGGTTGCACCTGTGAAAGGCTTCCTGGCACCGGGCGACATCGTATATGCCGCGACCAAAAAGGAACCCGATGGAGCACTTGCGACAAACAAGGTGTTTCTTTTCGTCGAGGCAGCGCCTCAAAGCCCAAAGAATTGATGGCGCGGAATGCATTCTGAGAACCATCCCATGGCCAGCGGAATTGGACAACTCGCTTCGACTATCTCAAAAGCCCACACTTACACTCGTGTAGTTCGAACGCACCATCTGTTTGTGCGATGTAGTCACTGGATGAATATTCTGATTCTTCTTGGGCTCGTTCTGAGCGGGATGTCCATTTATTGGGCGTCTCCGATCTATCAGCACAGGCCAGATCCGGTGACTGGAAACTTTGATCCACTCGCGGATCTCGGGATCTGGATTTGCGCACACGTGCCCGGAGAGCGTGGCTACAGTGACCCGCCGGACTGGGTCTACAACCACTTCAGCCTCGGACCAGGCATGCTCGAGTTGGCTCTGCGCCTTCATTGGTTCTGTGCCTATCTTTTCATGCTAAACGGCCTTATATTTCTTTTGGGTCTCGCGCTCGGGGGCGACTGGCGCGCTCTATTGCCTCGATGGAGCGACCTAGGCGACTCAATAAAGATGCTGCGTTACTACATCGGCATTCCGTTTGCCAAGCTGACCTGTAACGCCTGGATTCGTCCTCGTTTCAATACTAAATACAATGCGCTTCAACGTGACGCCTATTTCTCCATTCCCGCAGCTGGGTTTCTTTCCGTCCTCACGGGTTGGGCGATTCATAAGCCGATGCAATTCTATTGGCTGACTTGGATGTTCGGTGGTTATGACAGGGCGCGCATTTGGCACTTCTGGCTAATGTGGTTGTTTATCGTTTTTGTCGTGCCTCACGTGACCCTCGTTTTCGCGGACGGGTGGGACACACTTCGCAGCATGATTGTCGGTTGGTCAGCAACGGTCGTGGCAGCGGAGGCCGCCGAACGTGAACCTTGACAACGACCACTTAGCTTTTAGGCCTGCCGAGGCACCTTTAATCATACGGCCGCCAGAGCCATTCTTTGCGGAGCGGCCCCCCGATGTGTTCGAGGTAGATCCGTTGGCATTGCGCAAGCGGACTCGTCGTGACATTCTTCGATTCGGAGCCATTGCAATGGTCGCAGTTGCAAGCGGCACTTCTCTCTTGCCGTCCGCAACCTTGGAACGCCTTGGCATCCTCCACAAACAGAAGAACTGGCCAGGAAAAGAACGCCTGCTGGACCTGGCACTCCACGTCGATGACGATGTTGCGGAGGCGCTGTATTCACGAAATCGTATCGTCCCGACCTACACGAAGTCGCAAATCACATCGCTAAAGAACAATTACAACGGGGCTACTCCCGACACGAGCTATATCCCAGACTGGTGTTTAACGCTCGAAGGGCTTGAATCCGGCCTTAACGTTTCCCTGAACATTCGAGACCTGCTCGCACGCTTCCAGTTACATGAGCAAATCACGCGATTCGTCTGCGTCGAGGGTTGGAGTGCAATTGCATGGTGGGCCGGTTTGAAATTTGACGACTTAATGCGCGCGCATCCGCCAGTTTCTCAAGCGAACTGGGCTCGCGTCGAGTCGTCAGTTAACCTTGATGCTTCGGGAAACCACGACCCGTATTTCATGGCGATTGATCTTCCGACGGCCCAGCATCCACAAACGCTGCTCGTGACCCACTTCAACGGACAACCACTTACCGTGGGCCACGGCGCACCGCTTCGTCTACTCGTACCAGTCAAGCTCGGTCTCAAAAATGTCAAGGCGGTCACAAGAATCACCTATACAGCGAAGGCGCCAGACGACTACTGGGCAACTCGCGGATATTCATATTACGACGGCATCTAGATGCCGAGTTTAAGACCGGCCCTGGGGCACAGTCGATGAGCTTGATCATACCCTGGTCTAATAGATTCATTCTCCCACTTATGGCTTAATCAAGAACATGGAACGGGGCTCCAAGCCCAGCCTTGTTGGTATGGCGCACATTCTATTTGTCACCGGGTGGCATAGCTTGCATATGGAACAATCGTTCCCGACAGCTTCTCACTACTTGGTTTGCATTCGCTCGGCGCTGCAGGGTAGAGGAATGCGTGACGGTGCGTCACAAAAAGGACCGGGTTCGTGCCGCGGATCCTAGATATCGCAATCGGCGATGCGGCGTAATAAATGGGAAGTCATATGAGCGATAGATCAGAGCGATTTGCTCCTGGTTGGCCAGGGATCCAACCGCGATGGACCTCGAGTGCCAAGACAGGAATTGGTACCTCATTGGCGCCGCAGAGTCGGGTGTGGTTCACAGTCAGCCACGGTATACTGAATGAGATTTACTATCCCCGCGTGGACCAAGCGTGTACACGGGACCAAGAGTTCCTTGTAACTGACGGCAAGACATTCTTTTCAGAGGAGAAGCGAGATTGCAAGTGTGTAAATCGTCCCTGGGAGTCAGGTATTCCACTCTATTGCTTGAGTAACACATGTGCGGATGGGCGTTACAGGATCGAGAAGGAAATCCTCGCTGATCCTTTCCGGAATGTTGTCCTGCAAAAGGTCCGGTTTGTCCCGCTATTTGGCTCGCTCGATAACTATCACCTCTATTCTCTCCTTTCTCCACATCTAGCCAATTCCGGATATGGCAACACGGCTTGGTGCGGAGATTATAAGGGCTCGCCTATGCTCTTCTGTGAGCGGCTCGGGGTGTGTCTTGCAATGGCCTGCTCGGTGCCTTGGCGGAGGATGTCCGTTGGATTTGTTGGTGTTTCCGATGGTTGGCAGGACTTGTCACGGCATTACGAAATGAAGTGGGAATACACGCGCGCGGAGAATGGCAATGTGGCTCTGATGGGTGAACTCGACCTTGCTCGGTGCGGCGAGGAATTCGTAGTGGCAATCGGATTCGGTTCAGACTCTTTCGAAGCGGGACAACTCGCAATGTCGTCCATTCTCGCACCATTCCAGGAGATCCGTGATTCTTATGTCGGAGGCTGGGAGGAGTGGCATCGGTCGATCGATTCCATGGATTCTTCCGAACGGATTCACGACTTGTACCGCACGAGCATGGCAACTCTACGCGCGCATGAATCAAAGGACTTCTTAGGCGGCACTATCGCCAGTTTATCGATCCCCTGGGGTTTTAATAAAGGTGGCGACGATCTTGGCGGTTACCATTTGGTTTGGCCGCGAGACCTGGTAGAAATTGCTGGTGGATTTGTGGCAGCAGGTGCAATCGCTGACGCGGTGCGCGTACTCTGTTATCTGAAGGCGACACAAGAGGCGGAGGGTAACTGGGCGCAGAATCTCTGGCTGAGCGGACGGCCTTACCGTGATGGCATTCAGATGGATGAGACCGCGTTTCCGATCCTCTTGGTCGATCTGCTGCGGCGTAAGGCCCCTGGGAAATTAGGAGATGTGTGTCGATGGTGGCCGATGGTTGCCGGGGCTGCCAGCTATCTGGTGCGGAACGGGCCGGTCACGCAGCAAGACCGATGGGAAGAGGATCCGGGGTACTCCCCGTTCACCCTAGCAACAGAAATCGCGGCATTGCTGGCGGCCGCGGATATTGCCGAATTTGCTGTGAAGCCCGCTACTGCAGAATTTCTTCGGCAAACTGCAGATATTTGGAATGAGAATCTTGAGCGCTGGTGTTATGCCGAGGATACTGGCATGGCATCTGCACTTGGGATAACCGGCTATTACGTCCGCATCTCGCCACCCGATAGAGGGTCGGCCGCTGGGCCGTTGCAAGGAATGATTTCCGTCAAGAATCGCGAGCCCGGACACAGCCGTGAACCTGTCTTGCACGTCATAAGCCCAGATTCACTGGCGCTCGTGCGGTTTGGTCTCCGCGCACCCGACGATCCGCGAATTCTCAATACTGTAAAGGCAATTGACGCTTTGCTCCGTATCGATTTACCTCAGGGTCCCTGCTGGTATCGGTATAACGGAGATGGCTACGGGGAGCATAATGACGGATCACCCTTTGATGGCACTGGTGTTGGCCGGCTTTGGCCGCTGCTCACGGGTGAGCGGGCTCATTATGAGTTAGCAGCCGGCCACCGGGAATTCGCTGAGTCTCTGCTTACGGCTTTGGAAAACTTCTCGGGCGGAAGCCGCCTGATTCCAGAACAGATTTGGGATTCGGTAGATATTCCAAGCCGGGGACTCTTTCGAGGCAGGCTTTCCGGATCAGCCTGTCCACTGGTTTGGGCTCACGCAGAATACATTAAGCTTCGGCGTTCCCTATTGGAGGGAGAACTTTTCGATTTGCCCCCACAGACCGTTGAGCGTTATCAGGTGCAGAAAAGGAACTCGCTCTACGCTGATTGGCGATTCAACAATAAGAGCTCTTCGATGCCTCGCGGCAAGACCCTCCGTGTTACTTCGCTCATGCCTGCGACTGTGCATTGGAGTTTTGATCGATGGGCCACATCGCATGATTCGGCAACTAGAAACAGCGAACTCGGAGTACACATAGTGGATCTGCCAACTCAGGAGCTTCCAGTGGGGACTGAGATCTTATTCACTTTCTATTGGCCCAACAACGACCGATGGGAGGGTGCGGATTTTGGAATAGTGGTAGATCGCGAGAAATCGCAAGCGAAGCAAGAACCGCACAAGTGTGAGGCAAATCCGAACAAACATGAGGCAAGCCTGAGTTGGTCGGCGAGACGGTGACTTATGCCCACCGGTACAGATCGCCTTCGTCCGGTGGGAACGTAGTCAGGTATCGAATCGATCGCTGGAATACGAGACTGAATGCCGGCATCGATTGGTATCTGTGATATGAGCGCCGAGTCCGCAGCATCGAAGATCTCTTGTCGATGACGATCTCGAGTATCGCGAATGAAAAAGGAGAAGTGTAAAAATGCCACACGTCAAAGTCGGACAGGAAAATTCGGGTGACATCGAGCTTTATTACGAAGACTATGGCTCCGGAAAGCCAATCATCCTGATCCACGGATATCCGTTGGATCGTACTTCCTGGGAAAAGCAGGTTCCCGTTCTGCTCAACGCTGGTTGGAGGATCGTCACCTACGACCGTCGCGGCTTCGGAAGGTCCAGCAAGCCTGCCACAGGCTACAACTACGACACATTCGCTAATGATCTTCACAAGCTGGTCAGCCAACTGAAACTCGAGGAATTCGCGTTGGTCGGATTCTCGATGGGAGGAGGCGAGGTAGCACGCTACATCGGCAGGTTCGGTTCTAAGGGTGTGAGCAAGGCTGTGATCATCTCTGGTGTGCCGCCGTACCTGCTAAAAGCGGCCGACAATCCTGATGGTGTGGATGGCGCCGTGTTTGCCGGGATCGAGAGAGCGGTGGCCTCCGATCGCTATGCCTTTTTCACCGAATTCTTCAAGAACTTTTACAACACAGACCTGCTTCAAGGTAAGCGAGTCAGCGAACAAGCCGTGCAAGCCAGCTGGAACATCGCGGCTATGTCATCGGCAACTGCCAGTTTGGCGTGCGTAGCAACATGGCACGAAGACTTCCGGAAAGACTTAGACCGAATAGACGTGCCCACCCTCGTGATACAGGGTGATGCCGATCGAATCCTTCCAATAACGGCCACAGGAATGCGCAACGCCAGACTCATTAAGGGTGCGCGGCTTCACGTCGTAAAGGATGGTCCGCACTGCATCCCCTGGACTCATGCAGAAGAAGTAAACGCCGAGTTGCTTCGTTTCTTTGGCGGGAAGGCTGGCAAGTCAAAGGAAGACGCTGCTTAGCGACCGGGATTTTCTGATAGGTCTTTCGGGTTGAAGGCACGTTTTTCATTTTCAGTGAGAAGGCCTGCCTGCCTAATTGTTATGGACTGAAATCCCACGGTCCATGCGTTAACGGCTGGGTCGCCGTCGCGTCCGGTCATGTTGGCTTCGCGCGATGAACCAGCGAATGGAGCTGATATGGCAAACCACAAAACCGTTATCGTTACAGGGGCTTCGCAAGGCATCGGCGCAGCCATTGTCCATGCATTCCTGAGTCGTGGTTATAACGTTGTCGCGACCTCGCGTCGTGTCTCGCAAGGCCGATATGATCCGGCGCCGAACCTCGCGCTAGTCGATGGAGACATTGGTCATCCAGCGACAGCTGACAAAGCTATACAAACAGCGATCGATAGCTTTGGTTCTATCGATCACGTTGTCAACAATGCGGGAATCTTCTCGGCCAAGCCTTTCACGGACTACACCGTAGACGAGTTTAACGCATTCGTTTCGACAAACCTTAAAGGGTTTATTTTCATCACCCAACCTGCCGTGAAGAGAATGCTGTCGCAGAGAAATGGCGGAAGCGTGACCACAATCACGGCAGCGCTAGCCGATAACCCTATGGCTGACACTCCAGCATCAATTCCGATGATCACCAAGGGCGGCCTAAACGCTGTTACTTTCAGCCTCGCAAGCGAATACGCGAAATACAAGATTCGCTTCAACGCGGTCGCTCCGGGCGTTGTGGACACCCCCTTACACAAGGATCTAAAGAAGGACATGCCGAATTCGCGTTCTCCGATGGGAACTTTCTCGCACGCCACCGATATCGCAGAGGCTGTCATTTACCTCACAGAAGCTGATCACGTAACTGGAGAGGTGCTCCATGTAGATGACGGTGCGCACGTTGGCAGATGGTGAGCCGACACGAGCCCGTTTGTTGTCAGCAAAGAGCGTTGGCTTCTCCACCTGGGGGTTTAACTCTCACTGCATGCTCGGTTCGCTTACTTTCCTCATCCACTTTGAAGCACCACTGCTTCGACCGAACAACGAGAACCCATGAGTAGAAAGACTGATGGAAAGGTAGTCGTTATCACGGGTGCAAGCAGCGGTCTCGGAGAGAGCACCGCTCGCCAGCTCCTATTCAAACCAGCAGAACCTGGAGACAATTTCTTCCACCAGGCTTACCGGCGCCCGATTTCAGCCTCAACGCTGGTCCGAATCAGGAGGTCACGTTGCATGGACTTTACGGACAGCCTGTCATTTTGGCCTTCTATCCAGCGGACTGGTCTTCCGCCTGCGGCGATGCGATGGGTCTCGACAACGAGATCCCGCCGGTCAACACGCGAAGAGGTGATGAATGAACAACAGTGAAGACATTAATGAATTGGGGAAGCTCATAGCAAGAAAAGAAGAGGAGTTGAAACAGCTTCAAATCCGAGAAGAAGAACTTCGACCGGACATACTGGCACACACCTTCAAAACCGCATCGGAGGGTCTCCGCTTGCGCAGTGAGATAGAAGCTCTCAGTGAAGACCTTCGCAAATATAGACAACAGCGGGCGGATTTGAAAGTAAAGCTTCCGTTCGAGGATAACAGATGTTGAATTTGAAAGGTTGCGAGTCCCTGAATGCGCAGCGTTTAGAGAAGGTCTAGGAGCACTGATGTAATTCGCGGCTGGCGCGTGCATCGCAACGCCATCAGGCCACACTCATCGTTGGGATACAGACCGCCAACGCCGGAAGCATGGGCAACCGAAGCGTTCCAGGGGCGTGGAAAAGTGGGGAGCGTTTTGTGCTCTCGACTTTTGCACGCCCCTGACTAGGCGGCTATCTGAACCCAACGATAGCTGCGCTAAACTAGCACCTTCACTAGCGCAAAACATATGGCAGCCGACGATCGCTGTTACCGACTCATTTCTTCTTCCCGTTGAGTGCAGGTAGAAGAAGTTTAATGAGCGCTTCATCAGAGAACGGGTTCTGACCTGAGATCACCTCTCGATCTTGAAGGACGTAACTCTGCCATGGAGCGGCCGCGCTTACGTCAGCGCCCGCCGTACGCAAGGCGAAGTCCGGGTAGAAGAGAACCTTCCCACCAATCTCAATCGGCTCCCGCTGCTGCTCTTCAGCCGTCGAAAAGATAGTGACCTTGTATCCAGAGTATACCCAGTCTTGAGCCTTTGCCCGCGCTCCAGCGGCATCGCCCGCCGCCAACGCGGCGACCACCTCCTTCGAATTCGGAAGAGCCGAGAGAAGTGAAATCGGGCCATGGCAAAGCACTGCCGTAGGCTTGGAAGTTTTGTGAAAGTGTCTCATCACGGTGCCGGCGTCGGGATCATCGAGAAGGTCCATCATCGGGCCATGGCCGCCCGGGACGAAAACAGCGTCAAATTGATCCAGACCCGATGCGATGACATCCGAGATGCGAGTTGGATTTTTGAGGTCAGTCAGGCTATCGCGGAATTTTAGATAGTCCCGAAGCTTAGCCTCGTCACCACCGAAGAACTGGGCAATAGCTGAATTGACATCCATTTGCGGCGTGCTGCCTTTGGGGTTGGCGAAGGTGATTTCGTAGCCCTCCTTCATCAGCGCGCGAACCGGAACCGTCAGTTCGTTGAGGTAGTAGCCAGCGCCGGCATAAACCTTGCCATCTTTCAAGGGCAAGCCGCGACCGCTCGAGACTAGGACTAGGACATTTCCTTTGGTTGTCATCTTGTTCTCCTTCTTGAAATCGATCTTGCTTTCCCAAGATCTAGCTAGCTGCGAATTGCGTCGTAAAGGTCCGAAACGGAGCGACTCGTCTCTTTGACTCGCGAAAGTCTTCGCGATCACTTTTCTCTCTGCCACCGGAGGCGAAGTTGCCTGCCTAAGCCCAGGACGTCGAGAATACTCTCAGGGACATAGTGCGTTTGATAGTGGTGACGGACCCAGGATCGGATGGCGCGTCCCTTGCGTGTTTGACGGGAGACGAGTGACATGCAATTGCTCTCGACGACTTTGGCGCCGAGAAGGAATGCTTCCCAAGCACTGTGTCTGGAAGGAGGAGTGTTCGATTGTTTACGTGGAAGACCGATACGCGTCATAGATAGACTCCAAGTGGCGAATATGAATCGAACCTTGATCCCCCCTTTGCTTGCGTCGTTGACAGAGATTCATGCGTTTGCGGTAATCGTGTTCGTCGTGCCCTTCTCCGCCAGTGCGGCTCGCACTCGCATTCCAGACAAGTGGCGCCGGTCAGCGGATTCCATCTCAGATTCACCGAGTCATTGTTTACAATTGACCAGGCCAATGCACGATGTTGGGACCTGTTCGCTGGGCTCTGACGATGTGGACATCTCATCTTGACGCGAAGCGACCTTCATCTTTCCAGCATCAGGACTGGTTGCTCCAGGGCAAGCAATTTCTTCAAGTCGAGTGAGCAAAGCGAGGGTGATTCGCTCAGCGAGAAATATTGCATACCAAATGATGGCGACAAGCCCGCAAAGAAACTCAATGCAGAACGCCAGCCATCCATACCGCTGCGCCTGCGATTGCGAGTAAACACCTGATGAAGTTGTCACAAAGCCCTCCCCAACTTGTCCATACTCTGCACGGTACCAAGGGCGAATGTGAGGTTCAATTCTACCTTGGTATAGAGCGGCACTCCTTTGCCGGAATGGATCGCATCTTACAGTCCAAGCGGACGACAGGTCGCCAACTAAGTACTGACAAAGCGGACACCGACGATCGTAGCTACTGACGTGAAGGTCGCATCTAAAAGAAAGAGTGTAGTTGTGATCGCAGGGTCCGTTCGCTATGGGAGCGAGTCTTTGCCTTCTGCCTCGAGTCCGTGCAGAACAGGTCGGCCCACCAGAAGCGCGCGGCGAGCGTCTTACACATTGTTTGAGTGAAGTGACGGCTCATGCGAGCTCTTTGGTCGGAAGGTCCGGGAGACAGATTCATCGCAAGCCAAAGGGCGGAATGACGCGCTTCGTGGCCGCGCTGGCAAGCGAGATCGTAAATGCCTGACATAAGAGCCGAGCCTAAACTGCTAAGGGCAATCGGCTAATCTGCAAAAGTACCGGCGTGGAGCAGCTGTCACACTCAATCGGTCGACGTTGACGACGTTGATATCTTGTCGCACAAGGGCAAGCCGCAGCGTGCCCTGATATGCATAGTACACATAGACGCAGCCGCCAATCGCTAGCACTGCGGCGAAAATCCCTGTGTACGCGAGCACGCTCTCTGCGAGGCTGGGGAGGCGATGCGTGCGCGCGATGCGTGAGCTTTGTGACAACAGTCGCTGGCCCGGAAGTGATTGGGAATGTGAACGGGTAGAAGGCCTGGCCGGAATATCTTCCCCCTGCCGTTTCCGCGGATATCTCCACAATTGGAAAAGACTCCTTATACCTTGGTATGAGGTGGTTCACCGTTGTTGTGATTTGTACGGAAACATTTGTGTTCATACCTAGGTTTAATTGAATTCACTGGGCAGTTCTGTTGTCATGTCAGTCATGACACTTTCGAGTGCGCGTAGATCAGTCCAGGACCCGAGA
>Ga0335073_10004945_pt1 | contig 18688 bp, 4 predicted proteins | sample Lox_Sample_22_FD_207093 | JGI IMG/M metagenome (GOLD analysis project Ga0335073, IMG submission 207093) | Soil microbial communities from Loxahatchee National Wildlife Refuge, Florida, United States - Lox_Sample_2.2 | ecosystem: Environmental > Terrestrial > Soil > Wetlands | place: USA: Florida... | reverse complement strand
GCGTACGCGCCGGTCGGTCCGGACACGATCGAGGTCGCCGCCACCGGTTTCGTCACGAACATCACCTCTCTCGGGTGGGTCCCCGAGGTTCGGGTGGGCGCGGGCCCGATCTCCATGGGCACCATCGACCTCGTGCCCGAGGGCGCGATCTCGTTCTACTCGAACGTCACCGGAGTTCCCCAGCCGTACGGGTCGAGCGCGCCGAGCTCGTTCTGGCCCGTCCCGCAGAGCCCGCTGGGCACGATCTACGTCACCGTGTGCAGCCTCGATGCCGTGTCGGCCGGGTTCGTGACGGGGCTCAACGTCACCTCCAGCGGCTGCGAGGCGGCGTGCGTCAACCCCGGCGAACCCGAGGCGGTCTTGGGGTTCCCGCTGCGGGATTACATGTTCCTGACCCCCGCCACCTCGACCGAATGCGACCCCTACGAAGCGACCTGGCCGATCCCGCCCGACATGCCCGTCTTCCCGAACTGGGACTGGGCGAACGTGACCCCGGATGAGTACACCTACGCGGGGAACATTGGGTTACTTCCGGGCACCTATGTCGAGGGCCAGGTGCTCCCCGCGTCGCAGGTGAACTGGGACGTCGAGGCGTGCTCGACGGACGAGAGCAGCATTTGCGGGGTCGGCGTCTTCTCGGACGCCGCGTACGAGGACGACTTCATCAATCAGCCTCCGGTGGGGTGCCCCGAGTTCGGTGAGCCGGACGCGGGGACGACGTTCTGCGCCCCGGCGCCCCCCGGACCGGACGAGCTGAAGGTCACCTCGCCGAACGCGTCCAGCAACTTCACCTGGGCCACCGTGCCCCCGTTACAGTGGTCGGCGTTCCCCCTCCCGCTCGAGTCGGCCTCCTCGGCGCACATCCAGTCGATCAATCTCACGTCCGCCCGCGTCTCGGGCCGCGTGCTGCAGGCCCGAAGTCTCACGCCGGTCGCCGGGCTGCCCTCCGTCCAGGCGTGCCCGGCGGGCGCGCTCCCCGCCGGCGTGGCGTGTACGAGCACCGCGCCGAATTCGACCGGATACTTCTCGCTCTGGGCCCCGATCGGTTGGGACCGCGTCACCGTCTCGGCGCCCGACTACCTCAGCAATTCCACCTGGGTGTTCGTCGCGCACTCGAACTCGTCCGGCACGATCCTGCTGACGCCGTACGGCTCGGTGGAGGGTCGGATCGTCGACCCCGGCGGCGACGGGATCTACGCGGCCACGGTCGCCATCTGCCCGGCGACCGCGCCGACCGCCTGCACGCCGATCGGTGCCGCCGGTATCGCGAACACGGGGGGCTTCTACTACGGAACTTCGCCGGCGGGTGATCTCCCTCTCGGAAGCTACGAGGTGATCGCGAGTGCGACCGGCTACACGACCGACTGGACGTGGCTGAACATCACCACGCCCGGCCAGAACTTCACGGTGCCGACGATCGTGCTCGACCCCGTCGGCGGCTCCGCCCCGACGGCGGGTCCGGATCTCGCGGGCGCCGGGTCCCCGACGCCGGCGGCGTCTGGGGGCACCCTCGCCGGCGCCGAGTGGTTGTCGGGGACGGTGGTGGATGCGCAGCAGAACATCCCGCTCACGACCGCCTCGATCAGCGCGAACCCCGTGAACGGCGGGCCGCCGGACGTGATCTCCTCGATCCGATCGACCGGGGGGGAGTTCAACGACTCCGTGCCCGACGGGACGTACTACGTCGCCGTGACGCAGAGCGGATTCTACTCGGATACGTTCTTCCTCAACGTCAGCGGCAATGCGAGCACGATCGCGCTCGGGACGTTCGCGCTGACCCCGTACCCGACCGTCACCGGTCGGCTGTTCATCGACCCGTACGGCTGGAGGACCGGAGTCAGCGAATCGATGGGGTTCGGACCCGGCGCCGCGAGCGTGGAAGTGTGCACCAACCTCGCGACGATCTGCATCTCCGGCACCGTGGACTCGGCCGGCGATTTCAACCTGACCGCACCGGTCGGGACCTACGACTTCCTGGAGGCGAACGGCAACGGGAACGGGGTCGGGTCGGCGACCGGCGGGTTCGTCTTCAATCGGACGTTCTTCAACGTGACGAACGCGACGCCCGTGAAACCCGTCCAGATGGGTCTCGACATTTTCGGCACGATCGTCGGGACCGTCGTGGACGCCGCGGACCACTCGGTCCCCGTCCGGTACGACGGCATCGTCGCGGACGAAGAGTACCCGGTCGACCTCACCGAACCGGAGCAGATCAACGCGGACGGGAGCTACGTGGTGTTCATCGCCGCGACCGAACAGCTCAACATGACGGTCGGCGGGCTCGGGTCGTGGGTGGAGATCAACGTCACGGCCCCCGCGCACATCGCGTACACGAACGGGGTTCCCGACCTGTACCTTCTGCCGGGCGGGGAAGTCGACTTCGGGACCCAGTTCGCGATCGAACATTTCGGCTGGATCAATGCCGAAGTACGCAACGCGGTCACGGGTCTACCGGTGCCGTACGCGACGGTGTCGGCCCAGGAATCCGGAACGCTCTGGGGGGCGCCGGTCATCTACGAGACGTTCGGCATCGCGAACGAAGGAGGGTACGTCAATCTCAGCGCGATGCCCAGCATCCCGTCGACCGAGCGGCTGAGCGTCAACATCAGTGCTCCGGATTATCTGTACGAGATGCGGAACGTCACGGTCAACTCGAGCAAGGTGACGTACGTCAACGGCAGTTCCCCGTTCAAGATGGGCCCGATCGGGATCGAACCCTGGGGGTGGATCTCCGGCACCGTGAGCGATGCGGTGACGGGTCGTCCGCTCCAATCCGTGGCCGTCGCCGCGAGCGCGAACGCGGGACTTTCCCTGGGGGCGTCCGGGGTCGAGACGAACGGGCTCGGCGCGTATCGCACCGACGCGCCGGTGTCGAAGAGCGTCGCGTTGGCCCTGACGTTGATCGGTTACTCCGCGAACACTTCGCGGTACAACGTCTCGGCGGGAACCGGGATCCTCGCGACCCCGGTCCACCTGACCGGAGACGGGCTGGTCGAGGGGCGCGTCATCGCCGCCCCGGGCGGCGCCGCGGTCGCGGGCGCGACCGTCCAGGTGTGCCCCACGAACGCGGCGACCTGCTCCACCTCGGTGACCACCAACGAAAGCGGCTTCTTCGTCATCGGCGCGGTCGCATCGCTCGACGCGATCGTCGTGACGGACAACGGATACGTCCCGAACGTGCCCCAGATCCTCCCGGTCGTCTCCGACACGTGGACCTGGGCGGGCGTCATCTCCCTGTTCCAGTACGCCACGGTCACCGGCACCGTGGTCGGGCTGCCGAACGGGTTCTCGCTCGCGAGCGCGAACGCGAGCCTGTGCGGGCTCACGAGCAACGGCCAGGGAGCCGGTCCGTGCTTCGTGACGGTCCAGACCGGTCCGACCGGCGAGTTCTCCGTGCAGGTCGCGGCGGGCGAGTATGTCCTCGAGGTCAATACGACCTTCTACAACGACACGTACCTCATCATCGCCGTCACCGCGGGAGAATCGCTGTCGGTCGGGACGATCTTCGTCGACGAGTTCGGCACGATCTCGGGCACCGTCGAAAGCGCGACCTCGGATGCCGTCGTGGAGGGTGCGACGATCTCGGCGTGCGAGAACTGGGGCGCCGGGGTCTGTCTCCCCACGACCTCTACCGGCCCCGACGGGACGTTCCTGGTCGGCGGTCCGTCCGGTCCGTACACCGTCGAGGTGAACGCCGCGGGATACCAGGCCGCCTTCGCGTCGACCGTCGTGGGCATCGCCGATGACTCCGCCCTTCCGACGTTCCTCCTGACCCCGATCGGGCCGGGCAGCCACTACCCGGTCTCGGGAACCGTCTTCGCCGCCGGCGGCGGCGCCCTCGGGGGCGCGATCGTCAGCGCGAGCGGCGGGTACACGAGCTACACCTCCGTTTCCGGGGGGTACTCGATCGCCCTTCCGTGGGGCACCGACTCGCTCACCGCCTCGTATCCGGGGTACGTTCCCGTGACCCGGACGTTCGACGTCACGGGCGCGACGGTCAACGTCGACTTCGCGCTCGTCCCGATGACGTTCGCGGTATCCGGCGTCGTCACGGACGGGTTGTCGGACCAGCCGATCGCGGGGGTCCAGCTGTACGAGAACGACCTGCCGGTCGGAAGTCCGTCCGGACCGACCGGTGCCTTCTCGGTGGCGCTCCCGAACGGTTCCCACGACCTGGTCGCCGAGCCACCGACCGGAACGGTGTGGGTCTCGGTTCCGTTCTCCGTCGAGGTGGTGGGGGCGCCGGTCGTCCGGGACCTGGTGCTCTACCCGCTGTCGGTGTCGGTCGCCGGAACGGTCGTCAGCTCCCTTTCCGGAACGGCGATTGGCGGCGCCTCGGTGCGGGTCGCGGGGATGACCGATGAGAACGTGGCCTGGTCCGGAACGGCCACCTCCGACCCCAGCGGCCACTTCCTCCTCTCGAGCTTCCCCGGCACCTACCGGGTCGTCGTGACCGAGAACGGCTACGTGGCCGCCAACGAGTCGCTCCAACTGAACGACTCCTCGACCATGGTGCCCGTGACCGTGGCGCTGATGCCCGCCTCCGCCCCGCCCCCGGCCTCCGGTCCGTCCGACACGGCGTACCTCTGGGCCGGACTCGCGGTCGCCATCGCGGCCGTCGCGGTCGCAGCGACGGTCGTGCTCGCTCGGCGCCCGCCCACGCTCGGCCGGGCGCGCGATCCCGGGTCCCCCCCTCGGAGGGACTGACGCATGGGACCGGTCCGCCGTTCCGGACTCGCGGTCCTCGGACTCGGGGTCGTCCTCGGAGCCGTGGTGCTCGTCCTCCTATGCCCCGGGGCCGTTTCCGGCGCGCAAGCGCCCGCCGCCGCACCCGGCGAGTTCCAGGTGGCGTCCGCCCCCGGATCGGCGACCTCCAACGTTCCGACCCTTGACCTCAGTGTCGCCGACAACCCGAGCGCGATCTGCGTGGACCTGACCACGTCCTGTCCGGCGGGCGTCGGGGAGTCTCGGGTCACGCTCACCGCGACCGCCCCGCCGGCCTCCTACATCAGCTGGCCGGCCGTGCAGATCGTGTTCGTGATCGAGACGACCCTGTACGACGGCGTCTACGACCCGACGGCCGGCGACTACGGATTCGACCAGTGCGCGCACGACGCCGGGAGCGCCGGCCCCGCCTGCGAGGAGTCGAACGGCGTGCCGTGGTTCGTGAACAACGCCCAGCTCGTCGCGAACCTCATCCAGTCGGCCAACCCGCACACGACCGTGTCGTTCGCGCTCGTCGACTACTTCGCGACCCTCGACGTGCAGGACGACGGCGACGGCATGGAGTACCATGTCGATATCCCGCAGTTCGTTCCGGCGAGCCAGTTCGGCGCCGACGTCTCCGCCTCGTTCGGCAGTCAGGTGCTCGAGTCCGGCTATCGGTACTCGGACTCCGACTTCTCGGACAACATCCTGCACTCCTCCTCGATCACGGCGCTGTACGGCGCGATCATCGGAAGCGGACTGGACTGGTCGAACAACACGCACCACGTGGTGGTGTGGATGGGGTCCACGGCCCCGCGCGACCCCGCCTACGTCCAGGACTACTGCGTCTCGCCGTCGTCGAAGTATCAGCCCGGCACGGCGTCCGGCGGGCTCCCCTGCTTCAGTTCCTCGTGCGAGCCGTCGTACGCGTTCGGTTCGGTCTCCAGTCCGCAGTGTGAGGGGTGGGTGAACTCCCAGAACGGCAACGCCTCGGACTCGATCGCCGGCCTCGCGCACACCGCCCCGGCGTGCACGAGCTCGATCGGCGGGGTATGCACCATCGACACGATCGACCTGTGGTCCACCCCGACCGACCCGAACTCGCCCGGATGGCCCGCGGCGGACAATACGCCGGCGCTCCAGGGGGGTCCCAACGGGCCGATGGTCGACCAGAACGTCGAGCGGGTGCTGCTCGCCGGCTGCAGCCTCGCCGCAGCGACCGGCGGCACGTGGAACGGCCCGTCGTTCTTCCAATGCCCGAACGGCCAGGCCGGTTCGTTGCAGCCGAGCTTCCTCGGCCCCTTCGGGACCCCGAACCTCGCGAACCCGTCGCTCGCCGCGGCGCTTCGGGAGGTCGGGTTCGGCCCGGTGTCGTCCGACGTGGTCGCGGTCGGAACGTGGAACCAGCACCCGCTCTTCCAGTTCGTGCCGTTCGGCAACATCCAGGTCCTCCCGGGGCAGGAGGCGCAGTTCCGCACCGAGTGCGTGCTGCCCGACGGCTCCCCCTCGCCGAACTGTCCGGTCAACCCGACCGTGCGCAGCGTCAGCATCGGCCCCGGGCGCAACACGACGGTGTACGGGTGGAATTGGAGCGCGTACCAGTACCAGAACGTGATGGTCGCTGGCGACACCTGGGTCGCCTCGTTCTGGGTCATGGCCGACGGGCCCCCGTACGGCTCGGTACCGGTCGACGCCTGTTCCACCACGTACTGCTCGCTCGCGGGCAGCCACGCGATCGACGGTTTCGAGACGTCCGCGACGTACCTGCCCGTGACGAACGTGTCGTTCGTCGTGCAGTCGTTCCCGCTCGCCGTGATCGACGTGCAGGCGCCTCCCGCGCTCACGTTGGCCCCCACGCTCCCGCCGCCCGCTCTCGTCCCGCCCCCGATCCCGATCGCCCCCGGACTGCCGGCGCCCATCCCGACCCTCCTCGGGGTGGGCGCGCAGGTGGGGGTCGCCTCGCTCTCCCTACAAGCCGCCGCCGCCGGCTTCCTGGCCGCCGGGTTCACGACCATCTCGGTCCGCAACAAGCCGATGTCGATCGCCGTGGCCGCGCTCGCGACAAAATCCGGACCGGTGCGCTCTCGCTTCGAAGAGACGAGCTCGAAGGACAGCGGGATCGGCCATTTCGAGTAGGGCTCCGAGTCCGCTCGCCCCGGAAGTCGTGCCGCGTTCCGCCGCCGGGCGCCGGGGTCCCGTGGGAGACACAACTCGTCCGGTTCTGTCTCGTACCCGACCGCCCGGCCGCCCTCGGAGCGAAGCGCGCCGACGAAGCTTATGACCCGCCGGGGGTCCTACCTCGGGCCTCCGATGTTTCGACCGTGCATCTCGGAAGCCGCCCGCCCAGCGCGCGGACGCGCCCCGAGCGGCGTCGGGACGCTCGCGCTCGTCACCGGGCTCGCGATCGTGGGGATGCTCCTGCTGAGTTCGCTCGCGGTCGTCTCGACCCCGGCCGCCCCGCTCGCCCGCGCGCCTTCGTTCGCGAGCGCCGACGCGTCCGTGCTGGCCGGGGCCGCGCCCGCGCCGGCCACCGCCCCGTCCGCCTCCGATCTGCCGTGCTATTCGATCAACCAGACGCTCTGCCTGTCGATGGCGAATGCCTCGGAGCCGAACATCCTCCCGAACGCCGGCTCCCACACCACGAACGTCGAGCCGTCCGCGAACACGACCCTCAGCCTCTATCTCAAGTCGATGAAGCAGCTGGTCTGGCCGAGCTTCAAGACCAGCGGCCCCACCTCGCCGATCGCGCTCAACGCGACCGGCACGCTCTGGAACGGTGACCCGTTCTACAACGCCACCGACGGGACGATGTGGCATCCGTCCGGCTCCTCGTGGTGGCAGTTCGGCCCCACCGGGTCGAACGTGACCTACCCCTACTGGTACCTGCTGAACTTCTCGGCGAAGAGCGCGACGGGGCAGGCGAACTTTTTCCCGGGGATGCGACTCACGTGGTGGGTGTACATCGTCTCGAACTCGAGCAACGTCTACTCGCACTGGTCGAGCATCTCGTTCAGCTTCACCTTCGCGGGCGCGTGGCCGTTCTCCCCGTACCCGGGGTCGGCCCAGTACGCGGGCCCGGGCGCGGCGTCGGAGGACCTCGTCCTCACCCAGAACCCGCTGCGCCCCAACTATGACGACTCGGTGAACGTGACGATCGCCACGACCGCCGCCGACACCTTACCCGCCGCGACGATCGGGGGCGCGTACCTGGCGTACTCCGAGTTCGCGCCGGACGGGGCGCTCCTCGCGCAGGCGACGCTCACGTTCCCCGTGTCGCTCGCCGGGACGGTCGGGGCGGAGGAGAGCGAGGTGCAGCTCCCGCCGTACCTCGCGCACGAGCCGAACGCCCTCGTCGAGTACCAAGTGACCGCGTGGGACACGAACACCTTCGGGCCGGACCAGATCGAGACCGGTTCGTTCAACTACACGGTGAACGGGAACGGCTCGTTCGTCGACCACGCGTTCTCGAACGACCTCGCGCTCGTCACCACGCCGGCCGCCCCCGGACTGGGGGGGACGCCGTCGCCGGTCGTGGCCGCCGGGACGTCGGTGCGACTGCTCCTCTCCAGCCGGAACCTGGGGACCGCGATCTACGCCGCCGAGGCCGTCTACAACGTGACGTACCCGGCGCTCAACGAGACCGCGACGGGCACCGTGACCCTCGGTCGCCTCAATTCGACCAACTTCGTGGGCTCGCTCCCCGCAATGCCCCTCGGGTCGGTCGTGACGTTCCAGGTGCTCGCCTGGGACTTCTCGCAGTATCGGGAGCAGTCGACCACCTACTCCTTCACGACGCCGACCGTCGGGTCCCTCGTCGATCGAGTGCCGACGAACTCGACGTTCTTCCTCGTCTACGTCTACGACAACGGCACCCACCGCTGGGTCAGCGGAGCGTCGGTGTCGATCGTCGGGGTCTCGGGGTACCTGCGCACGAACGCGACGACGTTCGACGGCGTGGCGTACCCGAACGCGACCGCTTCGCCGTTCGTCCCGCTCCTGCTTCCCGCGGGGGCGACCTACAAGATCTCGGTCAGCGACCCGTCGTTCGCGCCGCCGAGCGGCTCGACCCCGAGCTCGGTGAGCGTGGAGCTTCCCGCCCCGCACAACCTCACGACGGAGGGGACGCTCCTGGTCGGGGCCGATTACGAGGTCGCGCAATCGGGCGACTCGATCTACTTCTGGCTGAACCAGACCGCGCCGAGTGCGACGTACTCCTCGCCGGTCGCGATCGGGGCGGCGCCGCTCATCGGCGCGGGGATCGGACTCGGCGCGATCGCGCTCTGCCTCCTACCGCTCATGATGTGGTGGTCGAAGATCCGGGCGCGTCGCCTCGCCCAGGAGAAGCGGATCACGCTATGACCGGGGCGCGGAGCCGGTCGTGCCTTCTCCTGAGCGTCGCGGTCGTCCTTGCGATCGTACTGCTCGCCGTGCTCCCGACGACGTTGGCGGCCCCGCCGCCGGCTCGATCCTCCCCGACGAGAGTTTCCGGAGGGGCGCCGTCGGTCCCCGGGGCCGCCCCGGCTCGACTCGGCGCGGCGACCGGGTCGCGTGCCGCGAACCCGTACGCGTCGGCCGACCCGGTCGCTCCGGCGCCCGCGAGCGAGCCGAAAGGGTGGGACAGTTCGGACTTCTTCACCGATATCGGCGTCGTCACCTCGGGGGTCGGCCTCCCGTCGCCGTTCCTCACCGAGCCGTTCACGAACGTCGTCCCCCAGAACGAGCTCGGGTTCTGGATGAACGTGAGCTCCGTGGCGCCGATCCTGTTCGCGAACGTCACGATCTGGAGCACGCAGTGGTCGACCACGGGCGCCCAGGTCGGCACCGTCAACTTCCTTCCGACGGCCCCTCGGATGGTGCCGATGGACGTCAACTCGACCGACCCGTACCTCGCCTCGTTCTACTTCAACGACTACCGGTTCTTCTGGCCCGGGTCGACCGTCTGGTTCAACGTCACGGTCGTCGGCCTGAACAGCACGCCGTCCGAGGTGAACTCTGCGTGGAACGACAGCGTGCCCGTCGACTTCCCGGGGGGCTTCGTCAATAACGCGACGTGGTCGTACTCGGTCGCCACCCCGTGGGCATCGACCAACTTCTCGAACGACATCGCCGTCTCCACCACCCCGTCCGTCCTCGGCGACCCGGCGTTCGACCCGAATCCGAACCAGACGTTCACGGTCTCGCTCCGGGCGATCGATGTCGGCGCCACGGTGCTGCCGATCCCCCGCGCGGTGCTGCAGTACACCGTCGAGTTGAACGGCAGCGTGCTGCGGTACTCTCAGCCGTTCGGGCCGCTGAACCAGACAACGATGACGCTCGACGCGCCGGTCGGCCCGTACGCCGGCGGCTCGATCGCATTCAACGTCACCGCGTGGCTCCCGTGGGAAGGCGGGCAGATCGACACGATCGTCAGTCCGGTCTACCGGTTCTCCTGGTCGGCGAACGGGGGTTGGTGGCATCCGCTCGAGGGTCTCACGTCGAACGTCGCGCTCGCGATCTCCCCGGCGATCCCGACCGCGCAGCCCGGGGTGAGCGTGCCGATCCTCCCGACCGCCGCCCCGGTCAACGTTACGCTCCACGAGCCGATCGAGAACGTCTCGATCGGCTCGTCGCAGGTCGACTTCACGTTCACCGACAACGGGCTCTCCCACGCCGGCTCGATCCCGATGTCGAGGCTCTCGGCGAACACGACGACGGTGACCCTGCCCGGGCTGCCGTCCGGCGGCCGTTTGACGTTCTTCCTCGTCGCGAAGGACATCTACGGGAACCCGGTGTCGTCGGGCAACTACTCGTACGAGGAGGAAGGGCCGTCGAACCCCCCGCTCCCGTCCGGCCGGGGTCTCCTGTTCGGCGAGGTGCTCGACCTGTCGGGCGGCGGCCTCGTCCCGGGATTCGCCTACACGCTCTCCAACACGACGTGGAGCCTCTCGGGCGCCGCGAACAGCTTGGGCTTCGCGGTCCCCCTCCTGCCCGGCTCCAGCACCCCGATCCAGCTCGCGTTCGGCACCTACCAGCTGACGGTGCGGGCGTTCGGCGTGAACCAGAGCGCGACCGTCGTCCTCTCCCCGTCGACGCCGACGCCGACCGTCGTCTTCTACGGCGAGTCGCAGCCGATCGGGATCACGACGACCGCCTCGGCGCCGGCCGAGTCGATCGAGGCGGCTCTCGGACTGCTCGCCGCCGCGCTCGTCACCCTGCCCCTCGTGCTCTGGTACGAGGAGCGCCGCGCCCGGATCGAGGAGGAGCAACGCCGGGTGACGTTCTGATCATGATCGACCCCACTCTCGAGCGAATCGCCGCCGCCCCCGAGGTACCATGAGCGCGAACCTTCCGCCGAAGCAGACCGTGCCCTCGACGACCGAACCCGCGAATGCCCCCGCGGGGACCTCGACGCCCGCCGGCCCGGTGAAACCGGCCCCGGCCGCCCCGACCTCGTCGGGCGCGCCGCCGCCGTCCGCTCGCCCCGGCCCGGCCCGCGGCGCGACCGCTCCGGCTCGGCCGCCCCCGGCCGGGACACGAGCCCCCGCTCGACCCGGCGCTCCGACACCGGTCCGGCGCGCGGCCCCGCCCCCGTCAGCCCGCGCTCGAGCGCCCGGGCCGATGTTCACCCGGACCTTCTGGGCGTTCCTCTTCGCGGGGATCATCCTGCTCGCCGCCGGTGCCGGTCTTCTGGTGACGTTCTATCCCGACGTGGTCCACGCGACGAACGCCTCGACGTTCCTGACGAATTCCGGCGCCGAGGAGTGGAGCGCGAATCCGACCGTCGAGGTCGTCAAGTTGACGAGCCCGTCGGTCTCCGCCGGCCAGACCGTCGTCATCCAGGACACGGTCGCGTCCTCGACGTTCAATGCGACCTCCGATACGACGCAGTTGACGTTCCAGTCGATCAACGATCAGCCCGCGAGCGTGCGTTCGGGGCTCGCGACGCTCGCCGACCAGCTGTTCGGCACCGTCGCCGGCCACATCACCTGGCTCACCGCCGGCACGGCGATCGTGATGTCGTTCACGGTCGTCCAGACGTCGCTCCCGCCGGGCGGGAACTACCCGTCGACCTCGTATCTGACGCTCGACGCCGCCGCGGACGCCACCCAGGCCGCGCTCCAGTCCGGTACCACCGGCGCCGGCGCCGTCGCGATCGGGGCCCAGTACTTCCAGCACTATCCGGCGGTCCTGTACGACGGTCTGTTCTACTTCCTGATCGCGATCGGCGTCGTCCTCGTCGTCGCCGCGCTGCTCTTCCACCAGCGGATCGAGGACTGGTTCCGTCGCCAGACGAAGGACCCGAAGAACCTCGTCGTCGGGGCGATGGGCGCGACGACGATCCTCGGCGGGTTCTTCATGCCGTTCTACCCGTGGCCGTACGTTCTGTTCTTCGCGGCCGCGATCATGGGCCTCGCCTGGAAGTTCCCGCACCTTGCCCTGATGGTGCTGATCCTCGTGGTCGTCCCCGAGGTCGCCTACCAGTCCGGCGCGCTCGGTCTCGTGTTCCTCTTCGCGATGGTGCCGGTGATGTTCGCGTCGCTCCTTGACTGGCGGTTCGGCGTCGGGACGGTCATGACGCTGTTCCTGGCGCCGCTCGGCCTGTCGTTCTCCGTGCCGATCTTCATGGGGCTGATCTTCTCCCTGTACCTCGGCCTCGCCGTCGCGGTCGCCGGTGGCATCCTGATCAGCCTGTTCGTCACGCTGGGGAACCTCCCCGTGCTCGGCTACCTGGTCGGTCCGGGCGGCAACGCGAGCAAGACGCTCGTCGCCGGCCACTCGGCGGCGCTGTTGCCGACGCTGCCGATCGAGTACTTCAGTTTCAATTCGATCGGCTCGGCGTACGGCAACCTCCTCTCCCCGAACTTCTCCGTGCTCACGTCCGGCGCGGCGGGGATCGGCCTGCTCGCGATCCCGCTCGCCGAGGTCGGGGCCTGGTGCCTCGCGGTCTGGATCGTGACGCGGGCGTTGAAGGACCGCGAGCACCAGACGATGGGCACGCTGACGACCTCGAGCGCGGTCGCCGGGTTCGCGATCGCCGGCGCGACCGCCGGGGCGCTGCTCGCGTTCAACTACGGGACCGGGTTCTGGATGCTCGTCGTCCTCCTGTTCATCCCGGGCGCGATGACGGCCGCGACGGGTTCGCTGATCCTCAAGGACCAGTTCGAAGGATACTTCACGTCGAAGCTCGGCGGCACGTCCGTCGGAACGCGGGTCGCCGAAATGAAGGGGCTTCAGAACCAGAAGATCACGTTCGAGATGGTCGGGGGCCTGCACGACGTCAAGGCGGACATCAAGGAGTCGCTCGTGATCCCGCTGATGCGCCGCGACATCACGACGCGCTTCCGGCTCGACCCCCCCAAGGGGATCCTCCTGTTCGGACCTCCCGGCTGCGGAAAGACGATGCTGATGAAGGCGCTCGCGAGCGAGCTGGGGGTCGAGATGATCTCGATCAAGGCCTCCGACCTGATGAGCAAATGGTACGGCGAGTCGGAGAACAAGGTCGCGGACCTCCTCCGGACCGCGCGCGAGCGCGCGCCGTGCATCCTGTTCATGGACGAGATCGACGCGGTGGCGAAGCGCCGTGACATGTACACGGCGGACGACGTCACGCCCCGGCTGCTCTCGATCCTGCTCAGCGAGATGGACGGGATCGACAAGAGCGCGGGCGTCATCGTCGTCGGCTCGACGAACAAGCCCGACCTGATCGACCCGGCGCTGATGCGGCCGGGCCGCCTCGACAAGATCATCTACGTGCCCCCGCCGGACTTCAACGAGCGGATGGAGATCCTCCACGTCCACCTCCAGGGACGCCCCGCGAGCCGCGACATCCAGCTCGGGGACGCGGCGAAGAAGACCGAGAGGTTCTCCGGCGCCGACCTCGCGAACGTCGTGCGCGAGGCCGCCACGCTCGCCGTCCGGCGCGAGATGATGACGGGCGTGCCGAGCCCGATCTCGAACGACGACTTCGACCACGTGCTGCCGCGGATCAAGCCCTCGATCTCGCTCCGCATGATCGCGGAGTACGAGACGATGAAGCTCGACTACGAGCGGAAGATGCACCAGTCGACCCGCTCGGAGCGGAAGGTCGTCGTGAAGTGGGACGACGTCGGCGGCCTCGAAGAGATCAAGCAGGCGATCCGAGAGTACGTCGAGCTCCCGCTGACGCGGCCGGAGCTGATGGAGAGCTACAAGATCAAGACCGGCCGCGGGATCCTCCTGTTCGGTCCGCCCGGGTGCGGAAAGACCCACATCATGCGGGCCGCCGCGAACGAGCTGAACGTTCCGATGCAGATCGTCAACGGGCCCGAGCTCGTCAGCGCCCTCGCCGGGCAGTCCGAGGCGGCGGTCCGCGACGTGCTCTACCGGGCGCGCGAGAACGCTCCGTCGATCGTCTTCTTCGACGAGGTCGACGCCCTCGCGGGCAAGGACTCGATGAAGACCCCCGAGGTGTCGCGCGCGGTCAGCCAGTTCCTCACCGAGATGGACGGGCTCCGCCCGAAGGACAAGGTGATCATCATCGCGACGACGAACCGCCCGCAGACGCTCGACCCGGCCCTGCTGCGGCCGGGCCGGTTCGACAAGATCTTCTACGTGCCACCGCCCGACGATGACGCACGCCGCGACATCTTCCGCATCCACCTGAAGGGCGTGCCGGTCGACGGGCCGATCAACGTCGAGGAGCTCGCCCGGCACGCGGAGGGATGGAGCGGGGCCGATATCGCGAACGCCGTCGACGAGGCGAAGCTGATCGCGATCCGGTCGCAGCTGAAGTCCGAGGGGCGCCCCGCCGGGGCGAGTGCGATCCCGGCCGCTCCCGGATTCTTCGGGACGGGGGCGACCGCGGGGGCCCCCGCCGCGCCCTCCGACACGGCGATCGTCGGGATCCGGCAGTCGGACCTCCTCATGGCGGTGCTGCGCGCCAAGTCGAGCATCACCCCCGAGACGCTCGAGTGGGCCCGGGAGTTCATCCAGATCTATGGGACACGGGGGTAGGGCGGCCGCTGGGTCCGCGCGGATCGCGGCTCGACCCGCCCCGACGGGAGGCGACACGTGGAGCGCGGCGACCGGCCGCCCGACCCGCGCCCGGTGCGCCCGTGGCTGGGCGCGAGCGAGTATGCCGCGATCGGCGGGATCGGGGTCGTGCTGTTCGTCGCGGGGGTCGTCATCCCGGTGCTCGCGTGGGTTCCGGCCGCCGAGTACGTCCGGGTCGGGGTAGCGGCCCTGGGGGGGTTCCTGGCGGTGATCGGTCTGGGGCGCTGGCACAATCTGAGGCAGCGGCGCTCCCCTCCGCGCGCGCCCGGTGTGATCCCCGGGCTGCCGTCGCTCGAGATCCACTCGCCGCAGCGCCCGACCGACCGCCCCCCCGAGCGAGAGGAGGAGCTTCGGCCGTGGACCGCCCTGGTCGTAGCGGCGGTCCTCGCCGTGCTCGTGCTCTCGGGCCTCCCGTTCTCGGCGCCGAGCCCCGGGGGCGGTCCGACGAGCTCGTCGCCCGCCGCGCTCGCGCCCCCTCCCTCCGCCGGGAGCGTGGTGCCGGTGTGCAATCCCCCGTTCTACCCGGTGTACACGACGCTCGCCGGTCTGTACCCGCCGCTGCCGCTGTACTCCCGCCAGTACCCGTGCAAGGTCGCGCAGGACCAGGTCCACGCGACGTACTCGTCGACCGTCGCCGGTTCCGGCGAGGCGTTCGAGCTGCCGATCAAGCTACCGGGGGGCGCGGCCCCGGGCGACAGCGGGCTGTACAGCGACTTCTACGTCGGGATGGTCGTCCAGGGGAACCCGTCCTCGTACGACGGCCAATCGTACGCCGCCCTCGTGTTCACGCCGACCGACCCGGGCGGCCACCCGCATTGGAAGGTCACGGCCGCCGTGTGGTCGATGGTCCTCGGGACCTCGTGCCCCGTGGAGTCGTGGGGACCGACCGGGTTCAATCTCACCTTCGCCGACGCCTACGCGTGCGAAGAGGACGAGGTCGGGCACTACAACGGGACGGTCCTCGAGTCGAGCGTGCCGGGGGGGAACTTCGCGAACGTCACGATGGCCGGGAGCGCCACTTCCTCCTCGAACCCCCTCGAAGTGTGGTTCAACGACACGACCGTCGCCAACGACTCCGCCAGCTTCCAGTTCAGTGCGGCTCGCACGTTCACGGATGAGTTCCGGCCGTACTATGTCACCGCCTGCCCCGACAGCTGCGTCCTCAACTGGACGGGACCGTTCGGGGTCGGGGTCGGGGTCGACCTGTGCGACGACAGCCCGGCCTGCTACTCCTACAACCAGAGTGCGCTCCTCGCGGTGCCGCCGATCGAGGTCGGCGCCCCCGAGTTCTTCACGGGCATCGGCTACCACGGCACGTACCTCTACCTGTCCCCGGAGTCCTCCACCGGGGCGTGCAGCGGGGTCGGGTCCGTGGCGCCGTGCACGCCCGACGCGCTCGCGGGGTACTACCCGTACTTCTCGTTCAACGGCACCGTCCTCGACTTCGGCGCGAACTTCTCGTACGCGACCGAGGATTTCGGCGGCGCCTACGAGCAGTTCAACGGGTACGGAACGATGAACGACTACCTGCCGCTGTTCGTCGACCAGCTGACGAACTCGAGCCGCGCCGGTTACCTCGCGCCCGGCCTCGCCCTGAACGTCTCGGCGCGGGTCCAGGTGCTCGGCCGCGTCGCGAACGTGAACCTCTCGTACGTCGAGCCCGGAGCGGCCGCCACGAACAGCACGATCGCGGAGATCTCGGGAACGGCGTCGCACGGCATCTACGCGGGCGACGTGCCGGCCACGCCCACGAACGGCACGCTCGGGTTCCGGGTGGTCGCGGTCGACGCGGCCGGCGGCGTGACGTCCGCGCCCGCCTACCCCGCGCCGGACCAGACCGTCGTACGCGGCCCCGTCCCCACGTTCGCGCTCGCGCTCGACACCACCCCGCCGGGGTGCGGCGGGATCTCGGTGAACGGGAGCGCCGTCCAGCCGAACGGGTCGGTCTCCGACCTTCTCGCGGGGAGCTACCCCGTGCGCGCCGAGAGCTGCTACCCGTACGTCTTCCACTCCTGGGGCACGACCGGCGGCGTGAGCGTCGTCGGCGCCGGCCCGCTCGGCACCCTCTCGCTGTCCGGCAACGGGACCGCCACCGCGACGTGGAGCTACGTCCGGCCGGACGACCGGGTCGACCTCGCCTGGACCCCCGCGGGGTGCGGCACGACGTACCTCGACGGGACGGCCTATCTCGCGAGCGGGGGCGAGCAGTCGGCCGAGCTGCTGAACGACAGCGCCTACGCCCTCACGGAGTCGAGCTGCGGCGGTGAGTCGTTCTCGGGATGGACGGTGTCGAACGCCGCGAACCTGACGGTCCTCGGGCCGTCCGTCTCGGTGGTCGGCAACGGCACCCTCACCGAGACGTCCGTCGCGACGTCCAGCAGCGTCGCGGTGCTGTTCCAGACGGCGCCGGTCGGGTGCGGCGGGGTCCGCGTCCGAGGGGTCGGGTACACGAACGGCGAGTCGCTCAACCTCGAGCCGGGCACCGAGTACGCGGTCGGACCGGACCCGTGTCCCGGCTGGGGCTTCAACGGCACCGTCTCGACGAGCGCGAACGTAACGATCGCCGCCGGCGAGCTCGTCGCGTCCGGCCCCGGCGTCGTCTCCTACGGCTACTATCAACTGACCCTGGTCACGATCGGGACCTCGCCGTCCGGTTGCGGCTCGGTCCTGTGGGACGGGGTCACCGAGTCGAACGGGGCGGTGCTCAACGTCACGAACCACACGCTGCACACCCTCTCCGCGGTCCCGTGCGCGGGCCATTACCTCGAAACCTGGGACATCGGCGGCGACCTCACGTTCTCGGCCGGATCGGTCTACGTCAACGGCCCGGGGTCGGTGGTGGCGGTGTACCGGAGCGGCAGCCCCGAGGCGACCGTCGAGTTCATCACCGACCCGATCGGCTGCGGCTCCGTGGACTTCGGCGGCACCGATTACGCGAACGCCCAGTCGACGGACGTCACGCCCGGCTCGGTCGTGAACATCGTCGCCCTCGCGTGCGCGAACTACGGTTTCGTCGAGTGGGTCGTTAGTGGCGGCATCCAGGTCGTCGGGACGGTCGCGTTCGTGAACTCCTCCGGTTCGCTCGCGGCGGAGTACCACGGTCTCGTCGTCGTGCATATCGACACGGTGCCGTCCACGTGCGGCTCCGTGTCGATCGCCGGGCTCTCCTACACCGACGGGGCGGCCCCGCAGCTGCCGGTCGACTTCCACTATCCGATCGTCGCCGTTCCGTGCGCGCACGACGTGCTCGCGTCGTGGCAGACGACCAGCGGCGCCGCGATCGCGAACGGTTCCCTGCAGGTCAACGGAAGCGCCGTGCTCACCGCCACCTTCGTCCCGGCCCTGTACCCCGTGGGACTGTACGTGCTCGCGGACGGATGCGGGACCGTGTCGGTGAACGGCGTGGGGTACTCGAACAACTCGACGGTCGACCTGACCGCCGGCGCCTACCCCCTCACGCCGGGCCTCTGCGCGGGGTACGTGCTGTCGAGCTGGACGTCGACCGGGGCCGTGAACGTCTCGGGGACGACCCTGAACGTGAACGGGGCGGGCGCCGTCACCGAGGTCGGGGCCGCGGTACTCCCGTCGCTCACCCTCGCCGTTCCGACGAGCGCCCCGACCGGGAGCGCCATCGTCCTGCGGGCGACTGTCGCGGTGCCCGTGCCTCCGTTCAACTACAGCTTCGCCTGGACGTTCGGGGACGGCACGAGCGCCACCAGCGCCTCCAACTTCACGAGCCACGCGTACGGTTCGCCCGGCACCTACGAGGTCCGGGTGACCGTCGTTGACCCGCTGGGCCGGACCGCGTCCGCCGAGTCGAACGTGACCGTCGTCGCCGCCTCCGCCGGCCCCGCCGTCGAGGCCGGGCCGGTCGCTCTCGCCGTGATCGGCGTCGCGCTCGGCATCGTCGTCGTCGCGGTGCTCGTGTCGATGCTGCTCGCGCGGCGCCGTCGGCGCACCGGGGGGGGTC
>Ga0335073_10004944_pt1 | contig 18688 bp, 12 predicted proteins | sample Lox_Sample_22_FD_207093 | JGI IMG/M metagenome (GOLD analysis project Ga0335073, IMG submission 207093) | Soil microbial communities from Loxahatchee National Wildlife Refuge, Florida, United States - Lox_Sample_2.2 | ecosystem: Environmental > Terrestrial > Soil > Wetlands | place: USA... | reverse complement strand
GTGCCGAACGTGCCGAGATTGCGGTGGCACGCGTTGCCGCTGCAATCGCGGAACCGGCCCGCGCGCTCATGCTGTACGACTTGATGGACGGGCGCGCGCGAACCAGCACCGAACTCGCCGTCATCGCGGAGGTGAGCGCATCCACCGCGAGCGTGCACCTCGCTCGGCTCAAGGAGCTCGCGCTCGTCAAGGTGAGGGCCCAGGGCAAATATCGATACTACAGTCTCGACGACGAGCGCGTGGCGGCGACACTGGAATGGCTCATGGTGCTCGCCGGCAGACGTTCCAGGCCCTTCTCTCCCAGGACACCCACCCGCTTGCGGCTGGCGCGTACCTGCTATGACCACATGGCGGGAGAGATTGCGGTCGCGCTGCACGACCGATTGCTCGAGAACGCGTGGCTGGCGGGCTCTGCGCACGGCGATGGCGGCTACCAGCTGACCGCGTCGGGGATGCGCGAGCTGGCCCGTCATGGCATCGATCTGGAGGCCACGGGGCGCCGGCGGCCCGCCTACGGCTGCCTCGACTGGAGCGAGCGCCGTCCCCACATCGGCGGCGCCCTCGGCGCCGCACTGCTGCGCACCGCCCTGCAATCCGGGTGGGTCGTGAAGGATCCGGACAGCCGCGCGTTGCGGGTGACCCGGCGCGGCGAGCGGGCGTTGCTCGATCGCTTCGGCGTGAGGACGCGCTCCCCCGAGGGCCCGCGCTCCCCCGAGGGCCGTCGAGCGCTCCCCCTCGAGGGTCCTCGATGACGATCACTGGGCGCGCAGCAGGGCCGTGAGGTCGGCCGCGGCGAGGCGCTCGAGGTCGAGCACGACGTCGCGGATGCGCTCGGCTTGCGGGGCTGGGATCGCCAGGGTCGCCGAGGCCATGAACTTGGATGCAACCGCATCGGGCCGCATCGCACGCTCGCCGGCACCGCTATTGACCCTGACGTGACGCTTCAGCGTACGACCATTGCGCAGCGTGACCTCGACCCCGCCCGAGAAGTAGGCGGGAAACGCGGACTCAGGGTCGGGCCGACAGCGCACCCTCGCGGCGAGCGCCCGCACCCGCGGTTCGCCGAGTGCCTGCGGCTGCAGGTCGGACAGCCCGAAGCGGCCCTCGAGCAGACAGGTCGCGACCACGAACTGGGCGCTGAACTTGGCCTCGTAATCGGTGCTCGGACGCTCCTTGAGCTCGGCGGGCTCCGCGACGATGGGCAGGGTCGGCTGCGGCAGGAAAGCCACGACGGCAGCGATGTCCTGGGGGTCGATCTGATCGTGCAGCTCGATGGCCGCGTCGGCGCATCCGTGGATAAAATGGCAGACCGGATAGGGCTTGAGTGCCGTCTCGCCGAAACGCCAGACCTCCCCCAGACCCGCGGTCAGCTCCTCGAGGTCGGCTCGCGGCGCCTCGCCCTGCAGGTGCGTCTCGAACAGGCCGAACCTGCCCTCGTAGGGCCGCGACGGCCCGACGAAGCCCTGTTGCGCCAGGCGCGCGGCCGTGATGCCGGCAACGGCCGCCCAGCCGGGGTGGAAGCGCTTGGTCCACGCGCCTTCTTCCAGAAACACCTGGATGCCGGACGCAGTGCTGCTCGCGATCCCTTGCGCGGCAACCAGCTGATCCTCGCCGAGCTCGAGCAGACGTCCCGCCGCGAGTGCCGAGGCGAAGTGGGCGACCACGCCGGTGGCATGATAGCCGACATGATGAAACCCGCCCTTGACCGCGGCCCCGATGCGGATCGCGGTCTCGGCACCCGCGAGAAAGGCTTCGAGCAGCCCCTCCCCGCTCGCTCCGAGCGACTCGGCAAGCGCCATGGCGCAAGGCAGGCTGGTGCAGGTGGGATGAACGATGCTCGCCAGATGAGTGTCGTCGAAATCCAGGCCGTGAATCAGGATGCCGTTGGCGAGCGCCGCATCGCGCGCCTCGTAACGCTCCGCGCGCCCGAGCACGGAGCAGGCCCCGCCCGCCGACATGGCGGCAATCGCGGCGACGGTACGCCGACCGTAGTCCTGGGCGCTCGACGCGAGGCCCAGGCCGAGCGCATCCAGGATATGCAGCTTGGCGCGATCGCGAACCGGCGCCGGCACGCCGGCGAGTCGCAGGGCCGCGGCGAACTTTGCCAGCTTTCTGCTCGGCGACAGGGGCGGCGCAGGGGTGGTGCTCACGGACCGCCACCGTACCACCTCCGCGAACCTGTGCGAAGATGGCGCTGCAGTCGCCTTTTGGCCGGCGGCGAGGAGACGAGCGCGATGATCGAGAACTACCGGTTGTTCATCGACGGCACGTGGCGCGACGGGTCGAGCGGCGAGACCATGCCCGCCGTCAACCCATTCGACCAGGAGGTCTGGGCAACCGTCTCGGTCGCGACGCAGGCAGACGTCGAGGCGGCGATCGCGGCGGCGCGGCGCGCGTACGAGAGCACCTGGCGAAACACGACGGGTCTCGAGCGTGCGGCGCTGATCAACCGCCTGGCTGATTTGCTCGAGGCGAACGCCGACCGCATGTCGCTGCTCGAGACCACCGATAACGGCAAGGTGATTCGCGAGACGCGCTCGCAGATGAGCTATGCGGCGCGCGTCTACCGCTTCTTTGCCGGCTATGCCGACAAGATCTGGGGCAACGTCATTCCGCTCGATCAGCGCGGCGTGATGGACCTCACCTTGCGCGAGCCCTATGGCGTGGTGGCGGCGATCACCGCCTGGAACTCGCCGGTGGCGCTGCTGGCCAACAAGCTCCCCGCCGCGCTCGCGGCCGGCAATTGCGTGGTCATCAAGCCCTCGGAGCATGCGTCGGCGACCACGCTCGAGCTATGCAAGCTGGTGCAGCAGGCGGGATTTCCGCCCGGCGTGATCAACGTCGTCGCCGGTAAGGCGCCCGTGGGCAAGGCGCTGGTGAGCTCGCCGGGAGTCGACAAGGTGAGCTTCACCGGCAGTCCCGCGGTCGGACGCGAGATTGCCGCCATGGCGGGACGCAATCTGCGGCCGGTGACCCTGGAGCTCGGCGGCAAGTCGCCGAACATCGTCTTCGCCGACGCCGATATGGATCGCGCGGTGGTGGGCGCGCTGGCCGGCATTTTCGGCGCCACCGGTCAGACCTGCATTGCCGGCTCACGCCTGCTCGTACAGCGTCGCGTCTACGGCGAGATGATCGAGCGGCTCGCCGAGCGGGCGCGGCGCATCGTGCTCGGCGATCCGCGCAGACCGAGCACCGAGATGGGTACTGCCGCCAACGAGCCGCAGTTCCGCCGCATCCTCGAGTACATCGACATTGCCAGGTCCGAAGGGGCGCGGCTCGTCACGGGGGGCGAGCCGGCTCGCGACGGCGAGCTCGCCAAAGGGCTGTTCATTCAGCCCACCATCTTCGCGGACGTCAGCAATGCCATGCGCGTCGCCCGCGAGGAGATATTCGGGCCGGTCCTGTCGATCATCCCGTTCGACGAAGAGGCGGAGGCGGTCGCGATCGGCAATGCGTCGCCCTATGGCCTCGCGAGCGGCGTCTGGACCCGCGACATATCGCGCGCCCTGCGCATGATCCATGCGATGCGCACCGGCGTGGTTTGGATCAACACCTACCGCATGGTCGCGGCGCAAGGTCCGTTCGGCGGGATGAAGGACAGCGGATTCGGCCGCGAGCGCGGCGAGCAGGGTCTGCTCGAGTTCACCACCACCAAGAACGTGATGATCGACTTCTCCGACGACCAGCGCGATCCGTTTGCCATGAAGACCTGATGAGCCCCGGCCGCGGCGCGCATTCCTTCATGCCTGCACGGGATCGAGATACATCACCTCGCCCTGAAAGAGCCGGCGCGCGGTCCGGTACACGCTCGCGTGCAACACCCGGCCGGCGCGGCTGTCCGGTTCGGCTTCGACCAACACGGTCCCCGAGGCATGCGCGATCCGCAGCGGTCCCGCCCCGCGGCGGCACAGCTGCGCCGGCAGCGTGCCGGGCGTGCGGCACGCGACCGCGGCGCACAGTGCCGAGGTGATCGGGATCGCCCGGTGCGGGCGCGCGCTCGACAGCATGCGCACCGCAATGTCCGCCTCGTCGGCGGACCGATCGATCCCGGATTGGGTGCGCCAGGCCTGCGGCGGCGCCACCAGGCCGATGAAGGGCACGGTGCGCGATGCGGCGGCGCTCGCGACGTCGGCCGAGAGCTTCATCAGGACCGAGGCCTGCCGGCGCAGACTCTCGAGATCGGCCATCAAGGCGGCATTCGACTCCATATGCTCGGGGCGCTCGTTGCCGATGAGTCCGAGGTCCGCGGCAGCGACGAAAACGCAAGGATTGGCGGCATCCACCAGGCTCGCTCGAACGGTCCGGCCGCCCGGAAGAGACAGGCTGTGCAGCGGCTCGCCCGCCGGCAACAGCCTGCCGGTGCGCGCGCCGGCAAGGTCGCGAAATTCCAGCCGGATCGGCGCACCGGTGCCGGCGACGCCGTCGATGGCCAGCGGGCCGAGCACCGCCGCGCGCCCGGCCTCGACGCCGAAGCGCGCGACGATCAGCTTGCGCGTATTGGTGTTGTGGATGCTGACGGTGGCCGGTCCATCCGGGAGCACCTCGACGAGCCGCTCGTCGACGGCGAAGGGGCCGACCGCGGAGGACATGTTTCCGCAGTTGGCGCCGTAATCGACGGTCGCCTGGTCGACCCCGATCTGTGCGAACGTGTAGTCGACGTCGGCTTGCGGATGCGTGGGCGGACCGATGACGCAAACCTTGGACAGGGACGAGATGGCGCCACCCATGCCGTCCAGCTGGCGCCCATTCGGATCCGGGGTGCCCATCGCCGCCAGAAAGATCGGCGCCCAGTCCTCCTGTCGCTCGGGCAGGTCGGCGCGGCGAAACATCAGCGCCTTGGAGGTGCCGCCGCGCATGAACACGGCGCGTAGACTCCTGAGGGGCATGGCGCGTCACCTCCCTCAGCGGGCGCTCTTGCCAAACAGCATCTGCACACGCAGCTTGGCCGCGTTGCGCACGTGCAGCCGCGCCGCTTCCTCGGCTGCCGCGCCGTTCCCTCGGGCAATCGCCTCGACGACCCTCTTGTTCTCCTTCCAGCCCGACCGGATGCGCCCCGGCACCGAGTAGGTCGTCCTACCGAGCAGCTCCAGCGCGTCGTTCAGCGAATTGGTTGCCCGCGTCAGGTACTCGTTATGCGCCGCGGAGGTGATTGCCGCTCGCAAGGCATCGTTCAACCGGGCCGCCGCGTCGGCGTCCTTCGCGGCCGCTTGCTGGGCGATGAGCTCCTGCAGCGTCTGAATCTCCATCGGCGAGGACTGCTCGGCCGCAAAGCGTGCGGCCACGCCGGCCAGAACCTCGCGCATGGCGTACAGCTCCATGACGCGGGCGTGGGTGAGCTCGGTGACGACGAAGCCGCGAGGCGGCGCCACCCGCGTGAGGCCGTCCGCCTCCAGGCGCTTGAGAGCCTCGCGCACCGGGGTGCGGCTGACGCCCAGCCGCCCGGCCAGCTCGGTCTCGCGCAGTCGATCGCCGGGCTTGAGCTCCCGGTTGCGGATCGCCGAACGCAGGCGGCCGTAGACGAACTCGGGCAGCGAGTCGCCCGCTTCCGGCACGGCACCGAGCCCGGGCTTTTTCAGTCTTGTGTTCTCTGCCATGCAAGCAAGCGGCGCATGCCCTCCTCGATGCTGACTTGCGGCTCCCAGCCGATCTCGCGCGCCGCCTTTTCCCGACTGAAGCCCAACCGCGCACCGCCCGCGGAGCGAACGGCGCGGCGGTCCTCTCGATACTGGGGCTCGAGGTCGCCGCGCCCGCAAAGCCGCAGCGCGATTTCGGCAACCTGACTCGCCGTGGTGTCGACGCCGGTGGCGATATTGAGCGTGTGCCCATGCGACACGCTGTGCATGGCGAGCACGCAAGCGCTCGCCACGTCCGTCACGTACACGTAATCATGGACCTCGCTGCCGTCGCCCTCGATCAGCGGGGCCTCGCCGCGGCGAACCTGATCGCACACCCGTGCGACGAACACCGCATTCACGGCGCGCGCGTGCTGACGCTCTCCGTACACGGAGGCGAAGCGCAGCGCGTTAAATTGCAGCCCGTGCGCCTTGGCGTAGCGCGCGCAGGCGGCTTCGCCCAGCAGCTTGCTCGCTCCGTACAGCTGGGAGGGCGGCTGCAGCCCGGCGCTGACATAACCCGTCTGCTCGGTGATCGGAGAGGCGGCGGCGTTGCCGTAGACGGCCACGGACGAGGAGAACACGATGCGGCGCACCGCGGCGAAGCGGCACGCTTCCAGCGTGTTTGCCATGCCCAGTACGTTCACCGACAACCCCGCGATCGGGTCCTGGGCCATCGGCAGCGTCAGGAAGCCCGCCAGCGCGAACACACCGTCGACACCCTGCATCGCCTCCAGCAGCTCCGGCAGGCGCAGGACGTCGCCGCGAATGCCCTTCACCCGGCGATCGCCTGCGAGGTGCGCGATCGTGGCGGGCGTGCCGAGCGAATAGTTGTCGAGCAGCCGCACCTCCCGGGCGCCCCGCGCCAGCAGAGCATCGGCAACGTGCGAGCCGATGAGGCTCGCACCGCCGGTGATGAGATAGATCCCTTCGCCGATGCCGGCGCTCATGGGTTCGCGCTCTTGCGCGCGTAGCTCGCGGCCGAGGCGCCGGCGAGGCGTCCGAATACGGCGCCCGACATGAGCCCGGCGCCGCCGAGATAGTTGCCGTAGAAAATGCCTCCGACCAGCTCGCCTGCGGCGAACAGCCCCGCAATCGGCCGCTCGCCCGTGTCGAGCACCGCGGCACGATTGTCGATGCGCAGGCCCCCGAAGGTGAAGGTGATACCGCAGGTGACGACGAAGCCGGTGAACGGCGGCCTGTCGATCGGCAGCGCCCAGTTGGACTTCGCCGGCGCGATGCCCTCGGTCCTCACCCCGTCGAGAATCGAGGGGTTGTAGCGGCCGGGCCGGCAGGCGGCATTGAACTCGCTCACGGTGCGCGCGAGACCCTGCGGATCGATCTCCAGGGCGGCCGCCAGATCCTCGAGCGTATGGGCCTGGTGCTTGGTGACCTGCTTGATGCGGTATTCGTCGCGCACCATGTCGATGGTCTTGGCATCGAAGATCTGCACCGCGGTGCGCTTGGGCTGCTTCATCACTTCGCGCCCATACTTGGCGTAGGTGTGATTGCGATAGTCGGCGCCCTCGTCGATGAAGCGCTTGCCCTCCAGGTTGACGACGATGCCGATCGGGTAGGAATGCTTCTGGAAGTTGTCCAGAACCACCCGGTCCCCGAACGGCGGGGCGCTGATGTCCCACTGGACCGCATGGCAGCTCGACCAGCCGCCGAAGGGTTGCGCACCGATGTCGAGCGCCGCCTGGATGCCGCGACCGGTGTTGTGCCGCGTGCCGCGCACCCGGCACAGCTCCCACCCCGGACCGAGGTAGCGCACGCGCATCTCGGGGTTGGACTCGAAGCCGCCGCAGGCGAGCACCACCGAGCGCGCGCCGATCTCCTCGTAGCCTGCGGGTCCCTTGACCCGCACGCCGCTGATGGCGCCGTCGCGCGATTGCAGCAGGTCGCGCATCTCGGTCGCGTAACGCACCTCGATGCCGCGCTTCTGAGCGCGCTTGAACAGCGCGTCGACGAGCCCCCAGCCGCCGCCCACCGCCTCGATATTGACCCCGCCGTAGAAATGATGCTTGCCGTCGACCAGGTACGACTGGCGGCCGAACATGGGCAGGAAGCGCACGCCGTGCGATCGCATCCAGACGATCGTCTCGCGCGAGCGATCGACGAGGATGTCGGCCAGCTCATCGCTGCTCTCGCCCTCGGTCACCCGCATCAGATCGTCGAGATAGGTCTGCCGGTCGAGCGATGGCATGACCATGCGCTCGATCTCGGCGGCCGACAGATCGACCAGCACATCCTTGCGCAGATCGTCCACGCCGCAATGCACGAAGCGAAAGCCTCCCGCCGTGAACAGCGAATTGCCGCCGCGCTCGTCCTCGGGCGCCTTCTCCAGCATCAGCACCCGGGCTCCGCCGTCGTGCGCCGAGATCGCCGCGCACAGCGCCGCGTTCCCCGCGCCCACGACGATCACGTCGAATCGCCCGTCCGGTTGCATGTCCGGTTGCATGCGACAATCCTCGTTGCTAGAATGTATACAATTGAATACTAGCGCATACTACACGCATGACGCCGCCGCCGCCAGGGCGCCCGGCCCGATCTCGGAGCCGGTCATCGAGGCGCGGCTGCCGATCATCGATGCGCACCACCACCTGTGGCTCATTCCCGAGGCGATCCTTGCGGCAATGCGCGAGTCGGCGACGCTCGCGCCGGTCCTGCGCGGCAAGGCTCGATATCTTCTGGAGGATTTCCTGGCGGACGCGCAGGCGGCCCACAACGTGCGCGCCACGGTCTTCGCCGAGTGCCACGCCATGTACCGCGCGCATGGACCCGAGGAGTACCGGTCCCTGGGCGAGGTCGAGTTCGCCAACGGCGCGGCGGCCATGTCGGCAAGCGGGATCTTCGGGGAAGTCCAGGTATGCGCCGGCATCATCGGTCATGTGGATCTGCGGCTCGGCGACCGCGTGCAGCAGGTGCTCGAGTCGCATGTGCAGGCCGGCGGAGGGCGCTATCGAGGCGTTCGCAACGTGACGCATCACGATGCGGATCCCGATGTCCTCGGCAGCTGGGGCGGATACGGAGCGCATGCGCTGCTCGATGACGGGCTGCGCCGCGGATTCAAATGGCTCGGCAAGTTCGAGCTCAGCTTCGACGCCTACGTTCTCGAGCCGCAGCTCCCCGACGTGATCGATCTGGCCCGCAGCTTCCCGGACACGCAGATCGTGGTGGATCACGCGGGCGCGCCCGTGGGGGTGGGACGCTACGCAGGAAAGCGCGGCGAGCGATTTCCGATCTGGCGCGATCACATGCGTACGCTTTCCAGGTGCGACAACGTCGCCGTGAAGCTCGGCGGCCTCGGCATGCCGACCGCGGGCTTCGCATCCTTCAGGTCCGATCCGCCGGCCACCTCCGAGCAGCTCGCCGCCGAGTGGAAGCCGTACGTCGAGACGTGCATCGAGGCCTTCGGCGCGGGCCGCTGCATGTTCGAGAGCAACTACCCGGTCGACGCCGGCAGCTGCAGCTATGCCGTGCTGTGGAACGCCTTCAAGCGACTCGCGGCCGGCGCGTCCACAGACGAGAAGGCCGCGCTGTTCAGCGGCACGGCGGCAAGGGTCTACCGCCTCGGCCTCTATCGCGACGGCCTGACCGCGGCTTATCAGGGCGAGCTGATCGGCGAGGCCTTGTACCGCGAGCTGTCGCGGCGAGCGGCCGACCGCGACCAGCAGATCAAGCTGCGGGCGATTGCGGAGGTGGAGCGGGCGACTCATCGCAGGTTGAGGCCGATAGCGGACAGGCTCCTCATCGGCGCCGCGGAGGCGGACTGTCAGCCCATCGTCGAGCGGCGCGCGCAGCAGATCGCCCGGCTCGGGTGGCCCGAATTCATCGACATGGCCTTGCGGGACTGGCCGCCGTACATCGAGCGCTTCGAGGCGCTGCGAGCGCTGGCGCCTGCCGGCGACGCCGCCGCCGTCCAATGGCTGGTGGACCATGAGGTCGCGCTGGTGAAGTTTGCGAGCGTCGAGAAGGACGCCATGGGGTCGGATGCCTCGTTGCAGGTGCTGCAAGCCTTCCTGCAGGCGTGCGAGGCCCGCCAAGCCTGAGCTTGCGCGCGGCCCCGATCCGTCAAGTTCGGCTAGGATCGAGGAGCGAGAGGGTCTCCCGCCGTGCGCCGCGCCACGGCATCACGCCCGTCGGCACCATGCTCGGCGGCGGCGCCAGCAGCTCGAGCAGGCGGGTTTCCCAGCATCTGGCGCTCGAACTCCACCTTGGGCACGGGCCGGCCGTGCAGATAGCCCTGCGACTCATCGCAGCGCTCGCGAATCAGATAGTCGAGCTGCGCCTGCGTCTCGACGCCCTCGGCAACGGTGATCATGTCGAACGCATGCGCCAAGCCGATGATGGTCGACACCAGCGTACAGCGCTTGTGGTCCTCGGGCAGGCGCATGGTGAAGGAGCGATCGATCTTCAGCATGTCGATGGGAAGCTCGGACAGGCGTCCCAGCGAGGAGAATCCCGTGCCGAAGTCATCGATGGCGATGCGCACGCCGGCCGAGCGCAGCAACCTGAGCGCATGGACGCAGCTCGAGGAATCCCCTGCCAGGGCACCCTCGGTGACCTCGATATCGATGCCCCGGTGCGGCTCGCCGACCAGGTCGCCGATGCCGTCGAGAATCTCGCGTGCGATGTTGCGGCGTCTGAGCTCGGGCGGCGAGATGTTGACGGCGATTCTCATGGCGGGCAATCCCCTGCGGCGCCAATCGCGACAATCCGCGGCCGCCCGCCGCAACACCCAGGCGCCGATCGCCGGCATCAGGCCGGCCGATTCGAGCAGCGGCAGGAAGATTCCCGGTGCGGTCAATCCATTCTCCGGATCCTGCCAGCGGAGCAGCGCCTCGGCGCCGCAGATCTTGCCGGTGAGCAGGCTCAGCTTGGGCTGGTAATGCAGAGCGAACTGCCCGTCCTCGAGCGCCCTGCGCAGCCGGTGTTCCATGGCGACGCGGCGCGCGAGATCCGAATTCATTTCGATGCGGTGGTGCAGGTACTGCTCGCCCGAGGTCTTCGCCTCCTTGAGGGCCGCCTCTGCGTTTTGCACCAGGGTATTCGGCTCCTCGCCGTCGTCGGGATAGCACGCCAGGCCGCTCTTGACCTTCACCTGGATCTCGCGCCCCTCGACGCTGAACGGTCGGTCGAATATCCGGGTGAAATCGCTGTTCAGCGTTCGAATCTCATCCTCGGCGTGCTCCGACAGCGCGTTCATGCTGAGGAATGTGCCTCCGCCGAGGTGCGCGAGCTGCTCCGTATCCGGGAAATGTGCCTTCAGGCGGTCGGCCACGCACTGCAACAGGCGGTCGCCCGTATGACGTCCGAAGGAGTCGTTGATCACGCTCAAGTGCTCGATGTCGAATACGGTGACGGCGAGCCGCGGCAAGCTCCCGCTGCCGCGCTTGAGCAGGCTGTTGAGGCGCTCGCAGAAAAGAGCGCGCCTGGCGAGCCCGGTCAGCGGCTCGAAATACGACAAGAACCGCACCGCATCCTGCTTGTCCAGATACTGCAGCGCGAAGGAGAGATTCGAGGCGACCTCCTCGAGCAACAGCATTTCGTCGGCGCCGATCGCGCCGGTCATGACCGTGCCGCAGAGGAACGAGCCCACCGGCGTGCCATCCACCCGCAACGGCAGGCACGCGAGCGAGCGGACCCCCGCGGCGAGGAGCGCCTCACGGCCGTCGATCACGAACGGCGGCCGGTTGATGTCCTCGCACAGCGCCGCCTGCCCGGTACGCATGACGCGCCCCAGCATGCTCGTGTCCGCGGACTCCCGGTCCGCAACGGGGAACTCCTCATCGGGATGCGGAAGAAAATCATAGCCGGCCCATCCCACGGCGCGCGCCATGCGCGTCATCGGATTGATCAGCGCCACCATGGCGATGGCATATCCGCCCACCCGATGGGCCAGCCGGCAGGCCTCGCTGAGCAGATCATCGCGGTTCTGGATGCGCACGACCGCGGCATTGATTCCGGAGAGCATCTGCAGCACGCCCGTCAATCGAGCCACCCGCTTCTCCGCCAGCTGGCTGGTACGGCGCAGCTCCGCATCCGCGAGCGCGCGCTTGATGGCGGGCACCAGCCGCTTCGGGTTGCCCTTCAGGACGTAATCGATCGCGCCCGATTTCAGCGCTTCGATGGCGCGCTCCTCGCCGATCGTGCCGGATAGAAAAATGAAGGGAACGCCGGGCGCTTCGGCGCGCGCGACGGCGAGCGCCGACATCCCGTCGAAGCCTGGCAGACTGAAGTCCGACAGGATCAGATCGGGCAGACGGGCCGCCAGCGCACTGCGCAGCTGCTGCTCGCTCACCACGCAGCGGACGCTGCAGTCGAATCCGGCCTCCTGCAAGCGCCGCACCGTCAGCTCCGCGTCCGATCGGGAGTCCTCGATGAGCAGGACATCGAGCGCGATGTGCTGAGAGATCTGGCTTGCCATCAGCGTCCTGCCACGTCAGTAGCGCCAGGTGATCTTGCCGAATACGCTGCGCTCGATCGCCTCGCGCGAGGGCGAGGGGAATCCGTACTCGACGTGATAAGGATGCAGCAGATTCTGACCGACGATCGACAGCTCGATTCTGCGCGTGACACGCCAGGCGAGCCGGGAATCGAGCTCGAAATAGCTCGGGACGATGCCCACCACGGGGCCGCCGGTCGGTCCGTTGTCGATGCGCAGCTGGTCGACCCAGCGCAGCGCGGCGTCCAGCTGTACGGCGCGCGGCAGATCCATGGAGGAGCGCAGCGCGACCTGTTGCTGCGGGTCGGCGGTCTCATTCGCCGCGCCGGTCGCGTCCACCTCGCCCGGCTTGACGTGGATATCCTCCCTGAGCAAATCGTAGCCGCCCCGCAGCCGCCACCAGTCGAGCAATTGATACGTGGCGGACAGCTCCAGTCCGTGCGTCTCGCCCTCGAGGTTGTTCTCGAAGATGATCGGATAGGGAAAGACATAGTAGGCCGTCGTCGCAGTGGCGGAGGTACTGCGCAGGTCGTTGTAGTCGTTGTAGAACAGGGACACGGATCCGGATAGGCTGGAGGTCAGCTCGGCACGGTATCCGGTCTCGTACGCGATGAGCGTCTCGGAGACGAAGTCCGGATTGCCCTTCAGATAATAGGTGGGGAATTGGTACGGAGCCGGCGCATCGACCAGCCCCGAGGGCACTTCCAGGTCCCGATCGTAGCGCGAGGGGGTGCGCACCGCCCGCGATACCGCCCCCCAGAGCATCTGCCTGCCGTCGAGGTCCCAGCGCAGGCGCGTGTTCGGCTCCACCTCCCAGCCCGTGTAATCGTTGTGCTCGAGCTTCGAGCCCAGAATGAGATGCACGCTCGGCGCGAGCATGATCTCGTCCTGCAGAAATCCGCTGTACAGCGCCTGATCGAGTACCGGTGGCGAGAATCGCACCACCGATGCGTCCTCATCCACTTCGTGAGTTGCGCGATACCCGAGACCCCAGATGACCTGATGGCGCTCGCCCAGCGGAAGGTGATGCTGGAAGTCGACATCGGCGGTATCGAGAACGTCCGTCAGAGAGGCCGCGGGAAAGCCCGTGTAGTAGGGGGCCGGCGCACTGGCGGCGAACGGTTGCGCGAGATAGGTGTAGTCGTAATACGCCTGCAGGCTCATCGAGGAGCTGTCCGCCGCGGCATGCGTCCAGCGGCCGAGAACGTTGCCGCCGGAGAGGGCCGCATCACCGATCGCGCCGTAGTCCTCGGAGCCGTTGTAGACATCGCCCTGCAAGGTCAAATCCTCGCTCGGGGCCGGTTGCGCGTCCATCCGAAAGCCCCCGCGGCCCACGTGCCAGGAGTCCTCGGCCCGCGCGCCGCTCTGCGTGACCTCGTCGCCTTGATCGATGTATTTGCCGTAGACGCGAAGGTACACGTTTCGGGCGAGCTCGGCTCCGTCACGCACCCCCGCGAGGTCTTCGACCTGGTTGCCGCCGGCGGCCTGAGCATAGAGCCCCTGGGAATCCTTCGCGCTCTTGGTGATGATGTTGATGACGCCGTTGACGGCGTTAGCACCCCACAAGGTGCCCCCCGGGCCGCTGATGACCTCGATACGATCGATGTCCTCGAGCAGGTAATCCTGCACGTTCCACAGCACTCCGCCATAGAGCGGGGAGTAGACCGCGCGCCCGTCGATCAGCACCAGGAGCTTGTTGGCGAGATTGGCGTTGAATCCGCGCGCGCTGATGGCCCAGTCATGCGCATTCTCCTGCGCCACCTCCAGATTGTCGGCGAGACGCAGTGCCTCCGGCAGGGTCGTGGCGCCCGAACGTCGAATGTCCTCGCTGGTGATGACCTGGATCGCCGAGGCCGCCTGTCGCAGCGCCTCCGGTTGCTTGGAGACGGAAGTCACCTCGATATTCATCAGGTCCTCGACGCTCAAGCTCTTGAGCGAGCTGGTCGACACGGCATCGGCCCCGCACGGGACCGGCATCAGCCAGGCCAACAGCACGGCGATGATCACGTGCGCGCAACGCGCATGCGAGCTGCGGCGGCCGATTTTTCCGCGTCCGGATGGACTCACACGCTCCTCCAATCCTTCAGGGTATCGGCGCAGCGCCTTGAACCTGAACGAGTCCGGGGCTTCGGCCGCCGCCCTCGAGCCGTTGCTCCGCGTAGGAGTTTTCCTACCCGGCCGCCGGGGAACCCTGAAACACATCGTGTTCCTTAGGCAGAGCTCTCATCCACCGCGCCCGGCGGCTCCAGGGGCAGGCCGAACTCGAAGCAGGCGCCGGCATCGGGCACGCCGCGCGCCCAGATCCGTCCCGAATGGCGGGCGATGATGCGCTGCACGATCGCGAGCCCCACGCCCGTGCCCGAGAACTCCTCCGCCCGATGCAGGCGCTCGAAGACACCGAACAGCTTGTCGGCGTAACGCATGTCGAAGCCCGCGCCGTTGTCCTGCACCGTGTAGAAGGCCATGAGGCCCTCGATACGACCGCTGATGCTGATCTGCGGCTGCTCGCGCTTGGCGCTGTACTTCAGAGCGTTGCCGATGAGGTTGCACCAGACCTGGCGAATCACCCTCGGATCGGCGGCAACGGCGGGCAGATCACCGATGTCGACTCGCGGCGTCGGCCCCGAATACAGCGGCATGACCTCGGCCAGGGCCGCGCTCGCCATGAGCGTCATGTCGACCCGATCGAGGCTCAAGGGCTCGCGCCCGGCACGCGAGAACTCCAGCAGCCCGACGATCAGCTGGTCCATTTTTTCGCTGCCGTCGTGAATGATGTCGATCATGCGGCGTGTCTCCGCCGCGGATTGCCGTTCGAGATCGTTCTTGAGGATCTCTGCGAAGCTCGCGATGGCACGCAGAGGCGCTCGCAGGTCGTGCGAGATGGAATAGGAGAAGGCCTCGAGATCCCGGTAGGCGGCGGCGAGCTCTTCGGAGCGGCGCCGCTCCCGCTCCTGAAGCTCCAAGTTCTCGCGGCGCAGCCGGCGCACATCGAGCGCGCGGACGATGACGGGCAAGAGGACGTTGAGCTTGAAGGGCTTCAGGATGTAGTCGAGCGCCCCGTCCTGCATGGCGCGCACCGCAGTATCGATGGTGCCGTGGCCCGTCATGACGATGGTCGATACGGCGGGATCGACCTGCCTCACGGCGTTGCTCAGGGTGATACCGTCCATCTCGGGCATCATGAGATCGGTGATGAGCAAATCGAACTCACCAGGCCGCAGCGCCTGCAGGGCCTGCTGCGCCGATGCGTAGCCCTGGGTGGCGTACCCTTCCGATGCCAGGGTTTCGCAGAGCGCACGCATCTGCGCGATCTCGTCATCGACGATGAGCAGCCTCGCCGGCGGCGGGACGCTCACGCCAGCAGCTCCGCGAACGCCGTGCGCAACTCCGTGAGTCGCGGCGGCTTGCTCATGACCTTGTCGACGTGCGCCGGCGTGTCGTTGGCCGCGATCAGCCGCTGACCCCACCCGGTCAGCAGGATCACGGGCGTCGCCGGCGACAGCGCCTTTATCGCCGAGGCGACCTTGCGCCCGTCCACGCGCGGCATGCCGAGATCCGTCACCACGAGGTCAAAGCGGCCTTCGCCTCGATGAGCGGCCGCAAAGGCTTCGATTCCGGCCTGGCCGCCGTGGGTCGCGCAGATCAGATGTCCGTCCTCCTGCAGGGTGTCCTGCAGCGACTTGATGAGCACCGGATCGTCATCGACCAGAAGTATGCGCAGGCGCCGGTTCTTCGCGGCCGGCCTCGCCTGCCCGCAGCCCGCCACCAGCGAGGCCGTCTGCGCAGCAAATTGCAGGCGCACGGTCGTACCCCGGCCGACCTCGCTCTCGATCTCGATCTGCGCGCTGTGACGCTGAACCATGCCGTACACCATGGCGAGCCCGAGGCCCGTGCCGCGCTCGCCCTTGGTGGTGTAAAACGGCTCGAGACAGCGGCGGCGCGTATCCTCGTCCATCCCGATGCCGCTATCGGCGACCTCGACGACGGAGTACTCCACACCCTGCGGCGCCGTGATGGTCCGAGTCCGCACGGTCAGGGTTCCTCCGCTCGGCATCGCGTCCACCGCGTTGAAGATGAGATTGGTGAGCGCGTCGCGGATTTCATGCTCGGCCCCCATGATGTCGCGCAACGCATCGGCCAGCTCGAGCCGCAGATCGATCATGACGCCGCGCTGCTGCGGCAGGTCGCTCCAGCGCGGCCGCGTCAGCTCCGAGACCTGCCGAATGGCTCGATTGAGCTCGACCCGCTCGAGGGTGAGCTGCGCCTCGCGCTCCCGATAGAACTCACGCATGCGCGCCACCGTCCGCGCCACATCCTCGATGGCGCGCTGAATCGTGACCAGGTAGCCGCGCGCCCGCTCGCTCAGGGCCGGCTCGCGCTCGAGGAGCGACTCGGTGTAGAGCGAGACCGGCGAGATCGCATTGTTGATGTCGTGCGCGATCCCGCTTGCCATCTGGCCCAGTGCGCGCAGCCGCTCCTGCTGCATCACCGTCTGTTGAGTTTGACGAAGATCATCGTAGGCCTGTTGTAGCGCCCCATAGAGCCGCGCCTGGTGGCTGGCCAGGGCGACATGCTCGCTCAGCTGGCGCAAGAACTCGCACTCCCCGCTCGAGAACGCCGCCGGCGTACGGCGGGCCGACGCCAGGACGCCGAAAACCTGGTTCTCGACGATCAGCGGAGATATGACCAGTGAGCGCAAGCCGGCGGCGGCGAGGCGCTGCGGGAAGGGATAGGAGACCTCGGCCACATCCGGCTCGTACACCAGCTGTCCTGCGACACATCGCGACAGACCGTTCGCATCGATGGGCACGGTCGAGGCGTCCGACAATCCCAGCCGCTCCGCATAGACCCTGCCCGCGACCCCGAGCGCGCTCACGGTGAGGGACTGGCCCACCGCATCGTGCAGCAGGAAGCAGCCGAAATCGATGGGCAGATTCTCCTCGAGTCCCTGCAGAACCACCTGGAAGATGCTTGCCAGATCCTGCCGCTCGCCGGTCGCGCGGGTGATGTGCTGCAACAGGCTCAAGCGGCTCAGCTGATCGCGCAGCCTCTGCTCGGATGCCTGGATATGCGTCAGCATCTGGTTGAAGGTATCGGTGAATACGTCGAATTCGTAGGCGCCGCTCCTGAGCGCTCGCACCGTGTAGTCGTTGCGCTCCGAGACCGCCCTGGCGGCGTGCGCAAGGGCGAAGATCGGAGTCAGCAGTCGATGCTGGAACCTGCGGGAGATGAGAAAGCTGAGCGGCAGGGACACCCCCACCACCAGCAGGACGATCATTCCGTAGAGGCGCACGCGTGCATACATGGCGCCGAGGTCCGATTGCACGTACAGCGTGCCGAGCTGCTTCGAGCCGTCGACCACCGGCTGGAAGGCGCTGAGCGCCGAGCGGCTGAACGCATGGCCTGCGGCCCCGGGGCGCGCCGGGAAGCGCGTGTCAGGCAGCCCCTGCGGGTAGGTCGCAAACAGCTTGCCGTCCGAGTCGTACAATGCCGCTGCGGCGATGTGCGGATCCGCCTTGAAAGCCGTCAAAACGCTCGAGGCGTCCTCCTGGTTGTCGAAGGCCAGCGCCGCCGTGCTGTTGGTCGCGATGGCCTGGCTCAGGATCGCGAGCTGCTCGATGCTCGATTGGCGGAATGCAAAGAACTCGTAGGTGCAAAACGCCAGCGTCGTCACGGCGAGGGCGGCCCCGCTCGAGAGCAACAGCATGCGCATCAGGGTACGGCGGATCGGCACGGAATTGCCCGTCATGTCAGTCTCCGCGAGTCGTGCCGACGATATCGGCCAGGTGCAAGAGCTTCGAGCTGATCGAGAGGCCCGCGGCGCGCGCGGCATCGGCGTTTATGCGCAGTCGAATGCGGTTGTTCTCGGTCACGAATTGGATCATCACGCCCTGCTCGGCGGCCGCGTCGAGCTCCGACACGGTGAGCGTCGCGCGCTGATTCAATTCGTGGAGAATCTCCCCGAGGCTGGGGGCCAGGGAGCGGTCGATGAACAGGATTTGACAGCTTCCCAGCTCGCCCGCGTTGCGGTAGCGGCGCACGACGAGCGGGTGCGAGTCGATGCGCTCGCCGCGGATGGCCTCCTGCAGCCGCGACCCGAACGGATCCTCGCCGAGGATGCCGATCACGAACGGATCCGTGGGCGAGCTGAACTGGCGCGGCGGCCACTCCACGAAGTGCGAGAAATTGAAGAGGAAGACCGCCTTGAGCTGATACTCGGAGGGCGCGTCCGCGGCGACGGCCTGGCCGAGCATGGCGGCAGCCACGGTGCCGCATAGCCAGCGACCAAGCGTCCTCCCTACAACAGACATGCGGGTTTTCCCTACGCTCGACACTCGATATCCAGTCACTGCGGCACGCGAACGGGCCGCAACATGACGCGTCGACGATCAGCCGCGAGACTGCACTTCGCGGACGCCGGCCGCAATGAGCAAGCTGCGGTTCCTTGAGTGAGGTCTCAGTATGCGGGCATGAAGCCGCTCACATTTCGGCCGGCTCGAGAGCCGCCGCGGCCTGGCGGAGCTCAAGAATTTCTCCTCGCAAACGACTCTTGACGATTGGAGGCCCGCGATCACGCCATGCGGGCGCGTCGGTCAGCGTGCGGTCGCGCCGATCGCAATCGCCCCGA
>Ga0335073_10004943_pt1 | contig 18689 bp, 13 predicted proteins | sample Lox_Sample_22_FD_207093 | JGI IMG/M metagenome (GOLD analysis project Ga0335073, IMG submission 207093) | Soil microbial communities from Loxahatchee National Wildlife Refuge, Florida, United States - Lox_Sample_2.2 | ecosystem: Environmental > Terrestrial > Soil > Wetlands | place: USA... | reverse complement strand
CGGCGCGGCTTTGCCGCCGGGCCCCAGATGACTCCAGTCGGGCTGCCCGATGTCGGGACGACCGGCGATAATAATGCTGCGCAAAGCCTGATTGCCGACGAGAGCGAGGTAATCCAGGCTGGTGATCTGCTGGTGCGATGATGCGTGGCACGCGGAGCATCGCGCCTTGTAGGTTTGCTCGCCGCCCCGTGCATCGCCTGTTTGCGTTGGAGCGTAAGGTGGAGGCGTCTCTCCGGCAAAGACGTTGGCCTGCCTCCACCGCGCGCGCATTCCGGCGATGATCGCGTTCACCTGCGCATCGGTCAGCATGCCGCCTGCTGATTGTGCGAAGGCCGGCATCTCAGTCCCGGGCATCCCGCCCGAGATCCATTTGCGCAGCGTAGCGTCGTCAACTAATGCCTGATATTCGGGATTGGCGAGATCCATCGCCGGGCCGTTCTGGCCGTTCGCACCGTGGCAGGCAGCGCAGTTCTGGCTATAAAGAGTGGCAAAATCCAGCGCCTGTGAAGGACGCATGACAGGCGCGGGTGGATAACCGGGCGCATGCCCGCAACCCGCGCTGAGCACGGCAAGACACGCCAGAACCAATGGAGCCGGTAACCGCATCACGGCTTCTCCTTATCCGGTGGCGGACCGGCGTCGGGTCGCGAATCGATCAGGCCGGCTGCTTCAATGCCCATGCGCGCAACGAACGGCATGGACTGGGCAGTGGGAATGCGTTCATGACGTGCGACGACGAAACCGGCGGTCAAACCGTAGGTGACCTGGGAGACGAGGAACCATCCCCATTGAATCCGCTGATCGAGCGCGGGGTTAATGATGCCCATGAAGGAATGCAGGATACCCGTCCACAACACCGGCGCGAGAATACCGCCGAGCAGAACTGGCCGGCGCGGCAGCATGGGAAGCATGGCGCCGTAGAGCAGGCCCACGAGCACGCACGTGATCGAGTGAATGACGATGGCGATAAGCAAACTCTGCCAGTGAAACGCCGCAATGTCGGCAGTGGTGGGATTGCGCCAATGCGCTACACCGGCGCCGCCCAGCAGATTGATCGGGTACCAGATGCTGTGCTGCGCGATTAGGCCATAAATCAGCGCGGGTACAATCATCGCGAAACCGCCGGCGATGCCGCCCTTGATCCCGCTGCTGACAGGATAGGTTTCAATCGGCAAGTGCGCCCGATGCTCAGGCCCCAGACGAATGTGTTCGACGAGAGCGCGCGAGGTGGCGATGGTGACCGGCAGACCAACAACTGCAACCTCTTCGTGTTGCTCGTGGGGCAGGACCTGGCCAAACCATCCGACGCATCCGGCCAGCATCAGCGTAACTCCCAGAATGCTGATACCGATGTCGGTGACGAGACCCGCGGCGGCAAGCGTGCACCCGAAGCCCAGCACGATGGGCCAGGCAGTCGGCGCGGGCAGGCGAATTGTTCCTTGCTGCGCGTCCGTCGGGTCAGGATGGAGATGATCGGACATTTTTACCTTCCCACCATGTAGACCACGGTAAAGACGACCACCCACACCGCGTCGACGAAGTGCCAGTAGAGCGAGAGCACCTGAATGCGCTCGGCGTGGCGCTGCTCCACGCGGCCGAGAAGCGTAAAGATCATGACCAGCGAAAGCATCAGCAGTCCAACCACGACGTGCGTAGCGTGCAGCCCGACAAGCGAGTAGAACGTCGTTCCGAAAAGGTTGGTGCGTATGGATAGGCCGTCGGTGTAGATCAGCCGCTTCCACTCGACCGTCGTGCCAGCGAGAAAGACAATCCCCAGCAGCATCGTAAGTGCCCACCATGCTCCGAAGCTGCGCAAGCGTCCGCGCTCAATAGCGCGCTCCGCGAACAGAATCGAGATGCTGCTCGAGAGCAGGCAGATCGTGTTGAACCACGGAACATCGAGAATCTGCGGCGTTGGTCCGTAGGTGCTGCGGCCGATGTAGTAGATGTAAGCTACGACGAAGATGGTGAAGATGGCCGACTCGCCAATGATCAGCGAGAACATGGCCACGCGCCCCCGCGACGGCAGCCGCCAATTTTCGTCCGCGAAGATGGGAATGCTGCTCATCGCTCGTACTTCCAGTCAGGATCGTTGGGGTGCTTGATGTCCCACAGGGGGCGGCGGCTGCGCACCACCGGGTCGGTCGCAAAGTTGTAGGGCGGCGGTGGCGAGGGAGTGGACCACTCGAGCGTCCACGCATCCCAGGGATCGTTGCCGGCGGCGGAGCCATGCAGAAAAGAGTCAATCAGGTTCCAGGCCAGGATGAGTACTGCAATCGCCTGAATGAGCCCGCCCACCGAAATGATCATGTTCAGCGTGTTCCATCCCCGGTCGGGCTCGTACGTGTAGATGGAGCGCGGCATGCCAAGAATGCCGACGAAGTGCATGGTATCGAAAGTCATGTGAAAACCGATGAAGAAAAGCCAGAAATGCCACTTGCCCAGCGTCTCGCTCAACATGCGGCCCGTGACTTTCGGATACCAGTAATAGATCCCGGCAAACATGCAGAAGACAAACGAGCCGGTCAGCGTGTAGTGAAAATGCGCGATTACAAAGTACGAGTTGTGCAGTTGCCAGTTCCAGGGTGCAACCGCGAGCATGATGCCGGTCAGGCCCGCGCACAAAAATTGAAACAGAAACGCTGTGCAGAACAGCATAGGCGTGGCGAAGCGGATCTTGCCGCCCCACATGGTCGCGATCCAGTTGAATATCTTGATGCCGGTGGGAATGCCGACCATCATCGTGGAAAGCGCGAAGAAGGCGTTGCTCACCGAGGTCATGCCGATGGTGAACATGTGGTGCGCCCATACACTCAGGCTCACGAACGCGATCCCGATCGAGGCCGCAACCATCGCCGGGTAACCGAAGATGGCCTTGCGCGAGAACACCGGAATCACTTCGCTTGCAATGCCGAATGCGGGCAGAATCAGGACGTACACCTCCGGATGCCCGAAGATCCAGAAGAAGTGCATCCATACCGTCGCCGACCCGCCTGCCTGCGTATCGAAGAAATGCCCGCCGAGGTAGCGATCGATGGTAAGCATGACCTGCGCGGCGGTGAGCGGCGTGATCGTGATGAGAGTGAGTCCGCTGGTCACAGTCATCAGCCACACGAACAGCGGCATGCGAAAGAGCGTCATACCGCGGCAGCGCATCGAGAACACGGTCGCCAAGGTATTGATGGCCGCGCCCAGCGTGCCGAACCCGGCGACGATGAGGGCGAGTGCCCAGTAATCGGTGTTATGGCCGGGCGAAAATGCTCTCTCCGTGAGCGGCGCATAAGCCCACCAGGTCACGTCAGGGGCCGAGCCCATGCCGTAGAGGCCGAAGCCGCCGATGAAACTGTAGTAGAGAAGCAGTCCGCCGAACGCTGTCATCCAGAAGCTGAATGCGTTCAGCCGCGGAAATGCCATGTCGCGCGCGCCGATCATCAGCGGAACTAGATAGTTGCCGAAACCGAAGATAAACGTCATGCCAACGAGGAACACCATCGTGGTGCCGTGCATGGTGAAAAACTCGTTGTAAAGCTCGGGCGAGAGAAAGTGATTGTGCGGAATTGCGAGCTGAATGCGGATTGCCATCGCTTCCGCCCCTGCCACCAACATGAAGAAAATGGCGTACACGACGTAGAGAATCCCCAGTTTCTTGTGATCGACCGTGACGACCCAGCTATGCAGCCACTCGAGCACCGCCGCGCCGCGCGAAAGGCCCACATCAGGTGTGCCGGGAATGGGGAAGGTCTGGTCGGCCATTGCTCGCTCCTTCAGCGCAGGGTGGTCAGGTATGCTACCACTTCGTCGGTTTCCTGGTCGCTGAGCTGCATGGCGGGCATCAGCGCTCCGGGCTTGAATGTGTTTGGATCCTCGATCCACGAGCGCAGGTTGTCGGGCGTGTTGGCGGCCGCGCCGGCGGCAATCGTAGCCCGGCTCATCAGGTGCGTGAGGTCGGGGCCGAAGGTTCCGTGAGCCGATGTGCCCACAATCGTATGGCAGTTTGCGCATGCCTCGGATTCGAAGACCCGCCGGCCCGCTGCCACAGCGGCATCATCCATGGCCGGCTGCTGTTGGTTCTTCACCCATGCGTCGAACCCCTGCGGCGTGTCGACGTACACCCGGATCAGCATTTTTGCGTGCTCGATGCCGCAGAACTGCGCGCACTGGCCCAGGTACAGGCCTGGTTTATCGGCATCGATCCACATCTGGTTGGGATGGTCGGGAATGAGATCGGTCTTTCCGCCCAGCTGCGGCACCCAGAAGCTGTGATCGACGTCGGCAGAGAGCAGTTGCAGATAAGCGGGCTGGGGTGCGTCGCTCGTACTGGCGGGAATATGCAGCTCGTTGGCGGTGACGATGCCGAGCTTGGGATAGCGAAACTCCCACCAAAACTGGTGGCCGACTACGGTGACGTCAAGCGCAGACTTAGGTTCGGGCGCGTCCTGAATGGCAAAGATGACGCGCGCGGTCGTGAGAAACAAGACGACCACGGTCAGGACGGGTATCACGGTCCACGCGAGCTCTACTTGCGTGCTGCCATAGATTTGCGCCGGCTCGTGCCCTGCGTCGGTTTTACGCGCATGGAATCGAATGATGACGAAGGCGAGCAGGCCTCCGACAACAACAAAAATGGTGCCGGTGATCACCAGGACGAATTGCGAAAGCGCGAAGGTCTCGTGCGCGGGTGTGGACGCTGGCGCCAGAATGGAGGGCGTCGTCAGTGCGCCCTGCGCGACGGAGGGGGCCGCGCGCATAAAGGCCAGGGTCAGCATAAGAACCTTGGAGCGAGTTAGGGAAAGACCGCGCCTTGGCTGCATAGTTACCCACATTCCGGGGGTGATGAGTTACAAGGCTCATTTAGCCACAACGGTGAAGACCAGTCCATTGAACGAAGGTATCGATCGACGCTTTCGTATCAACTGCGAGCATGGCGAACACTTCGATCGGCGCCGCTACCTTCGACACTCGTCCGGTACCTCGGGGCGCCGCGCCCGATCGCCGCAGCCGATCGTCGATGAATTCCTCGACACGCCGCATTCCGGCCATCCACAAGGCCATGTGTCGATCGGGGATATCGGCCCCTACTCTTGAGGGCCGAAGATGTCGCGCAACGCCAAGTTGAGGTCATCGAGTGCGCGAGCGCAGTCGCCTGCAAAGCTGGAGCCATGCATGATAGCGAGCGTCTTGGGCACCAGGTCGGCGAGCTTCTTCAAGTTTCGCGCTGTGAGTGGCGTGTGGGGCGTATATTCCGCGAGGATGCCCGCCTGATACTCCTTGAGCGCCTGACGCGACCGGCCAGCGACATCGGCAGATGTGAGCGCTTCGACGTCGCCGGCCTGATGGAACAGGTCCGAACAGAACAGTGTTTTCTGCGTTTCTTCAAAGAGTACACCAGCGTCCCAGCCATGAGGCAGATGGGGCGTGTGGCAATAGCGAAAGCGGTACTTTCCTGTGGCAAAGGTGCCCCCGTCAGCAAGGGCGCGCGACTCTCGGCCGATGAAGTCGTTCACGTTCACGCGGGCGCCAACCTGGCTGCAGATCACATCGCAATTGGGCGCAGCAGCCAGCCACTCATTGAGCGACCCGCACTCGTCTGACTCGAAATGGCTGAAGCTGATGTGGCGCAACTCGCGAACATCGATGAGCTTTGAGACAGCCTCGCGAATCTCCGTGTACATTCCGCGCAGTCCGGTATGGAACAGCAGCGGTTCATCATCTTTGACCAGAAAATGGTTGAACTGCAAATTGCCCCGTTGAGCAAAGATCGAGATGCGATAGATATGCGGCGCGATTTCGGTGGTAACGGCCATGCTCGTCCCCAGTCGGGTCATGACTGATAAGTCTTCGCTGAGCAGCTCCCACGCGGATCAAGCTTTTGCCGTCCCTGCCAAAGTTCTCGCCTGAACCACTGACCACTGATCCCGTCTCACTGCTTTGCGATCTTCTTCGCTCTCGCCGCGACATTCTCCGGCGTGAATCCTAGCTCGGTCATCACGATCTTGCCCGGCGCAGACGCACCAAACCGATCGAGCCCGACAACGTCGCCGCCGGTGCCGACATACTTCCACCAGCCCAGGGTCGCGCCCGCTTCCACCGCCAGCTTGGGCACATCCGCGGGCAGCACGCTCAGCTTGTACTCTGCCGATTGCTCCTCGAAGACCCTCCAGCTTGGCATGCTGACTACACGCGCTGCGATTCCGTCCGCGGCCAGCAGTCTGGCCGCGCCCAGAGCCACTGAAACCTCTGACCCTGTCGCGATCAGCACCACCCGCGGATGCGCGGCATCCTCCAGTACGTAGGCTCCCTTGCTCACGCCGCTGTAAATGTCGTGCCTGGCTGCGTCGATCACCGGCAGATCCTGCCGCGTCAGCGCAAAGAACGTCGGCCCGCCGCGCTCCAGCGCCAGCCGCCACGCCGCCGCCGTTTCGTTCGCATCTGCAGGGCGAAAATCCGTCATGTGTGGCACCGCGCGCAGCGCCATCAAGTGTTCGATCGGCTCGTGCGTTGGCCCGTCCTCCCCCAAGCCAATGGAATCGTGCGTAAACACAAACAGTGAGTTCGCCCTCATGAGCGATGCAATTCTCAAAGCCGGCTTCGCGTAGTCAGAGAACACGAAGAAAGTCGACCCGAACGGCCGCAGCCCTCCGTGCACCGCCATTCCGTTCACCGCCGCGCACATTCCCAGCTCGCGCACGCCGAAAAACACGTTGCGTCCGGCCGCATCGTCGGCAAAATGCGGTGAGTTCTTGAAGATCGTCTTTGTCGACACGGTCAAATCCGCCGCACCGCCAAACAGCTCCGGCACGTCATTGAAGATCGCGGCCATTACCTGCTGGCCCGCGTTGCGCGTTGCCATCGGCTTCTCGGTCGTGAAGCTGGGAATCGCCTTCTCCCATCCGGAGCGCAGCTTGCCTGCCTGCGTCCGCACAAACTCCCCCGCCAGCTCGGGAAATGCAGTTGCATAGCCGGCGAATAGCCTGTCCCACTCCCCTTCCTGCGCTGCGCCTCGCTCTACCGCCTTGCGCCAGTTGGCCAGCGCGTCGTCCGGCACCACAAAACTCTGGTCCTCGGGGAATCCGAAGAACTTCTTCGTTGCCGCCGCATCCGCCGCGCCCATCGCCTCGCCGTGCACCTTGTTCGTGCCGGCCCTCGGGCTTCCATACCCGATCACCGTGCGCACCGCAATGAATGACGGCTTATCTTCCACGGCCTTCGCCGCGGCGATCGCCGCTTCAATCGCGTCGAGATCGTTGCCTTCGGCTACGCGCTGCACGTGCCAGTTGTACGCCTCGAACCGCTTGCGCCTGTCCTCGGTGAAGCTCCACTCTGTGGGCCCGTCCAGCGAGACCAGATTGTCGTCGTAAAGCGCGATCAGCTTGCCCAGCTTCAATGTCCCGGCCAGTGACGCTGCCTCATGCGACAGACCTTCCATCAAATCACCATCGCCGCAAAGCATGTAGGTATGGTGATCCACCACGTTGAACCCTGGTCTGTTATACGTCGCCGCCAGATGCTTCTCCGCGATGGCCAATCCCACCGCCATGCCGAAGCCCTGCCCCAGCGGCCCCGTCGTTACCTCTACGCCATCCGTCCATCCATATTCGGGATGCCCCGGCGTCTTCGATCCAAACTGGCGAAAGCTCTTCAGGTCGTCGAGCGTGACCTTGTAGCCCGACAAAAACAGCGTTCCGTAGAGCAGCATCGACCCGTGGCCGTTCGACAGTACAAAGCGGTCGCGATCGGCCCACTTCGAGTGCCCCGGATTGTGCTTCATCAATTTGTGAAACAGCAGGTACGCAATCGGTGCGCAGCCCAGAGGCGCCCCGGGATGGCCGCTCTTGGCCTTTTCCACGCTGTCCACCGCGAGCAGGCGCAACGTGTCAATCGAAAGCTGATCGAGTGAGACTGAAGCTACATTGGTGGTCATGGCTATCTTTGGGATCTCCCTTTCGCTGAAGTGTGAACCGCGGCGCAATTTGCTGTCATCGCTGCGTGCCTGCCAATCTCCGAATAAACCGTTGCCTTGAAGGAGCACCGTTGCACAGGTTGCGACGAAATCGATGTCCTGAAAGGCCGCGACTTGAGTCCCGCCGTAAATACCGGAAAACGGTGATGCCTCGCGCCGCGGAACCAAAGCCGATCCCCCAAAAGGCATCACGAGTTCAGGACTTCCTTAAGGAGTATCCACATTGACTTTCACGTTGTAGCCAAGCCAGGCGTCCTTTTCCGGCCAACGCAGCGTCCATTCCACTTCCCGGCTTCCCAGCGCAGGCGTGATGTCCGCACTAAATCCAGCGCTCCCGCGCCCGCCGCTGTGCGCCGTGCGTGTCGTCTTCCAGCCATCGTCAGTCCACGTTGCCTCAAAGCGTGCTTCATCCAGAATTCGCAGAGTCTTTCCCGCATCCAACTTTCCAATGGGCCTGCGCCTGCTGTAGATTTCCACTCCGCATCGCCCCTGCTTTCGCCCATTCGAGCCGCAGTAGCGCTCGTAAACCGGTTCGATGTGGTCGAACACCTTGCCGTCAACCGCCGATCGCAGCAGCTTCAAATACTCCGCGTGCGCCCACACCAGCGGCACCGCCGATCCCGCTGGCTGTCCCCGCCTCATGCTGCGTTCCGGTATGTCTGCTTCGTCCCACACCTGCTCCGGCAGCATCTGCCCGCTTGTAGCAAACTTTTCGTAGGTTCCAATCAGGGTAGTCACGCCGTTGCCTGCCGCCAGCTCATAATGCGCCCGTTCGCCCGTCAACAGCGGCCACACGCGCCCCTGGCCCCACCCTTCATACCCAAGCCCGTCCGCGCGCTGCCCATATCCATCCCAGTTGTAGCGCAGCCATCCCGGCCCCTGCGGCAAGTCCCGCTTCAACACCGCATCCACTACCCTCAGCGTATCCACAATCAGCGGGTCGTCTGCTCTGCGCACTCCATAGCGCACCAGTTCCAGAAACCCGCCGTCGACGATCTCGCGCGCTTCAAACTCGTAGCGCGATCCCGGCGGCCGGTTCGACAGCCGGATCAATTCTCTTCCGCAGCTTTCATGCGCATAGGCCTCGCCGCACTCCGGCGGGCGAATGCGCACGTAATGCCGCTTGATCTCGGAATGCAGCACGCCCTCATCGGTCACCGTCCAGTCTTCGAGATGTCCCTCAATCCAATCGGCAAACTCTTCGAGAAACTGCGCCATCTCTGTCGAGTCGTGGGCGCGCGCCATGTCCGCCGCGCAAATCACCGCGCCAATCACCGCCGCAAGCGTCGATGGTGAATAGCCTGCATTCTCTTCCCATCGCTCCTGGTGCGTAATCGGAGCATTCCGCACCAGGGCACCCACTGCCCGTTCCACGAAGGGAAAAATCTCCAGTTCGCCCAGGCCATCCGCTTTCCACAAACGCCACGCCAGAATGATAGGAAACGCGACTTCGTCCAGTTGCTTGCCGCCCCAGTACGGCGTTCCGTCAATCCAGAAATTCTGTGCGAAACTGCCGTCGGGCAGTTGCGTGCAGGCCAGGTAAACCAGCGCACGCCGCGCCGTCTCCGTCCGCCCGCATGCCAGCAGCGCCGTCGCCGTCTGCACCATGTCGCGCGTCCACACCAGGTGATAACCGCCCAGATCGTCGTCGCCCTTTGTTTGACCCCAGGGGATCGACGCCGACGCCACAAATGCTCCCGAATAGGTCTTGTCCTCGTGGGCCAGCAGCACGTTGTGGCTGGCGCGCATCAGCTTGCCGCCGTCCTGCGCCTTCGCCGCCAGCCACTCCGGATTCGCCGCGCGTTGCCACTGCTCGATAAACCGTCTGCGCAAGTCCGCGAACGGCGTCGCCAGCGAGCCCATCGTCTTCTGTGCCGCAGTGTGGCTGCCCTCGCCGATCCCGATCGCCACGGTGAACTCGCGCGCGTCTCCGGTTCCACATTCCGTACAGCCGATTTCGCCCATCACCGCCACGTTGCCATTGGTGGCCGAGCCAAACTCCCAGTCCATCTTGAAGTTTTGCATCAGGTCCTGCCATCCGTCGCTCGCGCCCACAAACCCGCAACTCACGCGGCTGAAACCGCAACTCGCGCCCATCGCCAGCGACCATTGGTTCTTCCACGCCAGCACTACCTTGCGCCCTGCCAGGTCCGCCACCCGCGCTGTGTTTCCCGCTCCGCCGCAATCCAGGTGCGGCGCCAGCAGCGCATAAATTCTCAAACGCGGCAGCAGATCCTCGCGTCCCTCCAAACGCACCCGCATCACCACCACGCTGTGGTGCGGATCGCAGATGATCTCCTTGGTCAGCGTGTACCTCCTTTCTGGATCGCGATTCACATACCGCACTCCCAGCGCTTCGGGATGGATGTATTCGAAGGCCGTCTCCATGTCGCGCTTCTCTTCGTGCGCAAAGGTCTCTCCGTCGCTGACGATAAACTCCATGTCACGCACCTGGGCAAGGTCAATGGTCGGGTGATAGACCTCGTTCACAATCCCGTGCGAGCAGGTGAACCATACGCGGCTCGAAGCCCCATAGGCCGTGCACACCGCGTCCTTCACGCTCGAAGTCCATCGCGGCGCCATGCCGGGGCCCCCAAAGGCCTCGCCTTGCTGCTCGAGCCACCGGTAGGAACGTTGATCGTTCATCATCACCATCGATTTCAGTCCCGACTTCCACATTCCGTGGAATCCAACTTCATAGACTGTCTTCTCAGAAGCCCGCCCCGTGTCAGCGCACAGCCTCGCGGCGCAGCTCCAGACTTCATACCTCACAACGGCACGACCTCATCCCTGCCGTCGTGGGCGCCTGGAATGATGGGCTCTAGCCTACGAGCGATGCATTTCTTCCCCGTCCGCGCTTCATTCCGCAGCCCGCCCCATCCCCAATATCCCGAGACGCAGCTTGTCGTTTTCGCTCTGTCGAAGCCGCAACATCGCACTCCTCGGTTGCGAATTACTCCAAGTGATTGAACAGCCTCAAACGTGCGAGAGCCGCCTGCTTCACCGATTCAACTGCGGATGGCAAAATCTTGTACGGGACGACCTGATGAGGCTCCGCTGCCAGGCCCGCTTCCAGGCCGTTTCTCCATGCGACTCGCAGTTCGGTGTTGATATGAACAATGCTGATTCCGGCTGCGATCGCCTGCCGTAAGTCCCCATCGTCGGTTCCCGACCCGCCGTGCAGGGTGAGCGGGACCCCCGCCGCCGTCTTGATTTGAGCAATTCTCTCGATATCGAGGCGTTTCTTCTTTTCTCCCTCTACCATCTTCTCGGACATGCCGTGCATGTTGCCCACGGCGGGAGCCAGCACGTCAATTCCCGTGAACTCGACAAACTGCTTCGCTTCTGCAGGAGTGGTAAGGTACTTCGACAGATCGGGAGAGAGCTCATGTATTTCAGACCCCGTACCGATATTGCCGATCTCTCCCTCAACGAGGACCGCAGGATTGATCGTCTTGAGGGCTTCAACCGCCTCTTTCGTCACGCTCGCGTTTTGCTCAAACGGCAGCGCCGAAGCATCGAAGACCACGGTGTCAAACCCCGCCTTTACGGCTTCCGTGGCCTTCTTCAGCGTGTGCGTATGATCTGCGTTAAGAAAAACCGGGAAATCGAACTCTTCCCGCAGACTTTGCACCAGAGCCGCAATCTGACGCACTCCCATGAACTCGCGCTCGCCCTCGGACGCACCGACGAGAACCGGCACATCCAGTTCCTGTGCGGAAGAAAACACTGCTTTGAGTAGAACCAGATCGGCGACATTGAAATGGCCGAGCGCGACTCCATTCTTTCGTGCAAGCTCCAAAGCGTTCCGTATGTCGCGCATATCTCCCCCACGAGGTGGCTGTCCCTTACCCGTTGACCTCATCCCCTGACTGGCCGCGTCCGAGGAATTCATTGAAGCTCGACTTGGCAATTAAGCCTGAATCGGGGCACCAAAACAATTAGACCAACGTATCGCCGATGCTTTCGTATCGGTCCCTGCGGGTGTTCACACTTCCAGTTGCATTGAATCGGACCCCGCAATCGCGTTACACAACATAGAAACTGCCGCACTATAGGTCCAGCTCGATTGGTGATTCCGGCATCGCGCAACAGATCAATGCGTTGCCCGAGCCCGGTCGATCAAGAGGCTCTGGTTCGTACCGGAGCCGGCCGTCCAGAATCCCGCACTCACACGTATGACAAACGCCTGTCCTGCAAGACCACCTGACAGGCACGTCGCACGCCTCAGCCAATTCGAGGATGCTCTTGAAGCGCGCGTCCCATGGCACTGCAAGACCGCTTCGCGTGAACGACACGATGGGTCCGGTTCCAGGAGGAACAGGGGGATGCGGGGGCTTTACCTCTGCCTTCGTTACGCCTGGCTGGAAACTGTCCGCGGGTCCAAACACTTCTTGATGTATCGCGTTCTGCGGTACGCCCAGCGAGGCGAGGGCGCTATTCATATCCCTCTGAAAGGCGGATGGCCCGCACACGTAAAAGTCAGCTTCAGCGGGAACGGTTAGCCTCTCGAGATTCGCAAGATCCAAATGTCCCTGTATGTCAAAGTCGATACCGCGCCGGTCCGACGGGTTTGGCTGGCTGTACGCAATCGCCGAATGGCTTCCGGGAATAGCGGCCAGCAGTTTCCTGGCTTCCTGGGCAAAGACGTGCTCCGCCGCATTCCGTGCCGCATGGATCCACCACACTTCCCGTTGCGATTTTGCGCTCCCGGACGCAAGAGCGCGAAGCATCGAAAGTACCGGGGTAACACCAATTCCGGCGCTCACGAGTACAACGGGCCGTCCGCCGGCCCGTAAAGTGAATTCACCACGCGGCGCGCTGATCTCCAGCCTGTCGCCGACCCGCGTCGCGTCCGCAAACAGTCGACTGCCTGGACCGGTTCCACGCTTCACGCTGACGCGATAGGTACCCGAATCCGAACCGCCCGAAATGGAATAGCTGCGCACGACTGGCGGTGTGTCGTTACCGGATGGACAACGCAACACCAGATACTGACCGGGGAGCGCGGGCGGAAGTGGCGATCCTTCCGAGTCTGCAAAGACAATTGACGTCACATCGACTGTCTCCCGATGCACCTCAGTTACCTTCACCCCGCGGAAACCCTTCCACGCAGGGAGCGACGAGTTGGTCGGCGTCAGCCCTGCGTTGCCGTTGTGGACTCCATCCTCGCCCGCCCGGAGGAAGCTTTCGAATGATCCCTTCCATCCCGCACTCAAAGCAGGAATACGCGCTGCGATCGCAATGCGCTGGAGGTTGTGGTTAGCTGAATAGAGCAGAGAGTCAACCTCCGCGACCGAGATCCTGCCCGGTCCATCCGCGATTTTCTGGATTTCGTCTTCAGCACCAACTTCGCCCTCGGTGATCACCCGGCAATAGAATCCCGGCTTCTTATGCGCAACAAGCAGAGCCGCCATCCGGGAATTGTCCATTCGAATGCCGAGGCGATAGCAGGTGACGCGCGGTTGTGTCACCTCAAAGACCGCGCTGCCGATCCTGTATCGGTCCCCGATGCAAACCTCATCGTCGGCGAGACCTTCAACAGTAAAGTTCTCTCCAAACTGTCCGTATTCAAAGTTATCTCGGCCCAGCATCCGTTCCCAATACCGGTAAGCTCCGATCTGATAAACCATGACGGCACGATGTTCGCCCCCGTGGCCTTTGAGATCGGCCTGCCCGTCGCCATCCAGATTGAGCCGTCGAGCAAAGACGCGTCCTGCGACAGGCCGCTTCCAGATCGCGGTGCGCACCACCTTGGCTTGCCACGTAATCTCACGTGGCAAGCCCACATTCACAGACAGGAGTTTTGGCATGGGCTCCTCCAATGAAAGCAGCACAGAGTTCAGGAAGCACCACAGATAACACAACCATCAACCTCTTGATCTCTCGCAAATGCTGCCGCAGCATCGCGCTCCGCTCCAGGGTCCCCGGTGACCCAGTTTGAACCGCAACCGCGCTCATCCTGCCGCCGTCCACGCACCGCGGCACGTTGTGAGGTCTGACCAGATGCGGACCGACTGCATTGGGCGAAGACTCACCCTCATCGGTTTCAGACCACCCGCCGGATCGGCGAACGTCGCGATCTTCGGCGAAGCCTCCTCCTCAATAGAGACAAGTACGCCACATCTGCTCTCCCTTAGCTTTTGATTAAGCGGGACGCGTCGGGGAAAAACAATTAGACGAAGGTGTTGCCGACGCAGGTTTCTGAAGGGACTGTCATCGGGCGCGGCCGATGAAGCGGCATAAGCCGCATCGTAATCGGTCCAAAAAACCGAATTGTGTGCCCATAGGACGAAGGTGTCGATCTACACCTTCGTCCTATAGCCTTGACTCGGCCTCTTCGCTCTAATCCGAAAGTGATGCGTGATCGTGGGAGGCGTCTCCTTCTTCCGGGGGGCGTTTTTGCGAGTGTCCTCCCTCTGGTCAGGTCTGGTTCCCACGATCGAGGCGACCTCAAATTGAGCACCGAAAGCGCGAGTGCCTTAGTCCACGGGCGTAGGCTCGATCAACCCGCGATCAAACCTTCGAGTCAAGCTCGTCGCGCGCGGCCTTGACTCCGGAGAAATCGCGCCAGATCGGTGCGAATTCAGATAACGGAAGCCCAACTCCGCACAGAGGACCTATGAAAACGACACAACAATTGCACAACCTTGGCCAAAGCATCTGGCTCGATAACATCACACGCGATCTACTAAGCAGCGGCACACTGACAGCCTATATTCGTGAGCTCTCGGTAACCGGACTCACCTCAAATCCCACGATTTTCGATCACGCGATCAAAAACAGCACTGCGTACGACGGCTCGATCAGCGAAAAGCTAAGTGAAGGCAAATCGGGCGAAGCATTGTTCTTCGAGTTGGCTCTGGAAGACATCAAGCGAGCCGCGTCTCAGTTCCAACCAGTCCACCAGCAGACGAACGGTGTGGATGGGTGGGTGTCACTGGAAGTGTCGCCGATGCTTGCCCATGACACAAACAGTACGTTAGCCGCAGCCCGGGATCTACACGCGCGGGCCGGAGCTTCCAACTTGTTCATCAAGATTCCTGGCACCAGGGAGGGACTGCCTGCGATTGAGGAAGCGATCTTTGCCGGCATTCCGATCAACGTCACATTGCTGTTCTCTCGCGAACAGTATTGTGCGGCTGCAGAAGCATACTTACGTGGCATCGAGCGCCGCATCGATGCGGGTCTTACCCCTGATGTGGGTTCCGTCGCCTCTGTGTTCATCAGTCGCTGGGATTCCGCGGTGATGGGCAAGGTGCCCGACATGCTGAATGACCAGCTCGGTGTCGCTATCGCGAAGCGAACATACAAGGCATATCGATCGCTGCTCGGTTCCTCACGTTGGCAGCGCGCTTTCAACGCTGGAGCGCGGCCTCAGCGCCTCTTGTGGGCCAGCACCGGGACCAAGGACCCGAAAGCGTCGGATGTCCTCTATGTCAAGGCTCTTGCTGCGCCCTTCACAGTGAACACGATGCCGGAAAGCACCCTGAAGGCTCTGGCCGACCACGGCCAGTTAGGCTCGATCCTGCCCGCGGATGGCGGTGACTGTGAAGAGGTACTCACACAGTTCGCTAAGGCGGGCATCGATGTCGATGCTCTTGCCGTACAACTTCAGGACGAGGGGGCAAAATCGTTTGTTCGCTCCTGGGAAGAGCTTCTGGCCGTGATCGATTCCAAGACTTCCACACTCAAGGAGTCCGCAGCCCGATGAAGGCGAATCTCATTCCGGCACAACCCGGAATGAACGAAGGAGCATTCTCAGCCGCGGTTTTGACCGGCGCGTCTACGCTCGTCCAATCCGAACTTAACGCATCTGGCGTTATGAGGACCCTTCTACAACCTCCCATATTCGCTTGTGGAATTCCTATGGTGGTTGTCAATGGATAACAATGTCCCGGCCACCGCCTGCAAAGCAGGCCGCGGCCGGCGGCCCCTGCAGCTACAGCATTGGGTTCGCAGACTGACTTTGGAACACCAGAAACGCCGACGAACCGGCACTCCTCACTCCTCCTCTTGTTGGATATACTCAGCATCTTGAGGAATCGAGAAGGCAAACGTCGCGCCTGGGCCCGCATTGCCAACGGCCCACAAGCGTCCGTGATGCGCCTCGACGATCGACCGGCTCACTGAAAGCCCGATACCCATGCCCTCCTGCTTGGTGGTGAAAAAGGAGTCGAAGAGCCGTTCACTGATCTCCGGACTTAAGCCAACACCGGAGTCCTGAACAGAAACTGTGACCTGATTGCCGGCCGCCTCCGTCCGGATGAGTAGCTGTCTTGGCCGGTTGTTCACCGTAACCATTGCGTCTGACCCGTTCCGGATGAGATTGAGAATAACCTGCTGAAGTTGAACGCGGTCGCCGTTGACGGTCGGCAAATCATCCCTGAATTCATATTTCATAACTACGTTGTTTCCCCGCAATTCATCGGAAAGCAGCGCGATGACTTCGCGAGCCGCATCATTCAAGTCCAGTGGCTCTACGTTGATCTGATTCCGGCTGAATAGCGTTCGCAGGCGGGAGATCACCTCTGAAGCGCGGTTGCCATCGCGAATCGCGCGTTGTATCGTCTCGCGCGCGCCATCGATATTCGGAGGATCGCTCTTCAACATGCGAAGAGACGTGCTCGCATTCACGATGATGCCCGACAGCGGCTGGTTGACCTCATGGGCGATCGAAGCGGTCAGTTGTCCGATCGTCATGACTCGCGTCATTCTTGCAAGCTGCGCCTGGGTGTTGCGTAATTCCTCCTGCGCCCGCTTCCAATCGTGCATGTCCACAACTGTGCCGTGCCACCTTACTATGCGACCTTCTTCATCGAGCAACGGTAGCGCGCTCGTCATACACCACCGATATGTGCGGTCGGCAGCGTGAAACGCGCGAACTTCGGCCCTGTAGGGAGCGCCGCTTTTCACGCATGACTTCCAGGCTTCCACTGTCGACTCGACATCATCGGGATGCAGAAGGTTCATCCAACCATCGCGCATGACTTGTTCGGGAATAGAACCGGTGTAATCAAGCAAACGACCGTTGCAGTAATCAATCGCTCCATCCGGCGTAGCGCTCCAAAGCATCTCCGGTATGGTTTCCGTTATCTGGAGCAGGTTCAATTCCCGCATGCGCAGCGCTTCTTCAGCGCACTTCCGGTCATGCACATCGATGGAGAAGGTATACCAGCGGATGATCCGACCCGCAGTATCTCGCACCGGAGAGATGCAAACCTGAAACCAACGATATTCGCCGCCAGCCCGGCGGTAGCGGATCTCATAGACGAAGGAATTTCCAGTTGTCAGCGCATCCCTGAGGTAGGCGATCACGCGGGGTATGTCATCCGGGTGAACAACATTTACGGTGCTCCAACTCGCCAATTGTTCAAACGTTAAATCAAAAAAATCCAATGAGCGCTGATTGACAAACTCAACGTCACCGGCCGGACCCAATATACCCACGAGCCCAGGAATGCCGTCTAGAATCTGGCGCAGATTGTTTTCACTCGCTCGCAAGGCTTCCTGGGCGCGTTTCTGGTCGTCGATGTCGGTAGTCGTGCCGACGAATTTGAGGACTTTTCCGTCTGCATCGCGCAAGACCACGGCTTGTTGGAGGTGCCAGCGATAGGTCCCGTCCCGCGCGCGGAGAGACCGGGTTTCGAACGCAAAACCCTGCCCTGAGCGCACTCCCTCCCAAAAGGCCTTCGATGCCGCTTTGCGATCCTCGGGGTGGACCGCGGTCATCCAGGCCTCGGGATGCGACCGGACAAATTCAAGGGTCTGTCCGGAGAATTCAAGCCAAACTCGATTCACGAAATCCGGTGTCCCATCAGGCTTGAGCGTCCAGGCGGATACAGGAAGATGCTGCAGCAGCCCTACCTGAAGTTGCAGCTCTTTGTTGGTTTGGGCAAGCTCCCGTGTTCGTTCCGCAACCCGCCGATCGAGTTCGGCTGCAACCCGTTTCTGTTCACTCAGGAGCAGTGCCTGTTGCAGTCCGATGGCTAACTGATTCGCTGCTACGCTAAGCACCAGGCTCTCGGTTTGTTCGGGAAAACCGGCCCTCTGCGACCCCGCCACAATGAGTCCGAGCTCGCCTTCTATTCCCATCCTGATGGGAAACACCAAAACCTCCTGCTCTCCCAAATGTCTTAATACTTGATCAGGCGATTGCCGCGGAATTCCTCCAGGCCACTGACTCAGTGCATGCCTAAGGGCCTCCCGGTTATGGCTCGTCCCGTAGAGCTGGGCAGTCCTAAGCGCGTCGATCGGGGCTTCGTGTGGGTCAAGTCGTACTCGCGCATAGATGAAATCGAGGTCAAGCATTGCCATTAGGGCATCGAGGAAGGTATCCAGGATTCGACTCGGTTCGCTGCCATTCCAGATTGCTGGAAGTGCAAGGACGCTGACCAGATCGTTCACACAGCGCTGCAGTCGTTTTACTTCAGTCGCTGGATCTGTTGGTTGCTGGTGCATACCGACCTGCCGCTACTTGGAATTTGTTCGTCCAGATCGCCGTCTGCGAAATTCGGGGGGAAGTTTTTCAAAGTCCGTGAAAAAGGGGCATTGTTTGAGATGCCCAATAGTAACCATTGGGTGCGTCCGCATGATGTCGACCACGGCATCCCCACTTAGCTTCACGTCATGTCGGAGCCTGACATCGTTCACGCGCGATTGAAACTCGATCACATCCTGGGCACAAGATTGATCTCCCGACGCCTGATCCATCGGCACACGATGCAAC
>Ga0335073_10004942_pt1 | contig 18692 bp, 10 predicted proteins | sample Lox_Sample_22_FD_207093 | JGI IMG/M metagenome (GOLD analysis project Ga0335073, IMG submission 207093) | Soil microbial communities from Loxahatchee National Wildlife Refuge, Florida, United States - Lox_Sample_2.2 | ecosystem: Environmental > Terrestrial > Soil > Wetlands | place: USA... | reverse complement strand
TGCTGTGCCGGAAGACTGCTGCTATTCACTGCGGCAGAACGTATCTTTTCGAGCGGCGGCAATGGTCGAGCCATTTTCCGTAGCCCTTCATTCTGTGCGGAGAGCCAAAGTCGAGGTGGGCAGCCGGGCCGCAATCGTGGGGGGCGGCACCATCGGGCTATGCACCCTGCAAGCTCTGCGCGCTTGCGGCGTGGTCGATGTTTTCGTCATTGAAAAGTCTTCCGCGAAGAAGAAATTCGCCGAGGATCTGGGGGCGAGCGCATTTATCCAGGCAGAGATTTCAGATCCACAACGGACGATTCTGGATCTAACCGGCGGGGTTGGAGCCGACTACACGTTCGAATGTGTCGGCTCGGAGGCGGCGCTAGCGACGGCTCTTAAAGTGACTCGGCCAGGCGGCACAGTATGCCTCACTGGAGTGATTCCCCATCCGATACAGTTCAACTGGAACGATCTGCTACGCGATGAGAAGTCGGTCACCACGACGAACGCCTACAACGACGAATTCCCAATGGTAATCGCGATGTTGAATGATGGCAGGCTCAAAGCGGAGCCTCTGATTTCGCGAACGTTTCCTTTGCAGGAGGCCTGGCATCATCTCACGCAGTTTGAAGAAGCCGGAAGAGCCAATATCAAAATGCTTATCGAGATGAACGCCTGAACGGCATCAAATTCCGGGCCCCGTCATTTTGTGGTCTCAACGATGTGCGAGCGAAACCGCCGCACTCCATCAAGGAACAGACCTATATCGCTGCCCAGGCTGATGGCGCGAAAACCCTGGTTGATCCAATGCACAGCCGATGGCGGTGAAGAAGCCAGAAATCCTGCGGCAACGCCATGGCGGCGGCAGACCGTGACCAAATCGTTCATCGCAGAGAGAAATCGCGGATGCTCGAATTGGGCGGGGATGCCGCTGGAGACAGTGAAGTCGTAATGTCCCATCCAGGCCACGTCCACGCCCGGGACAGAGATGATCTCCTCCAGGTTCTCGTAAGCCTTTGCGGTTTCCAACAAGAGAACGACACAAATTTCATCGTTGGCCTGGGCGAAGTAGTCCGCATTCCCGGCGCGGTACAGGTCATGGGCAATCCCAAGGGCAACGCCTCGCCGGCCCTGCGGCGCATACTTCAGCTGGCTCACGATGTCTTCCGCCTGTGCTCTCGTTTCCACCCGCGGCACCATGACACCGCGGGCGCCGAGGTCCAGAACACGCGACAGAGGCACAGTAGCGAGGTCGGGGACTCGGACAATGGGGAAGATGTCACTGCCGCGACAGCACGTCAGCATCTCGGCAACCAGGGAAACGTCGCAGCGGCCGTGCTCCATATCGAACATCACAAAATCCAGGCCACAGGAAGCAAGCATTGGCGCGATGCCCGGAGTGAATAACTCCAGCACCATCTGGCCTAGAACGAGGTCACCTTGTCGAAGCCGTTGGCGAAAGTTCATCGGCGGACACTTTCCGCAGCAAATGCCGCTTTGTAACTTTTCAGCTTCTGCAGAAACAGCGGACTGGCAAGGACCTGAGGATTGACGACATGCTGAGGCGGCTCTCCGCGATAGACGGCGAGAGCACCCTCGCAGTCAATGCGCCCCAGATCGCGGAACAATTGCTCCGTCCAGGCGATGGAATGGGAACTCAGAATCACATTGTCCATGCTTGCCAAGGGCGAGTCTGCGCTCAAAGGTTCGTTTTCGAAAACGTCGAGGCCCGCTCCTGCAATGCGACCATTCTCCAGAGCTGCAATCAGCGCCGCTTCATCGACAATCGGGCCGCGCGCCGTGTTGATCAGCACGGCATCCGATTTCATCAGCTCGATCTGGGATTTGCCGATCAGGCCACGTGTCTGCGGGGTGAGCGGGCAGTTAACCAGTACGTAGTCGGAAGAGCGCAGCAGTTCCTCGAGAGAAACCATTTCCACCCCGAGCTGCGCAGCTCGCTCGCGCGTGACATATGGATCGAAAGCCAGAAATCGACCGACATCAAAAACGCGCAGCAGGCGTATGGCTTCGGAGGCGATGTTCCCCATGCCGATTGTGCCCACCACACGCTGCCGCGGCTCGCGGCCCAGCGGACGGATACTTTCTGACCACTTGCCCTGGCGCACCAGGTGATCCTTGCGGAGCAGGTTATGAGAGAGGGCGAGCACAAACAAAACGATCGATTCCGCTACCGGGCGGACCACTCCCTGGGGCGTGATGTAGACAGCAATTCCCTGCTCCGTGCACGCTTCCAGATCGATGTTGTCATAACCGACACCGCAGCGGCCGATGGCGCACAAGCGAGACACGGCCGCCAGCGATTGCCGCGTGACTCTGGGCTTCAAAGAAATCAGAACGTCATAGTCTGCCAGCTGCTCGGGAGGATACGGGTCACGATGCTCGGCGACAAATTCGTGTACCAAACGGGGAACACCCTCCAGTAGCGACATCCCGATATCGGGGAAAATTGGCTGCCCACTGGCATCGCGGAAGTCTGCAGAAAAGCCGACCCGGAATTGGTTCATGCTTTGTGCTCTAAAACGATCACCCAGTCACGGAAGATAGGAAATTCCGGCGGCTTCCACATGCCGTCGCTCCCGGGTTGCACATTGTCGATCGGTATTTCCGTACCGTCGCTGGGATTGAAGAAGAAGCCGCGATAGGTTCCCCCGCTCAGGTTCTTAAACATAATGGGTTTGAAGGCTGAGGGAGAGAAGACAAATATTGCTTCGCCTGGAATTTCGGCAGCGTAGGGTTGCCAATAGTCGGTCGCGGTCCAGCGTGGTTCAACCAAATCCGGGCGGGGCTCCAATTTCCACCAGGAATAGCGGGTGAGCAGGCCCTTGGCTAACCCGAGTTGTCCGGAACCGGGAAGCTGTGCTGCTATATCCCACGCGGGACCACCCCACGAATGGCCGTGTGGCGAGAGCCCATAGGGCTGTTGGCGCGTGTTTACCTGCCAGATTCCATTGGCTCCGTAAGTGTGGCCGCCGGTGCCACTCAAAAGGGCGGACCAAAACATGAAGCGCTGCACTTCCTGCCGGCTGGCTTCGGCGATGCCTTCGTAGCAGACTTCTCCAATCAGCACCGGCATCCTGGGCGTTGCCGCGAGTGAGTGATTCACGGTTTCGATGGTGTTAGGCACGCTCTGCCGGTCGTTGTGTCCGGTCTGCAGCATGTCAAAATCGAGCACCGCCGGATCGTCCACGCAAAGGCGCGCGCTCTTCGGAGGATGGATGGTGATGGGATGATGACGCGGATCCGTAGCGCGGACGTAGCGCGCCAGTTCAGTGAGGCCATGCTTTTGCGTTTCCGCATCCTGCTCTTTGGTTTTGGATAGGTAGTAGGGCATGGTGCCTTCGCCCGCGAGGCACCAAACGACCGGGTACGCGCCCCAACGAGCAATCAGGTAGCGCCAGTGCTGCTTCGCTTTCGCCAAGCCCATGCGGGGAATGAAATATCCCCAAAATCCAACCACGCAAGCAGCCAGGCCATGATCGGCAAGGTGCTGAATGCGTACGTCAGCCATATCGAAGTAGGCCGGGTTGATGCGAGAGAAGTCGGGTTGCCAGGGATAGCCTGCTTCGTTTGCTCCACGAGGATCGAAGGGCTCCATATCCGGATAGAGTCCAGCCACTATCTGGACAATGGTGAAACCCTTTTGCACGCGGTCCGCAGTGAGTGTTTCGAATCCGTCCGGCCATGGGAGCCGCTTGCACAGTCCCATCCACCAGGTATCTCCGAGCCAGAAGAAGGGCGTGCCGTCAGCATATTGAAAATGGCGCCGGTCTTCGGCAATTTTTAGCGAGCCATGAAGGTAGTGCATGTTCTTACCGGCATAGGGCTGTACCGTCAGGGTCGAGACACGGTCGTGAAGGTCGTGATTCGACGTGTCGCTGCAGGCCGATTGAATACTGTAGGTGCCGGGAACCGGTGCAGCGTAACGTACGCGCCAGGTGGACCCACCTGCCCAAAAGGCCGGCATACGTTCCTGTTGGCCCGACGGAAGCGTGATGATGGCATCCAGTTCGACCTGGTTGAACGGGTCGGTGTATTGCTTGCCACTCGTGTAGGACCACTCGGTCGGTTCGCCGGAAGTAGCAACTCGATCCTGTGCTAATCCGGAGCGAGCCACGGAACTGGACACCGCGCTGGCGGCCAGTGCTTTCACAAATGATCGCCGCGACAGTCCTTCGAACACGCGAAGAATAACTCCTGAAAGGCAGCAACTAGAAGCCACCAAATGATGGTTGAGCCATGCTGCCCGTGTCAAGCATCGCTCTGCAAATCGATCCCTTCGAAACCAGGGAAATTTCCAGTTTGAACTTCGCCGTCTGCGGTATAAAGGCAAGGCACATCTGGTGGGACATGAAGACGAGTGTCATTGAGCAGCGAGTTGGTACGAGGGAGAAAGCTCCCAAACGCATCCTCCTGAAGGCAGGTCCGCTAGCGATGGATTTCGTCGCGGGTGGCCTTCGCGCTATCCGTTATGAAGAGCACGAGGTTTTGCGGGCGGTTGCCTATGTAGTGCGCAATTCGGATTGGGGAACCTACAACCCGGAAATCACCGCCTATCGGCTGGACCAAACTGCGGACACATTTGCGGTGACATATCGCGGGCGTTGTGCATCCTCAGACCCCAGTCAAGCGCTCGATTACCAGGCTCGGATTACAGGCAACGCAGATGGGCATCTTCTCTTCGAAGTAACTGCGGAGCCGCTAACCCCATTTGTCACCGCCCGCTGCGGGTTCGCGATTCTTCACCCCATCGACGGGGTCGCCGGACAACAGGCTGTCATCGAGCACGTCGACGGCTCGCGGGAAGAAGCAGCATTTCCGGACCTGATCTCCCCCTGGCAGCCGTTCAAGGACATTCGAGCCATTCAACATCAGGTCACTCCTGAAATCACGGCACGCTGTCGCATGAACGGCGACACCTTCGAGATGGAGGATCAGCGTAATTGGTCGGATGCTTCTTACAAGACGTACGTTCGTCCGTTAGCTCTGCCGTGGCCCTACGTCCTGGAGCAAGGCGTGCCCTTTGAGCAATCGGTCGCACTCGAGATAGCGCATAAACCGGGGTCTTCGCGCAAACGCGTGGCTAGAAATACAGGCCCCTCCCATGTGACCATTGGCGGGCAGGAGGGGACCTTCCCCGGAGTTGGCGTCTCTCTCCATCCCGATCTTGCCGCAGAAGCCCTAGCGCATCCCGCCCTGCTCCAGGATTTGCGTCCGCAACATCTGCTGTTGCACTTTGATCCGACGGCCGGCCACGGGGAAAGCCAGCTTCGCGTTTTTGCCGACATCATCAGTCATGCAAGTGACATTGACAAGCCCGAGGCAGTTCTCGAATTGGTGTTGCCTGCGCAGCGCGATGTGCGGGACGAACTCTCGGAAATAGCCGGGATGGTCGCTCATGCCGGGCTGCGTTTATCGGGATTGCTGGTTTCGCCCGCGGTCGATCGCCAATCGACACTCCCCGGGAGCGAATGGCCGGCCTGCCCTCCACTGGCCGAGATCTATCAAGCCGCCCGAGCAGCTTTCCCGGGAATCACTATTGGCGGGGGTACGCTTAGCTATTTCACCGAGCTCAATCGCAAGCGTCCGCCAGCCGAACTGCTTGATTTTGTTTCCCACTGCACCTGCCCAATCGTGCACGCCGCCGATGACCTGAGCGTGATGCAAACCCTGGAAGCGCTGCCGCATATCACGCGCTCCACACGAGCCCTGATCGGCAACGACAAGGCTTACCATATCGGGCCCAGCACGATCGGCATGCGCCACAATCCCTACGGGGCAAAGGTGATGGAAAACCCGGAAAACCGGCGCATCACGATGACCTCGCGAGATCCAAGGCAGTCCAGCCTGTTTGCTGCAGCGTGGATGATCGGCTACGCCGCGGCTACGGCTGACGCCGGTTTGCAGTCGCTCACCGTCGGGAGCCTAACCGGGGATCTTGGGCTGGCCCGCGTCCTCGCTTCGGGGACGGTTACGCTTCATCCGGCGTTTTATGCCGCTCAGGGGCTGGCGGAAATTGGAAGGTTCTCCCGTTTCCGTTGCGTCTCGAGCCGGACGGAAAGTGTTGCGGCGGTGGCGGGAGTGGATCGGAAGGGCAGAAGAGTTACCTTTGTCGCCAACCTCACCGGCAGGAAACAGACCCTGAGTACAAACCGTCAGATTCATTCGCTCTATTTCCTCGACGAGGAAAGCAACGCTGCCGAACCTTGGCGCGAGGCAGAAGGCGTCTCATCCATACAGCTCTCGCCATTTGCCCTGGCACGTTTCCAATTCACCCCCTGATCCAGGGTCCCGATAGCAGCGCTTTAACCGTCCTTCAGGGATATAAATTCAGCACCGGAAAAGTTTCATCCGGGACTTTTCCAGTTCTCCTTCTCCCTAAATTCCAATGTGAAATTATTTTTCCCTTGACATCTCTATTTTGACACCTATATTTTCGGCGCGATTGGGATGAGCCCTTCTGTCGCCGCGAAGAGGTGGGCGGGTGGTTATCACTGTCCTCCCATCGGCGGCACCACACGAATCGCGAGGCGCGCTGAGATACCTATCCATCGCGTCAGCAGAACCACTTTGGGAGGAGGTCTATGAGATTGAGCAGAATCGCTTCTTTCTGCATCTTCGCTCTGATCACAGCAGGTGCGGCTTTCGGTCAGGCGGGCGCAACCGGCACCATCCTTGGGACCATCACCGACAGCACCGGCGCGGTTCTTCCTAACGTAAAAGTAAGTGTCACCAATACGGCGACGAACGCCGTGTTTGAGACACAAACAAGTTCTGCGGGAGACTTCAACGCTCCATCGTTGAACCCGGGTACCTATACCGTCTCGGCGCAGGTGCCCGGATTCCAGAAGGCTCAGACTGACCCGTTCACTCTCGCGGTCGACCAAAAGATCCGCATTAACCTCACTCTCAAACCGGGAGCGGTGACGGAAACGCTCGAAGTGGCAGCCCAGGCTGTGAACCTGAACACCGACGATGCCGCCTTGTCTCAGGAAATCAGCGGCACGGAGGTGGCGAACCTTCCGATGAACGGACGCAACTTCATGCAACTGATGGTCCTCTCACCGGGCACGGTTACATTGGGCGGTGAGCAAGGCACCATGCGTCAAGGTGAAGGCAACGCGGTAAGTGTCAACGGCGGGCGGCCCGAGGGGAATAACTATACCCTGGACGGCCTGGTAAATACGGACCAGGCTTTGCAGACTCCGGCCGTGATCCTCTCGCAGGACGCGATCCAGGAGTTCAAGATACAGAGCGGTATCTATCCCGCCGAGAATGGCTTCGGCGCGAGCCAGGTCAATATCGTCAGCAAGGGCGGCACAAACTCGCTCCACGGGGCCGTCTACGAATCGAACCGCAACAATGCTTTCGATTCTTTGCCGTTCCCAACCGCAACCGATTACCAATCCGGCGTGCAAACGAGCAACCCGGTTCTCAAGCTAAACCAGTTCGGGTTTGTTGCCTCCGGTCCCGTCTATATTCCGAAAATCTACAACGGACGTAATAGGACCTTCTGGATGGCCAACTACGAAGGCTGGCGCATGAATAACGGGCAAAGGGTGCAAAGCGTCATACCCACGCCGGCGGAATTGGGGGGGGATTTCTCTGCCACCACGTACCCGTTCATAAGCGCCGCCGCTCCCGGAGGTGCGCTGCCGGCGTTTGGAACGCCCACCTGCACAATCGTGCAAAATGCGGGCTACGACTGCCTGCCGGCAGACCCGACAACCGGGCTGAATGACTGGGGAACCCAGGTCCCGGCCGCTTTCCAAACGGCTCGGATCGGGCTCGTGGCAGTTGCCAATAAGTTTTGGCACACACCGACCACCGCCAACACGCCGGAGGGGGCTGTTAACTTCGTCCAAAATATCCCCGGCCCTCTCACGATGAACCAGCAGACCTACCGGGGAGATCAAAACCTCGGCAGGTTCGGTTCTGTCTTCGGCCGCTACACTCACGCTTATTACAACAATCACACGCTTTACAACTCCTATTCTGTTGACTATGGAATCCAGCAGTATATCCAAACCGAAGACGCCTGGGAGATATCTCACACCATCAGTTTCAAGGGAACGAATGTAAACAATTTCCGCTTTGGCAAACTGCGGGCCCAGGCACCACAGGGTTCAAGCACCCCGCCTGCTTCCGTAGTCAGCGCGCTCGGCCTTACGGGGGTCTTTACGACCTTCTCTGCTCTTCAGCAAACATGGCCAAATGTAGGTTTCGGGAGTAACAAATTTTACAGCGGTGGTGGTCCTGTCAACTCGTATACGGGATCAGACAACCCGAATTGGGAATTTGCCGATTCGTTCACCACGGTTCATGGAAAGCACACCATCGGGCTGGGCATCGACTATCGTCATTGGCGCCTGATTCGTAACCTTGACGACGACTTCTACGGTGACTGGACGTTCCAATCCAACACGGCCGCAAAGAACTTTGTGGGATGCACCAACCCGGCCTCGGCCCTTAACGGCGGCCAGCCGCTTTGCGGCACTGGCAATGCAATCGCGGACATGCTGACCGGATATTACAACGGCGTAGGTGGATTCGTGCCCGGCCCCTTGAGCCCAACCAACACGGCCGGTAACCCGCAAGACCATGTCTTCAACTACTGGGGGCCTTACGCGGAAGACGATTGGAAACTGACTGAGAAGCTGTCGATTAATTATGGCCTGCGATGGGATTTCCGGGCCGCGGCCTATGAAGCGCAGAACCACTTCTTCTGGCTCGACACCACCAATCCCCAAGGCGGCCTTTGCTACGCGGATCCGCAGTTAACCACCGACGGAGTGGCGCCGGGAGTTGGCATTGACGGCGGACCGATTCTTCGCTACTGCGGCAGGACGCCGCGCGGGGGCCAGAAGTATCCTTTCGCTCCTCGCTTCGGCATTAATTACCGGGTAAATGACAAGACTGTCGTTCGCAGCGGCTACGGTATCTTTTTTGACTCATTTGAAGGACGCGAAATCGATGACTCGGCGGATATCTATCCCTACAGTATCCGCAATAGTCTTAGCCCGACGACGGTTGCCGGTGTCCCCAAACTAACAAACCAACTGTTCCCAAGCTACAACAAGCTAAATCCATTCCCTGAATCCACGCTATCGTTCATCGCCGTGATCGAATCGGAGAATCCGCTCGATCCTTACGTGCAGTCGTGGACGCTATCCGTCGAACGTGAACTGGCGAGGAACACGACGCTCGAAGTAAACTACGTTGGCACGAAATCAACTCACCTGCTCGATCGACGCGACATCGCGCAACCGTATCCAATCCCTGCATCCAGCCTGGCGTTCTGCCAGGCAACGGATCCAGTCACGGGGAGTTACATCAACCTAAGCCAGGCACCTTGCACCACGGTGAGCCGGTTACCTTATCCGAACTTCAATGGATATTACATCGACAGCGACTTCCATGGTTTTTCAAACTACAATGCAGCCAACATCAAGTTCGAGCACCGGTTGAACGATCTGACCGCGACCGCCGTGTTCACCTGGGCTAAGAGCATGGACATCAAGTCAGCAGCAGCCGGCGTGGGCGCCACCGGTGCCGGCTATCAGGGCTTCGAGAACAACCATGACCCTAATCTGGACTATGGACCTTCAGACTTCGATGTCGATAAGAGGTTCGTCGCCAGCTACGTGTATCAGTTACCCGTTGGGCGGGGCAAGAAGTTCGCCGGCGGGATCAACCGGGCGGAAGACATGGCCATTGGGGGCTGGCAGTTAAGCGGCATCACCACGTTCCAGGACGGTTTCCCGCTCACCATTATGGCGCAAGACATTCAGAGCGTGAACGGCAGCGTGTTTCCGCACGCAAGTATCGTGCCCGGCTGTCAAATCAAGAGCAATCTGACGGCGAAGTTCCAGCGCTTCAACACGGCCTGCTTCACGCAACCTCCGCTCGGCGAGTATGGAACCCTCGGCCGGAATACGTTTCGCCAGCCGGGGATTAATAACTGGGACATTGGTCTGGGCAAGCAGTTCGCCTTTACCGAGCGGCTGAGATTCCAAATCAAAGCAGATGCCTTCAACGCTTTCAACCACCACCAGTATGGCGGCGATGTCGGTGGCCTACTCGTCGCCGGATCGGGAGGAAACACGGCCATTGACAACACCGTGGGTGATACCAAATTTGGCTTAATCACGCAATCCTCGCTGTCCCGTGAATTTCAATTCAGCGGCAAGTTCACATTTTGACCCGGCAACTATGAGGGTCGGCCTCCTCCGCCACGCCCCAAGGCGTGGCGGAACTTTCTGCACAAGAGATACACTTGCCTGCATGATTCACAAGAACCGTCGTCTTGTGTTCCAGAGTGCGCTGGTGCTTGCGTTAAGTGCAGGCGCGGGGGCATGGTCACAGGGCCATCAGGAAGAGACATTGCAGCGACTTGCCCAAGCCGGGCAGCAGGCCTTGATTACCGGGCATTATGAGGAAGCAGAGACCGATTTCAAAAAGCTGCTACAGATCGATCCCGGCATCGCCGAGATGCACGCCACCTTGGGTCTGGTTTATTTCCAGGAGAAGAAGTTCGACCAGGCCGTGCCCGAACTAAAGCACGCGCTACAGCTTAAGCCGGCGCTCAACCGCGCGAGTACGCTGCTAGCAATGTCGCTTTCGGAGGTTGGCGAATACATGGAAGCTTTGCCCGGGCTCCAGAAATGCTTTCCGCAGGCCCCTGATCCGGCCACAAAACATATGTGCGGCCTGCAGTTGATGCGAACCTATACCGGTTTGCAACGCGATAAAGACGCCGTGACGGTAGCTTTAGAGTTGAACCAGTTGTATCCGAATGACCCCGAGATCCTTTACCAGACCGGGCGGGTCTATGGGAATTACGCCTTTCTCACCTTCCACAAGCTGGAAGTGGTGGCGCCCACCTCCGTATGGCGGCACCAGGCCGCTGCGGAGGCCTTCGAGAGCCAGGGCTCGACCGATCTTGCGGTCGGTGAATATCGCAAGGTCCTGGAGCTCGACCCTCATCGCCCGAATGTCCACTATCGCATCGGCCGGACGTTGCTGGCGCGCTGGCAGCTTAACCATGCGCCTGAAGATCGCGCCGAAGCGGTAAAGGAATTTGAACAGGAGCTTCAACTGGATCCCGGGAATGCCAATGCGATCTACGAGCTGGCGGAAATTCACCGGGAACAGAATGAGCTCGATCAGGCGCAGCAGCTTTTTACCTCTGCGCTCCAGTACTATCCGGATTTTGAGGAAGCCCAGGTTGGGCTCGCGACTACACTGATCGCGCAGCAGAAGCCCGATCTTGCCCTGCCGCACCTGGAACGGGCTGTTGCACTGAACGCCAACGATGAAGTGGCGTGGTATCGGCTGGCGCAAGTCAATCGCATGCTGGGCAATAAGGGCGAACAGCAAAAGGCGTTGGTTGAATTTCAGCGTTTACGGAGCCAGATCGCGTTACAGCAGGGGACGGCCACACCTGGCGAAGTTACCAAGCAAGTACTGCAAAATGGCGAGGTTCAGTAATCTTCTTCTGGCGGCAATTCTCCACATCTTGATTGGGTGCGGCGGCGGGTCTTTTGCTCCTCCGCCGGTCAATCTTTCCGTGTCCATTTCTGGCACGGTGACGCTGCTTGCGAATAACACAGCAGTCAATGTTGCGGTGACCATTGTCGCTCCTACCGAGACAGCAACGTTGACCATCAGCGGTCTGCCCGGCGGAATCTCCTACAGCTATAAAGAATCGGAGTCCAACCCATCCGGACTACTCACCCTGATCGCGAACAACACGACAATGACTGGGACATACATGCCCGTCGTCACAGTTGGGTCTTCGGGTCAGACAGCATCGACAACCTTCACCCTGGTTGTTTCGCCCCAGCCGAAGCCAGGGCTACGCAATGTCAAAGCAACCGTCGCGCCTGCCCGGGCCGGTCAAGATCACTTCTCCGGGACGGAATAGATCGCCAACTCGTCGCGCGTCAATACCGCGAGCTGCGAGGCATCGGGCGACAGCGCATAGCCATCGCGGCTTAATGATGGCGACCCGGCATGTACGCTCATCAGTCGTTTACCATCCGCAGCACGATAGACTCGCAGCTCCTCGGAGGAGAATTGCGACGCGCTCATCGGTTCTCCTGAAGGAACCGGGATTGTGGACTGCACGACCTTAACCACGAAGGCTTCCTGATTCATGCTACCCTCTGCGGCCTGTCCACACTCATTGACCGCCGAGTCACCTTTCAACGCCAATTTGCCGTTCGCGCGCAACATCCGGTAGTCGCGGCTCCCGCTTTGCCTGTCGCAGGTCACCAGAAAGAGGAGGTCCGGGGAAATGCTGGAAAGCTCAGGTATGCAGCCAGAGCTGAACCGCGCCAGGACAGATTCATGATTGTCCCACGTCCGCAAGGAGATACGGTAATGCATGTTCGAGAGCGCCGCGAGCGACACCTGTCCCTCGTTCAGTAGGGTTGGCGCAATCAGGTTCGACTCTACGGTCGATTTCGCGATGGTTTCGAAGTTGCTGTTGAGAACGAGGATATTGACATCTTCTTCCGGTTCGCCATCGAGCCTTTCTCTTAGCAAAGCGTGCAGCTCCGGCGTGTGCCGCTCATGAAGCACCCCTACGGCCATAAACGTGCCGTTTGGTGTTGCGCGCACAAACGCCAGCGGTCCGTCTAGTGCGATGTGATGCTGAATTTGTAATCCCTCTCCATATACGCGCAGCTCCGAACCCACGTGCACCAGCACACGGCCTTCCCCCAGCGGCCACATGTATTGGTGATTGTCCGTCAGTTGCCAGTCAACTGCGTGTGTAACCCGATGCGTTTCCGTGTCCACGACCGCGGCACGGATCACGCGCACGGTCGAAGCCGGGCTCTGCGAATCTCTTGAGACCAGTTCGTGTGGATCGAAGGCGACCAACAGTTCTCTGGGACCTAGATAGGTTAGTACCTCGTCGTGGACAAAGGCGAACGCCTCTCTTTGAGGGCGTGGAGAGTAGCCCAGTTCGCGAATGGAAATTGTGGTCGCGGCGTGGCTCACGTCGCTCGCATTGCCCGACGGCAACGCCTGGGTGCACTGAGGAGGCGTGCAAAGCTCGATGTCGTCAGGAGGCGGCCGCACCGGCTGCGCCAGTCTCACCGTAGCCGGAGTACGGGCGACAGCATCGCCTGACTCCGGCGCGGTGATGCTTGCTTCATCTGACGCGGTGGTAATTGCCCAATGTCCCGGAACCAGCAGAAGCAGGGAATGCTTCTCCAATGCCACGTCGTGATCCTTCGCCATCAGAATCGAGCTGTTCTCTGGCCCAGTGCCCACACTTAGCTTCAATCCCTTGATCCGGTAGACATCACCCATTTCCATGCGTGGGATCCGCGGAAACAAATAGATCGTCGATACCAACTGGAGGGTGGGATCGTTGCTGATCCGCACGCTGTTGAGAATGATCTGTCCGTTGATACCGGACATTGCCCGAACGGGTAAGGACTGGCTCAAGATGCCCAGATCGCTGGGTTCCGGCGGAGCTGCGATCGCCGAAAGCAGCAATTGGAAGGGACCCATCTTCTGATCTCCGCACTGCGCCCTGGTAAAGGCCAAACCTACTTCGGAGACTTTGACTGGCTTGATGCTGGGAACCACAGAGACGACATGCGCCTCCAGGACGGCGCCGTTCCTGAGCAAGCACGTGGGGCTACGCCACTCGACCGTGACCCGCGCGTAGACGGTTTCACCAACTTTCAACAGTCGGGCGTGCAAGTCCGCCATCAACTCCGCCTCGACCGGATCGCTACCCGGCTTAGCGATTTTTTCCGCGAAGACCGTACCGCAACAAAGTGCAAGAGCAGCTATCGGCATCAGAATCAGAATCCGCATCTCTATCCTGCCTTCGCCTGCGGGCAATTTATAGCGCCAAGCTCTTTCTGCATCTCGCGGAAGATCCTAGGGAATGGTGATAACCACGACAGCAAAAGGAGCCAGGGTCACATGGTTTCCTTCCTGGTGCGAGGATCGTGCCGCGCCTTCGCCACTCCCCTCATCGACAGTAAGCACGTTCCCGTTCTGTGCATCTTGTGGCAGAGTGACATAAACCGTCCGGTTTCTCTTGTTAGTCAGTAAAAGCTTTTTTCCTGCAGGGGTCACAAAGGCCTGGGCCTCAATGTCGCTATGCGGAGAAAGCTTCGTCGCCACCAGCTTGTCGCCGGGATGGAAATTGTCTTTAAGGAGGCTTAGCACCCAGTATCTTGCATTGGGCTTGCCGTTCCTCCAGTCGATCATGCTCACGCTGGGAAACTGCGAGGGATAGCCTACGAGCTGCGACTCCCCGATGACATCGATTCCCTGCTTCGCCAACTCTACATAAAGATACGCGTAGAGCGCACCTGCGGCATTCCAGTACAGTGCTGGAATCCGGTCCGGGTGCGCCTTGCTTTCTGCGATCTCCGCTTCGTCGGAAGCGAGGATGACTCCGAGCTCGTCTGTATCCGTCTTGGTTTCGGGAGAGAGCCGCTGACGAATGGCTTCGATGTAGCGCACCGTAGCCAGAAAGCGATCCGCCTGGTCGAAGAACGTGTACTGCCAATTGTCGAGCCCCTGGTCCGGAGTCGGGCTGGCATAGAAATGGTAGGAAATGTAATCGAGCGGGATGCCGGGCTGGTGATGGGCGTGATTCAAAAAATATTCGAAGTAGCTCGGAGCATCCGAGGGCATGGCCAGCGCCAACCCCATAAACTTCGTTTCCGGGCTCACCTGGTGAATGGCACTGACAATGGCATCATAGCGCTCCGTATACTGCTGCGGAGTCATCTTGTGCTCGAAGTCCACCTCGTTCAGCACTTCCCAAATGGGGAAATTGTAGTGATAACCCGATGTATGCGCTTTCCCGTTCTCGTCAGTGAAGCCGCCTCTTGTGTACCAGCTTACGAGCCGGCCGTAATAGTCACCCAGTTCTTTGCCTGATGCATCTTTCAGTTCCGTGCCCTGGGTATAGTTCCAGTCCACCTGGTTTGGGTCAGCGGGATAGGTTACCGGCTTATCTGTCTTAAACAGCCATGCCGGAATGGTGCTGAAATTCATGACGGTGCTGTGGCCTTTGGTAGCGGCCAGAAAATCTTTCGTGATGGGATCGATGAGGGAGAAATCCCAGGAGGTGCCTTGCTTCGTCGGCGGCTCGAGCTCAGCCACGGCGAGGCGTGGATAAGGCAACCAAGGCACGTAGCGCACATAATCTGCGCCGAGCTCCTTCAGGGCCTGGAACGCGCCATCGTGAATGGGAGATCCGGCGCGCAACATAGGGTTCACCACTACTTGCAGCGTCGGCGTGGATTTCGACACCAGGACCGTTTTGTTCCAATCGACGGTGACTTCGTTAGGCTTGCCTGACGTTTGCGCATAGGCCGAGAGGCCGATGGCGAGAGCAACCACCAATACGGAAGGAGAGGAAACGGATGCATTCATCAAGACCTTCTGCCGCGCGGCTGAAACACCGCCTCCGCATCATACCGAAAGATAGCAATAGGGGAATAGTTCCACACAGGAAAACTGCGCGGCGGAGGTGATATCGGCTTAGTTTCGAACGGGATAGCACTTTCCTATTGACATCGCTTATGGGCCGATTCGATAGTTTCAGCCGAATGCCTACAAAATTCATGCATCCTCTCTGCTTGGGCCTGGCTGCCGTTTCCCTGCTTTCCCCCGCTCTTGCCGCACCGCCTTTGCTCAAGCCGGCACACCTCACGTGCGACTCTCTCGATCACCCCCTGGGAATCGATTCCAGCCAGCCGGTGTTGGCATGGCAGCTGCAGGATGCGAGATTCGGTGCGCGGCAGACGGCCTACCGGATCGAAGTGGCCAGCAAGCCGGCATTGCTCACCGCGGACAAACCGGATGTCTGGGATAGTGGCCGCGTCACATCGGACAAGTCCGTCGGCGTAGAGTACAGCGGTCCCGCACTAACCGCGTCCACGCGGTATTTCTGGAGAGTCGAGGTTTGGGACAAAGACGGAACGGCCTATCCGGCCAGCGATATGAGCTGGTGGGAAACGGGATTGATGCAGGAGAGCTGGAAAGGCCAATGGATCGGGTACGAAGATCCTGAACACCGCGCGGTGCGCAAGTCCGGCGCACTTTGGATTACCAATATAGGCAGCAGCAAGAGCAATGCGCCCCAGGCAGACGCCGACACGCAGCACGATTTTCGCTTCCGATTCCAACTGAAAGCGGCTGTGAAGCACGCCGATCTGTTCGTAACCGGCAAAGATTCCGCCGCGGCATGGGTCAACGGCAGGCAAGTGCTGGAGACGGTGCCGTTGCCGCCCTGGAAACAGGCGCCATGGAAATCCTATTTGCGCAAAGACGTCACCTCTGATCTCAGCGCGGGTCGAAATCTCCTGGCCATCAGGGTTACGCTCTACGGAACGCCAGCGGCCAACGGAATGGGAACAGCGGAGACCGACACCACGCCAATGAGCGCATGTCTCTATGTTGAGCTGAGCGATGGTTCCACAGCTGTTTTTGCCAGCGGCACGGACTGGAAGGCCGATCTGAATGCGCAAGCCGGTTGGTATCAGCCTAATTGCGACGACGCAAGGTGGCAGAATGCGATTTCGTACGTCCCTCCGGCAACAGCGATGGGCGACGATGCCCCAGGGCACCCCTGGCAGACGGGACCGGTAAAACTGCTCCGTCACAGTTTCGAAATCAGCAAGCCGGTCACTTCGGCGCGCCTCTACGTCACCGCCCTCGGCGCCTATCGAGTCCAGATCAATGGTGCACGCGTAGGCGATCAGGTTCTTTCCCCGGGCTGGGAGGATTATCGCTTTCACGTGCCCTACCAGGCCTACGATGTCACGCGGCAATTGAAGCCCGGGCAAAATGCAATTGGGGCCTGGTTGGCGCCGGGTTGGTACACCACTCCCCTGATGTGGTTCCGCCAGGGATACAACTATGGAGATACGCCTCCGGCTCTGAAGGCGGAGCTGCGCCTCGAGCATGCGGACGGCTCCGTGGAATGGGTCGTGACTGACGATTCATGGAAAGCAGACGTATCTCCGATTTCGCAGGCGGAGATTTATGACGGCGAAAGCTACGACGCACGGAAAGAGCAATCGGGTTGGGATCGAGCCGGGTATTCCGATGAGCAGTGGAAGCCGGTGGACCTGGTCAAACCGCTGGAGCCCCAGATCGTCCCGCAATCCTTCCAGCCCATACGCGCCCACGAAGTCCTGACCGCGAAGGCCATCACCAATCCGAAGCCGGGAGTCTACATCTTCGACTTTCATCAGAACATGGCTGGAGTGGAGAGACTGCGGGTCCAAGGGCCTGCAGGCACCGATGTTCAATTGCGGTTCGCCGAGGTTCTGAATCCGGATGGAACGCTTTACGTCGAAAATCTGCGAACCGCCAAGGCGACCGACCACTACATTCTTTCCGGCAAGGGACCGGAGACGTTCCAGCCGGATTTCACGTTTCACGGCTTCCGCTACGTCGAAGTGAGCGGAATGACATACAAGCCTGATCTGACAACCGTGCAGGCCGTGGCACTTTACACTGACGCGCCCTTTGCTTTGCAACTGCGCTCCGGCAGCAAAATGATCAATCAACTGTGGAGCAATATCCTCTGGGGTCAACGTTCCAATTTCGTCGGCGTGCCGACGGATTGCCCGCAGCGCGATGAGCGGTTGGGCTGGACGGCAGATGCGCAGGTGTTCTGGAGAACGGCGTCCTACAACATGGATCTGACCGCCTTCTCCAGGAAATTCGCCCGCGACATACGCGGGACCCAAGCGGGAACTGCAATGTACGGCATTTTCGCACCCGGCGTGAATAAGCCGAATCCCGGCTTCGGTGCGGGATGGAGCGACGCCGGCGTCATTATTCCCTGGACCGCATGGCTGCAGTCTGGAGACATTCGCATCATCGAGCAAAACTGGGACGGGATGGAAAAGTACCTGGCGGCCATTCAGGCGGCGAACCCCACCTACTTATGGAAAACAGACTCCGGAATCCCGTTTGGCGACTGGCTCTCTCCCGAAGGGCCCACGCAGGAAGCGCTGCTGGCCACTGCGTACTGGGCTTACGACGCCACGCTGATGGAACAAATGGCGCATGCACTGGGCAGGAAGGAGGACGAAGCAAAGTATGCGAGCCTCTTCCGCGAAATCCGGCAAGCCTTCATCAAGGAGTTTGTTCATTCCGATGGGTATATCCCGGGAGCCGACAATGGTCCTTCTCCCTTTGGACAAATCAATAACCCGGAGGCGAAGGCCAAGGGAGGAGATACGCAAACCAGTTATGTGCTGGCGTTGCAGATGAATCTCGTTCCTGATGATCTGCGCGCTGCAGCGGCGGACCGGTTGGTAGCCAAGATCGAGGCCAACCGGGGGCGCCTCGCGACCGGATTTTTAGGGACTCCCTATCTTCTCGGTGTTTTGGTGGATACAGGACACAGCGATCTTGCCTACAAGTTGCTCCTCAACACTGACTATCCCTCCTGGGGATACCTCGTCGAGCATGGCGCGACCACGATGTGGGAGCGCTGGAACGGCGATCAGATGCGCGACGATCCCAGCATGAACTCCTACAACCACTATGCTTACGGCGCCGTGGCGGATTGGATCTATCGCTACGCGGCGGGCATCGATGCTTTGCCCTCGGATCCTGGGTTTCATGCCGTCTACCTGCATCCCAATTTCGACTCCCGTTTGGGAAGCCTCGATGTGCGCTACCAG
>Ga0335073_10004941_pt1 | contig 18693 bp, 16 predicted proteins | sample Lox_Sample_22_FD_207093 | JGI IMG/M metagenome (GOLD analysis project Ga0335073, IMG submission 207093) | Soil microbial communities from Loxahatchee National Wildlife Refuge, Florida, United States - Lox_Sample_2.2 | ecosystem: Environmental > Terrestrial > Soil > Wetlands | place: USA... | reverse complement strand
TTCCAATTCCCAGGTCTCTCACTGGCAAAACTGGTAGATACCTACGGCCGCTCCTCACCCCAAGGCCTACTTTGGGCATTCATGGACTACTCCAGACAGTATAGTTTTGCTGGCGGTTTGGGCGAAACCACGGGTGCCGTCTTGCTACTGGTACCCCGTTTCACGGCGCTGGGAGCGCTCATCACTTTAGGGATGATGAGCAATGTGCTCATGCTGAACTTGTTTTACGATGTCCCACGAAAAATACTTTCCATTCACCTTATCCTGATGTGCCTGTTCCTGCTGCTCCCCGATTTTTGCCGCCTTTTTGGGTTTTTCCTCCTGAATCGCAAAGAGCAGCTCTCCCGCCCCCGTCAACTTTTTGAGGAAAAGGGATTCAACACCGCCGCATTGGTTTTTCAGCTTGCGTTGGGAGCAGGAGCATTGGTGTATTGCGCGCATCATTCCTATGTGACGGCCGCGCGTAATACGGCGCGCATCGACGCCCCCCTGCGAGGTATCTGGAATGTAGGCCAGTTTACCTCGACAACTCGTTGCGGCTGCCGTTGCTCACGGACACAGACCGCTGGCAATATGTCATCTTCGATGCCCGGGATGTCGTTACCATCCAGCGCATCGACGGCACGCAACAGGACTTTCTTGTGCAGTTAAATCGCGAGAAGAAAACCTTTTCATTGTGGGGCACAGTGGACCACGAGAAAAAAGGCAATCTTTCGCTTCAGGATCCTAATCCGGATCAGATGATCCTCGATGGCCAAGTGGCCGGACACCGAATCAATGCACGCCTGCAGCGCGTAGACCTTTCCGACAGCTCCAAATTCTTGCTGACCAACCGGGGTTTCCACTGGGTAGATCCGACCATGCTGTTGCGTTAGCGGGCGTGGCGCTCACACGAAGAGAAGAGTTGCACAACCGTACTATTCGGGCGAAAATGCCTCAGCCTGGCGCCGCGCTAAATCCAAGTTTCCGCGGCGCGGACCATAAGAACCCAGCTGGCGAAGAGGGCCCATGATACCGCAGTTGCAGCGGGAAGCACCCGTCGCATCCACCGCAAGCGCACCCCAGTGGTCATTGGCGACGCGGATTGGTTTCCGCTTCGTTTTCTCCTATTTCATTCTCTATCTGGGGCCGGGCGCAGTCGGAGCTCTCGGGCTTCGTGACCGCATCATCACCACACCCTACCGCGAACTCTGGGTCGCGATCTGGCATCGCGTTGTGCCCTGGGTCGGCGAGAGCATTCTGCGCCTGAAGGGCGATTTCCGCGAAATCCCCAACGGCAGCGGGGACCAGCTTTACGATTACATCCTTGTACTTTGCATTCTGGTTCTGGCGATTGTGGTCACAGTGGTGTGGTCGTGGCTGGATCGGCGGCGTTCCAACTATGAACGCCTGTATGCCTGGCTGCGACTGCTGATGCGGCTCTCGATTGCGGCGCCCATGATCGGATATGGCGTCAACAAGCTCTTTCAGGCGCAGTTTCCCGAGCCGCAGCTGGTGAGGCTCATCGATCCACTGGGGCAAACTTCCCCGATGGGATTACTTTGGACCTTCATGGGGTTATCGCGCGCCTACAGCTTCTTCGGCGGATTCGGCGAGACCCTGGCCGGCGTGCTTATCCTGGTGCCGCAGCTTACGACGCTGGCTTCGCTCATCACCATCGGCGTGATGAGCAACGTGCTGATGTTGAACCTGTGCTATGACGTGCCGCGAAAAATCTATTCCATCCACATCATCCTGATTGCCTCGTTCCTGCTTTTGCCGGACCTGCGCCGCCTGGCGAATATCTTCGTCTTCAACCGGCCCACAGAGCCGGCGCGCCGAGCGCCGTTGTTCACGAGTAAGGAATGGAACTCGTATGCGCTGATCTTTCAGATTGGATTCGGCGTGCTCGCGATCGCCCTGGCCTCGTACCAGGCCCGCTTGGATGAAATCCAGGCTGCAACCCATGTTGGACCGGCATTTCGCGGCATCTGGTATGTCGACGACTTTGTGCTGGATAACGTGCCGCATCCCCCGTTGCTGACGGACAAGGAGCGATGGCAGCACCTGGTGCTCGACACGCCCGAGGTGATCAACCTGCAAATGATGGATAACACCCTCCAGCAGTACGCCTTGCGGCTCGACGAGCAGCGAGACACGCTCAGGTTTGCGGATTGGGGCAGCCCGCGCTGGAAGGGAGATTTCACCATTGATAGCTCGCAGCCGGACCGCATGACCCTCACCGGGCAGTTGGACGATCGTCCGCTGGTGGTCCACCTTCGGAGAATGGACCTTTCCGATCCGAATAAGTTTCTGTTGATCAACCGCGGCTTTCACTGGGTGAATCCATTCACGTATCGCCGGTAGGCGTGGGTCGAAAAATCGGATGCCGTCCAAACCTCGAAAGCCGAAGCCGTTTCGCGCGACCACTGCGGTGAAAGCTGCGGCCCGGGCGAAAGTCGGCAGTCCCCCTCCCACGCGCGTTGCGCCGGCGGAGAAGAAACGCAAGGCGAAACTCGAAAAGCACAAGCCGACGTTGAGCAAGCTGCTGCGCGACGAGGAGCGCTAAGGAGATTCCGATCAAGGGACGGCGAAATCCCTCAGCGGCGAAAGGCACGACGATTTTGCGCTATTTACGGACGGCCTGAAGGCCGTCCCCTTCAAAACCAGACTTAAATCAGAGCTTCCCTAAAGCGAGTTAGGACTCTTCTCACGTCGAGGGATGAAGTCAATCGCCTAGAAGTTCGGCCGCTCGAGCGGCGGCTGCCAGGCGAGAAAGTCCTGCCGCATTCTCTCAACATAGCTCCGCAACAACTCCTGGACGCGATTCGGGTCAGGTGACCTGACGATCAATCCGACGTGGTGTTTCTTTTCGTTCATGCGCCAGACGATTTCGGGATCGTTGTACGCCGAGGTGTCGGGATTCTCCTGCCGCGCGAGCGAAACCAGCAGCCCGGCGGAATCTTGTCTGGGAACCGGCGGCTGGTACGGCTTGTCGCTTCCGGCCGTCTCAACCTTTGCCCATTCCGCCCACAGGTTGATGCCGGTTGCGGTCTCGATCAGGTCCACAATATGTGCGCCGCCGACGCGGGCTGAAGTCTCCAGGAAGTACAGCTTGCCGTCCTCGCGACCGCGAATGAACTCGCTGTGGGAGACGCCGCGCACCAAGCCGAAAGCTCTCATCACCTCGCGGTTCAATTCGATCAGCGGCTGCGCTTCTTTGGAGCCCAGGGGCAGGGTCGCGGTGGTGAAAATATCGCCTTGCTGCGAGACTTCCATCGGCGGCCGTCCGTAGCGGCTGGCGATGGAGAACAGCAGCTCCCGGTCCTCAAAGATCGAGTCAACGTGGTAAATGTCGCCGGGCACGTATTGCTCGAGCAGGTAGAACGACTGCTGATCGCCCAACGTTTCCAGTGCCGACCAGAATTCGTCGGCGTTCTGAATTTTCCGGATGCCCATCGAGCCTGCCATGGATCGCGGCTTCAGGACCCAGGGCGGACTGACGCGTCCCGTAAACTCGCGCAGACGGCCATGATTTAGTACGTGAATGAATTCGGGGACGAGCAGGCCTGCATCTCGCGCTCGGCTGCGCATAGCGAGCTTGTCCCGAAAATAGCGCGCCGTGGTGTCGCCCATGCCGGGCACGCGCAGATGCTCGCGCAAGGTCGCGGCCGTCTCCACGTCGAAATCGTCGAGCGCCACGATGCGATCGATGTTCTCCGTCCGCGCCATGTAACTTACGCCCAGCAGAGCATCCTCCAGCTTCCACTGCTTCTGCACGTCGGGCATGTAGAAGATTTCGTCGATGCTCTCGCGCGGCCAGTTCTCGTCCTTCAGACTGTGGGAGGTGAGCAGCAGGGTGCGGCAGCCCTGGCGATGACATTCGCGGATGAACTCGCTGCCCTTGTAATAGCTGGCCAGGCAGAGGACGGTGAGCGGGCGGCCCAGCGGGAGTGACGGCGTCGAGGACATGCTTGCACTCCGTTGCGCTCCGCGAACACTGGTTCGCAGTTCGCCGAAACACTATAACAGGCGACACCGCCTCAGGCCCGGCTTTCGCCGGTCTGGTGCTTTTCTTCCTCGACATCGATGGGCCGGAACCAATCAATGATGATGAAGCCGATCAGAAGGGCGACCGGAACATACAAAGCACGCAGCTCCCATCGCGATTTCAGCAGCGTGCCGATTGCCGCTCCTATCACGTAGCACATCCAGGTGGACGCCAGCATTGCGCCTTCCTGCACGTCCCGTTGCCCGAAGACATTGGCCACAATGTGGGATGTGCCCGCCTTCCGGACGTCGTACACCCAGAACAGCACCCGGGTGAGCGACTCCGTCAGCTTCGTCAGCGTTCCGGTCACGAAGGTTGTGTAGATGGTCAGCGCGCCCACGTGGGTCAGCGTTGCAGTTTGCACGCCCATGGCAAATGCCAGCAGCCCCACCAGCAGGAAATACGATGCTGAATGCTGGTCCACCACCTGCCCAACGTGCATTGCGGGAGTGGCATGGGCGAAGAGCGCCAGTAAGAGCGCTTCCACGGCCAAAGTGATGGATGCGATGCGTCTGAGCCCGGCGCGTCCGGCAATCTCGACTGTGACGCGCGTCAGCCCCATTCCCACAACGTAGGACACGATTGCACACAAGGGCCGCAACAGGTTCAGCCAGTTGCGCTGGCCAAGATACATCCCCACATGAACACTGTTGCCACTCATGTTGGCGGTGAAGATCTGGAACAGCGCGATGTAGCCGACGGCATCGACAAAGCCGCCGAGCGCAGTAAGCGACAGCGCCATCGCGATCTTGCCGCGAAGGCCGAGTTCGGAAGGGTTGCTCAAAGACGTCGCAGCGCCAGCTTCGCCGCATTATAACCGCACATGCCGTGCACCCCGCCGCCGGGCGGCGTAGAGGAGGAGCAGATGTAGAGATCGCGTGCCGACGTCGCATACTGCCGCATTGTGGGACGGAACAGAAACTGTGTCAGGTTGACGAGGCCTCCGCCGATGTCGCCCCCAATAAGGTTGGCATCCATGGCTTCCAAAGCTGCCGTCGAGAAGACGCGACGCTCCAGTACGCAGTCGCGAAAACCGGGAGCGAAGCGCTCGATCTGTGCTTCGACGCGCGGCAGCATGTCGAAGTCGGAGCCGTTGGGCACATGGCAATAGGCCCAGCCGATGTGCTTGCCCTCAGGCGCGCGCGACGGATCGAAAAGGGTCGGCTGCGATAGCAGGACAAATGGCCGCTCGGCATGGCGGCCGTGGCGCATAGCGTCTTCCGAACATGCGATCTCCTCAAGCGTTCCACCCAAATGAACAGTAGCTGATCGCGTGCAGTCGGAAGCCTTCCATGGAATGGGGCTGGACAAAGCATAGTCCACTTTGAACACACCCGGCCCGTAGCGGTAGCGCTCAAGTTTGCGCTTGTACCAACTCGACAAATGGTCGCCAGCGATCCGTAATAGCTGACGTGGGGTGACATCACACAGCGCAAGCTCAAAGCTTCCGAGAGCTGCGAGATTCTCGACCGGGCTCGAGGTATGCACCGTGCCGCCCAGACTGGCCAGATGACGGCACAATGCATTCGTGATCGACTGCGCTCCGCCGCGCGGGATGGGCCATCCCACAGCGTGGGCCGTGACAGCAAAGATGATGCCGAACGCCGCGGTAAGCGGCTCGTCGAGCGCAAGAAGCGAATGCGCCGCCAGCCCTGCGAAGAGCGCCTTCGTGCGAGCATTGCGAAACCAGATGTGCGCAATGGAACTGGCGGACGGAAATCCGAGGGCGCCCAGACGGGCAAGCAGAAACGGATGGCGCGGAAACAGAGAGACTGGCCGCAGGACCTCCGGCGCCAACTCGCTCCACCGCTCGGCAAATGGTCCAAACAGCCGGCGCCACTGCTTGCCATCTTTGCCGAGCGCGGCCTGCGCTTCGCCGAGGTCGCGCTCCAGGATCACGGCTGTGCCATCGTCCAGCGGATGGGCCAACGGGGCGGAAGGCTGAATCCACTCCAACCCATAATCGCGCAAGGGCAGGGCGGAGAAGAACGGCGAGGCCGCCGCCATGGGATGCACGGCGGAGCCGAAGTCGTGCATAAAGCCGGGCAAGGTTAGTGGAAGCGTGCGCGCACCGCCGCCGGGCTGCGGTTGGGCCTCGTAGACGTCGACCTGCAATCCCGCCTGCGCCAGAACGATGGCGGCGGCCAGACCGTTGGGACCTGCTCCGATAACAACGGCTCGTCGCGAGGCGGGCATGATGACAGTTTATGCCAGCCGCCCGACGGAGCGCTGTGCCGCCCCAGAAATGCTTTCCTGGATTAGTGGCGGGCGAAGAACTATATTTTCTTCCCGTTCTTCTCGAGGGTCACGAAGAAGTCGCGGCTGATGGGCTCGATCTTGGCGTTGGCTTCAGGAAACTTCGCGCACAGTTGCTTGAGCTGGTCTTCGGTATAGAGGAACAGGTCGCAACGTTTCTTGTAGCGCATTTGGCGCTGCCATCCTAAAACGCCGCCGGCCACCGGGAAGGAAAAGAACGCCTTATTACGCGTCAGCGACAGCACTTTGGCAACGACTTTCTCCGCGTCGGGCATGTAATCCATAAAGCCCATCACGATAACGCAATCGAAAATCTCCTCGGGCTGGTAGGTATAGAAGTCGGCGACCATGAACCTGCAGCGATCGGCAACGCCAACTTTCCTGGCGTGTTCGGTTGCCAGTTTTAACATGCCATCGGCGAAGTCGATGCCCACTACCCGTGAGGCCCCGCGCTGTGCCAGAGTGATGGAGTAGTGTCCGGGCCCGCAACCTACGTCGAGAACACTCTTTCCCTGCGCCGGCTCGCAGCCCTCAATCGACTTCTCGTAGCGCAAGCGCATGCTCTTGCGAAAAATGCGATTGATGACGCTGTCCACCAGACCATTCTGGTTGCCATAAATGGCATCGAAGTCATTGGCATACTGATGGAAAAAGGTTTGAGTTCGATCAAGCGACATGGGAACCAACCAATGCGGGATACTCGCTGATGACCTGCTGAAATGTAGTCACGGGAAAGTCGCGCAGAATGTGTCTGATTTTAGAGTCTGTGCCTTCCAGGTTGACATACGACTTGAATCTGCGGCTGGGACTCATTGGCAACCGGGGATGAGAGGGATCGACCTCGCGTGGATGGATATAGAAGACCACCGGACGTCCTTGCGCTAATACTTCTAACGCTTTTTTTCGAATCAGCCAATACGGAAAAAGCCGCAGATATCCGCCACCGAAGAAGCACATCGGACTGCCCATGAAATCGGCCACCGTAATCGGCAGCTCCAGAATGCCGTCGTGAACGCGGTAGGGATCGCGGCGAGCGGCGGGCATGCCACCGTGGCCGCGGGAGGCGGGAAAGACGGACGAATCGTATTGATACCCCGCTTCCGCCAACATATCGAAGAACCACGGCGTGTCCGCGGTCGTCGAAAAACCGGGAGCACGGTAGCCAAGCACGGGAGCCGCAGCGATGTCCTCCAGCAACAACCGCGCGCGATGCACATCGCGGTAGAAATCTTCGCGGCTCTGCTCGTACACCAGGCAGTGACCGTAGCCGTGCGACGCGATCTCGTGTCCCCGGGCGCTGGCTTCCTTCACCAGGTGGGGGAAGCGCTCGGCAATCCAGCCCAGGACAAAGCACGTGACCTGAACATCGTGTTCGCTGAAAATATCGAGCAGCTTGGAGAAATTCTTTTCCACGCGCGAGGGAAGACTGCTCCATTCCGAGATCGCGGGTGCGCTCGGAACGTCCAGTATGTGAAACCAATCCTCCACATCGACGGAAAAAATGGAAGTCTGCATCATGGCCCGCAGGCAAACTACGTATATAACGGTTCCGGCAGAGGCAGCAAGCGACCGATCGCTCCGTGCTTCGGTCGACGAAATCGACCGGACTCATTTGACTCTGTCAGTCGAGCTACGCTAGCCTCAATCGCTTAATACGCTACTCACGCATATCATATCTTAGCGGACTTGCGTTGGATTTCACCGCCCTCCTTTCATGAAAATGCGCGCTCATTTCCTGGTATTGGCACTGGCTGCCATATACGGTCTGCGGGCCCTGGCGGGCGACATGGTCAGTCCCAGCCATGGCTCTAAGGCGATGGTCGCGACCGTGCACGCCGAGGCGTCACGCGCGGGTGTCGCAATCCTGCGGCAAGGCGGCAATGCGGTCGACGCAGCCGTCGCAATAGGTTTCGCGCTGACCGTGGTCTATCCCGAAGCGGGGAACATCGGCGGCGGCGGTTTCATGCTGTTTCGCCGGGCCAGCGGCGAGGTCCACTTCCTCGATTACCGTGAAAAGGCGCCGGCCAAGGCGACCGCCACCATGTATCTCGACGCGCAAGGCCAGGTAATACCAAGAATGAGCACGATCGGATACAAGGCCATTGCCGTTCCGGGGTCTGTGGCCGGGCTCGTCTATGCCGAGCAACACTGGGGCAAGCTTTCTCTAAAGCAGGTGATGGAGCCTGCGATCCGCCTGGCGCGCGACGGCGTTGTGCTGGACTACCACGACGCTCATTCGCTACGGGACCCGCAGCTTGCGCTGTTTCCCGAGTCGTACCGCATTTTCCAACGCGACGGAAACTATTACCAGCCGGGCGAGGTGTTCAAGCAGCCCGATCTGGCAAGAACATTGGAGCGCATTGCCGAACATCCTGATGACTTTTATCACGGCGCTCTGGCGCGAGAACTTTCCGATGCCGTTCAGAAGGGCGGCGGACTGATAACGACAGAGGATCTGGCGCAGTACAAGGTTGTGGAGCGCCAGCCCATCCGCGGCAGCTATCGCGGCTATGAAATCATCAGCGCGCCTCCACCCTCGTCGGGCGGTGTAGCCCTGGTCGAGATCCTCAATATTCTGGAGGGCTACGATCTGGCGAAAGAGGGCGACCGTTCGGCGGAGAGTATTCACCTCATCTCAGAGGCCTTCCAGCGCGCCTTCTTCGATCGCGCCGAGTTTATGGGCGATCCGGATTTCTCCAAGATTCCGGTGGCCCAACTGATTGACAAGCGCTACGGCAACGCGTGGCGGGAAACAATTCCGCTTCGGCGGGCGACCCCCAGCACCGCAGTCCGGCGGCCTTCGGTGTTCTCGCAGCTTGACAGCTACGCCAGTACGCATCCGCAGCCAAGTTCGGTTGCCGAACCATTCCACACCACGCACTACTCTGTTGTAGATGACGAGGGCAATGCCGTGTCGGTGACCACGACCCTGAATGACGCCTTCGGATCTCGTGTCACGGCTGAAGGGCTGGGTGTCGTGCTCAATGACGAGATGGACGACTTCTCCTCAAAGCCGGGAGTACCAAACATGTACGGATTAATTCAAGGGCCCGCGAATGCCATCGGACCCGGCAAGCGACCCTTGTCGGCGATGACACCGACGATCGTATTGAAGGACGGCAAGCTTTTCCTGGTGCTGGGCTCGCCGGGCGGGCCGACGATCATCACCACAGTCGCGAACATTTTGATGGGGGTTGTAGATTATGGCTTGAACATCCAACAGGCGGTCAATGCGCCGCGCTTCCACAATCAATGGATGCCCGACCAGATTGACCTGGAGCCGACGGGCATTTCGCCCGACACGATTGGCATTCTGGAGCACATGGGTCACAAGATCACCGATCGCCACTACTGGGGCGACGCAGAATGCATCGCGGTCGATCCTGAGAGCGGCGAACTACTGGGGGCCAGCGATGGACGCAACGAAGGGAAGGCGGTGGGCTACTGATGCGACGCGCGATGTCGACACTGATCTATGCGCGCTCCGAGCGCCTGCATCCCGGCTTACTGGACCAGTGTGTCGCCGGCGGGGCAGAGGCCATCGAGATCTTCGCCGCGCGCGGGCACTTCAATTACACCGATCGCCAGCAAGTGCGCGAGATCGCCAACTGGTTCCGCAGCACCGGCGTGATCTTCCATTCCATGCACTCCCCGATGTTCAGCGATGAGGATTGGAGACGCGGCGGGTCACCGCAAATCAACATCGCCGCGCTCGAAAAACGTGAGCGCATCGCCGCCACGGACGAAATCAAGCGGGCCATTGAGGTAGCAGAGCAGGCACCGTTCCATTTTCTCGTGCAGCACGTCGGCGCCGGCGATGAGGAAACCAGCCAGCCCAAGCTGGAGGCGGCAATGAGCTCTCTCGAGCACCTGCACGCCTTCGCCAAGCCGCTGGGCGTGGAATTGCTGGTGGAGAACATTCCCAACGAACTCTCGACGCCGGAAAACTTGATGGAATTGCTCCATGCCGGACGTTTCGCCGATATCGGCGTGTGCTTCGATCTCGGCCACGCGCATCTTGCTCCGGGGATCAAACCGGCATTCGAGACGTTGAAGGACAGAATCCGATCGACGCACGTGCATGACAACAAGAAAGATCGCGATTCGCACCTCTGGCCGGGCGAAGGCAGCATCGATTGGAAGGAAGCGATATCTCTGCTACGTACAGCACCCCAGGTGCCACCGCTGTTGTTGGAGATCGAGGAAGTCCGGGGCGAAAAGGTTTCGCAGAAGATGGCGGAGGCGTTTGGGAAGCTGACTTAGGTTTGACGACGAACGAGCTCGCGGCAAGCTAGGGCCGTCTGAAGCGTGCCCCAAATGTTGCCGACTTTACCCGACTTGGGGCCGGGGAGACGTTCTCGTGCGTCAGCCGGCGGTCCCGCGCTCGGCGCAGCAAAACAGACCAATACTCGGGCGCTTTGCCAACGAGATAAAGCACTGCAAACACCAAAGCAGCCAGAACGATATCCTTCAGCACAGACACAATCTACTCCGAACGAACTCCTATCACCGCCATCATTCTTCCCGTTTTGCCAAGCTCTACCCGGTGCGAAAAAAAGCGCTCAGTATCGCAGGCGGTACAGCCATCGATCACTTCGATGCTATCTTCACGCAGCCCAGCGTCGACCAGTTGCCGGTGGTTCGCCCTCAGCAGGTCCAGGTGTATCTCGGGTCCAAGATCGCCGTGCCCCGGCGCACGCTGGTTCAGAAATAGCAGCGGATAGCGCACGTGAAGTGCATTGGCGTCGAAAACTTCTTCGAAGAGTTCGTCGAAATACGAAAACTGCGACTCGAACTGGGCACGCACGTCCGCGCCGACGGAGTAACAGCAGCGCCGAATGGAAGGTCCAATCGCAGCGCGCAGGTCGCCAGGCAGGCTGCCGAACTGACGCCGCATCTCGCCGACTCCCTTCTCTACCACGCGGCTCACAGTTCCACGCCATCCCGCATGAAATGCGCCGACGGCTCGCCGCTTCACATCGACCACCAGCACCGGAACGCAATCGGCGGTCTTGATGGCCAGCAATAGAGCGGGCGTGTCCGTGATCAATCCGTCGCCGAGCATCGGGTGGCGCGCTGCGGCGTTTGCGCGGTGCACAATTGCGGAATGAATCTGCTTGAGTTGCAGCAGCGGCCAGGCGTTTCCTTGCGAATCTGTCGCGCCCACGGCGCCCAGGAACGCTCTGCGGTTGCGCTCGACGTTTTCCTGCAGGTCATGCGGCGTGAGCCCCAGGTTGAGGGTACTGCTCCCATAGCAGATCGAGACGCCGCCTTGCCGCGTGCTGAATCCATGCACCAGCCAGGAAAACGAGGAAAAGCTTGCCGCATGCAGAACCTCAATACGCGGCATTGCGTTTCGGGATGAACGACGCTGGCGTGAGGTTCCGCGATCGGTGTGAGCGCTGGGTGGCACAAGTTCATTCTAGAGTAGTTTCCTCCTGGTGTAGGGGGGCGGAACAGTGCCTGCGAATACAATCGACTTCGGGCGATGCTTCTCTATTACATTACCGATCGCAACGGTTTTGCGGGAACCGTCGCGCAACAGCAAAGCGCAGTCATTCGCAGGATCGCTGATGCGGCCCACGCGGGTGTGGATTACATCCAGCTTCGCGAGAAAGATCTCTCGGCGCGCGAGCTGGAACGCCTCGATCGAGGGGCAGTGAATGCGGTGCGAGACAACTCCAGCACAACCAGGCTGCTGATCAATGCTCGTACCGATGTCGCACTTGCATGTGGCGCTGACGGCGTTCATCTGCCGAGCGGGGAAATCGCCGCCTCGGAAGTTCGCGCGCTGTGGAGGAGATGCAGCGGTCGCCAGCCGCTGATTGGAGTTTCGGCGCATTCCTATGACGAAGTGCGTCAAGCCAAGGCAGATGGCGCAGACTTCGTTGTCCTCGCACCAGTGTTTGAGAAAGTGCAGACATCAGCGCCTGGAATTGGGCTGGCCGCGCTGCGCAAGGCTTGCTCCGAGGCAGCCGATTCTCGCCCCGGAGAACTCTTCGATTCCGCAAGGTTTGCGGTCTTGGCTCTGGGCGGGGTGAATCTTGCGAATGCAGGCGCTTGTCTGGAGGCAGGCGCGTCGGGAATCGCCGGAATCCGGCTGTTTCAGACGGGCGATGTGGCCGAAACTGTGCGGCAGCTTCGCGAAATTGCTCAGCAGGTAACGCGCTGGCAGCAGTCTTTACGGTCGCATCAGTGACTTTGGCGAAAAGTTTTCGCGTCAGACTCCCAATCTGAGGGAGCCGAGCCTGCTACGCGCGATTTGAGATCATCGCGGCAGCACTGCCGTAGTTCAATGTTGCTTCGGGTTTCCGTCCGTGCCGCACGACCGAGGTCGCGCTACCCTCTCTCGATATCCCGCACCAGGGCACGCAGCACCATGTTAATAAGAGAAAGCACGATGGCTCCCCAAAACGCCGGCCAAAAGCCGGTGACCACAAAATTTGGCGACAGCAGGGCGGACGCGAACAGTAGCATCAGGGCGTTAATTACCCACCAGAAAAGGCCGAGCGTCAGTAATGTGAGCGGCAGCGTAATGATCTTCAGAAACAAGCCCAACGTTGCGTTCACCAGCCCGATCACAAGTGCTGCAATCAGTGCCGCAGTGAATCCGTGCAAATGAAAGCCCGGCATAAAGCGTGACACGATCAACAGGCTGATCGCGCTCAGTAGCCAGTTCAGCAGTAGTCTTCGCATGTGTGTTCTCGCTTCCGATCAACAAATTGCTCCGCCACAGCGTCCTTTCCGAGTTTGTGGTGAGAGCGGCATCTTTTCGATGACGCGAGGGCAGTGTATCGCAAACGACTTCACCCTTCAGGATATGGGCTTGTGAACCAGGGATCCGGTCAATCTCCTGTCGCTTCCGGATTTGTGTTGGTGCTCGTCCGGCATTTATACTCGGCTCCCCAACATGAAAGTTGTCGTCATCATTCCGGCCGCAGGGCTCGGCACGCGTATGGCTGCCGCGCATGGCGGACCAAGAAGCAAGAGCAAACAATTCTTTGAGCTGCAAGGCACGCCCATCCTGGTTCATACGTTGCGCAAGTTTGCGCGTTGCAAAGAAATCTCTGAGATCGTTGTCGCATTGCGCAACAGCGAAACCGCGATCTTTCAGAAGCAGATCGAGAATGAGAATTTCGGCCAGGCGCTGCGTGTGGTCGAAGGTGGCGAGCATCGCCAGAACTCAGTTGCCAACGCCATCGCCGCGCTGAGCGCTGCCGACGATGATATCGTGCTGGTGCACGATGCCGTAAGACCCTTCGTCGAGCAGGAGACGATTGTTAATGTGGTTGAGGCAGTGAAGAAATTTGACGCCGCCATTGCCGCCATACCCGCGGTTGATACGGTAAAGCAGGTCGACCGCACGGCAGACGGCGCTGTCGTAATCGCCACCGTCCCGCGTGAGCGTATGGTCCTGGCGCAGACGCCGCAGGGATTTCGCTTCGGCCTGCTGAAGAAAGCGTTCGATGAGGCCATGGCAGACGGTTTCATGGGCACCGATGAAGCGTCGCTGATCGAGCGTAGCGGTGCGCCGGTGCACGTGGTGATGGGCTCGCCGCGCAATATGAAAATCACCACGCCTGCCGATCTGGAGCTGGCGGAGTTCTTTCTGTCGCTGGAGAACCGCCGCGAGGTCAGCCTGAGCGGATAAGGTGGAAGAGTTGGCCTTGCGGGCCGGCGTCACACCCTGAGATGGATTTGCCGGGCTTCAGCCCCGGTTCAGCAACCGTGTCCACATCACCCCTACGCATTCCCCGCATCGGCTACGGCTGGGACTCGCACGAGTTCAAGGCTGGCATTCCGCTGAAGATCGGAGGCGTTACCCTGCCGCACCACAGCGGACTGGCCGGCCACTCCGATGGCGACGTGCTACTGCACGCGCTCACCGACGCTCTGCTCGGCGCCATTGCAGCCGGCGACATCGGGACCTACTTCCCGCCTAGCGATCCCAAATGGAAGGGGGCCGACTCCGCAGTCTTCGTGCAACAGGCCCTGAAGCTCGTCGATGAAGCCGGGTATCAGGTCGGCAATCTCGATAGCACGTTGATTCTTGCCGCGCCCAGAATCGGCCCGCACACTTCCGCCATCCAGCAAAAGGTCGCCGACCTGCTAGGCATCGAGCCGTCGCGGGTTGGCATCAAGGCCAAGACTCCCGAAGGCATGGGCACCGATAATGCTGCTATCGCTCACGTGACCGTGCTGCTGGTCGAAATCAGCTGGCCCTAGCGACTCCCATCTGGCCTCCCGCGTAGAATAATCTTTGCGGCCGAAGAGTCCCTCTGTCGTCTGGCCGTTTTGCATCGAGGCTACCGATGTCAACATCAACTCATGGGTTGGAGACTACCGCAATAACACCCGGCGAAGCTTTCGGGCGATCAAATTTTATCCGCGACATCATTCTCGACGATCTGAAGACCAACAAATATAACGGCCGCGTGCAGACTCGTTTTCCTCCCGAGCCCAACGGATATCTGCACATCGGGCACGCGAAGTCGATCTGCCTTAATTTCGGGCTGGCAGCCGAATTTGGCGGCAAGACCAATCTGCGCTTCGACGATACCAATCCGGAAAAGGAAGAACAGGAGTACGTGGACTCGATCATCGAGGATGCGCGCTGGCTGGGCGCCGACTGGGATGATCGCATGTTCTATGCGTCCGACTACTTCGACCAACTCTACGATTGGGCACTCCAGCTCATCAAGGCCGGCAAGGCATATGTCGACGATCTCGACGCGGAGGAAGTCCGCAAACATCGCGGCTCGCTAACGGAGCCCGGAACAGAGAGCCCGTACCGCAATCGCTCGGTCGAGGAGAACCTTGAGCTGTTCGAACGTATGCATGCCGGAGAGTTTCCTGACGGCTCGCGCACCCTGCGCGCCAAAATCGACATGGCTTCGCCCAACCTCAACCTGCGCGACCCGGTGATGTACCGCATCCTGCACGCCACGCATCATCGCACTGGCGACAAGTGGTGCATTTATCCGATGTACGATTTTGCGCACGGGCAGTCCGACTCCATCGAGCGGGTCACGCACTCTATCTGCACGCTGGAGTTCGAAGACCATCGCCCGCTTTACAACTGGTTCATCCAGCAGCTCGGGATTTTTCCCTCACAGCAGATCGAGTTTGACCGCCTGAATCTCACCTACACGCTGCTCAGCAAACGTCGCCTGCTGCAACTGGTGCAGGAGGGGCGGGTGCGCGGCTGGGACGATCCGCGCATGCCGACTATCTCCGGAATTCGCCGCCGCGGCTACACGGCGGAGGCGATCCGCAACTTCTGCGCCGCGATCGGCGTGTCGAAGACGAACGGCATCATCGATCTCGCCATGCTGGAGCACTTCGTCCGCGAAGACCTAAACAAGCGCGCGTTGCGCGCCATGGCAGTGCTGCGGCCGCTTAAGGTCGTCATCGATAACTATCCCGAAGGGCAAGTCGAGGAGCTCGAAGTCGTCAACAATCCGGAGGACGCGAGCGCGGGAACCCGCAAGGTGCCGTTCTCGCGCGTGCTGTACATCGAGCAGGACGATTTCCGTGAACAGCCGCCGAAAAAGTTTTTCCGCCTCGCGCCGGGACAGGAGGTACGTCTGCGCGGCGGATATTTCGTCACCTGTAAGAACGTGGTGAAGAACGACAAAGGCGAAGTGGTCGAGGTGCATTGCACCTACGATCCGGCGACGCGCAGCGGCAATGCCCCGGATAATCGCAAGGTGAGGGCTACCGTCCATTGGGTCTCGGCCGAGCACGCCATCGACGGCGAAGTGCGGCTGTACGAGAACCTCTTCTCCAAGGAAGATCCCAGCGATGTGCCCGAAGGCCAGGATTTCACCGTCAACCTGAATCCGAGTTCGCTCGAGATTGTGACGAATGCCAAGCTGGAGCCGTCGCTGGCGAACGCGAGGCCTGGGGACCGTTACCAGTTTGAGCGGCTGGGCTACTTCTGCGTTGATCCGGACTTCAAGCCGGGTGCGCTGGTCTTCAACCGCACTGTGCCGCTACGCGACACGTGGGCGAAGATTGAGAAGCGGGAGAAGGGCGCTTGAAGGGGCGCAGCTTCAGCTGCGCCGTTGCCGGACTTAGATTTGATTTGTCATCCCGACCGAGTCCCGCCTGTTCGCAGAACGAGCGGGGCGAGCGGAGGGGTCTTTTGTTCGGCCGCAGCAGAGGAGTGCCGCCGCTGCCGCGGCTCAGCTTCCTCTGACAATTTGACCCGGCGCTTACGCGCCGGGCTAAAACCATCCCGCCGCTGCGCGGCTATGGCATCGCTAATTCTAAAGATGAACCCTAACCCGGCAAGCCTCTCCGCTCCCCGTCTCCGCTTTGCGCCTTCCCCCACCGGCTACTTGCACGTGGGCGGGGCGCGCACTGCTTTGTTCAACTGGCTTTTTGCGCGGCATCATGGTGGAACGCTGGTGCTGCGCATCGAGGACACCGATCTCGATCGCTCGACGCCCGAGATGGTCGAGGGTATCCTAGTCGGGCTTCGTTGGCTTGGGATCGATTGGGATGAGGGACCGCACTTTCAGACCAATCGCATGGAGCTGTATCGCGCCGCGGCTGGGCGGCTGATCCACAGCGGTCACGCCTATTATTGCTTCTGCCCCAAAGAGCAGCTTGAGCAGCAGCGCGCGCAGGGCGTGGCCGAAGGTCGCGTGCCGCGCGATTGCTGTCGCACCCTACACCGCGAGGAAGCGCAGCTCCGCGTCGAGAGCGGCGAGGGCGCAGCGGTTCGCTTCGCGGTTCCCGAGGATGGCAACACCAGCTTCGAGGATGCCGTGTTTGGCCGGGTCGAGTTCGCCAACTCCGAGATTGAAGACTTCGTCCTGCTGCGCTCCGATGGCGTGCCGACGTATCACCTCAGCGTCGTAGTCGACGACATCGACATGCGCATTTCGCACATCCTGCGAGGCGCCGACCATCTCTCCAACACGCCGAAGCAAGTCATGCTCTATGCCGCGCTGGGGCAACCGCCGCCGTTGTTCGCGCATGTGCCGCTCATCCTCGGGCCCGACAAGACGCGGCTTAGCAAGCGCCACGGTGCAACCAGCGTCATCGCGTACAAAGACGAAGGCATCGTTCCCGAGGCCTTCCGCAACTTTCTCGCACTGCTGGGCTGGTCGCCGCCCGATTCGTCGCGGGAGATCCTGCGTGACCGCGAGCTCATCGACCTCTTCGATCTGGGCGGCATCCAGAAGTCGAATGCTATCTTCGACCGCTCCAAGCTCGACTGGTTCAACGCCGAATACATTCGCGCCACCCCCGCTGCACTGCTGTTGCCGCTGATCGAAGAGGAATGGAAAAAGATCGATATCGTTCCTTTCCAGACCAGCCGCGAGGCAATGGAGGTAACCGTCGATCTGGTGAAGCCGCGGGCCCGCAATCTGAAAGATTTCGCGACGCTGCTCCGCGGATATTTCAGCGATGCGTTCGCATCCGATCCGGCAGCAGTCGAGAAGTTCCTGAAGGACGGCGCAGTCCGCGAGATACTGGTGGAACTGGCTGCGCGTTACGAGCAGGCAAGCAACTTCTCCGAAGCAAGCGCGGAAAAAACCCTCCGCGACTTTGCTGCTGAGAAGGGCGTCAAGGCCGGAGCGCTCATCAATGGCGCGCGCGTAGCCCTCACAGGTCAAGGCGTGGCTCCGAGCCTGTTCGCGGTAATGGCGAACCTGGGTCAGGAACGCACGGTGGCGAGATTGAAACGCGCGGCAACCCTGTAGTGCCAGCTACCGCCAAACTGCAAGGTCGGTGGTCTCTCAATAAACGTTCCGCACCTGCTATGCTCGGCTGCGCGGACTGATGCCCGCTATTTTTCTGGCGAGGTGGCAGAGTGGGACAGATTCATCCTTGGCTGGCTCTTGGGGTACTGGTCTCGACCGCGGCGACCGATGCGGTCTACGTCATGTTCAGCGCGGCGGTTGCGGCAAAGCGGCGGGTGCCGGCGGCCACCTGGAGCGGGGTTTGGTACCTGCTATCAGCGTTTGCAGTGATCAGCTACACCCGAACCTGGATCTATGTAGTCTTCGCCGCACTAGGCTCATGGATCGGAGCGTACCTGGCCGTCTCTCACTCGATTCGCCGAGAGAAATCGTTGACCGCGCTTCGCCCCGAACACCGAGTTTGAGATCCGGTGTTGGGATTTGCCGGCCCCTCGTTTGGCAAAACCAGGCGGCCTCTAGATCACCTCGCGGATCTTGTTTTCGGCGACTGTCTTGATGATCGCGCCGCGGTCCTTCTCTCCTTTCGCGAGCGCTTCGGCGAAGTGCACGGCCTGCTTAACGCTGACATTGCCCGGCAAGGGGGGCTCGTTAGGATCGACCACGGCCTGGACGACGGACGGGCCGTCCTCCTCTAAAGCCCTTCGCAAGACCTCCTCGGCATGCTTCGGGTCCTCGATTGTGTGGCCACTG
>Ga0335073_10004940_pt1 | contig 18693 bp, 15 predicted proteins | sample Lox_Sample_22_FD_207093 | JGI IMG/M metagenome (GOLD analysis project Ga0335073, IMG submission 207093) | Soil microbial communities from Loxahatchee National Wildlife Refuge, Florida, United States - Lox_Sample_2.2 | ecosystem: Environmental > Terrestrial > Soil > Wetlands | place: USA... | reverse complement strand
GCGCAACGCAAGCGACTGGAAAAGCATCTCGAGGGCGAGATTGGCGAATTGATGCGCATGGCCCGGAAGGCTGGAGTGGTCGACGCGATCGGAACTTCGGGCACGATCAATACATTGGTCGCGATGGCGCGGGCGTCGCGCGGCGAGGAAATCGGGCGGTTGCATGGAGCGAGCGCGTCCGCCGACGAGATCGCACGGATCAGCCGGGAGATCTGCGAGGTTGATACGGCGGTGCGGATTGATCTGCCGGGAATCGACGCCAAGCGCTCCGACCTGATGCCGGCGGCCGGTCTACTGGCCGACTATGTAATTCGACGGAGCGAGGCGGCGGAACTGATCGCGTGTACCTGGGCGATGCGCGAGGGGCTGCTGCTAGAGCTAGCGGGGGTCGACGATCGGAGCGGATCAGTCGAAGTACGGGGGCAATCGGTCGAGGCACTCGCGCGGCACTTCAATGGCGCGAATGAACATGGAAAGACCGTCGCGCGGCTCGCGACTGCCCTTTTCGATGGAACGGCGTCAGTGCTGGAGTTGCCGCTGAATGCGCGTGAGCTATTGGAATATGCCTCGCTGCTGCACGATATCGGCCATTCGATTGATCACGACCGGCACAATCGCCATTCGTATTACCTGATTAAAAATGGCGAGCTGCTGGGTTTCACGCCGAGCGAAATCGAGATGATTGCGCAGGTCGCGAGAGGCCATCGCAAGCAGGCTCCGTCGGTAGATGAGCCGGAATTGCGGGCGTTGGGGACGGGAAAACGTAAAGTGGTGCGGGCGCTCGCGGCTATAATTCGGGTCGCGGACGCACTCGACCGCAGCCATTTCGGAGTCGTCAAGGGGCTGCGGGTCATCTACACGCCGGAGCGGCTGACAATCGCGGTGAGCGCTAACGGCGATAAGCCCGATCTTGAGTTGTGGACCTGCGAACGGCGGACGGAATTGCTGGCGAAACTGATGGATCGGCGGGTGGTACTGGCGCAGCAATAGGGGGTGGCGGCGCTGGTTTTGACATCAGAGAGTCATGCTATAGTCATCGTCACGTAACGATACGTGGCCGAACAAATTACAGAAATTCCAGCCGACGCGACGTCCCAAGAGCCTTCCCAGACTGGAGCGGCGCATCGTCCACCCAAGATTGTGATCGCGCCGGAGGCGGATCTCAGGACGGCGGCGGTCAAGGCGATGCGCGACGGAATTGCGCTCGTATGTTTCCATGAGGAGGCGGCGCTGCTCGGCGAAGTTGAACCGCTCCATCAGATGCGGGTGTCGTCACGGCGATTGCGGGCCGCCGTCGAAGTGTTCGCGGGAGTGATGCACGGAGCGCGCGTAAACGTCTATCGGCGCGACCTGCGATGGGTCGGGCAAGTGGCGGGCGCTGTGCGCGATTGTGATATTACAGCGGCGTTAATCAAAGAGCAGTCGGTGCGGATCGAGGCGGCGATGGCGGCGGAGCTTGAGCCAGTCTATGAGCGGCTCATGTCGATGCGTGAGATGGCGCGCGTGGGGCTGGCGTCGATGACGCGTTCGCGCCGCTATCGCATCCTCGGCGAACGGCTGATGAATCCGCTACTACGGCGCGTAGTGCCGGAAACGACGGTTGGCGAATACGCACCGAGTCTGATTGGACCGATCGCGCGGAAGGCGCGCAAGGCCGGCAAACGAATCGCAGCGGAGGCGCCATCCGAGGCGTTTCATACTCTGCGCAAGCGAATCAAGCGTTTGCGTTATGCGTTTGAGATGTTGTCGGCCGGGGCTGGGCATCATCACCGGCACGCTATCGAGCGGCTTGAAGAGATGCAGGAGATGCTGGGACAGCATCATGACGCTGTTGCGCTAGGAGTATGGCTGCGCGAACTCGCGAGTAATCCCGAGGCGCTGCCACCAGCGACGATGATGGCCGCGGGTGCGCTAATCCAGGAACTTGGCCGGCATGAGGACAAGCTTAAAGAACAGAGCCTGAAGCGGTGGAAGCAGTTCAAGCGCGAAGGCGTGATCGGCGAGGCGCTGAAAGAGATTTCGGGCGAAGCAGCCGGGCGCCGGCGCGAACGGCTTGAAGCGACCGCTAAGGCGCGCGTCGATCAGACGGATGCGGCCGAGTCGGCAGCTGAGGCGGGAGACGCTGCGCAGACCGAAGCATCGATCGCAGTTGCAAAGAATCCTACCGAGACGGAAGACGCAGCATGACGCTTTATGTACTACGCCATGCACTGGCAGAAGATCTGGCGGCGGACGCGGAAGACCACGATCGCGCGCTGACACAGGAAGGTTGCGATCATACGCGCGAAGCGGCGGCAGGTATGCGTGCGCTCGGGCTTAAATTCGACGTTATCCTGAGCAGCCCGAAGGTGCGAGCGGTCGAGACGGCCTCGCTCGTAGCGGCTGCGTACGATAAACAGCCGGCGCCTGAGCTTATACAGGTGTTAGGGGATGCAACCCCGATCGAACACGCAGTAGCGGCCATCGCACCATATCTAATGCTCAAGCACGTGCTGATCGTCGGACATGAGCCGCAGCTGAGTGCGATCTGCTCGCTGATCCTGACCGGCAAGCCAGATCTCCTGAAGATGAATTTGAAGAAGGGCGGTTGTGTGGCGCTAGAGCTACCGAACCGGTCCGATCGAACCGGGGCGCAGCTCTTGTGGATGATGACCCAGAAGCAACTGCGCAGGATTCGAAAAAAAGGGAACTAGGCTCGCGGGGCAGTCACATTGTCACGCGAGGGCAATCAAGAGGCGGCGCGCTGATCTGATGCTGCCGGGATCGCCACGCCCTCTTGGATACAGCTATTCGCTACGTCGGAGACGGTGGCGCGATGCATGTCGCGCACCCATCGCAGATCGTCGAAGCGGCTGCCGCGATGCATCGAGCAGCGATCATCCCACATCACAAGGTCATGCAGGCGCCATCGATGGGTATAGACGAACTGCGGCTGCGTGGCGTGTGCGATCAGTTCGTCGATGAGAGCGCGGCCTTCGCTGTCAGGCATTCCGACGACGCGTCCAGCGTGTGAGGCGAGATAGAGCGTGCGGCGCCCGTTTTCGGGAAGCGTGCGGGCGAGCACCTGTGGCACTGCGGGCAGATTGTTACGCTCCTCTTCGGTGAAATTGGTGAAGCCTATCCGCGCGCGCGAAGTTACCAGGGAATGTTCGGCGACCAAGCCTTCGATGCGAGACTTGGTTGCGTTGGGTAAAGCATCATAAGCAGCGCGCATATCGGCGAACTGAGTATGGCCGCCCAGTGGCGGAATCGCGCGAGCGTAGAGCAGCGAGGCGCGGGCCGGCAGGTACTTGAAGGAACTATCGGTATGCCAGAGGAGATTCCCGGCGCCGAGTCCGCGCAGGCGGCTGGTGTCGTGCCAGATTTCGTTGTGGCGGTTGAGGTTCGAGACGTCGGCGAGCTCGGGACGAATCCGCAGTTTACCCTGGTTGAGGGCGGCGATACTGATTTCTAGCGGACCAATATAGGAAGCAAACGCGAGATGCTGCTCTTCGGTGAGATTCTGATCTGGGAAAATCAACACGGCGTAATCCCAGAAGGCCTGTTTGATAGCAGCGACATCGGAGTCGTCCAATGGCCGTGAGAGATCGACGTCGCCAATCTCAGCGGCGAAATGTTCGGTGACTGGGAAGATCGTAATCGCCATGATGCCTCGCCCGAGTTCAACGCCACATCGAATGTACTTTCAGATCGGGCGTGCCGAAAGCAAGAGGCGTCACAGGCGGCGGCGTGGACCGGCTGAGCAATGAACAAACGGAGTCTCCGGCGGCGCCCCGTTACGAAGAATCTCTCCGAGAATAAAGAGATGTATCTAACCAGGAGCGTTGCGCCGGAGAATAAAGGTTCCTGAACCTGATAATCGGCACGAGTCACGATAAAGTAACGCTGCGTCGGCAGAATCCTAGTTTTTCGCGGTCTTGATGATTTGTGAACCGAAGAAGAGAAAGAAGTTGCTTGGGACCTCGATAGCGTCGTGATCATTTTCGGCGGTTTCGAGTGCCTTGACTGTGGTGATGCCGCTGCTGCCGTCAGCTGTGGGCCAGTCACTCTCATTTTCCACCAGAACAGGCAGCACCTGCCACCATTGCGCCTTTTTCTGCGACTGATCCTGGAAGATCAGATGGCTATGGTTGGGCAGCGGGACGAAGATGTTGCCTGTCGGTGGACTCGGGGCCTTGCCGAGTGCGGCCAGGACCAGCGACAAGTCGACTGTGTCACCATGCATCGTGCAGGAGCCGGGTGGGTCAGTTGGATTGGGGCATTGGACGGCAACCGCGGGGTGGGTCTCGAACGCTTCCGGCACTATGCCGAAATTATCGACGAGAAAGGTGCCGAGGGCGGTACCGCATACTTCGCCCGGCACCGGATTCGATGGGCATGGAATGGCGTCGCTGGGATTGGTGTCGTCGGTGCTCGAGAAGAACGGTATTAAAACATAGAGTTTGTCGGTCGTCTTGACCAGTGCTCCAGTAGGGTCGATCGTCGGCGCATTCCCGGGCTGGCAAATCGGAATGTACATTTCAGTCGGATCGGACTCCGCCACGATGGTGTTGAAATTTAAGTCCTCGCCGGGTTGATCGACGCAATCGAAATTCTCGGTGTAGGTGAAGAGAACGGCCTTGCCGTTGCCGAAGCCGAGCGTCTGATTTGGCCCCGGCGTTACGGGAGTGGGTGTAGCATCCCGCGAAGCTGCCATGTCCATGTCCCCCATAGCTGCCGTCCGTGCGATCGCGTGGCCGGATGCGATCGCGAAGATGAGTGCGGCACCGGTGGCGGCCGCGAATCCGTAGTTGCGCATGATTGTCCTCCACGATTTGCGCCTGCGCGCAGGTGAACTCGATCTAGCTACGGAAGATTTGCGGATTCGGATTGGCGGACTGTGAGGAGATGTCAGGCGTCGATACCAAACGAATTGCGATATAGAGGAAATGCGCAGTCGGGCGAGTGTCTATTAGCGATTAAGTGACCGGAATGGAGGCGACGAGCCGCATCGGCGGCGCATAGACGACACCCATAATGAACTGAGTAGTCGTGGCGAAAGACTTTAACTATTACCCCGGGGCGCCCTTGAGAAACATTGCGCCCGTTGGTTTGGAAACGCCGGGGATGGGCTCGAGCGTGACCGCGCTGAGCAGGACATGCTGGCCGGCCGGCGGCGGGGCGACTGCAGCGGTAATCGAGCCGGAGCCAGTGGTGTTGAACACGCCGGCGGGCGTGGGACCATTTTCCTTGGTGATCCACCAGAGCTCGTAGACCTTGCCCTGAGGAGTGGGCGGCAAGCCGCGAGCTTCGAGGGCGGCGGCGCGGCTGGATGAACTAACCGCGACGATCGCGCTGGCTTTCGGCGCGGCGGGCAGCGGTCCGAGGCGGGTCAGCGTAACATCGGGCGTCAGAAGAACACGCTGGAGACGGTCGCGATTGGCGAGCCGATTTTGCATGATAGCCATTTGCACGCGGGCCTCGCTGACGGCGCTGCGTAGGTCAGCGATTTGTGCCTTTAGAAGAGATACTTGCGCGCGGACGGCGACGTTTTGCTGGTCGAGTTTGCTGCTAAGGAGGCCGGCGTAAACAGCGATTAGGATGGCGGCGGCCGCTGCGAAACCGGTAGCAGCGCGCCATCCGTTGATGCGGGCCGCCGGCGGGCGCTCAGTACCATTAGTGGTAGTGGCAGCCGGACGCGATGAAGGATCGGAAGAGGTGGCCTGGCCTTCGGCCGTGAGACGGGCTTCGAGGCGCGCCCAGATTCGATGGTTGGGGGCGGCCGGCTCGTCGGCCATCGGAATGGCGGCGGCAGCCGCACGGTAAGCCTGCAACTCGGCGGCGCAATCGTCGCAGGTACGCGCGTGATCCTCGACGATTGAAGCCTCGTCGGGTCCGAGTTGATCGATCGCGTGCAGCGGCAGCAATTGCTTTATTTCTTCGTGGTCCATCGCTAAAGCTGTCGCCCCGCGAGGGTTTTGCGCAGTTTTATCATGGCCGCGCGAATCCTGGTCTTGACCGTCCCGAGGGGGATGCCGAGCCGTTCAGCAATCTCAGTCTGCGAAAAATCTGAGTAATAGGCCATTTCCAACGCTGTCCGCTCGCGTTCATCGAGTTCGCCCAAGGCGGCGCGGACAACATGCGCACGCTGGGAAAGCATCAGGCCGGTTGAAGGGCTATCGGCGGCTACCGGTCCAGGGTTATGGGGGAGCGGCCGGTCTGCGGATTTGCGCGCGCGCAGAAGATCGATAGCACGGCTGCGGGCAATCGTTATCAGCCATGCGGCGGCTGAGCCACGCGATGGGTCAAAGTCTTTGGCGGCACGCCATGCGCGCCACAACGCTTCGGCAACAACGTCTTCGGCATCGGTTTCATTACCGACGATACGCCGCGACATCGCAGTGAGCACCCCGGAATAGCGGTTGCTTAGGGCGCGAAACGAATCTGGGTCGCCTGCGGCCATACCGGCGATCAATTCTGCGTCCGACGGCGTCTCGTGTGTGGCGTCAGCCACTCCATGCACTCCTTATATACGCGGCAGCGAGTGTGGCAGATTGGCCCTCGGCACGAAAACGGAGCTTTGAGAGCAGAGCCTGACAGTTAACCACCCATGTGATGATGAGGCTGCGTCGGGGTCGTGAGAATTATGAGTGACGTGTAGAAACGGGGAATAGACCGAGACAAATCGTGATGAACGGAGAGTGTATCGGAATACTATTGAGGCTCGGGAGCGCGGAGCTTCGGGAGGACTTCGCGGTTGAAGAGATCGTCGTTGAGCGTGAGATGGAAACAGTCGACACCGAGTTCGTGGAATTCGAGCATGCGATTCAGGATGGTTTGCGGACTGCCGATCAAGCGGCTGGCGTACCCTTCGTTGCTGTCGAGCAAGGTTAGCCGGTCGTCGAGTGAGGACCACATCCCTTGGGCGCCGTCAGTGCGAAGTTTACGGCGTTCGATCATGGCCGGGTCTTGAGCTTCGAGCATCGCTGCGAGCGTGCGTTCGGCCTCGGCGTCGGTCTCACGACATAGCGGGATTGAATAGAGGGCAAAGCGGATGCGGCGTCCGGTGCGCTCGGCACGGCGGCGAACCTCGGCAATGATGCCATGGATCTTCTCGGGCGGGCCGCCGTTCATGAACATCCAATCGGAGTGATCGGCCGCCATTTCCATCGCGGCGGGCGACTGGCCGCCTTGCCAGACCTCGAGATGAGAATTGAGCGGGCGCGGCTCGAGACGCAGTCCTCGGACGTTGTAGAAGCGGCCTTTATATGAGAATTCCTCGTGCTGCCAGGCGCCGCGCAGCACTTCGATGAATTCGCGCGATCGGGCGTAGCGTTCGTCGTGGGGGAGCAGGCCCGCGCCGTACATTCCGAATTCGACTTCGTTCCATCCCGAGGTCACATTGATGGCCCAGCGGCCGCCGGTGATGCGATCGATTGTGGCGCCCCATTTGGCGATGACGCTGGGGAGAAAGAAGCCCGGATGGATCGCGGTGATGAGGCGAATGCGGGAGGTGTGAGCGGCGTAAAAGGAAGTCATCGCCAGGCAGTCGTGAGTAGCGGATTCGATTTCCTGAGCATTGCCCCACCAGCGCTGAGCGACGAGTAGATGATCGAATTCGAGTTGTTCGGCGACGCGGACGTTACGCAGCATCCGTTCCTGGAGTAAGGCGCCCCTGAGGTCAGGGATGGGCGTGCGGATGGGGCGGTCGGCCTTGCGCAGGAGTTGAGGTCCCCCGCCAAGGTTGGTCGGCGCCCAAGTGCAGGTCAGGATCTCACTCATTCCTCAACCTCAGTCGCGATACATTTCCCTGAGCCTTATAGCATGGCTGTTGTGATGTGCGGCGACGAGCAATCGGTGCCATTGTTTCAAATGCGTAACACGATCGAACTCTTCTTTACGAGATTATATTGGCATCGCGAAGATTGGACAGGTCATCACGAGTGAGGCCGAGGTCGGTGAGGATGGCGTCGGTGTGCTCGCCGAGCGTCGGCGCGTAGCGGCGTAATTCAGCAGGGGTGACGTCGAAGCGGGCGGCGGGACGCGGCTGACGGAAGCGCCCGGCATGCGGATGATTAGCCTCGACGATCAATTCGTTGGCGGCGACCTGCGGATCGTGCAGGAGATCCTCGCGGCTGTTGATTGGAGCGCACGGAACCTGGGCAGCGTCGAGGGCCGCGAGCCATTCGGCGGAAGTTCGAGTGGCGAGAACTTCGGCAGTCATCTCAAGGCGGACGTCGGCGTTGCGGATACGATCGGCAGGATTCTTGAAGCGCGGGTCGTCGAGCCATTCGGGATGGTCGAGGGCCTGCGTCAGCCCGCGCCATTCGTCGTCGGAGTTGACGGCGGCGGTGATATAGCCGTCCGCCGTGGCGAAGATGAGGTCGCGGGTATTGGCCGGACGGGTCGCGGCGTAGGAGTCGATGAAGGTGTACCCAGCCATCGATTCAGGCCACATGAAGGCGACGACCGCGTCGAGCATCGCGAGGCGCACGTGCTGGCCCTTGCCTGTACGGGTCCGGGCGAGCAGCGCGGCGGTCATAGCCTGGGCGGCGGTGAGGGCTGTGACCTTGTCCGGGACGATCACGCGCATCATGCGCGGACGGCCGGTCGCGGTGTCGGCTTGAATTGAAGCGAGGCCGGAGAGGGCTTGAATGACTGGATCGTAGACGCGTTTATGGCCGTAGGGGCCGGTTTCGCCGAAGCCGCTGATCGAGACATAGATGAGAGAGGGGTTTACGGCACGCAGGGCGGCCTCGCCTATGCCCATCCGCTCGGCGGCGCCGGGACGGAAATTCTGTACGAACAGATCAGCCTTGATGGCGAGGCGTTTAAGCAGATCGACGCCGCGCGGATTTTTTAGTTCAATCGCGATTGAGCGCTTGTTGCGGTTGGCGATGACGAAGGTTGGGGCCATCCCGCGCTTGCGCCCGCCCATCAGCCGCGTGAGGTCGCCGCTCGCGGGCGGTTCGACCTTGATCACGTCGGCGCCCTGGTCCGCTAGGATCATGGTGGCCATCGGGCCGGAAATCATCTGCGTGAGGTCGATAATGCGAAAGCCGTCGAGAGGTCCGGGCATGGGTCACACCTCCGTGTCGATAGGATTACCGTTACATGAGGGATGGTGTCTGGGAAAGTCTGAGGGTTTGAAAACGACCGGCTTGCATACTCATGAACGCAGAGGTTTGCATGCGAGCCCGGTCGATCTTGGCCTTGTCGACGCCGCGAATCGGAAAGCTGGCTTAGTACGGCGATTGCATTAGCATAGGCAGGAAGTGGCTAAGCAGCGACAGTCAGGTCAGGCGGTCAGCAGAATGGCATCGAAGAAAGCGAAGCATAAGCTCGCGGCCTATCAAGCCAAGCGGGATTTTACGCAGACGGCCGAGCCAAGCGGTGAGAATAAGGTAGCTGCATCGCCACGGTTGCGTTTCGTGATTCAGAAACATGCGGCGCGCAGGCTCCATTATGATTTGCGGCTGGAACTCGACGGCGTGTTCAAGTCGTGGGCGGTGACGCGCGGACCGTCGGTCGACCCGCATGAGCGGCGGCTGGCAGTCGAGGTCGAGGACCATCCGCTGGACTACGGTGACTTCGAGGGGACGATCCCACGCGGGCAATACGGCGGCGGCTCAGTGCAGTTATGGGATCGCGGATACTGGATGCCAGAGGGGAAGGAAGGTGCGCAAGCGGGACTGGCGGAGGGCGATCTGAAGTTCACGCTCGAAGGTGAGCGTCTGCACGGAAGCTGGGTGCTGGTACGCATGAAGCATGACCGCATGGGGGGCAAGCGGACGAACTGGCTGCTGATCAAGCATCGCGACGAATACGCACGCGACGGTGACGGCGAGGCGATCGTGGCGGAGGATCGATCGGTGGCGTCGGGGCGGACCATGGCTGAAATCGCTGCGGGCAAGGGACGCGGGCCGAAGCCATTCATGCTGGTGACGAAGGCCAGTGCGAAGCCTGACGCGGTGTGGCATTCGAATCGTGAAGATGGCGATCCGCCGGCCGGGGCAGCTCAAGCGCGAGTCGCACGGGGGAAACCTGGCGCCGATCCATCTGAGAGCAAAGTGAACGCCCTCGGCAGAGCCAGGAAGAAAAACCCGATGCCGGGCTTCGTCGAACCGCAACTATGCAAAGACGTCGATGAACCACCGAAGGGGCCGGACTGGGTCCATGAAATCAAGTTTGATGGCTATCGGATGCAGCTTCACGTCGAAGACGGGGTGGCGACGATCCTGACGCGTAAGGGCCTCGACTGGACAGAGAAGTTTCGGGCGATAGCGCAGATCGCGCGACAGCTGCCGGACACGATAATTGATGGTGAAATCGTCGCACTCGATCATAAAGGGATTCCGGAGTTTACGGCGCTGCAGGCAGCGCTGTCGGAAGGGAATACGGGCGAGCTGATCTATTTTGCCTTCGATCTGTTGTTTGCGGACGGAGAGGATTTGAGGGAAATGCGGCTGGCTGAGCGCAAGCAGCGGCTGCACCGGATAGTCAAGGAACTGAACGACGAGCGAATCCGTTTCGTCGAACACTTTCACGCAGATGGGGTGGAAGTCCTGAAATCGGCCGAACAGATGGGTCTCGAAGGGATCGTCTCGAAGCGGCTCGACAGCCTGTATCGAGCTGGACGCGGGTCGAGTTGGACCAAAGCGAAGTGCCGGCTGGGTCATGAGGTGGTGATCGGTGCTTGGACCGACACTGATGGGCGTTTCCGCTCACTGTTAGGGGGCGTCTACCGCGATGGGCATCTGGCGTACGTCGGGCGGATCGGGACGGGATTCAAGGAAGAAGTCGTGCGGCGTCTGATGCCGCGACTGAAGGCCGTCGCCGCGAACGAGAGTCCGTTCAGCGGCAATAATGAGCCTCGCTATCAGCGGAATTTCCATTGGCTCAAACCGGAACTGGTCGCGGAAATTGAATTTGGCGGATGGACTACTGATGGTCTCGCGAGACAGGCGTCATTCAAGGGCTTGCGCGAGGATAAACCGGCGCGGGAGGTCATCGCAGAAGAATTAGCGCCAGCCGCACAAATGGAAATCAAGGAGCCGGTGCCAATGAAAAAAAAGACGTCGCGAGATAACGACGATCAAAACATGGAATCGAAGACGAATGCGGTACCGAAGACAGCTCACGTGCCGATCGTCATGGGCATCGCGATTTCGAACGCTGACAAGACGCTGTGGCCAGACGACGGAAACGGGCGCGCCATCACGAAGCTGGACCTTGCACGTTATTACGAGGCGGTTGGGCCGTGGATGATTCGTCATTTGGAAGGGCGGCCGTGCTCGATAATTCGCGCGCCAGATGGGATCAACGCAGAGCATTTTTTCCAACGGCACGCGATGGCGGGGATGCCGAAGCTCTTCAATCTGGTGCAGGTGAGCGGCGATCACGAATCATACGTGCAAATTGATCGTGTCGAGGCTTTAGCCGCTGTCGCCCAACTGGGGGGAGTCGAGTTGCATCCGTGGAACTGCTATCCCGGCCGTCCGGAAATACCAGGGCGGCTGGTCTTCGATCTCGATCCGGCGCCGGACGTCGCGTTCGCGGTCGTCGCGGAAGCGGCGCTCGAATTGAAAGAGCGGTTGGCCGCGATCGGTCTCGAGAGTTTTTGCAAGACCACCGGCGGCAAAGGGATGCACGTCGTGGCGCCGCTGACGATGCCGACCGACAAAGCAATTGACTGGACGGTCACGAAAAACTTCGTGCGCGACGTGTGTGTGCGGATGGCCGCTGACCGGCCGGATCGTTATCTAGTGAAGATGACCAAGAAGGATCGCGATGGGCGAATCTATCTGGATTATCTGCGGAATGATCGGATGGCGACGGCAGTCGCGGTGCTGTCGCCGCGGGCGCGGGATGGCGCACCAGTCTCGATGCCGCTGACGTGGACGGAGGTGCGGAAGAATCCCGAACCGATGCGCTATACTCTCCGGACTGTGACGGCGCTTTTGGGCAGAAGTGATGCATGGAGTGACTACTTCGACGCGGCGCGTCCGTTCGAAGAAGCGATCCGGCGGCTGGGTGAAGGCGGAGCCAAAAGCAGGAAAAAGGCTGGGCTGCTTAGTGACCGATTAGACTGAAAAGGCAATGTGTCGCGGACTTAGACTAGAAGCCGACGCAGAGTGGGATCATTTCTTAGGGACCGAGCATCATAAGTTACAATTTGGAAAGGGTAAAATGAAACCGGACAACAGCTAGTCCCTCTTGGTCAACTCGTTCGTTGAAAAATAGTAAACCGCCTATCTTTGAAAATCACTCGGAATTGTTTGGACACGACTAGACCGATGTCCGGCCAGACTTGTAGCAGCCCCGATTCCCCGGTGGGCACGACGACCATCGCGCTGGCACGGATTTGTCTTTCCCTAGCCACCAGCTCGGCCGGTAGAGGCAGGCCGGGGTCGAGAAATACGCCGACCGGTTTGCTGAACTGCTGGAACAAAAGGTCGGCGCATCCGTCAGCTTTTAGCAATACCGTTGAGTGGCCACGGCTGATGGTAAGTACTTTTTCCCACTCGTCGCGCTCGGCGGAACTTGACCAGAGCCCGGCCGTGATCGGATCGCGGCGCGATACTGACCACAAGTCGTAGGTGTGCGACATTTGCGCGGCTTCTTCCGTATCGGAACCTTCGCGGGCCACGATAGCCTGCGCGTTCGAAGATACGCTTCTTCCGACGAGATCAAGGATTCTGACACCGATCTTACCGAGTGGCACGAGCAGCGCCACCGTGAGTATCGCGGCGCGCCAACCCGCGCCGAGAGACCATGTGGTTAGCAGGCCCAGCACTAAGATGAAGCAGTAGTACTTGTAAGAGAACTGGTTTCCCCATAGGACCGTGATCCCAATCAGATGGAGCAAGGCGCAAGAGACCGTTAGTTCGGGCACACCTTGCAATCCGTCGAATAGGGTGCCCTTTAAAATGGGTCGTACGAGCTGACACAAAGCTGCGGTAAACAGCACCGCAGTGGCGACGAGCCAGAATCCTGCGGGACTCTCCAAGTAATACACGAGAGTTGGATGAGGCGGCTTCCAGAAGAGTGAACCAATTTGAAAAAAGCCAAAATGACATAAGACGTACGCACGTGCACCCGTGAATGGGAGAATCGTTCGCCCAAGAGCAAGCGGTCCGAAGTAGAGAATCAAGATGAGTATAAGGGAAGACGCTACAGCTGCTGCAGGGGAGACGGCGATGACCATTGACCGTACGTTGAGGGCACGAATGCGCCACAGATCGAGGGCGATTAGTCCGATGAGGATTAGACCATAGAAATAAGCGATTGCCGGTTTTGCAAGGACTGCGGCGGCGCAAAACGCGAGGGCTTGCGATCTGCGGCCAGCCGCGTGGCTCGCCAAGGCATGAAAAATGAAGACGGCCTCCAAGGCCTGAGAGAAGGTTTGGAAGCCGAAGATTGTAAACGGCAGCATCAGTAGCAATGGGATCAATATACGGGTTTTGTTCCCTAAGGCCCTGACCCACCGCGCAACTGCGAAGGCGATTAGCCCTTCGGATAACCACATAGCATAGAGTTGCGAAAAGGGATTCGGGCCAAACAGTCCAAACCAGGCGCGCGCGGCTAACAGTCCAAGGAGGCCGTAAGGATAGCCAAAGTCTACCGCAGGGATGCGGCCTTGCCCGATCAAAAAGTTAGCCGTCAGGTTGTCACCTGCGTCAGTGAAGCCGAAGGTGTTAAAACCGAGATCCGAAGGCAACCTGATGAGGAACATCAGTGCCAATTCGGCGATGACAATCCAGACTGTCAAGTCGACGCGTCTTTCGCTTAGTGATATCAGCCGTGAGATGATCGTCCGACCCGTTCTTAGGCGGATATGCACCGCTGGTGCGTTTGTCATCTGACGATTTTCGCGGCGATCCTTCGACTCGTTGCCGCTACCAGCTTCCACATGTTTTGCAAGGCGTCTCACCGGTTGGACGAGGTTCGCGAGGAAGCAGATCATTCGCGTTCGCCGGGTCAAGCAAGTGCGAATGTGAAAAGTGGAATAGGCCCGCCACGACCTGCAGAGCATCTCTCGATTGACAGCCAACGCAATTTATCCTTGCGATGCGGGAGCCTTTGCAAACAGCGTTAGAGGGCACGGTCACGGCCATAAGTTTTAGAGTACGTGGAATGGAACATTGGCGAAAACATCTTGGGACTTTGACATCACCGGCATAGTTGTGGCTATGGTTAGCGGAGTTACGATAGGCGTCGGGCAGATGGTCGCAGGAGGTAACCAACGGTAGACAATAGTCATCGAGAGAAAGCCGAGTAATCCTGGATGGGGGGCACTTCAAGGGAGGAAAACGAATGAGTCGCAGATTCGTCCGGAAACTCGCCGCACTCGCGTTGGCAGGCGCGGTTTGCATGATGGCTTCGCTGGCCAGCGCACAGCAGTATATGCCGCCGACTTGGGCTCCGCCCGCGGATATGCAGCAATGGCTGGCCGCAACCGCCAAGCAGGATCCGGTACCGGTGGGCACTGTGATCACCAATGCCAACTGGCAGCAGTACCAGAAGGAGATGAGCTACGGTTTGCAGACGCTCTACTCTGGCAAATATTTCTGGAAGATTCCGAGCGACGCGCAAATTCAGGTGGGGCCGACGCAAATCCTGTCATTGCCTCGAACTTACATCGAGGCGACGGAGCGCTACGGTAGTCAGACGGCGATCGGGGTGACCCCAAAGGGCCATCGCTACGTCCAGAATTATCAGGGCGGCATACCGTTTCCGGACGCCTTTAACGGCAAGCCGGACCCCGACAAGGGCTACAAGATTCTTGCGGATGACTATCTGTCGTGGGTGCCGGACCTGTACGCGCAACCCTTCGACCATCCGGGGATAAGCTGCGTGCAGGATCGCTTCAATAATATGAACTGCACGACGCTGGTGTGGATTTATACACAAGTCGGATGGAATACCGATCCGGGCGTGCCACAGAATTATCCGGAAGCCGGTGACGCATGGTTTACGCAATGGTTCACGGTCGTGACCCCTGAGCAATCGCGCTATACGACCAACCTAACCGTATTCTACAAGAATCCAGAAACACCGCAGGATGACTATGTGTTCGTGCCGTCGCTACGGCGATCATTGCGGCTGGCGGTGACCGCTCGATGTGCTCCGGCGGCGGGCAGCGACCTCGTACTCGATGACTATTTCACTCCGGGTTTCAATGGCGGGCTCGCGCTATTCGATGCGACCTACCTGGGCCATCGCAAGCTTTTGGTGCTGGAGGGCGACTTCACACACGACACCGGTAAGATCCCGGACGACTGGGACATGCCGCTGGGCTTCCCCAGGCCGTCGTGGGGCAAATGGCAGTTGCGCGACTACGACATAATCGATGTGCGGCGCATCCCGTCGGAGAACGCCGGTTACTGCTATGGCAGCCGGATCATGTACGTCGATTCGATTTTCCATTACGCATCATGGCTGGATATTTTCGATTCCAACCTGAAGCATTGGAAGATCATGTTCTGGGCATCGCGCGCGGAGGACGTCGCGCCCCTAGGCCACGTAAACACCAACTCCGTGACACTGGCGGTGTGGGATGTGCAGAACGACCACGCGACCTACTTGTCGACCTATGATCGCATGGGAGTGGGGCCATATTTCAATACGGGAGCGCCGGGGCTGTATCACAACTATACCAAGTACTCCACGCCAGGGGGCCTGATGGAGGTTATGCAGTAACCAAATCTAAGCGCCGAGCAGTCAGGAATCGTGACTGGGGAGCGGGCGTCGCAAGGCGGCGCTCCTTGGCTTTAATGGCGAAGCGATCGGCGAAACGGGAGGGCGCGCGTTGCGCAGCTGTTGCGAGACTGAACCCCCAACTCACCCTCCCCCCGAAGGGGAGAGTGATTAAAAGCGCAGACCGCGTTAAGTGGGATTTGCGAGAGGCGCTTTGCGCTGGGCGCACTCTCGGCTACTTAGACCATAACGGCTGGCCGATGCGGCGGCTGCGAAGCGCATAGCAGGAGGTTCAATTGATGCGGATCAAGGGTAAGACGGCGATAATCAGTGGCGCGGCGTCAGGAATCGGCGAGGCGGTGGCAAAAACATTCGCTCGCGAGGGTGCGGCGGTGGTGGTGGCGGATCTCAATGAAGAGAACGGCTATCGCGTGGTGAATGAGATTCGCGAGACGGGTGGGACGGCGGAATTTATCCGCGTCAATATCTCACGCAACCAGAGCGCCGACGAGATGTTCAAGTTTGCCGAAGTAAAGTTTGGGCGTCTCGATATCCTGCATAACAACGCGATTCAGGCGGTGTTCGGTCGGATTGGTAATGTCACAGTTGAGGCGTGGCAAAAGGCGATCGATTGCGGACTGACGAATTACTGGTATTGCTCGCGTAAGGCGGTCGAACTGATGCTGCCAAAGGGCGGCGGTGCGATCGTGAATACGGCATCGGTTTCGGGATTGGGCGCTGACTACGGACTCGGACCTTACAACATCGTCAAGAGCGGAGTGGTGGCGCTGACGCGGTCGTTCGCAATCGAATATGCGCGCAAGGGAATCCGGTGCAACGCTTTGTGTCCTGGTCCGATCGCAACGCCACCACTGCTCAAAGTGAAACAGAGCCGGCCGGATTTCTTCGATAAGATGGAAGCGGCCGTGCCGATGGGCCGTTTCGGAAAGCCACAGGAGATGGCGAATGTCGTGCTATTCCTGGCGTCGGACGAAGCCTCGTATGTGACCGGCGCGGCATACGTGGCGGATGGTGGCTTGATGGCGCATACGGGGATGCCGTCACTGACTGGCGACGGGCCAGATTGGTGAGAATTTATGCTTGCTAGCCGCAGGCAGCGGTAATATCGGTATGGATGGATCGACGCAAAGGGGTATATTAGGGCCATGGGCGTATTAGTGCCATTCGTAGTTGAACAGACGGGGCGTGGTGAGCGCTCTTACGATATCTACTCGCGGTTGCTCAAAGACCGGATCGTCTTTCTGGGCGGACAGATTGGCGACGAACTAGCGAATCTGGTGACAGCTCAACTGCTGTTCCTGGAGTCGGAGGATCCCGAACGCGAGATCAATATGTATATCAACTCGCCGGGCGGATCAGTGACGGCTGGACTGGCGATTTACGACACAATGCAATTTGTGCGCCCGCCCGTTTCGACATTATGCGTCGGGCAAGCGGCGAGCATGGGCGCGGTCCTGCTGGCGGCCGGTGCGAAAGGCAAACGCTATGCATTGCCGAACGCGCGAATCATGATTCATCAACTTTCTGGTGGATTCGAAGGCCAGGCCGCGGATATCGATATCCAGGCGCGCGAAGCGTTACGATTGCGCGAACTGCTCAACGAGATTCTCGCAAACCATAGCGGGCAGACGATCAAGAAAATCGAGAAGGACACCGATCGCGATAATTTCCTGTCGGCGGCGCAAGCAGTCGAGTATGGGTTGATCGACGAGGTGATCGCGGGGCGAACGAAAGAAGCGGCATAGCGCCGCAATCAAGTACGCCGCCTTAAGGCGCGACCCGACTCCAACAAATAAGAAAGAGCCATCAGCGGCAAGCGCTCGCGGCTCGTTTTTCCGTATGTGCGGCAGTCTGCGGCCTTTCTTTAATTCCGGCCACAGCAGTGCATCGGGAATGATTGCACCTGATGAACGGCAATCGTCAGAGGCCGGATTCACGCAGGAAGGGGAGCATCGCGTCGAGCAGGGCGGCAGGATTATCACCCTGCACATTATGGCCAGCGTTTTCGATACGGACCCATCGCGCGTTCGGCAGTGAACTCGCGAATCGTTCGGCAGCCTCGTCGGTCAGCACTTCGCTCTTGGCGCCGCGAATAATCAAGGTCGGGCACGAGATTTTCAAAACCCAGGCGGAGAGGCGCTCGCGCTGAGCGGTCGCGCGGCGATTAGCTTCCTCAGATGAGCGTCGCTGATCGTGCTTCAGTGACCAATTGCCATTGGGCGTCTCGCGAAGGTTGTAATAGAGGCTGCGCTGAAGCACCACCGGATCACGCAACGGATTGAACTTCACGGCGCGTTCGAGAAAGGCTGCGGGCGAAGGCTGCTCGGGCGTGCTGGCATATTCACGGATCTTTTGCGTGCCCGCCGGGTTGATTTCCGGGCCGACGTCGACGACGACCAGGGCTTTGACCTTCGCGCTGTAGCGTGATGCGTAGGCCATTGAATTGAGACCGCCCATCGATTGGCCGACCAGAACTGGATTTTCAAGACCGAGCGTGGCGATGAAGCCCTCAATATCTTTCACCTGCGTTTCAACGCCGTAATCTACGGTTGGCGACCATTCGCTGTCGCCATGGCCGCGCTGGTCGAGGGCGATGCAATGATAGCGATCGCGGAGGTTAACGGCCATCACGTCCCACGTATGAGCAGTCAAACCGCCCCCGTGGAGAAGGAGAATCGGATGGCCGCTGCCGCCCCAATCGAGATAATGGAAGCGCATATTGCCGACGATGACCTGGCGGTCGTCGGGGAGGGTGACCCTCGACGGATTGAGTTCGGCGATCGCGAGCGCCTTGCGAAGCATTTCGAGTTCGGCTGATCGATCCATGACTCCTCCTTTGACGCCGATCCCGACGGCGCTCATGTTGCCTATGAACTGCTTGGCTTTGGTGGTCCAAAACTAGAGTTAGTTGTGCGCGGCGTTTAACCCCGTGGTGTCGTACCTAGTCCCTGTCCGCGTGACATATTCCGCAGGCGGGAGGTTACCAAGAGCCAT
>Ga0335073_10004938_pt1 | contig 18696 bp, 16 predicted proteins | sample Lox_Sample_22_FD_207093 | JGI IMG/M metagenome (GOLD analysis project Ga0335073, IMG submission 207093) | Soil microbial communities from Loxahatchee National Wildlife Refuge, Florida, United States - Lox_Sample_2.2 | ecosystem: Environmental > Terrestrial > Soil > Wetlands | place: USA... | reverse complement strand
CGATCAGATCCCGCTCTACGAAGCCTTACGGGCGCGCCACGACGCGGAGCGAGCCGCCCGCCATAAAGGCGATATCAGAAAAGATCAGTAAAAAGCAACGAGGCCGGACGGGATGTCCGGCCTCGTTCCTTTTGTCTGAGAATTGTGAGGCTTACGATACCGGCTGCTTCTTCGCGGCGCGCGTGCTCTTGTACTTCCTTTCAAACCGGTCGATGCGGCCGGCGGTGTCCACCAGCTTCTGGCGGCCGGTGAAAAAAGGATGGCAGGAAGAGCAGATTTCCACGCGGATATCGCCCTTGTGCGTGGAACGGGTCTGGAAGGTGTGGCCGCAGGCGCAGATCACTTTGATAGGGTTGTAAGCGGGGTGAATACCAGACTTCATTTTGTTACGGGGATTCCTTTCGAGATCTTCAGTATACCAGAAACAGAAACCCCCGCGGACTCCCAGGAGCTCGCGGGGGCGATAGCCTATAGAATCAAACCTGAGGCTTTAGCTACGCGTGAGGCAGCCGGTCCACAGGAACGTGATTCCGATACTGGACGGAATCGGCTACATTAGAGGCTCGACTTCAACAGTCGGCCACCTCTCGCGGTCTTATATTACTACCCATATTTTGCTGGACCACCTCCTTTTCCAGTGATGGTTCCATGCTCTCATGCAAGCCCGTTCCTGTCAACCCTAAAATTTCCAATCGAGACTTTAAACCCTATGTATTGTTTAGGTTACATGTTCCGCGCGGCGAACCGGCACATCGCCAGGCCGTCCAAAATTTTGAACGGAAACTGACCCGTCGTGTAATGCCCGCAAGGCAGCGTGTACACTTCGTGCGGCAGCGCCAACTGGCGGAACGAAGCCAATACCTGCTGCGAATACACCGGCAGAAAACTGCTGTCGTGCCGTGCCCAAATCAGCAGATTCCGCATTTGCCTGCCCTGCATGCGCCGCAGATAACTCGCCGGACTGATCATCGCCCAATACCGCCGCAAATCATCCTGCGTCACTACGTCGCCGAATCCTTTGCGCACATGCTGGGTCGACAATCCGGTCCAAACTACGTCCGAAAAGTACATGGAGACGTGATTGAAAATGCCCACCTGAATCCGCAAATCGTGCGCTGCAGCGATGAAAGCCACGCACGAGCCGAGGCTCGTTCCCAGAATCCCGATGCGCCGGTATCCCCGCGCCTCCAGCCAGTCGATCGATGCCCGAACGTCCAGAATGGATTGCCTCGCCGCATGGATGGTCCGCCCGATATTGCTCGACACGTGGTAATCGGCGCGCTGGAGTTCCTCTGGCATACGCTCCGCGTGGTAAGCCATCGTCATACGCAAGGCACTGATTCCAAAACGATTCAACAGCTTCGCCAGACCCACGTGCCCGCCCGCGTCGGAATTCCACTGCGGCAGCACGACCAGCGCACGCCCGCGATCCTCTGCCGCCGGAAACCACAGGGCATGTACTGTGTCGTTTTTGGGGTAAGGAGTTGGCGCCGGGCTTGTGAATGTAAGCCGCCCGTCCTCCAGGCGGTAATCGTTGACTGGCGGGTAGGAGTAAAACCGGTCCGACTGTGTGACCGCTTCGTCACAGAAGCGGCCTACGCACTCGGCAGCGTTGCCGTTCACTTCCGCGGGGCAGTTTGGGAAACCGATGCCGTGCAGCCAGTCGGTGCCCCATTCGAACGGACGGACCACGCGATTGGTATCGCGGGTCGCCAGCTTCCGCTCCCAACGATCCATCCAGCGAGCGTACAATCCGGGCATGATTGGAGAAAACCCAGTTTAGCAGGAAACAAAAAAAACCCCGCGCCGGCGGATGGTTTTCCGGGGCGGGGCCGGTAGTGCCTCAAAAGAAGGCAACTCACCAAAGTCGAGCAATCCTCTAGAGCCCTTAATGCGATGAGCCAAAATGCAATCGGTATTCCATCCCTAACTGCTTGAAATTCATGGCAAACGACTGGAATCCTACCGAATTTCGTAGTACCTTCTACGCTTTCCGATATCTCCGTGGGGTTGATCGGGGGCTTCCCGGATCAGCCCGTGGAAAACGGTACAATCGTACTTCATGGGATCCCAACCCGCGCCCGCCAAGGAATCTACCGCCGGCGGCGGCAAGGCACTTGCCGGCTTTTTCCTGTCGGGCTTTCTGCTGGCACTGCTGGGAGCCATCCTTCCAGCCTGGGGATACCATCGCGATACAGCCGACTTTGTAGCGGTCGGCAATTACTTTCTTTCGCTCGCGATCGGCATTGTGGCGGCTTCGTTTCTCGCACGCCGCATCATGGAGCGCCGCGGATTTTCGTTCCTCCTGGTCTTCGGCTGTTCGCTCTCCTGCGTTTCGCTCGCCTACCTCGCCACCGTTTCCCCGCCGCTGTCCGCCTGGTGGCGCGCGCCCGGACTGGTCAGCCTGGGTATCGGCGCCGGAACGGTCAATTTGGCTTTGTTTTTCGCCATCTCGCGGAAATACCAGGCCGATGCCGCCGACACAGCCAATATGGGCGGCGCGTGGTACGGGTTGGGATGTGTGACGGCAACCCTGCTGGTCTCGGGAACATTCTATGTCTACTCCGTGCCCGCCATCCTGATTTTTATGGCGGCTGTTCCCGCGATTTTTGCCATTATGTACGCCCGGGAAAGCTATCCCCAAGCGATCGAGGGGCGCCAACCCACCCTCCGACAGGCATTTCAGGACTTCCGGAGCCTCGGCGCCGTGCTCTTTGCCCTGCTGCTTTTCTTTCAGTTCGGTAACGAATGGTCCATTGCCGGATGGCTGCCGCTGCTGCTGATCCGTCGCGTAGGACTCAGTCCCGCGGCAGCGCTGGGCGATCTCGCCCTCTACTGGCTCGCACTCATGGCAGGACGCCTCGTCTCCGCCGCCATCCTCCCGCACGTCCGCCATGCGCGACTGCTGCTCGGGAGTGTCGCCGCCGCTATTTTCGCCTGCGTAATCCTGTATTTCACCAATAACGGATTTGGCGCCGCCAGCGGCGCGGTGTTGTTGGGCGCCGGATACGCCAGCGTCTTTCCCTTGGTTTCGGAGGCCATCGGCCGCCGTTTTCCCCACTACCACCCTGGATTTTTCAACGGAATCTTCTCCTTCGCCCTGGTGGGCGGCTTGCTCGCCCCAGCCACGCTTGGCTACGCCGCATCGCTGTGGGGCGTGGGAGTGGTTTTGGGCATTCCGTTCACCGGAACCTGTCTCGTAATGGTGCTGATTCTGCTAATCTGGCTGGAAACCAAGGTGACTGGACGATGAAGCAGTTGGCTCTCGCGCTGGCGTTCGCTGTCAGCCTGCACGCCGCATCGTCCCTAGCCCAACGCATCGATCGGGCTCTTGCCCATTCGCCCGCCGCGCTCTCCGCGTTCTGGGGCATTCGTATCGTCGATCTTCCCACGGGCCGAACACTGTACGAACGCAACGCCGGCCATTTCTTTGTCCCAGCCTCCAACACCAAGCTTTTTACCACCGCGCTGGCGCTCACCCGCCTGGGCCCGGATTTCACTTTCGAGACGCGCGTCGTGACCGACCAGCCGCCGGACACAGCCGGACGCGTCGCCGGTTCGATTCGGCTGGTGGGCGGCGGCGATCCAAATCTTTCAGCCCGGGCGATCCCTTACGCTCCCGGTCCAATCACCGGGAACCCTTTGGCCCCCCTCGAGGAATTGGCCGCCCAAGTCGCCGCGCGCGGCGTCCGGCAAATCGCTGGCGACGTCGTCGGTGACGACACCTGGTATGTCTGGCAGCCCTACGCCACCGGATGGTCGGTCGACGACCCGCTCTCCGACGACGGCGCTCCCGTTTCGGCCCTCACCATCAACGACAACACATTCAACCTGAACGTCCGGCCGGGCACAAATGCCGGCGACCCGGCCCAACTGACGCTCAATCCACCGATCGAATATTACAACATCGAAAATCGCGTCCTCACGGTCGCGGCCGCGGGCGACCGCCGCATCCGCGTCGAACGCGTTCCCGGCAGCCTCGATCTTCGCATCTGGGGAACCATCCCGCTGGGAAATATGGGCGAGGACCTTTTGCTCGGCATTGATGATCCCGCGCTCTTCGCAGCCAAAGCCTTCCGCCAGATTCTCCAGGAGCACGGCATCGCCGTAGCGGGACAGGCTATCGCCCGCCATCTGTACCCGGACCAGCTCGCAAGCCTGACCGAAGCCCCGGCGCCACCGGCAGACCCTGCCTTCGAGTTGGCGCGCCACACCTCCGCCCCGCTTCTGGAAGATCTGCGCGTCACCGACAAGGTCAGCCAGAATCTGCACGCCGAGATGGCTCTGCGCGCCGTGGCGCGGGCGCGTCGCAATGTCGGCAGCTTCGAGGCCGGGCGCGAGGAAATGCGCGCCTTCCTCGGCGAAATCGGAATCGACTCGGGCGCCTATAATTTCTTGGACGGGTCGGGACTTTCGCGCCTCGACCTGGTGACACCTTCGGCCGTCGTGAGCCTGCTCCAGCACATGTATCGTTCGCCGGAGCGCCAGAATTGGATTTCACTGCTCCCCGTGGGCGGACTCGATGGCACGCTGGCTACGCGTTTCGCCGGCAATCCGGCGGCGGCGCGCATCCATGCCAAGACTGGTTCGCTCTCGCACGTCAGTGCGCTTTCAGGTTATGCCGAGCGGCCCGGCGGACGGTGGCTGGCGTTCTCAATCCTGGTGAACAATTACAACGGACCGGCGGGCGACATCCGCTCTGTTATGGACCGCATTTGTGCACTTATAATGGAATAGAACCTATGCCCATCTACGAATACCGTTGCCAGGATTGCGGAACTAAGTTCGAGAAACTGGTGCGCCGGCCGGCCGACGCTTCCGAGACCGAATGCCCGTCGTGCGGCCAGAAGCATTTACAGCAGGAGTTTTCAACTTTTGCGGCGCACGCCAACGGATCGCCGAAATCTTCCGGCATGCCCACGTGCCCCAGCGGGCAGTGCAGCAATCCCGGAATGTGCGGCATGAACTTCAACTGACGCGCCGCACACGCGGCGCGGATTGTCAACCACCAAGTTAGCGTCGAGTAGGAGCTTGGCCGTACGGCTTGTGTGGCCCTTATTGTCCCTCTCCGGACCGCTCGTTAGAGTCTGGCCCATTTTCTTCCACGGGCATAGATTGGATACTGGAGTCTCTTTTGAATGAACTGGGTCCAACGGTCTGTGTTTCGTCTGTATGAACGGCGCCTTCTGCGTAATTGGTTCTACACCATTGCGTTCGCGATTTTTGTTCCGATCGGGTACCGCTTCGCCGATCTGGCATGGCGATATGGCGCTCCGATCGATAAACCGCTGGCGGTCATAGCCGGCGTCTTCATCGGAATCGCAACCGTGGTTACGCTGCTGCGAATCTGGCACGTGCCTCCGACGCAGGTAGCCACTCCCGCCGAGCCCAAACTTGCCGCTGCACCGCCGCCCGCCCCGCCCCCGTCGGCCGAGGAACTGTTAGCAGCAGTGCGGTTCCGTGCCGCGCGGAATCGCGATCTGGCCCGGAACGCATCCGTGCTGGGATCTTCAATCCACCCGCGCTGGCACTAAGTTTCGAGTCGTAAACCGGCACAGGACCGTGTAGTCCTTACTTCGTCCCCAGCAGATTCTGCACGAAAGCCCGGTCGATGGGCCAGGCACCCTCGAGTTGCGGTCCATCGGAACGGAAAGTTCCCGACGTCACGATGCCGCTGAAGTCCGCCGGGTTTGGCGTCTGATGCTCGCGGGCGAACAAACTGCGCGCGGTTTCCGTCACCGACGAGAATTGCGTGACGAGGTCGGCCGCTTCCAGGGCGCTCCGGCACTGAATCTCGAGTTTGGCCACTAGCCGGTCTCTATCCGGCACAAACGATACCGTCACATTTGGTGAATTCTCGATAATGCGTGCGAACGGCCGCATCCCGTCCGGCAGACTTGCCGCATATTTCGGCAGCCAGCCGGGGAACCGCAGCCAGACCAGGCCCTCCGGCATTTTGGGATTCGGTCCCGGCCGCGCGATCGCCAGATCGTTCACCGCATATGGCTCCGTGCTGACGGCCATCGCCATCAGGTCGCGGCGCAGCGGCAGGAACGAGATATGCCGGTCCGGCGCGCTCCCTACCACGCGGCAGAGGGAGTTCACGCACTCGCCGTGCTCCCTGGTAACGTAGTTACGCAGACTCTTCCAGTCGAACCGGCCCGAGAGCATAAAATATGAGCCGCCGGAATGAGAGAACGCGACCAGTGCGGTATCGAGGTCGCTCATATAATCGAAGCGGGTGGCGTAGACGAACGATTGATATTCGGGATCTTCCGCGCTTTTAGCGCCGGCGAGTAGCTGCAGGAATCCCGTGCGGCGCAACGATGCGAAATCGATCCACATCACCAGGGAATCGGAGGCGGGCATCCGCTTGAGAAGCGCCTCGGGAGTGAGAGTGGTGGAGTGATACCACACAAAAGCGCCCACGGAGAGGCCGCAAAAGGCAGCAATCGCCACGATGAGCTGCCACGGCTGGGGTTTGAACTTCACACTTCGAAGTATCACATACCCGCTCAGTCGGCGGCGACCGCGGCCACCGCGCCGGAGCGCGATTCACTCCACAGCCGGATGTACGGCGCAAGCTCCCGCATCATCTCACGGAAGCCCGCAAGCGTCAGGGATTGCGCTCCATCGCTGACCGCTTTTTCGGGACAGGGGTGCACTTCCACCACCAGGCCATCAGCGCCGATCGCCACCCCCGCGCGCGCCAGCGCCGGAACCAGGCTGCGCTTTCCAGCCGCATGGCTGGGATCGAGCACCACCGGCAGATGGGTCAACTCGTTGAGCACCGGCACGGCTGAAATGTCGCAGGTGTTGCGCGTGGCGGTCTCGAAAGTGCGGATGCCGCGCTCGCACAGGATCACATTGGGATTGCCATGCGCAACCACATACTCCGCGGACATCAGCAGTTCCTTGATTGTGGAACTCATGCCGCGCTTGAGCAGCACGGGGCGGCCGCATGCGCCGAGCGATTTCAGCAGTGCGAAGTTCTGCATATTGCGCGCCCCCACCTGCATGCAATCGGCGTATTCGGCCACCAGGTCCACATCGCGGTCGCTCATGATCTCGGTGACGATCGCGAGCCCGGTCGCTTCCTTGGCTTTGCGCAGCAACTTGAGTCCCTCGCGTTCGAGGCCCTGGAAGTCGTAGGGTGACGTGCGCGGCTTGAAAGCGCCGCCGCGAAGGATACGCGCGCCCGCCGCGGCCACCGCTTCGGCGGTCTCCATGATCTGCTTCTCGCTTTCCACCGAGCACGGGCCCGCCGTCACCACAAATTCTCCGCCGCCAATCTCGACCCCGTTCACGCGGATCGCCGAGCGTTCTTTCTTAAATTCGCGGCTCACGAACTTATAAGGCGCCGAGATACGAACCGCCCGCTCGACTCCGGGGGTGGCTTCGAGCGACTCCAGGCACGCCGTGACATCGCCCACTCCAACTACGCCGATGACCACGCGCTCTTCGCCTTCGATGGAGTGTACCTTGTAGCCGAAATCGCGGATACGTTCGCAGACGTGGTCAATTTCCTGCCGGGTAGCATGAGGCCGCATAGAAATAATCACTTCATTCCCTCCAAATAAAAACCCACTCCCGAAGGAGTGGGTTGGATTCCGATCAAAAAGTCAGTGTCTCGAACCAACGCCACTCACCGGATCTGGCGAAAATGCCAGAACCGGTCCGTAAACCAGTTGGCGCGGCGCGAAGACATCTATGTCATTGTACACCGTTAGGTACACCAATAGCGACGTAACGTCAATATTCATATATATTTAATTCCACCACCTCGCAATGGTGTATTTGGCTTGCGAAAATCGCCGGTTCCGACTAAACGGGCTGGGAGCTAGGATATTGTGCTATGGAAGCAAGGGACTCAATAATCTATGAGGTCGCCCAATCCGCCGCCGGTTCGCGGTTAGAGATCACTGAACTGAACCTGTTGGTTCAGGCGATCATGGAGACGCTTGCCGATTCTCCTGAGTTGGCGGCTCGTCTTCGGGAAAACCAGGCACGACTCGCTCGGCGTCCCGATTTTTGCAAGTCGCGCGACGAATCCCAGAAGTTTCGCAGCAAAATAGAAGCATCGCTGAGAGTGCTCGGCCTCTCCGAATAGCCGCCGCCAATTCTTCTCTGCAATCCGGCTCAGCGAGTTGGCCTAAAGAGATCCCCCATAATGCCGATATCTAACCCGTGGAGCGGTTGGAAAAACTTTCCGGGGAATGGAACATCGCCAACTCCGATGAGCTACGCGAGCGATTGTCGGCCCTGGTGGTATCGGGCGTCGATCTCGTACTGGATCTGAGCGCGGTGGAATCCTGCGATACCGCCGCGCTCCAGTTACTTTGCTCTCTTCGCCGCACAGCGGACGAACGGGGCTTGCGCTTACGATTTCTGGACATGCCGCCGGTGCTCGTCGAGCTCGCCCAAGCGCTGGGGTTGGATCTCGGGGAACTCACGGAAGGGGTGGGCAGTGGCGTATAACCCGATTCCCACTTTCCTCCAGGAAGCCGAGGAACTGATCGCCGATATCGAACAATCGGCCCTCGGCCTCGGCACCGAAGCCGATCCCACCGAAACCGTTCATCGTCTGTTTCGTGCTTTCCATACCATCAAAGGTTCGAGCGCCATGTGCGGGCTGGACGCCGTGGCAGGGTTCACGCACCATGTTGAGAGCCTGCTCGATCGCGCACGGAATGGCGCCGTGCCCGTGTCCGGCCAACTGGCGGACGTGGTGCTCAAAGCCGCCGACCAGATCAAAGCACTGCTGGCCGAGTCTCAGGGCGGCGCGAGGGCTTCTTCCGAATCGCTCGCGGCGCTGGCGGGGACGATTGCGAATTTCGACTCGGCAAAGACAGCCGAACGAGCCTGGTCCATCCGCTTTCACCCGGACAGATCGCTGCTGGCCAATGGCGGCAATCCACTCACCTTGTTGCGCGATCTGCGGAAACTCGGCCGATGCGAGGTTCGGGCGCACACCGGCGCTGTACCGGCCCTTTCGGGAATCCAGCCTGATGCCTGCTATCTGTGGTGGGAAATCGTCCTGTATACCGAGGCCGAGGAAAATGCCATCCGCGACGTTTTCATTTTCGTGGAAGATGGCAGCCAGCTGGAAATCACCCGCGCCGGAGTGGCGCCGGCACCCGAGAGGCATCCGGAGCCCGCCTCGGAAATCCGTGAACGGGCAGCCCCAAAAGCCACCGTGAGGGTCCCGGCCGAAAGGCTGGACCGTCTGGTGCGGCTAGTGGGCGAATTCGTCATGAACCATGCCTCGCTGTCTCAGGCGGCGACGCAATCCGGCGCCCCGGAGTTCTCCAATCCAGTGCAGGTGCTCGAACGCCTGGTGGCCGAGTTACGCGATACCGTGCTCGGAATCCGCATGCTGCCGGTCGATACACTCTTCGGACGGTTTCAGCGCCTGGTGCACGATCTTTCCGCCGAACTCGGCAAGGAGGCCGACTTGTTGACCGAAGGCGGTGAAACGGAGCTCGACAAGAGCATCCTGGACCAGCTTGGGGACCCGCTCGTGCATTGCCTGCGCAACTGCCTCGACCACGGCATCGAGCCGGCCGCGGAAAGGGTGGCCAAAGGGAAGCCGGGGCGGGCAGTCATCCGGCTCACCGCGAAACATACCGGATCCAGCGTGGTCATTGCCATCGCGGACGACGGACGCGGAATCGAGCGCGAGGCCGTGCGGGCCAAAGCTGTCGAAAAGCAGCTTCTGGCGCCCGCCGCCACGCTGAGCGATCGCGACCTGTTCAATCTCATCCTGCTACCCGGCTTTTCAACGGCGCGCCAGGTCACCAATGTATCCGGGCGTGGCGTGGGCATGGACGCCATCAAGCGTCAGATCGACCTATTGCGCGGCTCGTTGTCGCTCGAAAGCCAGGAGGGCCGTGGCACGCGTGTTTCGATCACGCTACCGTTGACGCTGGCCATCATCGACGGACTGCTGGTGGAAGTGGCCGCTGAAAGATTCATTCTGCCCATGGCGGCGGTGTCGGAAAATGTGGAGCTGAGCGGGACCGAAAGAGAACGCCACAACGGGCGGAATCTGCTGGCGGTTCGCGGCCGTCTGGTCCCTTATGTCGATTTGCGAGAGGCGCTGGCAATCGGCGGCAGTCCGCCGGCCATCGAGAAGGTCGTGATCGTGCAGCACGGGGACGATCGCGTCGGCCTGGTGGTGGAGCGCGTGCTCGGATCTCACCAGACCGTCATTCAGTCGCTCGGCCATTTCTACAAAAACGTAGAGGTGATTTCGGGCGCCACCATCATGGGCGACGGACGGGTCGCGCTGATATTGGACGTCGCGCGCCTGATTCAACTTGCGGACCATGCCCATGATGCGCCGCCATCGTGCGGTGTGTTCACGGCAAAAGATTCTTAAGGAGGTTATGCGATGAAGAACTGGACTATCGGTCAACGCATTGCGGGAGGGTTTGCCGGCGTCATCGCCGTCGCCATCGCCCTGGGAGTTTTCGCGTACACACGCATTGGCGTCATCGACACCAATGTCAGCAGCATCGCCGCGCACCGGCTGCCCATGGTATTTATCGCCGGCCAGGTGCAGAATAACGCACAGTCCAACGTCGGGCTGGTGCTGCGGCACGTGATGACCGATGACGCGCGCGAGATGGCGTCGATCGAGACCGAAATGGCCAGCCGCTCGGCGAATAATTCTACGCTGCTGCCGCAATATGAGAAGCTGCTGAGAACCGAAAAGGGGCGCGCGCTCTTCGATGCCTTGAAGGCCGCCCGCAGCCCACTCAACGCCGCGCGCGACGAAGCCGTGGCGCTCAGCCGCGCGGGTAAGAAAACCCAGGCGGCGTTGTCATTCCATGAAAAGATGCTGCCGCTGAACGCCAGGTACATGGAAGCCGTCGCCAACATGATCACTTTCAATAAAGAGTCGGCCGATGAGGACGCGCAGACGATCGGTGCAACCGTGGCAGCCAGCCGGGTCGCGATTCTCTCCGGCCTGGCCCTGGCGGTGCTGCTTGCCATCGTAATCTCGGCGTTCGTGGTGCGCAGTATCACCCGGCCGCTCGACACCACCGTCGAACTCGTCGAGCGAGTGGGCGCGGGAGACCTTACGCGCACGGCGGAGGTGACTTCTCATGACGAACTGGGGAAAGTGGTGGCCGCGGTGAACCAGATGATCGCGAACCTCCGCTCAACCGTCGGAGACATCGCCACGGCATCGGCCAATGTCGCGTCCGGAAGCGAGCAGTTGAGTTCCACGGCGCAGCAGCTCTCGCAGGGAGCTACCGAACAAGCGTCCGCCGCCGAGGAGACCACGTCCGCCATGGAACAAATGAGCGCCAGCGTGCAACAGAACGCCGACAACGCCCGACAGACGGACAAGATCGCATCAAAATCGTCGGAAGACACCCGGACCGGCGGTGATGCCGTGACACATACAGTCAGAGCCATGAAGGAAGTTGCCGAAAAGATCAACATCATAGAGGAAATAGCCCGCAAAACCGATTTATTGGCGTTGAACGCCGCGGTCGAAGCGGCGCGCGCCGGCGAACATGGCAAAGGCTTCGCTGTAGTGGCTTCGGAAGTGCGCAAACTGGCGGAGCGCAGCCAAACCGCTGCCGCGGAGATCAGCCGTCTGACCGCGGAAGGCGTGAAAACCGCCGACGGCGCGGGTCATCTGCTCGTCAAATTGGTGCCGGATATTCAAAAGACCGCGGAACTGGTGCGCGAGATTGCCGCTGCCAGCGCCGAACAGAGCACTGGCGCGGAGCAGGTCAACAAAGCCATCCTCCAACTCGACCAGGTGATCCAGCAAAACGCCGCGGCGGCGGAACAAATGGCTTCGACGGCCGAGGAATTATCGAGCCAGGCGGGCGTCCTCCAGTCGGCGATCGCTTTCTTCAAGGTCGTCGATGCTGCCAAGGCGCAGATACCGGTCAAGCGGCCGGCGGCGGCGAAGCCCCGCCATCTCATTCCGCCGAACCAACATTCCTCGTCGGCATCTCTCGCGCACATGAGCAAGTCCGTAAAATCAGCCGGTCCGGCCATCGAGCTCGTTCCCAACAACCACGGCCCTGAGCCGCACGACCGTGAGTTTGCGCCTTACGAAAGCTGAAATGGAGTCCCGATGATCACCGAAACCAATCAGTACATGACCTTCAAGCTCGGCAACGAGCTATTCGCGATCGCGGTAAGCCACGTCCGCGAAGTCCTGGAAGTGCCGCAAATCACCCGCGTCCCGACGGCGCCGGCCTACATGCGTGGTGTCGTCAACGTTCGTGGCCGGGCCACTCCCGTGGTCGATCTACGCCTGAAATTCGGCCTACCGCCGGTGGCGGACACATTGAACACGCGCATCATCGTCATGGAACTTGCCATCGACGGCGAAACGGTCGTGCTTGGCGGCGTCGCAGATAGCGTACATGAAGTAATCGAACTCGAACCGGCCGCCATCGATCCGCCTCCTCGCATCGCCATGCGCTGGCGTACCGAATTGATCGAGGGGATGGGAAAGCGCGGCGACGATTTCATCATCATTCTGGATGTCAACCGGGTGTTCTCGTCCGACGAAGTTGCGATCGCGGCTCAAACCGCAGTTGAGCCTTCGGACGCCGTTTGCCAATGAGCCGCGCCAATCCAGTTCGCGTTCTCGTGGTCGACGATTCGGCATTCGTTCGCCAGGCGCTCAAAGAGATTCTCGAAAGCGATCCGGAAATCATGATTTCCGGGCTGGCCGGGGATCCTTATGCGGCCGTCGAGCGAATCAAAGTACAGTTGCCCGATGTAATCGTGCTGGACGTGGAAATGCCGCGTATGGACGGCTTGACGTTTCTCGATCGCATCATGAGCCAGCATCCCATTCCGGTGGTAATTTGCTCCACTCTCACCACGACGGGTTCGGACGTCGCACTGGCTGCGCTGGCCAAAGGCGCCGTGGAAATCATCACCAAGCCGAAACTCGGTACGCGGGAATTCTTTGAGGAATCGCGTATTCGGATTTGCGACGTGGTCAAATCGGCGGCGCACGCGCGCTTGGGGGGATCGCAAGCGCGGTCCGCGGCGCCAAAAGCCGTGCCCCCGAAACTTACCGCGGACGCCATCCTGGAAAGACCGAACTCCTCGGCCATGATTCAAACGACCGAGAGGGTGGTGGTAGTGGGCGCTTCCACCGGCGGCACCGAAGCCCTGCGCGAATTCCTGGAAGTCATGCCCCTTGACGCTCCCGGAATCGTCATTGTGCAGCACATGCCCGCGGAATTCACCGCGAGGTTCGCTGAGAGGCTCGAAAAGCTATGCCGCATCTCAGTCAAGGAGGCCGCCGATCAGGATTCCGTGATACGCGGCCAGGCGCTGATCGCCCCCGGCAATCGACATTTGCTTCTGAAGCGCAGTGGCGCGCGCTATTTTGTTGAGGTCCGCGACGGGCCCCTGGTATGCCGCCATCGCCCATCGGTGGATGTTCTGTTCCGGTCGGCCGCCCGCTACGGCGGCAGAAACGTGGTCGGGGTGATCATGACCGGCATGGGGGACGACGGCGCCAAAGGGATGCTCGAAATGCATCAGGCCGGCGCCTTCACCATCGCGCAGGATGAAGCCACTTCAGTAGTGTTCGGCATGCCCGCAGAAGCGATCAAGCTCTCCGCGGTCGACGAAGTCCTGCCGTTGGGCGCAATCGGCGGTGAAGTGGTGCGCCGCGGCGCTTGAGTGGGCTCCGCTCAAAAAGTCGAGGCTCGCCATTTCTGCCACCAGGAGAGATGCGGCTCAAATCCCTTGAGCAGCCACAGATCCGCAGCCGGGTGGTCGATCGACGTCAGAAAGCTCTTCCCGTCGCGCGCCAGGCTGAAGCAGGATAACATCGAGAACGGCGGCACGGCGATCTGCCCGAGAACTTTTTCCGTGCCCCTGGCGACGTCCAGGGATGCCACCACCGTCTGCCGGCCGCCCGTCCTCTTCAGCCCATAGATTTTGTTGCCGTCGGAGTCCCAACCGTAAACCAGCCACGACCTGTCGCCCACCACTTTGGAGCCGCTGCCATCGGGAGAGATCAGCGTCAAGCCGTCTTCCGTCATGCACGCAATCCAATCGCCGCGCTTCGACCATTTGGGATGGGAGCGCAGGCAGCCTGTGCGCAAAACCACCGGCTCGGCCGATCCGCCAGGCTGCGCCTTCTTCAAAGTCCAGCGCGCGCCGGCGCTTTCGAGGTATGCGATCCAGCTTCCGTCCGGATTCCAGGTTGGCGAGCGCTGATCCGTCCGCCCCGCCACGAGTCGCTGCGGCGACCCGCCTTGCACGCTCGAAATCCACACAGAGTGGCCATTGTCGCCGCCCACGGCGTACGCGATTCTCAATCCGTCCCACGAGAAACTGACTTCATTGAAAGAAACGATCCACGCCTGCCCGAAATCTCGTTCCGTCACTACTGGACGATCCCAGTCGCCCGCGCCGCTGCGCAGCCAGATTTGCGCCGTCCCGGTTCGGTCCGTCGAGTACACGTACTGATCGGAGACCGGCGACCACGACGGGTCGCGCTCACTGCGCGAGGTTGCCAGCATCTTGGTCGCTGCCGATCCATCGAGTGGCACCTCCAGCAGGTCGAAATCGTTGGCGCCCGCGCTGAATGCGATCTGTTCGCCATCCGGCGACAGTGCCGGTTCCGTGAGGTCCTTCGGCGTCACGGTGAGGCGGCGTACGCGCCCGCTCACGGTGTCGGCAAACTGCAAGTCGGCTCCTGGAGTTCCCGCGGCCAGCGCGCCGTAGACGATGGTCTTATTATCGGGAAGCCATTCGAATTCATGCGCGAAATTCGCCAGTGTGAGCACCTTGTTCGGGGCTCCGCCGGCTAACGGCAGCACCCAGATTTCCGACCCGCCTTCCCACCGTCCCAGCCAAAGGCCCAGCTTCGACCCATCGCGGGAATAGGCCAGGTGCCCCTCGCCATAATTGCCGGTCGCCAGGGGAGCGAACGTGCGCGGCACCGGAGTTCCACGCGGGGTGGATGCCGTCCAGAGCGCCAGAGGCTCTTTCCCGCCGCCGTCGGTGCGCAGAAATGCCAGCGCATTCGCCGGGCCGATGGCCGCCGCCGAGACGCCGCGCTGCACCAACTCCGAAAGCCCTCCCGCCGCGCTCACCGACCACAAGTCGCCGTTCATCTGGTAGTACACTGTCGAACTGTCGGCCGACCAATACGGCGATTGGCAATCCGCCGGCGCCCGCGTGATTTGGGCGCGAGTTGTCCCATTCACCCCGCGCACGAAAACCTGCAGCACGCCATCCACTTCGGCACTATAGGCTATATCCCTCCCGTTGGGCGCCCACGCGGGCGAAGTCTTGTACCCCTCTTCGGTAGCCAGCGGAGTCATGGAATAGGAGGACAGGTCGGGCGCCCGCGGCCCCGGAACCAGCATCCCGTTCAAAAGCCCGGCCATCAGCGCGGCGAGCGATAATCCCACGGTGCGGAACCAGCGCCGCTTTACCGGCGCGGACGCCGCCGCCATGCTCGACGTCCGTTCCGCTGTGATCTCGTTAAGGTGCTCCAGAATGTGCCGGAGCTCGGAATGCAGGTCGGCCGTCGATGCGTAGCGGTTCTCGCGGTCTTTTGCCAGGCAGCGCTCCACGGCCCACCGCACCGGGGCCGGGACGGTCGGGCTGATCGGCGGAAGTTCGTCCTCGATAATCGCCGCCATGGTTCCCGCGGCGCTATTCCGTTCGAACGCGCCCTGGCCGGTGAGCATGCGATAGAACATCAGGCCCAGCGAAAACTGGTCCGAGCGGAAATCCAGCGCCTCGCCGCGCGCCTGTTCCGGGCTCATGTAACTCGCGGTTCCCACTACCATCCCGGGGGTGGTTTCGTGCGCGGGGGCTACCGCGGACTTTGCCTGCATCTTGGCAATTCCGAAATCCAGAATCTTCACGCAGCCATCGCGCCGGACCATGACGTTGTTCGGCTTGATATCGCGGTGTACAATGCCGGCGGCGTGCGCGGCCGCCAGGCCGCCGGCACACTGCACCGCAATCTCGAGAAACTTCCGCACCGGCACCGGACCGCGGGCGACCACCGCCGAGAGCGATTCGCCATCGATTAGTTCCGTAACAATGTACGGCCAACCGGAGGCGAGGCCGATGTCATGCACGGTCAGAATGTTGGGATGGTTGAGCGCGCTCACGGCGCGGGCTTCCTGGGCGAATCGCCGCTGGCAGTCGGGATCGCTCACCGCACCGGCAAGCAGGACTTTGATGGCGACGTCGCGGCTCAACCGTTCGTCCCGGGCGCGATAGACGGCGCCCATTCCACCCTCTCCCAACGGCTGAACAATTTTGTATGGACCCAGCAGCGCTCCCGTCCCAAAGCTCATAAGTCGATACTAGGTCAGGGATTTTATGCCGCACAGCTCCATTTCGATAGCGCCAGTTGCCTACCGCGGCGTACTATCGCCCGGTCCTCACATTCGTCTCGATGTGCTCGCCGCCGGAATTGCGGCGCGAAAGCGGACGGCCCGGGGTATGTTCCGGCGATTCCCAGCCGCCCTTCGCCAGATGTTTCGGTTCTTAGTGTTGCGCCGCTGTCATCCGGAAGGATCAGCCGGCTTTTCGGATTGGACCCGCTCATCGCGTTCCTGACTGTGACTGAAAGCAACCGGCTGCGCCAAAAAAAAAACGCGCCCGGAGGCCGCGCGATTCGCGCAGCTCCCAGGCGCCATTCGCAGGAGCGAAAGTGATCCCGGCAGACAAAAAAACGCCCGCCCCACCGCCAAGGCAAGGATTCCAAGGGGCCGGCAAAATGCAGGGGTAACTGGAGGACATGACCTAGGTTGCGACAACTCAGGATTAGTGCCGCGACCGCGTGATCAATTGCCTCGCGCCTTGCCGCAGGATGGCCACCTAGTGTTTCACTACGTGACCGTGGCCATCCCTCATCTCATTACCGTGGAAGTGCGCGGCGTCGACTCGCTTGCCTTGCTCCGCCCGATCACCCGCGTGCGGGAACGATCCGTGATAGTGAGCGCGGTCGAAATGGTTATCTACGTACCCGTGAAAATGTTCCGGCCCATGAAACCACGGCCCGGCGCCAATGAAAACGCCGCCACTGAACCATTCCGGACCATAGTAGCCCGCAGGCGCGCAGGCGTATGGCGGGACATCGTAATAGCCGTATGGGCAGTCGGGAGCGACACCGACTTCGATGCCGACCTGCGCGGCCGCTTTCGGCGCGGTCGTACTAATTCCCACCGCCAGCGCCGCCGTCGTCAATACCAATGCAAATATGCGCATCGCATTCACCTCGCGATCAAATGTGCAAGTCGGTTGCAAATGTTTCGCACCGCACCCAGATGGCTGGCAAAGGGAACTAACGGGCGGCGTTTTCCAGTCCAGCGCCGGTGAACCGGAAAATTCTGCTCGCCTTTCGCCTGCCCCAAGGCCGAATCGGCAGTGTCCTCGCTGCCCGGCTCCGCGCACTCACCCGATTCTCAAAAATACCGGCCGCGTGTCCTTCCGCTCGATACTCTAAGCTGTGACCATCTACTCGCTCCGCAGGGCCTCCACCGGATCCATCCGCGACGCCCGCCGCGCCGGCAAATAGCAAGCGGCCAGCTCCACCGCCGCGAGCAGCACCGGCACGCCAAGAAAGATCGCCGGATCTCGTGCCGTAACGCCGTAGAGGAGATTCGACATCCATCGCGTCAGCACCCATGCAGCCGCCATTCCAGCTCCGATCCCGACCGCCGAGGTCCGCAACCCCTGTCCGAGCACCATCCGTACCAAATCCATGGTCCTCGCACCGAGCGCCATGCGGACGCCGATTTCCTGCGTCCGCCGCTCCACCGAGTAAGAGGCCACGCCATAAATTCCCACCGCCGCCAGCACCAGCGCCAACAAGCCGAAGGCGCCCAGCGTCACCACTCCGAATCGCCGCTCCGAAGCGGAGTTCGCCTGGAGCAACTGCATCGACGTGGCTAGAAATACCGGCTGCCGCGGATTCACCCGCGCCACCGCCGCACGCAAAGTTTGGGCAAACGATGTAGTCTTCGCCGCCATCCGCACCGCCAGAAACTGGGGGAAGAAAGGCGCGTCCTGCTCCATCGGCACATACACCTCCGGGCCGGCCTCGGCATCGAGCGCGCCGTCGCGCGTCGATTTGACCACGCCGATGACTTCCCTCCATCCGGCGCCCGCCGGCGCATCCATTCTCACACGTTTTCCGAGCGCGTCCTGGCCCGGCCAGAAACGTTTGGCCGCCGCGTCGTTCACTACCGCGACCCATCGCGCGCTGTCCGCTTCCGGCCGCGTCCACATGCGGCCGCGCAGAAGGGGAATCGACATGGCGTCGAAATAATCGGTGCTGGCCGGCTGAATCGCGCAGAGCGGCGCGCTCGTCTCCTCCGCGCCCTCCACGTGCAAAGGCATTGAGGGGATGTTGCCGGAAAGCGGCACACCGGTTACCGCTCCCGCTGCTTCCACTCCCGGGGTGCGCTGCAAATCGTCCAGCAGGCGCGTATAGAAGTCCACTTTTTGTTTCCGGCTGGTAAACGTGCCGTCGTTCTGCACGATAATCGCGGTCATCACGCGGTCCGCCCGATACCCCTGGTCTGCCGCCATCAGCCTGGCGAAACTTTTCACCATCAGTCCCGCCCCCACCGCCAGCAGCACAGCCAAGGCGACTTCTCCCATGACCAGCAGATCGCGCCCGCGCCGGCGCTCCGGCCCGATGCTGCCGCGCCCGCC
>Ga0335073_10004936_pt1 | contig 18699 bp, 17 predicted proteins | sample Lox_Sample_22_FD_207093 | JGI IMG/M metagenome (GOLD analysis project Ga0335073, IMG submission 207093) | Soil microbial communities from Loxahatchee National Wildlife Refuge, Florida, United States - Lox_Sample_2.2 | ecosystem: Environmental > Terrestrial > Soil > Wetlands | place: USA... | reverse complement strand
ACCGCGCCGCAATCGGAAGGCGAGGTGAGTACACGCATCGCCTCCGGGAGCGCGGTGATCAACTGCTCCGGCCTGTAGATCCGGTCCCAATACCGCGACACCGGCTTGAAGCAATCATTCACGCCGATGTCCTGCGTGGCAGGCGATTCGATCTGTTGCAGCACCGGAGCCACGTTGCGCCGCGCAAAAATATCGCCCGGCAGCAGCAGCACCGGCAATCGGTTGATTGTCGCCAGCGCCGCGCCCGTGATCATATTCGTAGCGCCCGGCCCAATCGACGACGTGCATGCAAATGCACGCAGCCGGTTGCTGGCCTTCGCGAAGCCCGTAGCCATGTGCACGCCGGACTGCTCGTTGCGCACCAGGATGAACGGCAAGTCCGGATTCTGCTGCAGCGCCTGCCCGATGCCCGCCACGTTGCCGTGCCCAAAGATACCCAGCACACCGGCAAAGAATTTGTGCTCATGCCCATCGCGCTCCACGTACTGGTTCTTCAGGAACGCAAGCAGTGCCTGGGCCATGGTCATGCGCCGCGTCTTCATCCCATCTCTCCTGATTCAATAAACCACGAACTTCCGTGCCCCATCCTGTCGATTTTTCCCTGTCGACAGGGTAGGAAAGCACACCCACTCACCGCCGGATCATCGGCATCCGCGGATCCTTCTCTTTCCACGCTCCGCGCACCCACGCATAATCCGGATCATCCGAAGCCGCCAGCGACCGCGCCGACCCCGCCAGCGCGTTCAGATAATACACGTTGTATCCATGAGCCGCGGCCACTGGATGATACCCCTCGGGAATCAGCACCAGCTCGCCGTTACGCACCGTCAGTGTCTCGTCAATCCGCCGGTCGGCCGTGTACACCTTCTGCACAGCAAAGCCTTCCGGACGATCGATGCGGTAGTAGTAGATCTCTTCCAGATCCACCTCGCCCGGCGGATTGTGCACATCGTGCTTGTGCGGGGGAAAGCTCGACCAGTTGCCCGCCGGCGTAAACACCTCCACCACAATCAGCCGGTGCGCCAGAAACGACGGCGGCAGCATATCGTGGATCTGCCGCGTCGCATTCCCGCCGCCGCGAATCTCGATCCCCACCTGCTGCGGCGTCACCAGCCGCGCCGGATACTCCTCCTCGGCCTTCGCGTAACAAAACGCCAGATCGCACGGCGTATTGGCGCTCACCGTGAACTCACTATGAATGGGCAGATACAGCGTGTAGGGCAGCCCCTCGAAAACCGTCTTGCGTTTGCCGAAGCTGTGCCACTCGCCGCGTGAACTCGTCACGGAACACGTGCCGCCGAGCACGACCATCGCCAGCTCTCGCTCCGCCGTTCCGCCGCTGTAGCTTTCGCCCGGCTCCAGCTTGCGCGTTTCAAACGACAGATACTCGAATCCAAAATCTTCCGTCCGGTTGCAAAAGACTTCTGGCCGGACGAGCAAATGACTCATAAGAACGAATGACTCCTTGATGGGCTGTAGGATCACGGCAAAGCTCAGCAGGGACGGAAAGAATTCACGCTTGGCCACATCCTCGGGGGAGGGTTGCACACGTGTGCAGTCAACCGCAAAAATGATCTATCGATTGAGGCCGCTCTGTCAACTCCAGAAACTCTTGTGCCGATCGCGGGTTTGAGCCAGTAAGCCGCCCGCAACCCGCCAGACCGGTAAGTCTCAGCATCTACGGAGTTACTGCCACGGGCCGAGGAGAATCGGGCCAACGCGCGTCCAATCCTCAGAACCTAACCCTGACATCCTTTTTCGGAGAGTTCCCCCCGATGACAAACTTGACGAACTGGACGAAGCCATCAATTCCTGCAATCTTCTTCCTTGCCGCACTCGCTTTGTGTAGCGCCGCCTCAGCACAGACAGACGTAGCGGCAAGCCTGTACGGAGCCTTTAGCGGCACCACCAACGGCAACGGCACGGTCCAAAGCCCTTCGAACTCCGCTGGCGGCCTGCTCGAACTGCGCCACATCGACAATCCGCTCATCGGCTACGACGTGACCTACTCCTACAACCGTGCTAACCAGACCTACAAATTCCCCGCCGGACAGCCATGCCCCACCGGCGGCTGCACTGTAGCGGCGGTTTCGGCCAATGCGCACGAGCTCACAGGTGACTGGGTCGTCTCTCTGCACGGTGCAAACCTGCGCCCCTTCGCCCTCGCAGGTGTCGGCCTGCTCTTCAATGAACCCACCGGCAACCAGAGCAATACCGCCTCGGCTACCAAGCCAGCCTTCGTCTACGGAGCCGGGATCGACTGGGGCCTGCTCCCTCACATCGGAGTGCGTTTCCAATACCGCGGCAATCTCTACAAGGCACCCAATCTGAGCCGGCTCTTCACTTCCACCGGTGCCTTCACGCACACCTCCGAGCCCATGCTCGGCGTCTACTTCCGGCTATGAGGCTGTACCGTTGGTCAGCATAGATTCGAGATTGCCTGCCAGGATCTGGCGAATCTCCGGTGGGAGAGCTTTGCAACAGGGCATCACTTTAGCTATGCCGAAGGACGCTCTGAAGAAGCTGGGCTTTAGCTCCTGAGGGATGCTCTGTCGATCAAATGCTGTCAGGGTGGTTATCGGCTCGTCGCGCTAATTAGCATCAGCGGGTCCGGCGCGATCCGGCAGCTCTGCCCTTCGGCCAGCTTCCACTTCGTGCCGTCCGCATAGCTCAGCGCAATCAGGTCGATCGTCTGCGTAGCTGAAACGCCTTCCACCACAATGTCCGCGGCCACAGAAGTGCCCGCCTGGAAAGTCATGTGGATCGTTCGCGTTGCCTGCGAAGAGCCCTTCTGCGCTTCCTCGCCCGGACGCACCTTTCGGGCGGTCAGGTCAACGGTATTTCCGGCATTCATCATCCGTGGCGTAAAGGTGAAGCCTTGCACGGCCACCGTGGCGGCAACAATCTGCTTGGAATCGCGGTCCGCGAGCACGAGATGGAGCCGCTGGCCCGTGTTCTGCGGCTGCCCCTTGCGCACCTGCATCATGTCGGCTGACGAGATCTGCGTCGCCTGCAATGAAACCGGACAGCCGCTCACGTTCGACCATGGCGTCACCGGCGCCGCCACATCCTTCAGGGTGGTTTGCGCAGAAAATGCGAAGGGAGCCAGGGAGAGAGACAGTATCGTAGCCGCGAGTCGCATAAGTCTCCTTTCAGCGGTGATCAGGAGCGCGCGTTGATTGGACGGCCGGAAGTGCCTTGGTTCCGTTGCCGATCCTGTGGTCAGCAATTCCACACACAACTTACTCCCCTCGCATCCTGGAAGCAAGCGTCTCCGCTCGAAATCCCGGGTGCCTCCAGGTGCCCGTACCCTCACTGTGTTACCGTTTGAGTACGGCGTCCGCGAGCCGGATCGGAAGGGTCTTCGCCAGTTGCGATCGGGATCGGGGGCGGCGCATTGAAGAGGAATGTCCCAGCAGCCGGAAATGCCGTCGCCAACGCTCGCTCTGAGTCCGGCTCCCCTGCCTGGGCCTGAAGGCGAGTTTGTGCCCGAAGCTTCTTCTCGTCCCCAGCCCGGAACAACAGGCGCAGCGCACACCGGGTCGCATCACCCGCAGCGTATTCCCCGCTGGCTTGAGCGCATGGAACTGTTCCTGCGCGTCATGCTGCGCATGTACATCGGCCTGGCTGTCTGCTACGCTCCGTGGTCGCATACGTTCTGGGACCAGAACCCCATCTTCCTGCAGTTTCCCAGCATTTCGGTCTTTGCCTCTCACGGCGCTGTGCGGGGAATCGTCTCCGGTCTGGGCCTTCTGAATCTCTGGATTGCGTTTCAGGACGCTCTCCGCCACCGGGATGGATAATCAGCCATGACCGATGACCGGCAAACCGTGGCAAACCGGGAACAAGCGCCCGGCAATGGAAGCGCGCCTCCGGCCGGCTCTTTCAACGCCTCAGCGGCAGAGTCGGCTGAACAGGCAGTCATCCCCCCGAACGGCGCTCCCGCACCGCTGCAAGCCGCTCCGCTCGCCTATGAAAATCCCGGCTTTCTGAACAGCGCCGACGGTCGCCTCATCCGGATCGTCTCCGAATATCTCGAGCCGCTGGCCCGCTTCCGCCGCGAGCAGATTCAGGACACCGTAGTCTTCTTCGGTTCCGCCCGCTTTCGCGGCCGCGACGAAGCCGACCACGCCCTGGAACTCCTCGACAACACCGGATCAACTCGTCCCGCGCCCACCGAGGAGCAGCCCGCCAAAGCCCCCGACATCGCCGCCGGCAAAGCCACCAATCTGCAGCGCAAACGCGCCGTCGCCGCCGTCGAGATGGCCCGCTACTACGAAGATGCCCGCCGTCTGGCCAACATGTTTACCCGCTGGGCCCAGAGCCTTCCCTCCCGCAAGCACCGCTTCGTTGTCACCTCCGGCGGGGGCCCCGGCATTATGGAAGCCGCTAACCGCGGCGCCTACGAGGCGGGCGGAAAAACCATCGGCCTGAACATCCGGCTGCCCTTCGAGCAGACACCGAACCCCTACATCACGCCCTCGCTCAACTTCGAGTTCCACTACTTCTTCATGCGCAAGCTCTGGTTCGCCTATCTGTCGAAGGCGCTGGTCGTCTTCCCCGGCGGCTTCGGCACCCTCGACGAGATGTTCGAGGTCCTCACCCTCGCGCAGACCCAGAAGCTGGCCAAAAAGATTACCGTCGTGGTCTACGGCTCAGAGTACTGGCGCAAAGTGTTGAACCTCGAAGCCCTCGTCGACTCCGGAGCCATCTCGCCCAAAGACATCGAGCTCTTCCAGTTCGCCGATACCCCCGAGCAGGCCTTCGAGATGCTGCGCCGCGGCCTCAGCGAAAACTATCTCGTCGTCGAAGCCGCTGCCGCCGAAGCACGCGCCGCGAACCGCACCGGCGAACACGAAGGCGATCTGATGGCTGGCTGGACGCTCGAGGACTTCCTCGGTCCCGAGATCGCCAAGACCCGCAAATAGCACCAGCTCCCGCGAATCATCCTGGCTCCCGAGCGACAGTGCAGACCCGCATCCCGTTACCTTAGAGCCCGCTTTCACCGCGAATCTCCGGGTTTCGCCCGCTTTTTCTCCGTAACTCTATTGATTCTTTTGTGAATTGAACGGCAATTCGCGTTCTATTAACCGCCTCTTTACCATCCTCCATAGATACTGGTTGTGGAAATCTGCAAGCCGATCGGCGATCGGATTGCTTACTTCATCGCCGATCCAAGGAGCGACGATGCCCAGTTCTTCCATCTCTTACCTGTGGAGCGATGCAGGCGCCCCGAAAGGCTTTCGCACCGGCGTCTCATTGCACAGTCACACCAACCAATCCCAGGAAACACTGGATTTTCTCGCGAACTTTGGCAATCAGTTTCCAGTGATTCGCCCCGTGCTGTCGCGCATGGAACGCACCGCCGAGCAGAAACATGGCGTGCGCATCAACTACGCCGCCAGCTACTGGACTCCACCCCTTACGCCCAAACTCGCCTTCGATCTCGAGAGCCGGCAAATCGAGAACCTGGACCTCGCGTCGATGGTTTCCATCAGCGACCACGACAGCATCCAGGCACCCATGCTGCTGCGCACCGTGCCCAGCGCCCGCCGCATTCCCGTTTCCGTCGAGTGGAGCGCGCCCTATGGCGGCGTCCAGTCCTTCCATCTCGGCGTGCACAACCTGCCCAGCGCCAAAGCCGCCCAGTGGATGCAGACCCTCCAGGAATTCACGGCCCACCCCAGCGATGCGCGGCTTACCGAGATTCTGGCCGCGCTGCACAGCGAGCCCAACGTGCTGGTCATCTTCAATCATCCTCTCTGGGACCTCTATCTCGTCGGTAAAGAGAAGCATCAGTTCCTGGTGAATGAATTCCTGCAGAAGAATGGTGCTTACATTCACGCGCTCGAGCTCAACGGCCTGCGCAACTGGGATGAGAACCGCGAGGTTCGCCGCCTCGCCCAGCGCTGGAATATGCTGCTCATCTCCGGCGGCGACCGCCACGGCGTAGAGCCGAACGCGAACATCAACCTGACCAACGCCGCCAGCTTCACCGAGTTCGTCCACGAGATCCGGCGCCAGAAGATCAGCAACGTTCTCTTCATGCCCCAGTACGCCGAGCCCTGGAAGCACCGCATCCTGCAGTCCACAATCGACGCCGTGCGCAACTATCCTGAGTTTCCCGCCGGCTCGCGTACCTGGGACGAGCGCGTCTATCATCCGGATGCGAAAGGCGTCGTCCGCCCTCTTTGCGAACTCTGGCCTCACGGCAAGGCGCCGAGAGTGTTGTCCACGATCCTCGGCATGGTGCAATTGATGGGCCGGGGCCTGGTCGCCGACGGCCTCCGCATGGCCTGGAGCGAATCGCACCAGTTGCGCCTCGCCCTGGGCGACCACGAAGGCTGAAGATATTGAGCGGAGTGAGCGCTACAAGCGCACTTAGCGAGCCGCGGAAACCGGCCCCGCTAACTCGCTGACTCGCTGGCCCGCTAACTTGCTAAACATGCCCATTCCGCCCGATCCGCCTCGCGTCGCCTACTTCCCCGATTCCTTCCACGAAGTCAACGGCGTGGCGCACACCAGCCGGCACTTCGAAGCTTTTGCGCGCCGCCGCAATCTCCCCTTTCTTTGCGTCCGCGCCGGCGACCGCGCCCAGGCGGTCGTCGAAGAGGGCAGCGTATGGACACTCGAGCTGCCGCGCAGCTTTCTTTCCTTCGCTCTGGAAAAGGATCTGCGCTTCGATCCGGCATTTCTCCGCCACATCCCTCTCATCGGCGACACGCTGGAGCGCTTCCGGCCCGATCTCATTCACGTCACGGGCCCCAGCGAACTGGGCATGCTCGGCGTCGGCCTGGCCGCTCACCTCGATCTGCCGGTGGCCGCCAGCTGGCACACCAACGTTCATGAATACCTGGCCCGACGTTCCGATTGGCTGCTCCGCTTCCTGCCCGAACACCAGTCCTCAGCAACGGCCCAGAAGATCCAGGACCTTGCCCTGGCCACCGCGGCTTTTTTCTACTCCAAAGCCCGCGTGCTCTTCGCCCCCAACCCGGAGCTCTGCGCCGAACTCACGAAACGCACCAACCGTCCCTGCTACCTGATGCCGCGTGGCGTTGAAGCTGAGATATTCAGCCCGGTAAAACGCCGCCGCTCGCCCGATGACCGCGCCCGCGTCCTCGGCTTTGTCGGCCGGTTGTCGGTGGAAAAGAACATCGCGCTCCTGGTCGAAATCGAGCGCGAACTCGAGCGCATGGGCGTTGAAAACTTCCGCTTCCTCATCGTCGGCCACGGCGGCGACGAAGCCTGGCTGCGCGAGCGGCTGCGTCGTGCGGAGTTCACCGGTGTCCTGCGTGGCGAAGCGCTCGCCACCGCTTACGCCAACATGGACCTCTTCGTCTTCCCCTCGCACACCGACACCTTCGGCAACGTCGTGCTCGAAGCACTCTCGAGCGGCGTGCCCGCCATCGTCACGCCCGACGGCGGCCCATGCACCATCGTCCGCGATCACCAGACCGGCCGCATCGCCACCGACGAAGAGTTCGCTCCCGCCATCGCCGCCATCCTCGCCGATCCGGCCCGGCACGCAGAGATGCGCGCCGCCGCCCGCACCTACGCCCTCACCGCCAGCTGGGATTCCGTCTTCGAGGGCCTTTATGCGGCCTACCAAAATATCCTTCCGCAGGCCCATCACAAAGTGAATTTCGAAGCTACAATCAGGGCCATATAAAATTCAGCGACCGCGGAGGTAGATGCACGTGCGCGGCCTTCCATCCTTTCTCCTTGCCCTGGTCCTGGTGATCGTACTCACCCTGGCCGCCTATCTGGCGCTCTACGCAACGCTCTCCGGGTCGAGTCTGCACACCCCGCTCTCCGCGCCCGACAAGATCCAGTCCATCACCGCGATTCTGGCGCTGATCTTCGGCACCAGCGCCGCCGTCGCCGGAGCCTTCGCAACCATCCAGCTCGCCAATCTCGGCCTTCGGCTCTCTGAGAGGCAGAACACTCTGGATGCGGTCAAGTTTCTCGAAGAGCGGTTCCACACGGCGACGCACCTTTACTCCAATGCGCTCTTCGCCCTCGATCGCCTTTACTCTTGCGGCCTCTCGGTTGACCGAACCATTCCGCCATTGAGCCGCGAGCACGCCATCGAGCAGATGAAAACCCTCAAGCCTGCTGAACTGGCCGCAGAGATGGGCGCGCTCAATGATGCCATCATCGAATTGATGAAGGACCTGCGCGCGATGGCAACCGACGAGTTCGCGGCCTATTGCTTTGCGGTGGGTGCCGACCGCATGCAAAGCCAGCTCCGGATGATTGGCAGCAGCCTGGCGGCTTTGGGTATCGAAGAGTCGGAAGCCAAGGTCGACCTCGAAAACATCGCCGGGTTATGTGCGCTGTTTGACATAAGCAGGCGGCGGGTACGGGATAACACCCTGTCTTCGGTGATCGAGGCGCGCACCTTCACCAACTCAGCCGATATTGCACTGTTTGGCAAGGGGTACAACAACCAATCGGTGAGGAGTCTGTTCTTTCTCGGCAATCTCATCTTCTGCCGCTCGGATGCCGTCCGGGATGGCCGAATGTTCATCGCATCGTATGGAGCCGCGATGATCCATGATCTGATCCGCGCCATGCCGACCGGCGAGGTGATTCGCGAGTGCCTGCGCGCGCAGTATCCCGAGATCGCGCCTGCCGTGGAGCGGCTCAAACAGAGCTTCCACCCCGACCAAGTCATCTCCAGCTTCGCGAAGTACGCGCTGGATAGCGCCGATAAAGTCGGCGGCCTTTATCTGCTCCTCTCCAAAGAACCTGTCTCAATAGGGAAAGAAGCGTAACCGAACCCGCGCTGAAACCTGCGTTGAAACCCGTGCCCCATCCTTTCGCCTTTTTTCTGGCGAAAGGGTGGGAAACCACAACCCACCCACAAAAGCTCTCCCGTCAGGGGGAGCGGGAAGATAGCCCAAGATGAAATCCTGGGTAAGCTCTATTCGGTTAACAAAAGCCGTCGATTTCCCCATCTTTTAGCCGGATCTCGTAACGGACGCACTCACACAACGCGTGCTCCCGAGGCAAGATCGACCGCAAACTCCATCTCCTTATCCGACCGCATCTCCCAACCCGCGCCGCGCAGCACGCCGTTCTCGATCGCGATAATCGTCACCCCTTCGTCCGATAGCTTCTTCGATTCCCATGCCTGCCCGTCCCGCCCCCAGGCAAGCACTGACCGGTTGCTCACAAACAGCAGCAGCTGTGCATCGGGTACAGCCCGCACCTCGAGCACCGGCCGGTAGGGAATCATCGTGAATCGTTCCGGCGCCGTTGTATCGATCACGTACGCATACCCTCCCGACACCGCACAGATTTTTTCTGGTTCGGGAGTAGACCACAGCCCGGTCGCCGCTGCCGGATCGCGAAACCCCAGGGCACAAGTGGCCAGAAACGGCTGCGGATCTCCCTCAGTTCGCACCAGCACTTCCAGCGCGCCGCGCTCAATTTCCTCAGCCTCGCGCGGATAGACGTAATGCCGTGCCGGCAGAATCAGCGGCCGCGCCGTGAGCACTTCAGCCTGCCAGCGGTGCGGAAAGCGCAGATCGATGATCGGAACAGGAGGAATCACTTTTGCGCATCCCACACTTGGCGAGCCCTATATCTCGGCAGCAGTTCAGGTCCCCTCACGCAAAGTGCTCCCATCCGCGCGCTCTCAACGGATGCGTACTGTCTCCCGTGCGTAGGGTAATTGCCGGTCTTTCCACTCGCCGGCGAACGATGTGCCCGATTCGCGTCACCGGAACCCCGGCAATCGCGCGCGGCAACCGGGCATTCGGTCCTGCGGTAAACAGCAACTCGTAGTCCTCGCCGCCGTGCAGCGCCTGCTCCAACGTCGCGCCCGGAGAGACTGGCAGCCCTGCAGCCTCCACTTCGGCTGCAACACCCGACTCTTCGCACAGATGATGCAGATCCGTCGAAAGCCCATCGCTGATATCCAACGCTGCGGTAGCCAGTCCGCGGCGCATCAGCCACAGCCCTTGCCCGATCCGCGGCTGAGGATAAAGATGCGGCGCCAGCACGGCTTCCAGTTCCCTGGGAATCTTCAGCTTCCGGTCCTTCGCAGCCGAAGCCAGCTCCGCCAGCCGCGCAATCCCCACAGCCGCTCCGCCCAGGCTGCCCGTCACGTAAAGCTGGTCACCCGGCCGCGCGCCGGAACGCAGCAACGCCTTTCCTCGCAGAACCGCGCCGATCAGCACGATATCGGCGGCGGCAACTGGTGACTCGGCCAGGTCGCCTCCAGCCAGCGGCGTATTGTGCGCATCGGCCAGGGCAAGGAATCCGTCATAGAACCGGTCAATCCAGGCGGTTTTGTGTCCAGTCCGCCGAATCAATTCCTTCGGAAGCCCTAGGGAGAGAAACGCCGCAACCGGCCGCGCACCCATGGCCGCCAGATCGCTGAGTCCCCGTGCCAGCGTGCGGTGGCCAATCGCTTCCGGAGGGTGCCAGTCCAGGCGGAAGTGTCGGCCCGCGATCGAGAGGTCGGTCGTCACCGCCAGTTCTTCGCCGCCGCGCGGACGGATCAGCGCGCAGTCGTCGCCAATACCGAGCCGGACCCCGCCGGCTGCGGCCCGCGCCGTGCGGGCCCGAATCTGGCGCAGCAGTTCCAGTTCGCCCGGCTGGGCGTCATGTCGGTGGAAATCGGCTTTTGAAAGCTTCACTCCTTGAAGATAGGGCAAAGGGGTGGGTAGTAGGGGGTGTGGATGGATCAGATGCTTGACGCAGCCGAGTCCTGCGACCTCTGGAGATGCAGTACATTGCTTGATTTGAAAGGGGTTATGTGATGTGCTAAGCCCGCCCGCCAACCCGGAGAGCATTTCTTGCGTCCACCTAAGTGGAAGGTCTGGAATCGCTCCGGCAAGTGGCCAAAAGGTTGAGAGTGATCCCTAGGAAGTTTCATTGACCCCCTGAGGGGGCTCTGTTAGCCTTTGATAAAGTTCTCGCATCCGCGCCCCTGGGCGTATGTGCTCTACTGATTGATCGCAGATGCTTCGCGCCTCTGTGCAATCGCTGTTGCCGCGGAACACATCAAACCGAGCCCGTGATCACTGTCACTGACCGGTTTGCCCCATGACCGGTGAAGTCATAACACCGGCAAAATACGCAGAATCAAAGGACAGGCATGATGCTGGGCAAGCGCTATTACATTCTTTTTGTCGCCCGGGACGAAGAGGGACGGATTCGCAAAATTCCCTTGCCACTCCACTATGCCTATGGATTTGTGGCTGCAGCAATCGTCGGGGCCTTCACGATCGTCGGTCTTGCCGGTTCTTACACTCGGATGCTGGTAAAGACTGAAAGTTACAACCAGGTGCGCCAGGAGCGCGAGACGCTGCGCAAGGACTACAAGCAGATGGCGCAGATCGCGCATGACCGCAGCGTCCAGGTCGCTTCACTCGGAGCATTGGCCAACGAGGTCACCGCGCTCTACGGACTGCGGCAGAACCGGCTCGCTGCCGCGGCCAAAACCGAGCCCGCCAGCGCGGCCTCCGCGCCCACGCCGGCCAGCCTCGGGCAAGCCGACGAATTGAGCCAGCAGCAGATCAATAACTCCATCGATCAGCTCTATGCCTTGCGCTCCGAAGCGCTTTCGGGCCGCGTCTCTCGCGCGCTGGAAGACGGGCTAACGCCTGGGTTCGGCGGCGATTGGACTGTTCTGGCCGACGCGCCGTCTCTCTGGCCGGTCGAAGGCCGCATCGCTTCCAGCTTCGGCGAACGTGAGGACCCATTCAACGGTGAGGGTGCATTCCATTCCGGCATCGATATCGACGCGCCCTTCGGCACGCCTGTGCGCGCCGCGGCGGACGGCGATGTCGCCGACGCGTCCATGGTGTCAGGCTATGGCCGCGAAGTGGTGCTCGATCACGGCCACGACGTGCACACGATCTACGCGCACATGTCCTCTTTCGCCGTCTTCCCCGGGCAGCATGTGAGCCGCGGCCAGGTAATTGGTTACGTGGGCCAGTCGGGCCGCGCAACCGGCCCGCACCTGCACTATGAAGTCCGCGTGCACAATGTGCCTGTCAATCCCTATAAGTATCTGCGCACAACCTACGAGCAGGCGACACGGAACGACGGAACCGAATCCCTAAGAGGCGGCCAATAGATTCCTCTCATTTCATCTGGCAGCGAAAAACGGCCCCGCGTGGGGCCGTTTTTATTTCCGGTTGACGCGGTTCAACGCAGCACTGGGACGCCTTAGTTTGCCCCGGCGCCGGCCGGCTGCTGCGGTTGCGTGGGCGAAGGATTCTCGCCTTCTGCCAGTTTGGCGAGAAAGTTCGCCGGCAACGTGGCCGTGATGACCACGCGATCGCGATGCTGTGTGACAGCAGCAGTCTTGAGCAGCAGTTTGAGGCCGTTGTTGGCCGCGTTATCGCCCAGCCGCGTGGTAAACCCGCGGGCAACGGTGACCAGCGTTGCCAGATCAGCGGCCTGACTGGCCGCCGCAGCGTCGTTCGGAGCGATCTCTTCCACCTTCACGTGCAGCGCGCCGAGCGAACCTGGAACGGGCAGAGCCGGCGACAGGCTGGCAATGATGGTTGAGTCGGGCTGCAGAGGCAGCGAGAAGCCGAAGATGCGAATCGCCCCGCTCTCTGAGAACGGAAGCCCGATCTGGCCCACGCCCCAGACCAGCGAAAGCAGCGGCACATCGTGATAGTGCTGCTCGAGCAGGGAAGAGCCCGAGAAGGGAAGCGCCGCGGCGCGATGCCGGTCGATGATCGAGTGGATCTGCTCGGGCGTGGGAAAGTTCGAGACCGCCACCATGTCGTAGCCGATCTGCGCCACGCGCACGGTGCGGTTTTCCGACGCAATGCTGTAGACTGTCTTTCCCGCGTAGGACTCACGCGCCTCGGCGTGGGCCTCGAGCCACGCATTGAGGCGTTTGCCCGTCAGCTTGCCCACCAGCACCATCGAGTAAGATACGGGGCCGTTGGGGCCGTTGGGATCGGGCATGCGGTGCAGCGCCACCGCCACCTGGTCCAGATCGGTCTCCCAGTCGATGCCGGTCGCGTCCACAAACTGCTGGTACTCGGGCACACGCTGCGGCGGTTTCCATTCCTTGCGGAAGAAGACGCGGATCGGCTTAAGGTTGAAGTAGAGGATGCCGTCCGACTCCGGCAGAAGCCGTGCCGCCTCCGGCGGCGCCTTGGAGCGCAGAAAGATGGCCACGGCCAGCAAAGCCAGGACCGCAGCCACAACCAGAAGCGTTGTGCGTGTGCGTCGGTGCATGCTTGGCGGTCAGAAGGCCGCCAAGAATTACCCTAACACTTACGCGCGCGCTTTTAGGCGAAAGCAGACTCTCGAAGATATCGAGAGACCTTCAGCGAACGTCAGTTTTTGACTGTCATTGCATCCGAATCGACTGCCTTCTTTCCAGTGACACCCTCAAGCCCAGCGAGCAGGCCGCGGTAGTCGCTCTTATCAGCCTGGAACGCCAATCCGCCCTTTTGACCACCGTTGTCCCAGGTGAGACCGACGAAGTGTTTCTTCGATTTTGATAAAGCCAGTAGCGCTCCAATGCCGAACGAAACCACCGCGGCACCAATTGCCGCGCCCACTCTCCGATGAACGTCTTGTCCGTAGCTGATTTCCGTCACGGAAGCGGCAGGCACAACCGTAATCTCTGTTTTGTCCTTCATGATTCGGATGTTGCTGCCATCGATGTACAGTTTCATGCCGATCCCTGCTTTTGCGTTTGGCAGAGATCCTCCGTCGTAGATGATTTTGTATCCGTTATCCGTAGCGAAAATGCTGACCGGAAAAAGGAGACAAAGCAAAAGCACAAGCGACTTCTTCATGGTGGCCCTTTCAGTCCTGATTAGTTACGTTTACGTTCATAACCAAGAGCAGTTTTTGGGGGAAACCGAATCATCTACCGTAACCGCAGATCACGCAAGCACCAATTAGGTGATTGACGTCACGACTCAGGTATGTGGCCGTTTGGATACGTGCTCGTGCGCTGAATCACTCTTCTTTGATAGAGGGGTTGGCTGCACTTTCACTGGCTCGGCGCCCGCGAACTGGGGTAGACTCGTACCACTTCAAAGTGTGGGCCCTTTTCCGCGGTAATTTCTCCAACCCCGAGGAGGCCTTTATGGCATCGGAGACCGGTCAGCGCGTCGGCGACTATGAGGTCCTGGCGCTTCTTGGTTCGGGCGGCATGGGCCGCGTCTACAAAGTGCGCAGCGTGATCTCAGGCCGCGAAGAAGCGATGAAGATCCTGCTGCCGGACTTCGCTTCGGAGCCCGAGCTCGCGGCTCGCTTCATGGCCGAGATCCGCACGCTTGCCGGCCTTGACCACCCCAACATCACGCAGCTGCGCACAGCTACTCAGATCCAGAACCAGTTTGTGATGGTGATGGAGTTCGTCGAGGGAACAACGCTCGACAAGCTCTCCACGCAACTGCACCTCGACCAGATTCTCGACTACTCCATGCAGGTGCTTGCTGCCCTGAGCTACGCCCACGGCAAAGGCGTGACCCATCGCGACATCAAGCCGGCCAATATCATGATCACCACGCACGGCGTGGTGAAGCTGATGGACTTCGGCATCGCCAAGTCCACCACCGACCTGAATCTCACGCGACCCGGCACAACGATGGGCTCTATCTACTACATGTCACCGGAACAGGTCCGCGGCGGCACGGTCGATGGCCGCACCGACATCTATTCTTTCGGCGTAACGCTGTACGAGATGCTCACCGGCCGCAAGCCCTTCCAGTCCGAAACTTCCTACAGTGTCTTGAACGCGCAGCTGAACGAGGCGCCCACCCCGCCCGCGCAATGGAATCCCGCGCTCTCGCCGCAGTTGAACGACATCGTTCTGCGCGCGATGGCCAAAGATCCGGCACAGCGTTTCCAGACCGCAGAAGAGTTTCGCACCGCGCTCAAGGCTGTACGGGAGCATGCGGCTGCGCCGGCTCCAGCATTCGCGCCGATGCCGGTCGCCGCACCGCCGCCAAGCTACGCCCAGGCCACGCAGCCCATTTCCACCGGACCCCAGCCCTTTCAGCAGACAGTCCTGGAATCTACGCCTGTACCGACAGCCTCGCGCAGCCAGGGATTCACGCCCGTTCCCGCAGCCGCCGCGCCGCCGCCCGCAGCCAAGAGTCATCGTGGCTTGTGGATCGGGCTCGGCGCACTGGCCGCGGTCCTCGCAATCGTTGCTGCAGCCACCGTGCTGCCGCGCTTTTTCCCCACCCACGCCGGGCAGCAGAAGGCCGCCGCATCGTCCGCAAACACGCAGACGGCCTCGACCACGCCTGCTCCAGGCAATCCCGCCGCGCCGAGCGCGCCCAGCGTGCAGCCGGTTGTGGCAACGCCGCCACCGACTACGCCCGCGCCCAGCCCCACTTCGGCAAAGCCGAGTCCGTCGATCAAGACTGTCTCGTCCAACAGTGTGCCCCCGCCGATGAAGCCGGTCATTGAGACACCCGTAAATTCGGTAGACCGGGAGCCCGCTGTGCACAACGAGCCGCCCGCGCCCGCAGGTCCGACGCCTGAAGAGATCCGGCACGCCCGCGACCGCTTCATGGATCTCGATGCCCGTGCCGAGACGGTGCGGGGCCAGATTGAGACGCTTCGCCGCCAGCAGCAGGCGCAGGGCTACGACATGCGGGGAGACATGCTGGGAGCGATGAACCGGATGAACAACGCTCTGCGCGAAGCGGATCGGGCGATTAACGACCGCAACCTCGACGTCGCCAGGGACTACATGGATCGCGCGAACGAGGATCTCCACAGACTGGAGACATTCCTGGGCAGGTGATCGAAATCGATCCTCAAAAAGCAATGCCCGCCGCAACTGCGACGGGCATTTTTCTTGGTTCATCACCGCGGCTCATTGCGTGGTCGTCTTGATCACATCGCCAATCTTGAAGCCTGTTCCTGAAACCGGAATGCAAACCGCAGAGACATCGTCCACGTCAGTCGCTTTAATCACGCCGACTGTCGTCGTCAGTTTGCGCAGCGTAGCGCCGGTCGTGGGATCCTTGATCTCTTTGGTCACGCGCAGAACGTTGAACTGATCACCCACCTTCACGCCTGCCTTGGAGCCGACGTTCAGAATCACCTGGCCGCCGTCCACCGAAGCCACTACACCTTCCACGACGATGGTGCGCACCGGCACTTTGCCGGATTGCGAATCCAGATTGGTGGCCAGCTGTTCCACGGCCGTTTTTGTGGCTTCGCCGATGATGGTCTGCTGAAAGTCGCTGGAACCGAAGTCCGCGCCGCCTGCGCCGAATCCATGCCAGTTGCCGCCGCCGCCCAGCAGGTTCGTGCTGGAGCGGCTGGATTGGCCAGTGCCATCGGCGACCGCCATAATCTCGCCCGTGTCGATGTTGATGACGCGCGCTGTAATGGACACATTGGCCTTTGAATTAGAGTGCCCAACCTTACCCAGGCCGAACCCGCCCCAGTTGCCTCCCGCTCCGCCAAGTCCGGTGTGCTTGGTCTCATTGCCAAACTCGGTGATAGTGCCCACCACGATGGCGTCCACGCCGAGCAGTTTGCCGATCTTTGCTGCGCTGTTGGGGTCGGCGCGGTTCGAGTTGGAGAAATTCTGCTCGTTCAGAACCTTATCCAGAGCCGAGCGCTCGATCACCGAGTAATTGCCGTCTTTCACCATGTCGGTTACCAGCAGATTCGTGATGCCCTTGCCTACATCCACGTTGGTGCCGAAGACAGCGGCGGTGGTCGTCTGCACCGTCCCGTAGTCGAAGTCCATCACGGCGATGCGAGGTTTTCGGGCTGAAGTGGTTTGCGAATGTAAGGGGACGGCGAGGCCTCCTGCGAGGAGCACCAGCCCGACCACACAGGTGGGGAAAGACGTGCCTAATTTCATAGGGCATCCTTAAGGAGTAAAGTTTGTCTCCAAAGGTTCCCCCGGTTGATTGTTGCTGTCAAGCAAATTTTCCTGGAACGCCCGCACCGTCGGCGCTTCTGTTTGCTCCACTTCGGGCGGTATGCTAACCTTAATTTCTGTGCCGTAGATGTGCGGAGCGGCGGTGTGTCCGTACGTTTTTCGGGGATCCGGAGTGGTTTCCGGGTGGGTATTGAGCTGGCGTAGCTCAGCTGGTAGAGCATCTGATTTGTAATCAGAGGGTCGGGGGTTCAAATCCCTTCGCCAGCTCCACAAGGAGTAGACCGGAACGGTTCCCGAAACGGCTAGGTAGTGAGTTCGACCGGCGAGCGGTATTGAGGCGCCGGGCCTGTCCTTCGCGGTGCTCCCACTTCAGGTGCAGGCTCCGAAAGGCCGGAGGTTCTCCGGAAGAGGCCTAATGCGCTGAGGATCTTTCCATCGAGGCGCAGGCGAATAGGGTTTTGAATCTGAAGAGCTGGTGTTGCTCTTCGGATGGTGGCATCGGTCCTCAGCAAGCGAATGTTGCTGGTTGAGGTGATCGTGCACAGGTGGCCGAGTGGTTAATGGCAGCAGACTGTAAATCTGCCGCTCCTTGGAGCTACGGAGGTTCGAATCCTCCCCTGTGCACCAGTAGTTTCAAGGAGCTGGCAATGCGCGAAGAGCCGCAGATGGAAGCGGGCTCCGGTAGGGAAGCGCTGGCTGGCTCTGGCAAGAGCGGTTTGCGTTCGGGTTCCGATCTCGAGAGGCGGTTTTGGCTGGCTCTCGCGATGTACGCGGTTTTGGCAGCGTTGGTGTGGTTCACCATGGACGCGGGCAAGGTGGACGTCCTGGGCAAGCCGGTGGAGTTGAGGCTGGTTCCTCTCATCATCATCGGCGGTCTCGCGTTGCGCACGGTGTTGGCCCGTCAGGCGGAGAAGTTTCGCCGCGATGGGGAGAAAAGCAGCTCTTAGCCCTCAGCTATCAGCTCTCAGCCTTTGCAATGGCAGTTCGGGCCGATGTGGCTTACGCCTGCAGGACAAAGCTGAAAGCGGACGACTGAAAGCTGTGAGCCAGGTTTCACGAGCTGATGTAGCTCAGTTGGTAGAGCACTCCCTTGGTAAGGGAGAGGTCACCGGTTCAATCCCGGTCATCAGCTCCAGAAATTGAAAGGCAGTTCACAGTTCTCAAGTTCGTAGTTCTCAGATCCCGCGACGGGCAAGAGCAAACTGTGAACTGTCGGCTGTGAACTGATAGCTGTTTTTGGGCGGGAGTAACTCAGTGGTAGAGTCACAGCCTTCCAAGCTGTTGGTCGCGGGTTCGATCCCCGTCTCCCGCTCCAGATTCTGAGAAGGCCGGTCCGAGGGTAGGAAAAATGTTCGATCAGGCAGCGATTGCCGTCCAGGATGAAAAGGGCTACGCGCAGCTTCATGCGCAGATGGATGCGGTCTTCGATGCTCATGACGTAGAAGTCTTTCTGAACCGCGTGATCAAGTCCAGGCTGCGGATTCGCGATTTCGAGAGCGTCCTGCGCCGCGGTCTGCTGGGCAGGGAAGCTCCCGCGCTCTACGACGCTCTGCCCCTCTCGGACCAGGGTTTGACCCGCGAGCGGTATCTGCGGCTGGTGGAAAAAGTGCCGGTGGAACTGCGGCAGCGGTATTTCAAGGCGTACGCGTACTACTGAGGTTTTGTGCTTCCGGCTTTGCCAGGAGCGAGATGAAAAAGTCCAACGGAAGGAACTGAGGCATGGCGAAGGAGAAATTTGATCGTTCGAAGCCGCACGTGAACGTGGGCACGATCGGACATATTGATCACGGCAAGACGACGTTGACGGCGGCAATCACGAAGGTGCTGTCGAAGCACAACCCGAA
>Ga0335073_10004935_pt1 | contig 18703 bp, 17 predicted proteins | sample Lox_Sample_22_FD_207093 | JGI IMG/M metagenome (GOLD analysis project Ga0335073, IMG submission 207093) | Soil microbial communities from Loxahatchee National Wildlife Refuge, Florida, United States - Lox_Sample_2.2 | ecosystem: Environmental > Terrestrial > Soil > Wetlands | place: USA... | reverse complement strand
TTCGTGCCCAAGGGCAAGATGGTCGTCCTCGGCCTGGTCACCACCAAGCGCGGCGAGCTGGAGAGCAAGGACTCGCTGAAGCGCCGGATCGACGAGGCGGCCAAATACGTGCCGCTCGACCAGCTCTGCCTGTCCCCGCAGTGCGGCTTCTCCTCGACGGTCGAGGGCAACGTGCTTACCCGCGACGAGCAGGCGGCCAAGCTGCGCCTGGTCGTCGAGACCGCCGCCGAGGTCTGGGGCTGACCGGTCCCAGGCCGCCTCCGCGGCGGGTATCTCGGTTGCGCCCGCTGATAGCGTCGCCTTGTGCCCGTCAGAACGCCGATCACGGCAGGCCTCCGGCATCCGTGCGCCGGGCTGAACCAGGCCGGGCCGGGGGTCGAGCTCTTCGTCCCGCGCCGCCGCAGGGCGACGCTGGCGCATTCCTGACCTAGCGGCGGCCTGATCGTTCAAATTCTCCTGAACGCTCAGGCACCCCATCTCACTGGTCACCTTCGGCTAGTCACCTTGCGGTCCTTCGCGGCGCCGTCGCGCGCCATCCTCCCGCCCGATCGCACAGGAGACCGATATGGCCGCGAAGGACCACGCAGGCGCCGGGAGCGGCACGGCCCGCCGGGGCCGGCCGTGCCGGCTGGCGGCGGACCTGGAACCGCTGCGGACCTCGCGCGACTTCCGCCTGGTGTTCGCCAGCCGGACGGTCACGCTGCTCGGCAGCCAGGCCGGCGAGGTCGCGCTGCTCGTGCAGGCCAGGCAGCTCACCCGGTCGGCCTTCGCGGTCGGCCTGCTCGGCGCGGCCGAACTGGTGCCGCTGGTGGTGTTCGGCCTGTACGGCGGCGTGCTGGCCGATCGGCTCGACCGCCGGCGGCTGATCCGGTTGTGCGAGGCCGGCCTGGGTGGCTGCGCCGTGCTCCTGGTGATCAACGCATCGCTGCCGCATCCCCTGGTGTGGCCGCTGTACCTGATCGCCGCCGCGATGATGGGGCTGGCCGCGCTGCAACGGCCGTCGCTGGACGCGTCGGTCCCGCGGGTGGTCGGGCGCGAGCAGCTCGCGGCCGCCTCGGCGCTGCTGGCGCTGGCCGCGAACGGGAGCTTCATGGCCGGCGCCACGCTGGGCGGGCTGCTGGCCACCTGGCCAGGCCCGCTGGCCGTGTACGCCCTGGACGCCGTGAGCTTCGTGGTCTCCCTGGCGTTCCTGTGCCGTCTCGGCCCGCTGCCCGCGCCCGCGCGGGGCGGCGCCGGGCGTCGTGCGGGGGGCCTGCGCGGCGCGGCGGCGGGGATCCGGTACGCGAGCCGGCGCCAGGAGCTGATCGGCTCGTACCTGGCCGACCTGGCCGCGATGACGTTCGCCTACCCGAACGCGCTGTTCCCGTTCCTGGCGGCCGGCCTGCACGCGCCTTGGGCGGTCGGCCTGATGTTCGCCGCGCCGTCGGCGGGCGCAATGGCCGCGTCGGCGACGAGCGGCTGGGCCGGCCGGGTGCACCGGCACGGCCGGGCGATCGCCCTGGCCGCTGCGGCATGGGGCCTGGCCATCGCCGGGCTCGGACTGGCCCCGGACGTCGCCGTGGCGCTGGCGCTGCTGGTGCTGGCGGGCGCCGCCGACATGGTGAGCGGCATCTTCAGGGACACGCTGTGGAATCAGACGATCCCGGACTCGCTGCGGGGCCGCCTCGCCGGGGTCGAGCTGCTCAGCTACGGCCTGGGCCCGTCCGCGGGCCAGCTCAGGGCCGGGGCGGTCGCGAGCATCGCCACGCCGCGGGTCTCGCTGTGGTCCGGCGGGCTGCTGTGTGCGGGCGCGGTCGCCGTGATCTGCGCGGCGCTGCCCGGGTTCGTCCGCTACAGCGCGCGGAGCGCGTCCTCGATCGCCCGGTGAAAGGTCGGATACGCATAGATCATCTCCCGCAGTCGCTGCGTCGGCACCGCGGCGTGCACGGCGAGCGCCAGCATGCTCAGCACCTCGCCGCCCCACGGCCCGGCCGACGTGGCGCCGACCAGCACGCCGCGCCCGGCGTCCTCGACCAGCTTGATGAAGCCGTCGTTGCCCGCCTTGTGGATCCAGCCGCGGGTGGAATCCGGCACCCGCGTCACGCCGGTCCGCACCGTCAGGCCCCGCTCCCGGGCCTGCGCCTCGGTCAGGCCGACCGAGCCGATCTCGGGGTCGGTGAACGTGACCCGCGGCACCGCGTGGTACTCGGCGCCGTGGTGCTCCCGGCCCAGGATGTCGGCCACGACGATGCCCGCGTGGTACATGGACATGTGGGTGAACTGGCCCTTGCCGACGATGTCGCCGATGGCCCAGACGCCGGGCGCGGCGCGCATGTGCGCGTCGACCGGGATCACCCGCTGGCGCTCGTCGATGCCGACGGCGCCGGTGCCGATCGAGGCCAGGTCGCAGCGCCGGCCCGTGGCCACGAGCAGGCCCTCCGCCCCGAAGCCCTCGCCGCCCCGGCAGGTCACGGTGAAGCCGGACCCGTCGTGGGTCACCCGCTCGGCGGCCATCCCGGTCCGCACCGTGATGCCCTCGCGGCGGAAGACCCCGTCCAGCAGCTCCCCGATCTCCGGCTCGTCCATCGACAGCAGCCGGTCCGCGGCCTCGACCACCGTGACCGCGGCGCCGAAGCGGGCGAAGACCTGGGCCAGCTCGCACCCGATCGCCCCGCCGCCGAGCACGGTCAGCGACTGCGGCACCCGCTTGGCCTCGATGGCCTGGTGATTGGTCCAGTACGGGGTGCCCGCCAGCCCGGGGATCGGCGGCACCGACGGCGCGGACCCGGTATTGATCACGATCGCGCGCCTGGCCCGCAGCTCGTCCTCGCCGACCCCGACCCGGCCGGGGCCGAGGATCCGGCCGTGTCCCCGGAAGAGCCGGCCGCCCAACCCGGTGAACCGGTCCGCGGCCACCGCGTCGTCCCAGTCGTCGGTGGCCTCGTTCCTGATCCGCCCGGCGACCTGCGGCCAGTCGGGCGCCACGGTGGACGACCCGGCCATGCCGGGAATCCTGCGGCCCTCGGTCAGCAGGTCCGCCGCCCGGATCATCATCTTGGACGGCACGCAACCCCAGTACGGGCACTCGCCGCCGACCAGGCTGTCCTCCACCCCGGCCACGACGAGCCCCGCCTGGGCCAGCCGTTCCGCGGCGAACTCGCCGCCCGGACCCATCCCGAGGACGACGACGTCCACCTCGTGCTCGCTCATCCGGCCTCCGCGGGCGCTCGATGTCTGCTCTGGGCCAATCCAAGCGAGGACTGCCCGCGCCCGGGCACAACATGCGAATCCGGTGGACGGGTCAACGGCTGGCCGGTGGTCCGGCCGGAAGGGTCAGGGCTCATCGAGAGCGTCGAAGTGGCCCGCCCGCGGCGCTCATCTGGTAATACTACGGAAAGCGACATTAACACTACATAGAGTTACCAAGATCTCCGGGGGGGACAGCCGGTAAACAGAGAGTTAAGAAACGCCGTCCAGCCGGAGACCGCGCGGCACCTCGCGCAGCGACACCGCCGCGAGCCCGAGCGAGTGCGCCAGCGCGGATATCACGGCCCGGCCGTCGATCGCGCCGCAGGTGAACAGGTCGATCGCGATCAGGTCCTCCTCCGGCCAGGTGTGAATGCTCAGGTGCGACTCGGCCAGGATCAGCACCAGGGTGATCGCGCCGTTGGGGAAGATCACGTGATTGGTATCCAGCACGTGCCCGCCTCCCGCCGCGACGGCCGCGGCGGCGAGCGAGGTGAGCCGGGTGACGTCGGTCACCGGCGAGGACGGCGTGAGCCTCGCGTCGACCGCGTACAGGAGCTTCGGCGCCGGCGCGTCCCGCCCAGGTGGCCGCGCGCATTCGCTCGCAGCGTCGATACCGGGCATGATGTGCGAGGATACCGTACAGCCCGGCGGTCCAGGCGATCAGCCGGACGGCTGCGGCGCGGCCGCGGCCCGGGCACGATTCGCTGGCATAACGTACATGGACATGGACTCAGTCATCGCCGACGTCGCCCAGGCCGTGGGGCTGGCCGAGGGGCGTTCCGGGGTGAGCGACGTGTTGCGCGCGATCGCGCGCGCCGAGCCCGTGGCCGTCCGCGAGGTCAGCCGGATGGCCGAGCTGCCGGTCCCGATCGTGGCCGCGGTCTGCAACGAGCTGCGCCAGCGCGGCGTCGTCGACCGGGCCAGGCCGGTGCGGCTGACGCCGGCCGGGCGGGACCTGCTGGCGGGCCAGCACCCGGACCTGAGCGCGGCCTGCCCCTCGTGTGAGGGCAGCGGCGTCGCCGCGCCCGGCGGGGCGCTGGCCGGGCTCTCGGCCCGGCTGGAGCGCGCGGCGGCCGGGGCGCCGGGGGCCAAGCTGGAGCTGGACCAGACGCACTGCACGGTGGATACCAAGATCCGGCGGGTGCTGCGCATGCACGAGGCCGGGGCGCTGATCGGCCGGCGGATCCTGCTGCTCGGCGACGATGACCTGATCTCGGTGGCCATCGCCGCCTTCGCCGGTACCGGCGGCCTGGCGGCCGGGGTGGAACGGCTCGCCGTGGTCGACTCCGACCCGGACGTCCTGGCCTGGGCCGGCGACCAGATCGCCGGCACCGGGGTGGACGCGGAGCTGGTGGAACACGACCTGCGGCGCCCGCTGCCCGGCGGCCTGGCGTCCGGGTTCGACGTGGTCTGCACCGACCCGCCGTACACGGTCGCCGGGGCCGAGCTGTTCTTGTCCCGCGCGGCCGCCGCGCTGGCCCCAGGGCCCGGCCGGCACGTGTTCTTCTCGTTCGGCGCGCGCCGGCCGGACGAGACGCTGCGGGCGCAGGAGCTGATCGCGTCCATGGGCCTGGCGATCCGGGGCCTGTGGCCGGGCTTCAACGAGTACCTGGGCGCCGGCATCCTGGGCGGCCGCAGCCACCTGTACCACCTGCGCAGCACCGCGGCCACCCGGCCGGCGGTCGACGGCGACTTCACCGGGCCGCTGTACACGGCCCAGGCCCGGGCCGCCGCCGCGCGGCCCTACCGGTGCGCGGGCTGCCGGGCGGTGCATCAGGTCGGGCCGGGCGGCCGCTGGCCGCGGATCGCCGCGCTGCAGGAGGCCGGCTGCCCGCGGTGCGGCGGCACCCGGTTCCGCCCGATGCCGCTGCGGCCGCGCCCGGCGAGAGCGCCGTGACCGGCCCGTCGTCCGCCGGGTCCGGCTACCTGATCCGCGAGGCCACCCCGGGCGACCTCGATGCGATCGCCGGGTTCGAGGTGGACATCGCCCGGGTGTCGTTCGGCGACGAGGCCATCACCGACGCCGGGCTGCACCACCGGCGGGTCGCGGGCGCGCTCGGCAAGCCGGGGGAGATCACCCTGGTCGCGGTCGCCGGGGACGCGCCGGGCCGCCCGCTCGGCTGGGCCTGGCTCTCGGGCCGGACCAACTCGCTGACCGGGGCGCGGTACGGGAACTTCCGGTCACTGGCCGTCGCCGACGTGGCCGACCGGAGCCAGATCGGCGAGCTGCTGCTCGACGCGGTGCTGCGGGCGGCCGGCCGGGCCGGGCTGCGCCAGCTGACCGGCAAGGTGCACGCGCGCAACCTTGGCATGCGCGCGCTGTACCGGAAGTTCGGCTTCGAGGCAACCCACGTCACGATGGAGAAGCGGGTTGACGGCGAGGGCGCCGGGGGCGGCCCGTCATGATCGTGAAGTGCGTGATCTGGGATCTCGACAACACGCTGCTCGACGGCGTGTACCTGGAATCCGGGTCCCGCCCGCCCGGCGCCGACCCGGCCATGCTCGCGGCCGCCGCGACGCTGCGCGACCGCGGCATCATCCACGCGGTGGCCAGCCGCAACCCGCCCGAGGCGGCGCGGCACGCGGCCCGGGTCACCGGCCTGGACTTCGCTGCCGCCGAATGCGGGTGGGGCCGCAAGTCGGACGCCGTGCGGCAGATCGTCGCGGACCTGGGCATCGGGGCGGACGCGGTGGCGTTCGTGGACGACGACATCTACGAGCGCGCGGAGGTGTCGTTCGCGGTGCCGGAGGCGCTCGTGCTGTCGCCGGAGGACATAACCGACGCCGTGGGCTGGCCGGAGTTCAGCCCGGGCCCGGTGACGGCCGAGGCCAGGCGCCGCGGCGAGATGTACGCCGAGCGGCGCCGCAGGCTGCAGGAGGCGCGCGCGTTCGCCGGGCCCAGGGACGAGTTCCTCCGCTACAGCCGGGCGGAGGCGACGATCTCGCCCGCGACCCAGGAAGACGTGCCCCGGCTGCACGAGCTGTCGGTGCGCACGCACCAGTTCAACACCGCGGGCGACCCGGTCACCGAGCCCGAGCTGCGCGCCTTGATCGCCTCCCCGGCGCACCAGGTGACGGCCGTGCGGCTGCGGGACAGGTTCGGCGACGACGGGCTGGTCGGCGGGTGCGTCGTGCGCCCGGGGCCCGGCGAGTGGACGGTGACCGTGCTGATGATGTCGTGCCGGGCCACGGGCCGCGGCGTCATCGAGGCGCTGCTGGCCTGGCTCGCCCGGTCGGCCGGCCGGGCCGGCGCCGCGACGCTGGCGGTTCCGTGCCTGGTCACCACCCGCAACATGCCGCTGCGCCTCGCCCTGGCCGGATCCGGCTTCCGCGCCGCCGAGGGCGGCCCGCCCGGGCCCGCCGTGTTCCGCAGGCCGCTGTCCGGGCCGGCGCCCGAGCTGCCCGGCTGGGTCGTCGCACCGTGAGCGACGGCGCGGCGCCTGAGATCATCGTCGGCGAGCTGCGGGAGATCCTGGCCCGGGCGACCGGGCGCGAGGAACTGCGCGGCATCGGCGATCGGCTGCCGCTGTTCGGCGAGGGAGTCGGGCTGGACTCGCTGACCGGCACGCTGCTGCTGCGCGAGGTGCACCTGCGGTTCGGCGTGGACGTCGCCGGCGAGGACCTCAACCTCGACGCGCTGGAAACGCTGGGCACGCTGGCCGCGTTCATCGCCGAACGGACCGCGTGATGTACGTATCGCCGGGCGCCGTCGCGCTGAGGGCCGGGTAGCTGCCGCGGCGCTGAACCCCTTGCCCTAGCTCGCCCGTTGCTTGCGCAAGTCGCGCCGCATGACCCGGCGCAGCTGGGTGATCCGCGCCGTTCCGGCGGCGGCCATCAGCAGGGCGCCGATGATGGCGGCGAGGAGCAGTGCCACGGCCAGCGACAGGCGCAGGTGGCCGCCCAGGAAGCTGATGTTCACGGCATGCGCGTTCTGGATGATGAAGATCAGCATCACGATGAGGAGGGCGACCCCGGCGATCAGCCCGGTGCGCATGCCGCTGATCCGGGTGTGCATTCGCCCGCGCCGGGGGGCACTGGGTGCGGGCGGGGGCGGGACGGAGCCGTTGGCGGAGGGAGACGGCATGGTATGGGTCGTGCCCGGTGGTGCTGGCTGTTCGGTCATGGCAGTGCTTCCTTTGCGAGCAGGGCCGGGCCGCTGAGAGGCCAGCCGGCCCGCGTGCGGCCCCGGGCTGTCGCGGCGTTTGCCGCTGTTTCCCGGTGTCTGCGCTCAGGCTACATCTGAAATTCAAAACTAGCAATTCATTTCTAGAAATTATGATCTCGACCTGGCCGCGGCCTGGTACGTCGTCAAGCGCAAGGATGGCCGCCGCAACCGCTACCAGATTCAGGCGCACCTGCCGCTGCGCGAGCGCGCCAGCCAGGAACCCGCCAACGGCGAGCTCCTGGCCCTTCTCGCAGGCCGCGGCGCGAGGCGGCACCTGGATGAGGGCCGTGTAACGCGGGCAACGGTACATTCATAGGCATGAGCGCCGTCTTCGCGGTCGATGCGTGCAGGACTCCGGTAGGCAAGATCAAGGGATCGCTGGCCGGGGCACGTCCCGACCACCTGACGGCGGACGTGATCCGAGCCCTGATGGCGCGCAACCCCGGGCTGGACCCGGCGCGGATCGACGACGTGTACTGGGGCGCGGCCAACCAGGCCGGGGAGGACAACAGGAACGTGGCCCGGATGGGAGTGCTGCTGGCAGGCCTGCCGGTGGAGATACCCGGCGCCACGGTGAACCGGCTCTGCGGGTCGGGCATGGAGGCGATCGCGGACGCGGCGCGCGCGATCGCCGCCGGTGACGCGGACATCTGCCTGGCCGGCGGGACCGAGTCGATGACCAGGGCGCCGTTCGTGCTGCCCCGGGCGGCCGAGCCGTTCGTCCGTGACGCCGGGGTCGCCGACACCCGGCTCGGGTGGCGCCTGGTCAGCCCGCTCATGCAGCAGCTCTACCCGCCCATCACCCTGGGCGAGACCGCGGAGAACGTGGCCGAGCGCTACGGGGTCGACCGGGATCGCCAGGACCGGTTCGCGCTGCTGAGCCACCAGCGGGCCGGCCGCGCGGCCGCCTCCGGCGTGCTGGCCGAGGAGATCATCCCGGTCACGGTGCCGGGTGGCGGCGAGCCCGTCCAGGTGACCGCCGACGAGGGGATCAAGCCCGGCCTGACCCTGGACGACCTGGCCGCCAGGAAGCCCGCGTTCCGTGCGCACGGCACCGTGACCGGCGGCAACTCCTCGCCGCTCAACGACGGCGCGGCCGGGCTGCTGCTGATGTCGGAGCGGGCCGTCGCGGCCACCGGCGCGACGCCGGTCGCCCGGTACGCCGGGACCGCCGCGGCCGGGGTGCACCCGGACTTCATGGGCATCGGCCCGGTGCCTGCGATGACCAGGCTGCTGGCCCGGGCGGGCTGGCGGGCGGACGAACTCGACCTGGTTGAGGTCAACGAGGCCTTCGCGGCGCAGGCCGTCGCCGTCGTCGACGAGCTCAAGCTCGACCCCGAGCGGGTCAACGTCAACGGCGGCGCGATCGCGATCGGCCATCCGCTCGGCTGCTCGGGCGCCCGCATCACCACCACGCTGCTGCATGAATTCCGGCGCCGCGGCGCGGCCCGCGCGGCGGCCACCATGTGCGTCGGCGTCGGCCAGGGCATCGCCACGCTGTGGGAGGCTGCGTAGCCCCGGTGCGACCCTCGTATCCTGGGTGTCCCGCCAGTGAGGGCCGGCAGGGGTGCAGCGAGGCAGGATGACAAAGGCAGCGGCGGGTGACGTGGCCTCGGACGACGCGCTGGGGCGCGTTGTCACGATTCCGAACGCGATCAGCGTGGCCCGCCTGGCCGGGGTTCCGGTGTTCCTGTGGCTGGTTCTCGGGCCGCGCAGCCAGGCGGGGGACTGGTGGGCCGTCGGCCTGCTGATCGCCGCCGGGCTGTCCGACTGGCTGGACGGCAAGATCGCCCGGGCGCTGAACCAGCAGAGCCGGCTCGGCCAGATGCTCGACCCGGCCGCCGACCGGCTCTACATCGTGGCCACCGTGGCCGCGCTCGCCATCCGGGCGATCATCCCCTGGTGGCTGGTGGGGCTGCTTGCCGTCCGCGAGCTGCTGCTGGGCCTGGTGCTCCTGGTGCTGCGACGGCACTCCTACGGGCCGCTGCAGGTCAGCTTCGTGGGCAAGGCGGCCACCCTGGCCCTGCTCTACGCGTTCCCGTTGCTATTCCTCGGGTCGCACACGGCCAGCTATTCCGAGGCCGCCAGGATCGCGGGTTGGGCCTTTGCGATCTGGGGAAGTGCACTGTACTGGTGTGCCGCCCTGCTGTACGTGCAGCAGGCGCGAACGCTGATACGGGGGGATTCGGGCTATCAGCCTCCCGGGCAGATACCCGGCGGCGAATCGGGCGGCCGTGCCTCCGGGGCTGCATCGCAGCGAGACAGGGAGGCTGGGCAGCGGTGAAGGCTGTCGTGATGGCAGGCGGCGAGGGAACCCGGCTGCGGCCGATGACCGCCAATCAGCCCAAGCCCATGCTGCCGGTGGTCAACCGGCCGATCATGGAGCACGTGCTGCGGCTGCTGCGGCGGCACGGCTTCGACGAGACCGTGGTCACCACGGCGTTCCTCGCCTCGATGGTGCGCAACTACTTCGGTGACGGCGAGGACTTCGGGATGAGCCTTCAGTACGCCACCGAGGAGACCCCGCTCGGCACCGCCGGGAGCGTGAAGAACGCCGAGGACGCGCTGCGGGACGAGTCGTTCCTGGTCATCTCGGGCGACGCGCTCACCGACATCGACCTGTCCGAACTGGTCCGGTTCCACAAGGACAACGGTGCGCTGGTCACCGTCGGGCTCACCCGGGTGCCCGACCCGCTGGAGTTCGGCATCATCATCGTGGACGACGACGGCCGGATCCAGCGCTTCCTGGAGAAGCCGACCTGGGGCCAGGTGTTCTCGGACACCGTGAACACCGGCATCTACGTGATGGAGCCCGAGGTCCTCGCCGAGTTCGCGCCCGGCGAGGTGGCCGACTGGTCCGGCGACATCTTCCCCCGGCTGCTTGAACGGGGCGCGCCGCTGTACGGCTGGATCGCCAATGGCTACTGGGAGGACGTCGGTACCCACGAGAGCTACCTGAAGGCCCAGGCGGACGTGCTGGAGGGCCGGGTGCAGGCGGAGATCGCCGGGTTCGAGATGTCGCCGGGCGTCTGGGTCGCCGAGGGCGCCGAGGTCGACCCGGACGCCGTGCTCACCGGGCCGCTGGCGATCGGCGACTACGCCAAGATCGAGGGCGGCGCCCAGCTTCGCGAGTTCACGGTCGTCGGCAGCAACGTGGTGGTCAAGGAGGGCGCGTTCCTGCACCGCGCGGTGGTGCACAGCAACGTCTACGTCGGCATCGGCGCCACCCTGCGCGGCTGCGTGATCGGCAAGAACACCGACGTGATGCGGTCGGCCAGGATCGAGGAATCCGCCGTCGTCGGGGACGAGTGCGTGATCGAGCCCGAGGCGTACCTGTCGGCCGGCGTCAAGGTCTACCCGTTCAAGACCATCGAGGCCGGCGCCGTGGTGAACACCAGCGTGATCTGGGAGTCCCGCGGGCAGCGCACGCTGTTCGGCCCCCGCGGCGTGTCCGGCCTGGTCAACGTCGAGATCACGCCGGAATTGTGCGTCCGGCTGGCCAGCGCGTACGCCACCACGCTGAAGAAGGGCACGACCGTCACCACGTCCCGCGATGTGTCCCGGGCGGCACGGGCGCTCAAGCGCGCGGTGCACGGCGCGCTCAACGCGAGCGCGATCAACGTCGTGGACCTCGAGGCCCAGCCGCTGCCGGTGGCCAGGTTCGAGACCGCGCGCAGCAGCGAGTACAGCGGCGGGATCGCGCTGCGGACCACGCCCGGCGACCCGCAGTCGATCGACATCATCTTCCTGGACTCCGATGGCGCGGACATGTCGCAGGCCGCGCAGCGCAAGCTGGAGCGGGTGTTCTCCCGGCAGGAGTACCGGCGGGCGTTCCCCGGCGAGATCGCCGAGCTGACCTACCCGCCGCGGGTCGTCGAGGCGTACACCCACGCGCTGCTGCGCGGCATCGACATGAACGGCGTCAGGGGAGCCGGCCTCAAGGTCGTCGCCGACTGCGCGGGCGGCACCGCGTCGCTGGTCCTGCCCGGGCTGCTCGGCCGGATCGGCGTGGACGTGCTTACCGTCAACAACCGGCTGGACGAGGCGTCGCCGACGCAGTCGCTGGCCCAGATCCGCGCCGGGATGCACCGGCTCGCCGAGCTGGTCTCGTCGTCGCGGGCCGCGTTCGGGGTCCGCTTCGACCCGGTCGGCGAGCGGATCACGCTGGTGGACGACAAGGGAGCGCTCGTCAGCGACGAGCGGGCGCTGCTCGTGGTGCTGGACCTGATCGCCGCGGAGCGGCGGACCGGCCGGGTGGCGCTGCCGGTGACCACGACCAGGGTGGCCGAGCGGGTGTCCCGGTTCCACTCGGTGCAGGTGGACTGGACGCCGACGTCGCTGCACGGGCTCTACGAGGCGACGGCCGCCGACGACGTCATCTTCGGCGCGGACGGCCGCGGCGGCTTCGTGATGCCGGAGTTCTCCCGGTCCATCGACGGGATCGCGGCGTTCGCCCGGCTGCTCGGGCTGGTGGCGAGGACGCGGCTGACGCTCAGCCAGATCGACGCCCGGATCCCGGTCGCGCACCTGCTCAGGCGCTCCATGCCGACCCCGTGGGCGGCCAAGGGCAGCGTGATGCGCACCGTGGTCGAGGCGGCGGGGGAGCGGAAGGTCGACACCACCGACGGGGTCCGGGTCGAAGAGCCCGACGGGGACTGGATCCTGGTCCTGCCGGACCCCTCCGACGCGGTCACGCACCTGTGGGCCGAAGGCTCCGATGGCGACTCGACCCAGGCGCTATTGGATGAATGGGCTGCTGTGGTGGCCCGAGCGGGCCGCTAAACGGGAAGGTTCAAGCTGCCGCCGTCGTCGCCGCCAAGGCGGGCATGGGCCGGCGCGGGGCCCGGGTTCATCGTGCGTAACGGCCCCGGGCCATGCCTGAGCTGCCCTAGAGTGTCCGCGCGAAGGCCGTCTGCATGAGAGAATCGCGGAATTGCAAGTAACGGCGGGGCGTCGGAGGTGCGGCCAGCATGTGGCGGAGGCGTCGCGACCAGGCGCGCGCGGGGGCCGCACGGACGGATCCCACGACGCCGCTTACCGCCAGGCTGGGGAGGCGAGCCCGGCGTGCGTGGCGCATGGACCGGCGCGGTACGGCGCGGGTAGCGTTGACTCCACCGGCGGAGTTCTCGCGGCGAGCCACGCAGGACCAGCGGGCTGACATGGTTCCCGCCCAGGCCGCATGGCCGGCGAACGGGAGGCTAGGCAGGGACATGGCCAGCGTGTACTGCATCAGATGCGGTCGGGAAAACCCCGAGGGGGCGCGCTTCTGCTCGCAGTGCGGCAACCCGCTCGCCCGCGGCGGCGAGGGCGCGTCGGAGACCACGTCCATCATCTCGCTCGGCGGCACCGAGGCGCCCGAGGCCGAGTTCGGCGACGAAACGGTGGCCGACGCCGCGACGGTTGACACGCTCCCGGCGGGCACGGCCCTGCTGGTCGTGCAGCGCGGGCCGAACGCGGGCAGCCGCTTCCTGCTCGACAGCGACCTGACGCTGGTCGGGCGGCATCCGGACAGCGACATCTTCCTCGACGACGTCACCGTCTCGCGGCGGCATGCGGAGTTCTACCGATCCGGCAACCGCTTCACGGTCCGCGACGTCGGCAGCCTGAACGGCACCTACGTCAACCGGGAGCGGATCGAGGAAGCGGACCTGACCGGCGGCGACGAGGTTCAGGTGGGCAAGTTCCGGCTCTTGTTCCTTCTCGGCCCGCGCTCGGGGGCGGAGCTCGGCGGCGGAGGCGCGCAGGTCGGGGGATGAGCGCACAGCCTGCCCGCGCGTATCTCGGCATCGGCGAGGTGTTGATCCGCCTCCAAGATGAGTTTCCCGACGTGAGCGTGTCCAAGATCCGGTTCCTGGAGTCGGAGGGCCTGATCGAGCCCGCGCGCTCCCCGTCCGGTTACCGCAGGTTCGACGAGGCCGACGTGGAGCGGCTTCGCTACATCCTGACCGCCCAGCGCGACGAGTACCTGCCGCTGCGGGTGATCAAGGAACGGCTGCTGCCGCCGGTCGCGCCGGACGGCGGCGGCGATCGGGCCGGCACCACGCGCGGCGCACGTGTCTCGCTGAGCCGCCGCGAGCTCCTGGCCGCGGCCGGGATCGACGAGCAGCAGCTGGCGGAGCTGGAGACGTTCGCCCTGATCCGCCGGGTAGGCCGGGCCTACGGCCCGGACGCGCTCCAGGTGGCGTCGGCGGCCGCGGCGCTCGGCCGGTACGGTGTGGAGGCCCGGCACCTACGGGCGGTCCGGGCGGCGGTCGAGCGCGAGATGTCGTTCATCGAGCAGGTGGTCGCGCCGACGCTGCGACAGCGCAAGCCGGAGGCCAGGGAGCAGGCGGGCCGGACGGCGCGGGAGATCGCCGCGCTGACGATGCGGGTGCACGGCGCGCTGATCGAGGCGGCGCTCGCCGAGGCCGGATTTCGCGGCGACGGCCTTGCGCCGCCCTCGGCTGGGTATGCCAATCCAGCGGGAGGGGCCAGTGCCTGACCTCGCCCGCCCGAAAGACCCCGGCGGCCGGGATTCCGGCGCATCCGATCGGGGCGCGGGCGGGCACGCCCCGATAGCGGGTGTACGTTGACAAAGGGAGTGGCCTTAGACCGGGGTCCAGACATGAGGCAGCGCGTCAGGCGCACGTGAGGACGGAGCCGCCGTGAGGCAGATGGAGGTCGTAGGCGTCCGGGTCGAGATGCCCACGAACCAGCCCATCGTCCTGCTCAAAGAGATGCAGGGGGAAAGGTACTTGCCGATTTGGATCGGCCCGATGGAGGCGACGGCCATCGCCTACGCGCAGCAGGGCCTGGTGCCAGTGCGGCCGCTGACCCATGACCTGATGCGGGACATCCTCGAGGCGCTGGACGTTCAGCTGAAGACCGTGAACATCACCGCGCTGCGGAACGGCACGTTCTTCGCCGACCTGATCTTCTCGAACGGCAAGGAGGTCAGCGCGCGCCCGTCGGACTCGATAGCCCTGGCCCTGCGGACCGGCGCCACGATCTTCGCGGCCGACGAGATCCTCGAGGAGGCCGGGATCGCGATCCCGGATGAGCAGGAGGACGAGGTAGAGAAGTTCCGTGAGTTCCTCGACACGATCACTCCCGAGGATTTCGGCCGCGCGACCTGAGCGACCGCCGAGCACGGGGTGACGGTTTGTCGTGACTCATTACTGTTACCGCGACGCGCCGTGGAAGGTCGTTGACGGCCTCGGCGCGGTCGGCCTACGGTTCGAGACGAGTACCCAGGGACTCCTGGTCCCGGGCCGGAGGTGCGCGTGGCGGTGATCAAGGGCAAGGGGCAGCCTGCGGGCGTGCGCGGCAACGCGGCCCGTCGCGACGGTGCCAGCCGGGCAGGCATCGCCCGCGCCGACGAGCAGGGGCTGCTGTTCGGCGAGGAGCTGGAGCCGACCCCCGAGGATGTCGGCTACCGCGGGCCCACCGCGTGCACGGCGGCCGGGATCACCTATCGTCAGCTGGACTACTGGGCCAGGACCGGGCTGGTCGAACCCAGCGTCCGGGCCGCCACCGGCTCGGGGTCGCAGCGGCTGTACGGCTTCCGTGACATCCTGGCGCTCAAGATCGTGAAGCGGCTGCTAGACACCGGCATATCGCTGCAGCAGATCCGGACGGCGGTCATCTACCTGCGCGAGCAGGGTGCGAGCGACCTCGCCCAGGTCACGCTGATGAGCGACGGCGCGACCGTCTACGCCTGCACCTCTCCGGACGAGGTGGTGGACCTGCTCCAGGGCGGCCAGGGGGTATTCGGCATCGCGCTCGGCCGGGTCTGGCAGGAGGTCGAGGGCACGCTGGCCGATCTCCCGTCGGAGCGGGCCGAGGACGCCGGAGACATGGGACCTGACTCGGCCGGTGCGGGCCCCGACGAGCTGGCCCGCCGACGCGCCCGCCGCACCGGCTAGCCCGGCGCCGAACCCGCCGGCACCGCCCGCTCCGAAGTGACCTGCCCCGCCCTGGCCTGCCCCGCCCTGGCCACGACCCCGGCCATGAACAGGTCGATCCCGAAGCTGTAGTGGAACTCCTTGTCGTCGGCTCCGCACGCGGTCATCGGCCCCGCCGCCGCCACCAGCCGCGGGTAGCGACCGGGCGGCAACAGGGCTAGCCGGACCTGGTTGCGGCGCTGCATCTCGGCGCATCTCGGCCAGGTCGGCCTCGGTGCACGAGATATCGAATCCCGGTGTGCTCATCACGAGCATGATGCCGGTCCACAGCGCGTCGCGGGCGATCTCACTCGCGTGGACCGCATCGAACCCGGCGCGGTGCAGCACCTCGGTGATCGGCGCGGTGCTGCGGTCCCGCCAGGGCGTCGCGCTGCGGCACGCCGTGCACCCGGTGCCGGCGTTCATCGACGGCTACCATGCCGCGCTGGCCGTCACGATCGCACTGATCGCGGCCGGCATGGTGATCGCCTACCTGACGCTGCGCCGCGCGCCCGGCCCGGCCGGGCAGACCGCGGTCCCGGTCCCGGCCGCCGGGACCCGGCCGGCCGAGACCCGCCCGCACGCCGGCATCCGCGGCTAGCCCTTCAACAACTGGTGAATTCAGCGGTTAAGGTTTGGCCGGGGCGCGCCGGTCAAGCCTTAACCGTTGCCGGTCGCGAGCTACCGGCGACCACATCGGCGCCACCGGTTGGGGGTCGGCCGGGCTGTGTCATACGCCGGGCCGTGGCGCACTCGGGTAGGCTCGGAAGCGCTGATGACACCGCCCGGGAGAGTTCCCCCGCAGCCAGCGGCGGGGCGCCGAAGGGGCAACATCCCCGGAACCTCTCAGGCACCACGGACCGGGCGGGACAAGCGGCTCTGGAACCCGCGCGCGGCCGCGGGGACAGAGGGGGACTCCGGCTAACAGCACAGGCCAGCCCGGTGGCGGGCTCCCGGCCGAGGAGGCTCCCATGACTTTCGCGCAGCGCCATATCGGGCCGTCCGAGGACGATCAGGCGCAGATGCTCAAGATCGTCGGCTACGGCTCGCTGCACGAGCTGACCTCGGCGGCACTGCCGGCCGGGCTGGCCTCAGGCCGGGAGCTGAACCTGCCCGGGCCGGTGACCGAGGAGCAGGCCCAGGCCGAGCTGCGGCGGATGGCCGGCCGCAACCAGGTGCTGACCTCGATGATCGGCCTGGGGTACTACGGCACGGTGACCCCGGCCGTGATCCGCCGCAACCTGGTGGAGAACCCGGCCTGGTACACCGCGTACACGCCGTACCAGCCGGAGATCTCGCAGGGCCGCCTGGAGGCGCTGCTCAACTTCCAGACCATGGTCGAGGACCTGACCGGGCTGCCGGTGGCCGGCGCGTCCATGCTGGACGAGGCGATCGCCGCGGCCGAGGCGATGACGCTGGCCCGCCGGGCGGTGGGGAAGGGCCGGGTCTTCCTGGCCGACGCCGACTGCCTGCCGCAGACCCTGGCGGTGCTCGCCACCCGCGCCGAGCCGCTCGGCATCGAGCTGGTCACCGGCCAGGTCACCCCCGAGCTGATCGCGGCGCAGCCAGACGGCGAACTGTTCGGGGTGCTGCTGCAGTACCCGGGGGCCAGCGGCGAGATCCGCGACCTGACGCCCGCGATCGAGGCGGCGCGCGCCCGGGGCGCCCTGACCGCGGTCGCCGCCGACCTGCTGGCGCTGACGCTGCTCCGGCCGCCCGGCGAGCTGGGCGCGGACATCGCGGTCGGCACCACCCAGCGCTTCGGCGTGCCGATGGGCTTCGGCGGTCCGCACGCGGGCTACATCAGCGTCCGCGACGAGCTCAAGCGCCAGCTGCCGGGCCGTCTGGTCGGCGTCTCGGTCGACGCGGACGGCCACCCGGCGTACCGGCTCGCGCTGCAGACCCGCGAGCAGCACATCCGCCGCGAGAAGGCGACCAGCAACATATGCACCGCGCAGGTGCTGCTGGCCGTGGTCGCGGCGATGTACGCCGCCTACCACGGGCCGGACGGCCTGACCGCGATCGCCCGCCGGGTGCACCGCCGGGCCGCGGTCCTGGCCCGCACGCTCGGGGAGCACGGGCTCGTCCCGGACGGGGGCGCGTTCTTCGACACGGTCCGGGTAAGCGTTCCCGGCGGCGCCGAGGCGGCGGTGGCCAGGGCCCGCGCGGCCGGCTACAACCTGTACCAGGCCGGGCCGGACGCGGTCCAGATCGCCTGCGACGAGACCACCACCGAGGCGCAGCTGCGCGAGGTCGCCGGCGCCCTGGCCGGGCGCGATGTCGAGCTCGCGACCGGCGCCGACGACGCGCTGCCCGCCGCGCTGCTGCGTGACTCGGCGTTCCTCACCCACCCGGTGTTCCAGGTCCACCGCAACGAGACCTCGATGCTGCGCTACCTGCGGAGGCTGGCCGACTTCGACATCGCGCTTGACCGATCGATGATCCCGCTCGGCTCGTGCACGATGAAGCTCAACGCGGCCGCCGAGATGGAGCCGATCAGCTGGCCGGAGTTCGCTCAGCTGCACCCGTTCGCCCCGGCCGGCCAGGCCGCGGGCTACCTCGAGCTGATCCGCGGGCTGGAGGACGCGCTGGCCGAGATGACCGGCTACGACGCGGTGTCGCTGCAGCCCAACGCGGGCTCGCAGGGCGAGCTGTCCGGGCTGCTGGCCATCCGGCACTACCACGCCTCGCGCGGCGAGCCCGGGCGCGACGTGTGCCTGATCCCCGAGTCCGCGCACGGCACGAACGCAGCCAGCGCGGTGCTGGCCGGGCTGCGCGTGGTCGTGGTCAAGTGCGGCACGGACGGCGCGATCGACGTCGGCGACCTGCGGGCCAAGCTGGACGCGCAGGCGGGCCGGGTCGCCGCGATCATGCTGACCTACCCGTCGACCAACGGCGTGTTCGAGGAGACCATCGGCCAGGTGGCCGAGCTCGTGCACGCGGCGGGCGGACAGGTGTACGTGGACGGCGCGAACCTGAACGCGCTGGTCGGGCTGGCCCGGCCGGGCGAGTTCGGGGCCGACGTGTCGCACCTGAACCTGCACAAGACGTTCTGCATCCCGCACGGCGGCGGCGGGCCCGGGGTGGGCCCGGTCGCCGTCCGGGCCCACCTGAGGGAGTTCCTGCCGGGCAGCCAGTCGGCGGGGCCGGTCGCCGCCGCGCCGTACGGCTCGGCCGGGATCCTGCCGATCTCCTGGGCCTACATCGCGATGATGGGCGCCGAGGGCCTGCGCCGCGCCACCGGCGCGGCCATCCTGTCGGCCAACTACCTGGCCCGGCGGCTGAACCCGCACTTCCCGGTGCTGTACACCGGCCGCGACGGCCTCGTCGCGCACGAGTGCATCCTGGACCTGCGGCCGCTGGCCGGCAACACCGGGATCACCGCCGA
>Ga0335073_10004934_pt1 | contig 18704 bp, 22 predicted proteins | sample Lox_Sample_22_FD_207093 | JGI IMG/M metagenome (GOLD analysis project Ga0335073, IMG submission 207093) | Soil microbial communities from Loxahatchee National Wildlife Refuge, Florida, United States - Lox_Sample_2.2 | ecosystem: Environmental > Terrestrial > Soil > Wetlands | place: USA... | reverse complement strand
ATGTCAAACCTCGAGTATCAAGTTAGTCTTGTGTGCCAAACGGGATGTTAGCACTCACTCATTGTACCGATCGAAAGGAGCCGTCATGATCTTCGTTATCATCCCTCTCCAAGTAACAATGTCCGCGTTCTGGATGTGGCCTTCTTTCTTTTCAAGCTCTAAGATCGTCTTCAATAGACTGTCGAGATGTTCATCTCGCTCTTGCAGCTTCCGAAAAGACTCAAAGCCATCCGAAAGGCTCACACCAAGCCGAGGGGGATAATAGTATTTCAATGAAGAATCATCAAGTCGAAACTGGCGTTCTTCATCATATGAGAAGTGAGCAATTTCCTTTTGAAGACACATGTTAGCGTTGCAGGCTCTAGGCGCCGAGTACTGTCAAAATACAAACCGTCGGCCTTTTAATCGAGGAATTAATGCCGCCAAAGCGATCCACAGGATTGATATTGAATCTCACTGCATCAGCCATTGTACTACTGACAGATTTTCAGCATCATCTAGTTATCACAGTATATATTATCAAAGCCACGCACATTGCATGAAGTGTTGTCTTGACAAGTGGCAGCAGCCAGGGTGTGCAGAATTTCAGGCTCCCGTTTGGGCAAACTGACAACAAATCCTCGCCGTCTAATATTAGTTGATTGATACACACAAGCGCAAAGAAGCACGCAATCTGACAAGAGTAAATTATTCCAGCGGACATGGCTTCTCATCCTCCATCCCGAGCGTCTAATATGCAACACCCAGATGTGCCATCATCTAACAACACTTCGCGGCGGAACTTGTTCTCGTCGACACTGTCTCGACGCCCAACGGCAAATCCTTCCGCATCTGCTTCAACGGCAACCGTCCATAGCACCACGAGCGAAGAACAGACTTCAGAAGACATCATTGTACGAGACGAGAACGGCAACTACAGACTCAACTTACCACACATGACTCCTCTGCCGAGAGATGAGGCACGTGAGGAGCGAGGTTCGCTTTGACCTCTCCGCCAATTCCAATGACCTCGAACTGACCAATGTGATGTTTGCAGAGGTTGAGAACCGGCTGATAGAGACGTACATGAAGCACCAGCAACACATCGAGCCCAATGGTAAGTCCATGACCTGGCCGACGTGCTCGCGCGAGATGCTAACTCATCCTTCAGAGTTGAAAGCGACGCTCCAGGCCAGCTTGCAAGCCAAAGTGGCGACGCTGGAGGAGGACAAGTGGATGTTTGAGAAGGATGATAGTCCGCCTCAGTAGAGCCGCTAGCGGAAAATTGGAAGGCGACGTTGATTACGCACGATACCCGTTTAGCATCGCGGAGTTTGGAATGTCATTTTCCGCGTGTTTAGGCTCTTGTTCTCGTTCTCTTGAATCAACATAGGCAAAGCTAGCAACGCAGAAGTTTTGATTGTTTTTTCAGGCCTTAGAGCTACACTATATACTACACGTGAGGGACTCAGACTCCAGTCTCAGTCTACCGGTGCCTTTCTCAGACTGCAGGTCAGTGCAAAATATGCACCGCACCTGGATGCATCAATAATCAATCCGAAACTCTGGAGAAAGCCGTCGCGCGCCAACGCCTCATGAAAACATTTGCAGCTGTTGAAGGTCAAATCCGTCTAACCTAACCCGAATCGCCTTCATACTCGTCCTAGGGCACTCTGGAAATTTTGAAGGAATTGAGGGGTTTGGGGAAAGAGACCGGAGATTGGGTGGGAAGGGAAAGGTGATTTATCGGACGCAGCAGCAACTCATCGAATTCCTCAGCTCGTCGTACTGGCTGCTAGCGGCGTCCCGACGCTTGAAATGGGTGCTGTGGATTGGCCATCGGGAATGGCGGAGTCGCCGTCGTCGAAATCTTGGAACATCTGGAATTCCTGTGTCTCCTTTCTCAAAGAGTCCAGGGCGGTTTGCTATAACCCAATAGATTAGCGAGATGAGCCTACAAAATATATCTGTAAAGGAAAAGGAACAAACCTCGATCATGTTCGCATCTTGGTAAAGAAGACTAGTATCCTCGTTGTATGTTCGGCAATTGTGGCAGAGCAACTTGACGTCCAGCCAAAACTCCCTGAGACTTTGATATTCCTTCCGATTGATCTTCCTCTTGATGTTGTTCATGCAAATCGGCTCCTTGATGTACTGATAGTAATCAGGGTAGTCGTTACGATCAGGCAGTTCGAGGAAGGGATCGATGACACCGCGATTGAGGGTGTCAGGATCATCCGACTCGACTTCCAGGTCAAGAAGCACGTCATAGACAGTGTTCAGGATCTTCTGGAGTTTACTGCGCTCCTCAAAACTCAACGTGTCCAAGACCTTTGGCACAGCCTGACGGCCGCGTTTACGTGGGCCAAGTGAGTCACCATCCAAAGAAGCTTCGTCAGCCTTACGCTTCTCAACCACCTTTGGCTTTCGGCCACGTTTCTTGGGAGGTGGGGTTTCTGACGTTTCCCGTGAGTCCTGAGGAGAAGCTACGAGCGCGTCCAAATGTTTGAACTTCTTCTCTTTGTTTGCAGTGCGTCTGGCATGTTTGGCATCCTTACGAGCGATGGCATCTTCAATCGTATCTTCATCATTGTCAACCGCTTCGAGCCACTGCTCTTCCGTCAGACCGTCGTCGTAGCGCACCCTTGTCCTCTCACGTGCACCACGACCATATGTTTCTTCGATCTCGTCGACGATTGGGTTGTCCTCGCTCATGTAGATCTCAGGCAGCTCGCTTTCGCCAAGGAGACGTTGCAGCTTCCTGCCAGGGCCGTATTTGCTGTTCTTATTCCGGTCCTCGTCTATCTTTTGGAAGACCTCGAGCTCGTCTTCCGTCCTCATCATGATCAAGTTGAGATCTTCATCGTCCATCTCCTCTTGTTCAAGACTCTCGGCGGCTTCAGCGGATTCCAACATTATCCTCAGCATCGCCTCTCGCTCTTCATTTGTTGACTTGTTATCGAATTTACCGGCTTGAATGACTTTGCCATCCATATCAAGCTTAAAGTTGGCACGCTCGAGGATCTTCTCTTCCACGGAGTTAGAGGTGATCAAGCGAAGAATTCTAACCTCGTTCTTCTGTCCGATGCGGTGTGCACGATCTTGCGCTTGCAAATCCTGGTGAGGATTCCAATCTGAATCGTAAATAATGACAGTATCAGCAGTCTGAAGGTTAAGACCTAAACCTCCGGCACGCGTCGAAAGGAGGAAGCAGAAATATGGTGATTCGGGGGCATTGAAGAGCCTGAGGAGTTCGGATCGGTCGTCTGCCTTGGTCGAACCATCCAAGCGAAGGTAGGTGATGCCTCTCAGACGCAAGAAATCCTCCATGATGTTCATGATCTGAGTCATTTGGAAGAACATCAAGACACGATGACCAGTTGCCTGGAACTTGGGTAGGACTCGATCCAGCAATTCGAACTTGCCGGCGACACGCCACAGGAGGTCGTTTGTACCACGACCGGGATTCATCTGATCCTCAACTTCCTCGAAGACGAAAGGATGATTGCAAAGTTTGCGCAACTGCATCAGCATGTTGCTAAGGCCGCGCATGCCAGTCTTTCCTCCTTTGCCATCGCTAACCATGAGTCTGTTGTGGTTGACGAGCTGCTTGTATAGTTTAGCTTGAAGAGCAGAGAAATTGCACTTGACGACACGCTCCTGCTTGTCCGGTAAGTCCTTCTCGACGTCCTTCTTCAGACGACGGAGCAAGAAAGGCCGCAGAACCTTGTGCAGACGACGGATAATGAGTAGCTGTTCTTCTTCGTTGAGCTCCATCTTGTCTTGTCCACCAGTGTTTGCAAACGGTGTATTGAACCATTCGTCAAAGGATTTGACCGATTTGAAGATATTGGGAAGCACGAAGTTGAGTAGCGCCCAAAGCTCTGGTAAATTGTTCTGGAGAGGGGTTCCAGTAAGGATAAGGCGGTATCGGGTGGTGTAGTACTGCGTGATGGTGCTGCTGAGTTTGGAGTTCGAATTCTTCATACGATGGCCCTCATCGACAATCATGTGAAGCCACTTGACTTTGCTAAGGATAGGTCGGTCTTTGATGATGAATTCGTACGTTGTCAGCAAGACCTGGAATTGACCCCAGCGAATCTGCTGTTGCTGTTGCTTTCGAGCGTTGGGTGGACCCTTGTACACGATACGTGATACACTCGGTGCCCACTTTTCGAACTCGTTGTTCCAGTTTGTTAGCGTGCTGAGTGGGACGATTACTAGGAATGGGCCTGTCTCTCGCTTCTTCTCGATGAGGTAGGTAATCAAACTGATGGTCTGGATTGTCTTTCCAAGACCCATTTCATCAGCGAGAATGCCATTGAGGTGATTGTTGTAGAGTGAGATCATCCATTGAAGGCCCTTGACTTGATATTCCTTCAATGTACCTCCGACAAGATTGCTAGACTGCTGGGTTACTTCTTCTTTGATGCGATGGGCCACTTCGTAGTAATCGACGCGACGTCCGGTACCATCCTCGCCTTCGTCGTCAATATCGCTCTCGCTGTCTTGCTCAGGCATGTCTCGATCCCTGTATCGGTCAACGGCACTGCGCTGCTGTGCTTTCACAGATGCGGCCAGCTGGTTTAAGAAACCATCGGTTTGCTTCAGCAGGTGAGTGATACGCGTGTCCTTGGCTTGGCCTAGCAATTTCAAGTACGTCTCCTCGTCGTTGGCCTTGAGTGCTTGCAAACGTTGTTTGGCTGTGCGTTCTACCCGTTTTTGCTCTTCCTTTTCGAGATTGCCATGCTGGATGAGCATAAGTTGACCGAGACGCTGAGTACGCTTCCGTTGAGAGTCTCCATTCGCATGCAACTCTTTCCGATGATTTTCGATGGACGCGAGGAAGTCGTTGTGCTTCTTCTTCTCCTTTGACTCGCGAGCATCACGCTGCTGCTTCTCAAGTTTCTCAGTTATGCGTGCTTCTCGGAAGGACAGCTTCTTCAAGCGACGATAAAGAGCACGATTGGCGGTCATTGCCAAGTTGTCGCCATTCAACATGTCTCGACTCAAATGCAGTCTGAGAAGGCGTTGCTTGGGCAGGAGCGCCAGTTTCTTGAACTCTATTAGTGCGCGACGCTTGACAGCATCATCTTCTGTGCCCGGACCAAGTTGTCGAGAGTCCCAAGTAGCTATATTCGCGTGTGTCTTCTCCAACTCCGCCTTGCGGGTCACAAGTCGGTTGTACAGTATGTTCTCGCGTTCTTCCAACAAGCGGTTGACATCGATGCCAAGGGGGATGATGCTGGGGATTTGAGGCCGATGAATACGTTGGCTATGTTCGCCATAGCTGACCTTATTCTTGAATAATGAGTATGGAACCGTATATGTCTCAAACTCCTTGCTCTTGGTAGTTGAAGCTGTAGACTCCGCACTCGTGCTTGTTACGGTCTTGGTTAGTGTTTCTGCGGCAGTATCCCCATCTGATGTTACTGATTCGGCAGCAACGGAAGCTCTCTTTGCCTGCCGGGCGGCAAGAAGCATCTGCTGCATGTTTGGTGGGATCGGCGCATTTTTCGTCAAACACTTGAACGCTTGAATTTGTGCGCGCAGAAGATTGAATTGCTGGGTGGTAAAAATTGGATTGCTGGCGACGGGTTTGCCTTGGGCCGCGCCTGCTATATCGCCTTCACTTGGATTTGCGGCTGCATTAGTCGTGGCGGAAGTGCCATCGGCCGTGGTTGCCGAGGACGCCGACAATTGTCCATCTTGTGCACTTGCGGCCGGCGCGGCAGTGCCATTGACAGGAGCTGCTGCGGAGACACCGTTTTGCTGTGACTGTTGATGCGCAATCTCTCTTTTCCTCTGATCATCAGAAGCTTTCTTTGCCTGCAGCTGCCTTGCAAGATTGGTCTGCTGTTGAACGGCATGGAGGAGACTTCGCGTTTCTATGAACTCTGGATCGGTTTCAGGCCGGCCTTCAGTTTTCATCTGTCGGTACTTCTGCGCAAAGTCAGTCTCACTATGATGTCGTGCGAAATGATTTGAAACTTGCCTGAAATGCTTGCTGGACTTGCTCACGAGTGAGGCCTGCTGGAAGCTTGGCCGGTTCCAACACCACGGCCTGCGCAGGCCCGTTTGGAGCCGACTGCACAGAAGCCATGATAGCACGACTCGATTACTCCTATTGAGATGCGTAAGGCAGCATGCAGGCGCGCGCCGCCAATGAGATCAGGCGCGACGAATCACCGACCGAAATGGTATTCGCAAGGGCTGGCACCCGTCTTGGTCAATGGCAAACAACCTAAATGGTGATGCTGGGCGAGGTATTGAGGCCTGCGCGGCCAGGAATACCGCGCTGGATGGTATTGGGCTGGCGTGAATGGGGCAGGGGACGGGTTGTTGTGAGGGAGCGCGGTGGCGGGCCAGGCAACCCCGTGTTGCCGAACGAACGTGTGTTCGGGAAGCCGAAAAGGGTGGTGTCGAGTGCCTTTGGCTGATTTTGTTGATGCGCGTCGTGGAAGCGCGATGGCAGCTCGGGCGGGGGGACAGATGATTTCTCGCCTTGTCAAGTTGTCGTTTGTTCTCACCGGCTGCGCAGATGGCAGTGAAAAGGGGCGCACAGGCCACCATATTCACGTGATGCTGCGCTGACTCATTGCAGCCCTGGCCCAGTGGCCCTTCTCTCAATTGGCCACTCGGCCCTTCGATACTCCGATTGCCTGTAAGTAAAAGCACCTGGTCATGGCCCAACTAACTACCTCTACCTTTGCTTTTCTGATCATCGTAAAAAGGAAACAATATCGTAGGGAATCCGTTGTATTGGAGCTGTGTTGCCTTTACATATTCACGTGCCGCTGTGCGGCTGTTTCCACCTTCGCTACCGTAAGCCTTGCTACCGTAGTTCAGCCTTCTCCACAGCCTTCCGCCATTCTCATATTTAGAGACAGGAACCGTATCCCCTCATGCAAGCTTTGTGACGAGTTTGCCGCGGTTAGCCCCGGAGAATAGCTTCAAATAGGTGCGTGGAATGTCTTCGAACTTTGCGTCCACGACCGTTTCGCTCTCATCACCCATCTTGATCTTTCCTGCTTGCACAAGCCCAATTACCTTCTTCATTGCTTCTTCTTGTCCAGGTGTTCCTCTGAAGTCTATGACGATAAAACCTTTGATCTGCGCACGGAATGGTTAGCGAGCCATATTCTTTCATAAAACGTATACAACCCGTCGATTGCAGTCTAGCATCCCAGCCGAAGCTTTGAAAGCAAAGGACGACCTGTCACAATTAGCTTTACCTACCGTGAGTCGCTGGCCAATAATCGAGAACCAGTTCTTGATGCCGTAGGCCTCTCCTGAGTTGTAACCAGAAATCGAACCGCATGCAGCGACTCGTCCGAATTTCTTCAGTCTTCCCAGCATAAAGTCCAATTGCTCGCCACCGACGTTATCAAAGTACATGTCCACATAGTCGTCAGTCGCTTTAGTGAGTTGATCTCGCCAGTTCGCGTCTTTGTAATTGATACACTTGTCTGCACCCAGGCTTTCCACCCACCTGCATTTGTCGTCGGTACCAGCGAGTCCGATAATCTTGCTGCAGCCGACAATGTGCTTTGCGATTTGCACGACCATTTGCCCAGTGGCTCCTGCCGCGCCGCTGACGACGAGAGACTCGCCCGTCTTTGCACCAATAACCTCTACCTGTTCATGAAATCAGTATAAGCAGTTCAGTCTTCGTTTGTACGAATGATATTATGCCCTAGCACCGTAACTCGATTTCCAAGTTCTTCCTAATGAACACGAAAGCTCTACTTGAACTTACTAGGCCATAGTACGCTGTTAAACCAGTACCTCCGAGAGAGCCAAGGTAATGGGTGATGGAAACGCCTGGGATTTCGTTGATTATCTGACACTCCTTTGCGTTTGCAATGCCGTACTCAGTCCAACCGCTCCAACCGATGACCAGAGTTCCTTTCGGGTGGCTCTCAGCTTTGGTATCGATGACCTTCCAAATACCATAACCGGGCATAACATCCCCCTCTTTGGGAGGAGTGAAATATGCTCGGTTTGGATCACTATTCGCAGGATTTATCCAAGCTCTGAGCGCGTATTAGCATCTTGAGTGAATATTACTTATGGGATGGCGGTTGATGCCTTTGAGCCGGATCATTGCTCAGGTAGAGCGACTGGATCAGAACCTCACCATCCTTCAGCGCGCGAAGATCATTGGTCTTCAAGACCCATGTCGGTTTATCCCCTTCACCTTCAAGGACAGGAAAGTCAACTGGTTTGTTCGTTAAGATCCATTGCTTCGTTTTGGTAGGGACGGCCATTTTTTTGGGTGTTCAAAAGAAACAGTGAGGGTTTCGTAGTATCGCTTGCAGGAAAATTGAATTGAGTCTGAGGAGCTTGAATCTAAACTGGGCCTAATAATTCAATATGCAAACTGCCATTCGAGAAGAAGTGCATTAATCAGCGGACAAAGTGCCTATCATGTCGCCGGTTAGACTTATCCCCCGCCCAAATACTATTCTCCTCTCATGCTACCTCGGGAGATCCGGCGATAGGCGGGACACATTGGGCCCTTAGATGTTAGCGGCGAACGCCTCTGTCCCCAAACACATGCATTCCGTGAAAGCGGGTGAATGGATTCTTCCGACTGCAACACATTGGTTCTCTGAAGCTCGTATTTCTACATGGTCGACTCGAATTTGTTAACGGGTGGACCATCTTCCGATCTGACGAAACAACAAACAAACTTGAAGTTGACTGATCAAGCGGACGAAGATTATGCACGACAAAATTGTAATTTCATTGTGGCAGATCTCCTCCTTGACGTACAGTGCATACACTTCTATTGGTACGCCTTAGGTGAGTGAGATACGTTCAGACTATATCTATCTCTGAGACTTGAGGGCATGGTAATCGACTACTCCATCAATGCCGCTCAAGGATTTCATTGGATAATCCATACTGAGAAAAACCCCATAAGTGGTCCGTCTTCCAGAATCAGTTCGAAAAGGGCTACCGAAATGTAGGCGAGGCCTCGTGACCGAAATCCAGAGTAGCAATAGAACCATTCCGAACTCCTTGCTGTGGCGCATCATCCGACGCCGTATCAATGCAATGCTCGAGCATAACGCCATATAGGTATGCATTAGACTTGGGTAAAGGAAAAACGAATGCAAGAAAGCCTCCATATCATCTCGTATTCGGGTAAGGGGCACTGTTTGCCAAGGCCAACAAAAACTCTCGTTGAGCAGACCTTGGACTATGGCGCCCAGAGTTCGACCTCTGAACAAAGTTAGCTTTAAGGCTCCTTGTGGGTAGCCTTTAGGCTATCCCTCAGGTTTCTTAAGAGCTGCCTACATCTGGCGCTTGCGCACCCGCAGAAGTTGTCCCAGCTTGCAGAATTTGCGCCGACAAGGACGGTGACTGTTGTGAAAACTGAGCGGGCGCGGGAAGTGGCTGTTGCGGATAAGCAGTCGCCGGCAAGGGAGGTAGCTGGAAGGGTGACAAAGGCGCCGGTGACATCGAACCCCAGGCCGAGACGTTGGACACCGACTGGAGTTGCGGAGCTGCAGGTCTCACTGCTTGACCAGGGAACTGATCAGTCGGAGCAGCTCGCATCTGAGTACCATTGGGAATCGAGTACCCGTTTCGCACAGGATCTGGCAGGCTGTTTGGCGTGCTATACGCCTGTCTCTTCTCCGGGCGTGGAGGCTCATCGTCATCGCTGAGTGTCAAATCTATGACTTCCGACCTCCTCTTTTGGCCAGTTCGCGGAGCTGAAGCGGAATATGGCGCGGAAACGTCAAGGTACAGAGCCGGTGGGGTACGGGTAAGCGAAAAGGGTGTAGCAGGACTCTCATTCTTGATGCTTTGGACTCGAGGATCGGATATTTCGACCAAATCATCGCTGTCGTCATATTCATCGTCATCGTCGCCATAGTCTTCAGAGTCTTCATCCCGTTTACGCTTCGATGCCGAGCCATTTTTGGATGTATTTGAAAAAGACCACTGTCCATCCGGCTCAATGGTAACTTGATCGACAGAGCTCGGCGTCCGTTCCAGAATTTCTTGCACATACTGGTCGACAGCGAGATCTTCGAAACCAACGTGCTTGCTGCAAATTGGGCAAGTCCAAGTTGGAGCCTGCTCTTGAAGCTGCAGAAAAGACGAGGCATCAAAACATTGGTTGTGGGAACATACATGGGACCGACAAGGAAGTTTGATCCTAATGTAGGAAACCGGATCTTTCAGAGACATGACGGTCGACGTGGCAACAACTTCGTCCTCTCTCGCTTTCAATTTCATCTCCTGCAATACCGAAGATTTTGTAATTACGCGACTACTTTTAATCTTCCGGGTGAGTTCGTCGACGGAGCGTTTCTTGACGAGGACGGCAACAGCGTAGAACTTCTTGTTCGTCAGGGCATATGTTATTTGCACAATATTGTCCTGGAGAGGATGGAGTCGTCTCAGAAATGTAGTGATGTCGGCAGGTCTGGTACTTCCCGGCTTGTTTTTAAGACCTTTGAAGTTGGCAGCTAAACTTGAAGTGTTCACCTTCACTTCGATCTGCTGAGGGAAGGCAATATCTACTCCATTCATGTGTAGCGCGCCAGGGTCTTCAGTAGCGCAGTATAGCATAACCCGTATCGAGCTGTCAGTTCGAAGGCGGTCGACAGTTCTTGAGTTGAGCTCAACCGAGACATTGAGCGTGTGGCGATTATTTTGGACCACCGGCAAAGGGTAGATATTTGAGACAGTTTCTTGGATGTCGAAGAACGGGCTGGTTCCGAAGTTCAACTTCACTTTATCGGGGGCCCCCCAGGATTCTGCAATCAGTTTAAGCGCTAAATGCCTCCACCACTGAGATTGGCTCATCTTACTTGATTTTGCCGCCTGGTGGATGCCATTCGGAGCGGGCATGGAATACCCGTTTGACATGGCGAGGCCAGGGCTGGGAGAATATGAAGATATGCTTGTATCGAGAGGTGCTAAGCCAGGAAGCCTGTTCTGCGAATTATAGTTTGGCAACGTTTTTCCGTGGTTGTAAATACGTTGCTGGAGTCTGTTCAGGCTTTCTTGATCGCTGTGGTCGGCATAGTGGTGAAGGACTGTTGAATCACACGGTTAGTTCATGTCTTAGTGGGATGAGAGGAAAGCATCTACTTACGATTGATTATCCGCTCCTGCAGCTGGTTCTTGACGCCAGATACGGGTTGACCTTCATGCCTGCATATTTCACGCAAGTCCTGGTTGACGAGCGTCTTGACGTGGGCCGTAAGTGAGTTCAAATTTTGAGAGCGTGGCCCATATCCGCCGTTGGAAGCCATATTTCAAGTTCGTGCCTGAGAACGAACGGCGGGGCAGGAGTGTAGCGGCGAAAACAGCTTTGTATGCTGGATTCCCGAAGCTGCGGGGCTCTAGAGAATTCGCGGACGGCAGTTGGAGATATCAAGCGTTGGTGGTGCGAGAAACATGACCGGAGAGATACCTGGATAGCGACGACTCAGAAGAGGAAAAGGTGATGTGTTATTGGAGTCAGAATGCCGAAGGTGGAAGGATCGGATTCTGGGTAGGAGCACGGCTGTCAGCGGAGCCGATAAGACATATGAGTCGGTGGGTGAATTCTGACTTGCGAGGCTTCATGAGGCGATTGAGGATGGAAGTTGGGAAGTTCTTGGTGCCTTGACGCCTTACTCCAATCGTTACTCTAGCATTTAGCCTGGCCCATGCTTTGTTCCGGACTTCAGAGCAATAAATAAAATAATTCCCCGCCCACCGACAACATCTTTTCACTCTCCCAGGTTTCCCTTCATAATACAAAGTTCTTTTCTCGCATGCCACATATACAGTATTGCTAGACTTAGTTCTGACAGAACTGTTTCATACAACCATTCTCCTCTCCACCTCTCGGCTCCGCGCACCGTAACCTGCCTACCTATTTACTTCCTACCTGCCGTTCGACTACACTTGAAATCCTATCATGGCTCGGTCGCTTCGTTCGAACGCGGCCCAAGCCAACAAGAAAAAGCTTCGCGAGAAAACCTTCCGCCCACACGAAACCGCGCGTCTTGAGCGTCTCTCTACCAAACAGAAGAAAATAGTTGATCAGCCGAAGCCCGAGAAAAAGTCTAAGGATGCCGGATCTAATGACGTTGACATGACTGAAGGTCAGCGCGAGGATGATGTGAGTGCGAAGAGGGGTTGGAACAAACTGACATTATGTAGACGACCCAAAACCCAAGCAAGTCGAGCAAGAGTCAGGAATGGAGCAAGAGTTAGGCATTGGGCTCGGTATGCGACCATATCCGGTAGCGCACAAATTGATTTCACTATACTAATCGCTGGCGCAGAAGCTACTCCAAACACGGAAGCGGTCCCAACCGGCGCTGATGTCCCCGCCAACACCACAGACGCAAAGGGCACGTATACACCAGCCGCCATCGCTGCCGTCCTTTCGGGGGGTCTGGTCTTCCTGCCGGAATTCCAGCAGCCGGGCCCCTTCACCGAGGCCGAAGAAGTCTTCATGTGCATCCTGGGCTCGCGCCTGATGCTCGGCAAAGACATCGCAGGCTTTCGAGAGGATGGCTGCTTCCTGTTTAACGATCCCCGAGATCTGGAGACAGCTAACTTCTTTGGTAGCGACGCTTGATTCGAATCATTCCTCGCGGAATGTGAAGAGACGCAAGGGACGATCGGTTTCTAAGAACTCAAACGTATTTCCGTCGATGGTTAAGAAGTCTGGTGTTCGTAAGGGTGTCATTAAGCGGAGACGTTAGGCCGGGTTTGCATTCAAGATACCCCCAAGTGATTTTCTCGGCACGGGAACAATGGAGTTATGGCGGATATCTGATGTGGACGTTTTATTGAAATGTATCTAAGATGGTTGTTGAAAGGGTGGTGTAGTCGTTCACACGCCTACCACTTCCCGCAAGACTTGCAACAAATCTTTTGGATCCGATGAGCTTGCTGTTATGCTCACGGAATTCCCCCAACTACCTTGATACCTTAAGCTTTCAAATCCATTTATGGTCTTGCTCTTGCAAGTACTATTAACCTCCCATTGACAAACTCCCAAAATCAAAACGACTCGGTCTGCACCAGAGGCGTCCAATTTGAGTGATTTTCCCGTAGAAACAAAGAAGGCGAGGGGAGTATGTACACTGCTGATTACAGTCTAATATTCAATTATTCCGTGTCTCTCACTGCAGCTTCTTCTCCTTGTCGTTTGGCAGATAGGTCCTGTCGTCCTCGCCTTCGACCTCTTGCACTATCTTTTCCATCTCCGTTCGCTGTCGCTGCCACTCGGCCTTGCTCATCTTGGTTTCCTTCTTGAAGAGTTCATCGTTTGGCTTGCGATAGGAGCCACCGAGGCGATCCCACAACGTCGTGAACTGGCCGTAGTTGTAGTTGAAGTATAGGTGGTGCATTGTATGGCAGGCAGCACCATTAATTACAGGAGAATTAGCGACATATTCGCCGTCGTGGATCAGTATGGTCCAGATGTTGATGAACATGAAGAGCAGGACGTACGCGAACTTTTGCAACGGGAAGATGAAGGGGAAGACATGGTATGGTATTGACTGGGAGAAGCCGTCGACCGGATGAAAAGCGTGCGATGCGTATGGAGTCGGCATAATCCACTTGTGGTGTGGCTTGTGCAGATGCTTGTACACGAACGGATGGTGCAGTCCACGGTGGATCCAGTAGATGCACATGTCGGTGAATAAGAGGAATAGCGGAAACTGCAAAACGTTGTACCACATGCCAGGTCCCTCTTCGGTTATATCGTACATTTTGCTGTATCCACGCACTTCTGCGAGGAAGAACGGTGTGGTGAAGACGGCCATCCAGGGTAAGGAGCCCAGAGTCTGGCGGATCTCCATCCAGACTTGATTCTTAAGGTATTTGGGATGGTCGAAATTCCTCTTGTCGTAGACGAAGATGTACGACAAAGTAGAGAAGACGAAGTAGACAATGGCACCAAACACCCTGGGTATTTCAATTAGCATTTGGCCGTTCCAATACGTGCGAGGAGCAGGATCTATACCAGGTAATCAGGAACAGACCGATGGCCTGACGCCAGATGCTATCTCTCGGTAGAGAGCTCATGTAGGCGTATTTGGAGGGTGTGAACGAGATGTACTGGCTTGCAGGAGTGAATTGATAGTTATTGTAGTAGGCTGTCGGCTCGCCTCCAAACGTGGTGTTGGCTTTCGAAGCATTGTAGGAAATTGGACTCGAGGCCACGGGCATTAATGTCGCATACAAGCGGTCGTAAACGAACGTGTCGACTGCTTCTAGCACGATATCCATGGTGGCGAGTTACGCTTCGCTGATCGAAGATAGGGAAAAGAGGGAAAACGCAGGCGCGCGTCGCTAAACAAAGCGCTTTGAGGACACAAGAGAAATGGATGGAATCAACACGCGTAGGAAGATGAAGGGAAAGAGTAGGATTGAGGAACAGTCGGTGAGAGGTGGTGATAAAGTTGCCTGTTGGGATTCAGGACATTGTATTTTCAATCGCGCAAATTGTTCCGCCGTTAAAGGGTGGAGAGGAAGTGAAAGGAGGGACCAATCGGACCCTCGGCCACGGCAAGTCCAGCTTCCGAACCTCGTGTCAATCAGTCCATCTTCCATTGCTCGAATGGTCACCATGGAGTGATACTGTTGTTACTTACTGCTCCAATCAATCAGTGCGACGCAATTGTGACACCAATGTACTCCCATATCCTCGTGTTAAGGCTTCGTTGATAGGCAGTCACCAGATACTACCTTGGCTACAGCCATAATTGGATGGATTCTTGCCAGTTGCCGGACTTTGGCATCGTCTTGGCATACGGCGTTAACGGTCGTAGATTATACGCAGAACTGAGGCTTGGTGCTAAAGAGTACGATAAGGAACTGGCATGGTCTGGGAGCGTTTTGAATTTAACTTGAAGGTCGGATATACGATAGATTAGACGTTACTGTGCCTGAGTTTTATATGACGACAACATTCCAAATGGAACACGAGCGTCATACGTCCATTATGCAACCTGATGTACGATAAATACAGGTAATACCTCTATCCGTCCCTACGTCGCGAGCCACCCTCCGTGGCGAGCCAAACCATAGGTACTTTGTCTTAAGAGCAATCTCAACTTCGTATACACATCTGCATTTACTTGATTCTGTGTGAGTCCTATGATTTGGCCAACCCTAGACCCTCGGGGTATCTCCCAACTGAAAATTACGCTGGTGTTGCCGCGTCGTCACCGGGTTTATGGAGAGCCTCCTTTTAGTAGATCGCGAGACACCTCCACCACAACTCCGCCATCGAGCTCTCATCACTCCTAATAGTCATAGTATGGCAGTATCTAAGCCTCAGAGCCTTACTATCACGCTGATAAGTAATCGTCAGCCCTGTGGCTGCCTTGTAAGGATGATTTATGCAACGTGGTCACGCTGATCGATACCTTCCTATGATAATCTGACGCAGGCCGAAGTAGATCAGCTGTAGAGCAGCTCTTCACGTGATCCAGTTGATAAAACGGGCACTAGAGCCCAGCCTCCTAGAACACACACACAACACACACAACTGATCGAAAAATCGATCACATCAATGAATTCTGCTTCTCCTTATCCACATACAAGTTCAGCACCTCTCAGTGCGTCATAATCCCAGCTAGCGCTAAAGGCCCTACAATACAGTTACGGTGTAATTTAATCACAAACAAGCCAAGCCGATAACCTACTGTGGCTGGTAAGCCTATGCCTGCGCTTTATCCGCACCGCCCCGAGCGAAGACACCCTTGCGTAATTACGCTTGCCTATTTTAGTTACCGCGCTGATTAAGCATATGGACCGGTCTTGGTAGGTAGGGAGCTTACAAAGGGTACAGCCTGAGCGGGTCGGCAACCCTCCCTGCTAGCACCGGTAAAGCTTACTTGTATGCGGACTTAGCCGCTACCTAAGGTAGCTTCGATAAAAGCGGGTGGTCTAAGAGGAACGGCAGGCCTCCCTGCTAGCGTAGCCGATTTGCCACGTAGGCAATGTCCTTGATCGTGGGCCAAATGTCTTTACACCAGAGATCTCCATAAGTTGAGGAGAAATCGCACGCAGTGCGGTTCTGCGTGCGATTTGTCGTGCTTCATTAACTCAACTCCTTCCTGTCTTTTTGTGAAAGTGTCGCTACGTCACAGCTACTGGACCCACAAGGCTTAAGCCTCTTATCTTTACCTCTCAATTTTCACCTTCGAGCATCTTTGTGAAGTTGTCTCAACCATGGCCGAATTAGGAGTGGCGGCTAGTGTGGTTGGTATCACCTCATTCGGCATACGGATAGCTCAAGGAATTCTGCAGTATTATGGATCCTGGAGGGACCAAGATAGCGATGTCGCAAACATGTGTGCATCCCTCGATAGCCTTTCGGGAACTTTGGCGGTCCTGTCCGAAACTTTCCAACGACGTGATCCTCCTAGCATGTCAATACAGAAACGTGTGGTGGAAAGTGTGGACCGCGTCAACATAGTGATGAAGAAGCTGGAAGATGAATTGAAAAAAGTACAGAGCACGGAATCTCCCAAACCAGGAGTACGAGCCGTAATGCGACGCCACGTACGAAGAGGCTTATATCCCTTCCAAAAAGAAACGCTGCAGAAAATCCAAAATGCTGTTTCTGAGGCTCGTGATGACCTCAATTTAACTTTGCAAGTTCTGCACATGTTAGTATACCTGGGACTTATCAGTCTTGTTCTTTCTTAAACTGATCAAGCTGACTGGGTTATCCAGCGAGAGCATCTCGGACATTCGCCCCGAAATCAAGTTGCTTGTACGCTGGAAAGAAGGTTTGTGCTACCTGTTCCATGTAGCTCTTGCTCCGGAGGCACCCCTAAGACGTTGAGCTTCTAACGCGTTATTCAGACGAAGAAACAAAAAGCATACTCCGTTGGTTATCACCAGTAAATTTCTGGCCGAAGCAGGAGAATGTGTGCAAACAACGAGAAGCTGGAACTGGCCAATGGCTGCTTGAGCATCCTGACTTTCTTGAGTGGGAGAAAGGAAATAAAGAGATGCTTTGGTGTTGCGGAAGCCGTGAGTTGTGCGACCCTAGGGTTATGTCAATCGAAACTAACAAGCTGTCAGCTGGTGTTGGCAAGACAGTGCTTGCGTAAGTTGAGTTATTACAACAAGCAGGGACCAACAAAATTGACTATTAAGGTCGGCTGTAATCGAATTCCTTGAAAAAGATCTGCCGCTTCCAAGTATAGGGCTTGCATTCATCTACTGCAATCACAAAGAGAATCTGGTACAAAGTATCGAATACTTTCTCAGCGCAATCGTCCGGCAGTTGGTAGAGCGGAGGCCGACCATCCCATACGAAGTACGCTCTCTTTACGAAGAGCACCACGGAAAAGAAACAAACCCCACCTGTCAGGAGTATGTGGACTTGCTTCAGTTTTTGGCTCATGAATGCTCTGAGGTGTACGTTGCGATCGATGCATTAGACGAATGCATTGATAAGAATAGGCGCATCATTTGGAGCGGGCTTCTCTCCAAGTTGAAGAGCTCTGTCTCCAACCTTCGTCTGTTATACACATCCAGGGATATCGAAGATATCGCAGGCATCCTAACGGGGTCGACTCGTATTGAAATACGTGCTAGCGATGCTGACATCGAAGCCTATGTTCGAGCACAGACTGCGGAATTTCTACCGCAAATTTGTGAGCAGGATGCCGAACTACAGAACAGGATTCCCCAGGCAATTGCATCGAAAGCTGAGGGGATGTAAGTTCTATTCAATTCCTCGTGCTCTACTTCAATTAGGTCACTGATTGATTCAAGCTTTCTGGCTGCACGACTGTATATTGAGTTCCTCTCTTCAAAGACCAATCCCAGAGCTGTCAAAAAGGCATTGAATGCACTACCGTCAACACTCGACGAGAACTATGAAGAAGCAATGAAGAGGATCGAGCGATCACCTACTAAACCACTTGCTTTTAAGGTTTTAACATGGATAGTGTACGCTGTTAGGCCTCTTCAACTCAAAGAGGTCCTGCATGCTGTAGCTGTCGATGAACTAGAACCTGAAGATGAATCCGTTGAAGAGGACTGCCTCACGCCACCGAGCACAATCGTCAACGCATGTGCAGGCATGATCAGGATTGACAATGAAAGTGATGTGGTCGGTTTGGTTCACAAAACGGCACAAGAATACTTCGATAAGAACGGAATCAAGCATTTCCCGCATGCACACCGGGACATCACGACAAGCTGTCTTCGGTATTTGTCGCTTCATGTTTTCAGCAGTGGCTACTGCCCTTCGGATAAACTGTTCGAGCGTCGATTGACGAAAAATGCACTACTGTATTACGCCGTTCGGAGCTTGGGAGATCATATCTCTCAAGGGTTCGACTGCAGTCTCAAGGATCTAGCCTTAGTTGTTTTTCTAGACAATCGAACTACATCAAGCGTGAGTCAAGTCTTATTCGTTGACGCGGGGTCGCGGTGGAGTTATTCATACAGCCGAAGATTTCACAAACGGTTCCAAGGTGAACATTTGGCGGCTTACTTTGGTCTGACAGACATACTCAAGCTGCTGCTCACGACGGGCAAGGTCGACGTCGACTCGAAGGACGACAACGGTCGGGCGCCGCTGTCGTGGGCGGCAGGGGGAGGGCACGAGGCCGTAGTCAAGCTGCTGCTCGAGACGGGCAAGGTCGACGTCGACTCGAAGGATAACAACGGTCGGACGCCGCTGTCGTGGGCGGCAGGGGGAGGGCACGAGGCCGTAG
>Ga0335073_10004933_pt1 | contig 18704 bp, 16 predicted proteins | sample Lox_Sample_22_FD_207093 | JGI IMG/M metagenome (GOLD analysis project Ga0335073, IMG submission 207093) | Soil microbial communities from Loxahatchee National Wildlife Refuge, Florida, United States - Lox_Sample_2.2 | ecosystem: Environmental > Terrestrial > Soil > Wetlands | place: USA... | reverse complement strand
TGTCCATGCTGAGGACCAGGCCGCTGGCCAGGAGGCGGCCGAGATGGGGAGAGGGACTCGCGAGAATGCCGGACACGCTGGGGTTGAGGGCGCTGCGCAGGCGGGCGCCCCGGGAGTCAGCGGAACCGGGGTCGGCGGCGCCGGGATCGGCGGCGCCGGGATCGGCGGCGCCGGGATCGGGCGCGGCCGCGGTCCGGCGGCCCTCCCGGATCGATCGCACCAGCCCCAGCGCTCCGACGAGCATCAGCAAGACGGCGCCGGGCCAGCGCACCGCCTTGTCCAGGTCGGACGCGAACCGCTGGCCGATGAGCAGTCCCACGACCGGCATCCCCGCCTCGAAGACGCCGAACACCAGGCCGACCTCTAGCCGGATACGGGCGTTCACGCCGCTCACGCCGATGCCGATGGCCGCAGCCAGGTTCGACAGCCCGACCGCGACCGCGGCGAGCAGTAGGGCGATCACGCGCTCACAATAGCCGGGCGAACACCAGGACAGAAGCGCTCGCGGCACGCCGGGCGCCTGGCCCACAGGCCATGCGATGCGAGCGCTCCGGCGGCGTCACGGCACCGTCGCGGTCTCCGCGCTCGCGCCCACGTCGGCCTGGTACTTCTCCGGGATGGTGGCCACCTCGTGCGCCAGCCTGACTCGGTCGGCGCGGTAGACGTACCGGGTCAGCCGGATCGGCCGGGACTTGCCGTAAGCGGTCCGCCCTACGACCAGCACCGGCGTGCCCGTGGTCAGGCCGAAGAACTCGAACTCGCGCGTGTCGGGCATCCGCGCGCCGATCTCGTCCCGGAAGCCCTGCTGCGGGTAGCCAAGATCGGCCAGCAGCTTGATGCTGCCCTGCTCGATGCTGCCCGCCTGCTCCAGCGCGGTGCCGCTGGCCAGGTCCATCGGGAAGAACGAGGCGACGAGCAGCCAGGGGACATCCCCGAGGAAACGCTGGGACCGGCGGATCACCACCGGATCGCCCCGCTTGACGTCCAGGCTGGCGGCGACGCTCGTGCTCGCCTCGGCCCGCTCCACCACGACCGACCTGGCCCGCTCCGGCTGGCTGGCCGCGGGGCCGACCACTGGCAGCGCCGTGTCCGCGTGCTGTCCGTCGGGTGACACGTTCACCCGAGACAGCAGCGCGGTGAACGGCCTGGTCGGCTGCTGCACGAACGTGCCCAGGCCTTGCCTGGTCACGACGAGGCCCTGATTGGTGAGCAGCGCGATGGCCAGCCGGACCGTGTTTCGCGACGCCTGGTACTCCTCGATCAGGTCGGGCTCGCTGGGCAGGCGCTCGCCCGGCCCGAACACGCCGCTGGTGATCTGATCGCGGAGGCGATCCGCGATCTGCTGGTACCGCGCGTGAGCCACCGACCTCAACCCCTTAACAGGTACCCATGATTCTCACCATCTGGATAGGTGGAATCTACCCGCTGAGTCTGTTTTAAACGCACCACTGTTTGGTATGAGTCTAATCAGCGGGAACATCAGACTGATGGTAGCCCCAGCCGCAGCGACGCGGCGGTGGATCCGCCAGGCGATGTACCGCCTTCGGGGAGGTGACCGTGATGATCATCCTGCTGACCCTCATCGCCACCGTGCTCACGGCCGCGCCGCTCGCGGCCGTCGTGCTCGTCACCGTGGCAAGCCGGCGCGAGGAAACCGCGCGCAGCATGGCCACTCATGCCCCCGGGCCGCTGGCGCGCGCGGCCAGGAGGCTGCTGGCGTTCCACGCCACGGGCATCGGCCGTCCCGCCGGCCGGGGCCGGACCCGCCGCCGGGTCCGGGGCCCGAGCGGCCGGAGCGGCCGGCCGGCCGGTGCCGGCATCCTGGCCGACCCCTACGTGGATGACGACCTCGTCCTAGCCGACGACGACGACCTGATGCTGGCCGGCGGGGCCTAGCCACGGCGGTAGCGCGGGGGCCCGGGAAGGGCAGCGGCGCCGCAAGCGCTGCCGCCCTTCCCGGTTAGCCACCGGTCCTTTGTGCCCACCCCGCCTGGCCACCGGTGCGGCGCCGGCCGTTGTGCCCCACCCCGCCTGGCCACCGGTGCGGCGCCGGCCGTTGTGCCATACGCTGCGGGTTATGCGGGTCGCGCTCTGTCAGTTGCCGGTCAGCTCTGATCCAGCGGTCAATCTTGGCCGGGCGCGGGCGGCGGTAGCCGACGCGGCCGCCGCAGGAGCCAATCTGGCGGTGTTCCCCGAGGGGTTGCAGGCTCGGTTCGGGACCGACCTTCCGGATGTCGCTGAGGCCACGGACGGTCCGTTCGGGCGAGGTCTTTCCGAGGTCGCGGCCGAGCATGGGGTCGCCGTGGTGGCGGGGGTCTTCGAGCCGGCGCCCGGCGGCCGGGTCTATAACACCGCGGTCGCGTTCGACGCCGGGGGACGCCTGGCAGCGGCGTACCGGAAGATTCACCTGTTCGATGCGCTCGGGCAGTGCGAGTCAGACCAGGTCGAGGCGGGCCACGAGCCGGTCGTCACCGAACTGGGCGGCCTGCGGGTCGGGATGCTGATCTGCTACGACATCAGATTCCCCGAACACGCCCGGGCCCTGGCCGCTCGCGGCCAATGCGACCTGATCGTGGTGCCAGCCGGCTGGGCCGCCGGGCTGTTCAAGGAGGAGCACTGGGTTACCCTCGTCCGCGCGCGGGCCATCGAGAACACCGTGTGGGTGGCCGCGGTCGACCAGGTGCCTGACCTGGCAGAGCCCGCCACCCGTGCGCCCACGGGCGTCGGGCGGAGTCTGCTCGTGGACCCGATGGGTACGGTCCGGATGGATCTCGGATCACTGCCGGGCATTGCCGTGGGCGAGGTGGACACCAAGCTCACCGCGGAGATCAGGACGGCCCTGCCGGTCCTCGAGCACCGCCGCGACGACCTCTTCGCCCGCCCGTAGCCCGTCCTTCGCCCGCCCGTAGCCCGTCCCGGACGCCGCAACCCGACGTCGCCCGCCCGCAGCTCACCCGCAGCCCGACGCTGCCCGGCCCGGACGCGGGCCGCCGCCCCGCCTCCGCCCCAATGGGAATCGGTCACGACCTAAACACCACAGCAGGTTGGCCGAAATTGGTCGAAGCGCACATATCACGCGCTCGGCGGCCACAATCTGGACATATCATCCCAAGAAATGACTGGAACGCGTGAAATGTGGCGATGATCAAGCCATCACGGGCCGCCACGGGGTTAGCCGGGGGTGTCGCCCCGTTGGTCGACGGGCCAGGCCACGGGCTGGGGGTCCAGTGGCTCGGTTGCGCCGTTGCCGGGTGCCGCCTCGCGGCCGGGTACTGCGGCGCTGCCCACTTCCGCGTCGCTGCCCGGTGGCATGGCGCTGTCCGGTGCCGCGGAACTATCCGGTGCGGCGGCGCTGTCCGGTGCCGCGGAACTATCCGGTACCGCGGGGCTGTCCGGTGCCGCGGAACTATCCGGTACTGCGGCGCTGACCGGTGCCGCGGAACTATCCGGTACCGCGGGGCTGTCCGGTGCCGCGGAACTATCCGGTACCGCAGCGCTGACCGGTGCGGTGGAGCTGTCCGGTGCGGGGGGGCCACCGGGTGTCGCACGGGCTGCGCGGTGACGGCGCACCGTCCACACCACGATCGCGGCGACCACGATCACGGCGACCAGGATGGCAAGCCCGGTACCGATCCGGCTCTCCACCGCCGAGTACGCCGAGCCTGCCAGGTAGCCGAGCAGGCAGTAGCCCACTCCCCAGACGACCCCGCCCACCACGTTGTAGATCAGGAAGGTCCGGTAGGGCACCTGCACGGCTCCCGCAGCGGCAGGCATTATCGCGCGCAGGAACGCGACGAAGCGGCCGAGGAGCACGGCCAGGCCGCCCCGGTCGCGCAGCGCCGTCCGGGCCTGCTCTGCTCCGCCGGGCACCCGGCGCAGGGCGCGGGCCGCGAACAGGCGATCGCCGGTCCGCTTGCCGATCTCGTAGCCCACCAGCGGGCCGGTCACCGCAGCGACCACGACCACCACGCACAGCGTCGCCAGCGACAGCTGGCCGCGGCTGGCCAGCACCCCGCCCAGGACGGCGGCAGTCTCCCCGGGCAGCACGAAGCCGAGGAATACGGCGGTCTCGCCGAAGACCAGCGCCCCGATCACGGTATAGGCGACCCAGCCGCTGAGGTGGGTCAGCCCGCTGACGATCGAGCTCACCGGCTGCCTCTTCCCGTCGAGGTCACCGGCCGTCCCCTTGCTGCCGAACTCACCGGTCGTCCCCTCCCACCGAACTCACCGGCCGCCCTTCTTGCCGAGGTCACCGGCTGACTTCCCGCGCCATAACGCTGCGGCGGGGCTCGCGCCGCGCCCGCGCGCCACCGGACGTCATGAACTGGTCTGCCATGTCGAGCGTGGTTCTAGTGGAATCGTGGTCGTCGCGCGCCACGTTCTAGTAGATAAGGAAATCACGCGGCGCCTCGTGCCCCGGGAAGGGACGGTGATGCCCCCCATGACTCAGCCGACCTCAGCGACGTCGACCACGGGTGGCTTCATGCGCCCGCAGGGCACATTCACTGGGCGGGTCACGGGGGATGGATCGAGCGGGTATCTCGCCGAGGCGGGGCGCTATCACCTGTACGCATCGCTGGCCTGCCCGTGGTCGCAGCGGGCGCTGATCGTCCGCAGCGTGCTCGGGCTCGATCGGGTCATCGGCCTGAGCCTGACCGACCCGGTCTCCGGGGAGCGCGGCTGGCAGTTCCCCGGCCGGCAGGGCGGCCGGGACGCGGTCACCGGGGCGCAGTACCTGTCCGAGCTCTACATGGTCACCGACCCTGGCTACCAGGGCAAGTGCACGCTGCCGGTCCTGTGGGACACCCAGACGCAGCGGATCATCAGCAACGACGCACCCCAGATCACGGTGATGTTCGAGACCGAGTTCACCGGCTACCACCGGCCGGGTGCGCCGGACCTGTACCCGGCCGCCCAGCGCCGGGAGATCGACGCGGTCGCCACGCTGATCTACCACGCGCTCAACATCGGCGTCTATAAGGCGGGCCTGGCGACCACGCAGGCGGCGTACGAGGAGGCGTTTGACGCCCTGTTCGCGACCATGGACGCGCTGGACGAGCGGCTGGGCCGGCGCCGGTTCCTGCTCGGCAACGAGCTGTGCGAGGCGGACGTGCGGCTGTTCCCGACACTGGCCAGGTTCGACGCCGTCTACTACATCCTGTTCAAGTGCAACCTGCACCGGCTGATCGACTACCGCCACCTCTGGGGCTACGCGCGCGACCTGTACCAGCGGCCGGGGTTTGGCGAGACTACGGACTTCGATCAGATCAAGCGCCACTACTATCAGACGCAGAGCTGGGTCAACCCGTCACGGATCGTGCCCAAGGGCCCGTTCGTGAACTGGCTCGAGCCGCATGGCAGGGACCGTCTCTCCGGCTGATCAGACCGGATGCGACGGCCGTCCGGCCGGGCCACTCCAACACGCCCGCCGGGTAGCCTGGTGTGCGGAAATGACAAAGAGAGCAGCTTCGAAAAGGGGGATGTCCGCCGTGTCTGCTGAGTCGCCGGGGTCCAGCGCGCCGGATGATGCGCCTCCCGCCGCGAGCGATAACAAGGCGGCGGGCACGGACTTCGGGCCCAACGAGTGGCTCGTGGACGAGCTTTACCAGAAGTACCAGGCGGATCCTGGCTCGGTGGACCGGGCCTGGTGGAACTTCTTCGCTGACTACCACCCGAAGCCGACGGAGCAGTCCCGCGACGCCGCCCCGGCTCCGGAGGGGTCAGCGCCCGCGACGGCCGCCGCGGCCCAGCCGGCCGCGGCCCCGTCCCCGGCCGCCGGCCCCGTGGGACCGCCCGCGGCCGCCAACTCCGCGGGACCGGGACCGGCGCCAGCTCCTGCCGCGCCCGGGCCGGCCTCGCCAGCGTCGTCTCCCGCCGGGCCCCCCGCGCCGGGCGCGGGCCGACCCGGCCGACCGAGCCGCCCGGTACCGGCCGCGCCGACCGCGCCAGCCGGGCCGCCGGCCGGCCCGACGACGCCGGACGGGGCGGGACCGACCGAGATCCGGCTACGCGGGGCGGCCGCCCGCACCGCGGCCAACATGGCTGCGAGCCTCGCCGTGCCCACGGCGACCAGCGTGCGCGCCGTGCCGGCCAAGCTCCTGGTCGACAACCGCATAGTGATCAACAACCACCTCGGCCGCGGCCGCGGCGGCAAGGTGTCGTTCACCCATCTCATCGGCTACGCGGTGGTCCGGGCGCTGGCCGCGGTGCCGGAGATGAACGACTCCTACACCGAGGAGGACGGCAAGCCGGTGCTGGTCCAGCCCGAGCACGTCAACCTCGGCCTGGCCATCGACGTGCGCAAGGACGACGGGTCCCGGCAGCTGCTCGTGCCCAACATCAAGGCCGCGGAGCAGATGGACTTCCGCCAGTTCTGGACGGCGTACGAGGACGTGGTCCGCAAGGCCCGCACCGGCAAGCTCGCGGTCGAGGATTTCGCCGGGACCACCATCAGCCTGACCAACCCCGGCACGATCGGCACCGAGCACTCGGTGCCGCGGCTGCTGCCCGGCCAGGGCTGCATCGTCGGCGTGGGCGCGATGGAGTACCCGGCCGCCTACCAGGGCGCGTCGGACGAGACCATCGCCCGGCTGGCGATCAGCAAGACGGTCACGCTCACCTCCACCTACGACCACAGGATCATCCAGGGCGCGCAGTCCGGCGAGTTCCTGCGGGTCATCCACGGGCTGCTGCTCGGCGAGCAGGGCTTCTACGACCACGTGTTCCAGTCGCTGCGGATCCCCTACGAGCCCGTGCGCTGGGTCCAGGACATCCCGGCCGGGCACGAGGACGACCTGTCGAAGGCCGCCCGGGTGCATGAGCTGATCCACGCGTACCGGGTGCGCGGCCACCTTATGGCCGACACCGACCCGCTCGAGTACAAGCAGCGCAAGCACCCCGACCTGGACATCAACCAGCACGGGCTGACCCTGTGGGACCTGGAGCGCGAGTTCGCGACCGGCGGGTTCGGCGGCAAGCCGCGGATGAAGCTGCGGGAAATCCTCGGCGTGCTGCGCGACTCGTACTGCCGCACGGTCGGCATCGAGTACATGCACATCCAGAACCCCGAGGAGCGCGCCTGGATTCAGGCCCGCGTGGAGTGGCCGCACCCCAGGGCCGAGCACGACGAGCAGGTCCGGATCCTGTCCCGGCTGAACGTGGCCGAGGCGTTCGAGATGTTCCTGCAGACCAAGTTCGTCGGGCAGCGCCGGTTCTCGCTCGAGGGCGCGGAGTCACTGATCCCGCTGCTGGACGCCGTGCTCACCGAGGCCGCCCACGAGCAGCTTGACGAAGCAGTGATCGGCATGGCGCACCGCGGCCGGCTCAACGTGCTCGCCAACATCGTCGGCAAGTCCTACGCGCAGATCTTCGGCGAGTTCGAGGGGAACCTGGACCCGGCCAGCACGCACGGCTCGGGTGACGTCAAGTACCACCTCGGCGCGGAGGGCAAGTACTCACCGGGCGACGGGTCGGAGATCCGGACCTCGCTGGTGGCCAACCCGAGCCACCTGGAGGCGGTCGACCCGGTGCTCGAGGGCGTTGTCCGGGCCAAGCAGGACGTGATCGACATGGGCGAGCCCGGGTTCACCGTGCTGCCGCTGCTGATCCATGGCGACGCGGCGTTCGCCGGCCAGGGCGTGGTGGCGGAGACCCTCGAGCTGTCCCAGCTGCGCGGCTACCGGACCGGCGGCACCGTGCACATCGTGGTGAATAACCAGGTCGGGTTCACCACCGCGCCGGAGTCGTCCCGGTCCAGCGTGTACTCGACGGACGTGGCCCGCATGATCCAGGCGCCGATCTTCCACGTCAACGGGGACGACCCCGAGGCCGTGGTCCGGGTGGGCCGGCTCGCGTTCGAGTACCGCCAGGCGTTCCGCAAGGACGTCGTGATCGACATGATCTGCTACCGGCGGCGCGGGCACAACGAGGCGGACAACCCGTCGTTCACGCAGCCGCTGATGTACGACCTGATCGACGCCAAGCGGTCCGTGCGCAAGCTGTACACCGAGTCGCTGATCGGGCGCGGCGACATCACGATGGAGGAGGCCGAGCAGGCGCTGCGCGACTACCAGCAGGAGCTGGAGCGGGCCTTCACCGAGACCAGGGAGGCGGCGACCCGGCCCGCGGAGCCGGGCGCGGTGGTCCGGCCTCAGCCCGAGGCCAGCGAGCCCGCCGACCACGAGCTGACGCCCACCGCGATCAGCGAAGAGACCGTCAAGCGCATCATCGACACCCAGGTGAACCTGCCCGACGGCTTCACCGTGCACCCCAGGCTGCTGCCGCAGCTGCAGCGGCGCGCGACCATGGTCGAGCAGGACGAGATCGACTGGGCCACCGGCGAGCTGCTCGCGTTCGGCAGCGTGCTCATCGACGGGCACACGGTGCGGCTGGTGGGCCAGGACAGCCGGCGCGGCACGTTCGGCCAGCGGCACGCGGTCATCGTGGACCGGCACACCGGGGCCGAGTACACGCCGCTGCGGGCGTTCAACTCCCCCACCGTCCGGTTCCACGCCTACGACTCGCTGCTGTCGGAGTTCGCCGCGGTCGGCTTCGAGTACGGCTACTCGGTGGCCCGGCCGGACGCCCTAGTGTGCTGGGAGGCGCAGTTCGGCGACTTCGTCAACGGCGCGCAGACGATCGTGGACGAGTTCATCAGCTCGGGCGAGCAGAAGTGGGGTCAGCGCTCCGGCGTGGTGCTGCTGCTGCCGCACGGCTACGAGGGCCAGGGGCCGGATCATTCCTCGGCCCGGATCGAGCGCTTCCTCTCGCTGTGCGCGCAGGACAACATGACCGTGGCGGTGCCGACCACCCCGGCCAACTACTTCCACCTGCTGCGCTGGCAGGTGCTGTCCCCGCGGGTCAAGCCGCTGATCGTGGCGACCCCGAAGTCGGCACTGCGGCTGAAGGCGGCCACCTCGTCGGTGGCCGGCTTCACCAGCGGCTCGTTCCGGGCGGTGCTCGGCGATCAGTCCGGGCTCGACGAGGCAGCGGTACGCCGGGTGCTGCTCTGCTCCGGCAAGGTCTACTACGACCTGGCGGAGCGGCGGCGGGCGGACGGTGTCACCGACACCGCGATCGCCCGGGCCGAGCGGCTGTACCCGCTGCCGGCCGACGAGCTGGCCGCCGAGGTAGCCAGGTATCCCGCAGCCGAGGAGGTGGTGTGGGTTCAGGAAGAACCCGCCAACATGGGGGCGTGGCCGTACATGGCGCTGCAGCTGCCCGGGATCCTCGGCCGGCCGGTGTGGCTGGTGTCACCGCCGGCCTCCTCGGCGCCTGCGGGCGGCTCGGCCCGGGCTCATGCGGAAGAGCAGGCCCGGCTGGTCGAGGCGGCCTTCTCCCGGGGGAACTGATCCATGTATTTCACCGACCGGGGGCTGGAAGAATTGGAGGGCCGCCGCGGGGAAGACCAAGTCACCCTGGGCTGGCTGGCCGAGCGGCTGCGCGAGTTCGTCGACCTGAACCCCGACGCCGAGGCTCCGGTCGACCGCCTGGCCAGCTGGCTCGCGCGCCTGGACGACGACGAGGAGTGAGCCCCGGGGGGGCCGCGGATCCGCCGCGCGGCGCCATGATCGATCTTGACCAGGGCCAGACACGATATATCGTATGTACGTAATCAGTTCCGGCCGGACGCACCGCCCCCGCGAGACGCGCCGACCGTAAGAAACGGAGAGGGAGGGAGGACAGCGATGACACGCTGGACCATCGACTCCCCCAGGACGCTCGAGCTGCCCGGCGTCGCCGCGCTGAAGGTGCGGGTGGTCTCGGGCTCGGTCGCCATCCTGGCCAGCCAGGACGCGCCGTCGCTGGACGTCGCCAGCCTGACCGGCCAGCCGCTGCTGGTGACCCATGAGGCCGGGATCCTGACCATCACCTACGAGGACCTGCAGTTGGACGGGCTGAAGGGCTGGCTCCACCCGCAGCGGCACTCGGCCGATGTCACGGTCACCGTGCCCGCGGGTTGCCCCACGCAGCTCGGCGTGGTCAACGCGAGCGCGATCGTGTCCGGAATTTCCGCGAGTATTTCCGCCAAAAGCGTCTCGGGAGACATCACGCTAGATGGCGTGACGGGCAACGTGGACGCGAAGACCGTGTCCGGGGACGTCGAGGCGCGCGGCATCGACGGCGAGGTCGCGTTCAACTCGGTCTCCGGCGGCCTGACCCTGGCCGGCGGCGCGGTCAGCAAGCTCGCGGCCAAAACGGTCAGCGGTCAGGTGACGGCCGACATCGAGCTGCAGGACGGCGGCGGGCTGAAGGTGAGCACGGTTTCCGGTGACGTGGCCGTCCGCGTCCCGGCCTCGGCCAGCGCCCGGGTGGACCTGAAGTCCGCGTCCGGCCGGGTACGCAGCAGCTTCGACGGGATGACCGCGGCGCCGGGCCGGCGACCCACGGTCATGACCGCGACCATCGGGTCCGGCTCCGCTGATCTCACGGTGAGCAGCATGACCGGCGACGTGACGCTGCTGGCCCGGGTCGAGTCGCCGGCGCCGGGCGAGAAGCCTGCCCCCGCCGAGCCTGCCGCCCCGCCGGCGCCCGGCGAGGAGCCTGCCGCCTCCGAACCTGCCGCCCCGGCCGCCGGGCAGGGTGACCCGCAGTGAGCCCCGTCTTCCGGCACGGCGGGCTCCGCCTGTACCTGCTCAAGCTGCTCGACGAGGCGCCGCGGCACGGCTATGAGGTCATCCGGCTGCTGCAGGACCGCTTCATGGGCGTCTACTCGCCGTCGCCGGGGACCATCTACCCGCGCCTGGCCCGGCTCGAGGAAGAGGGCCTGGTCACCCACGACGAGGTCGACGGCAAGAAGGTCTACCGGATCACCGACAAGGGACGCGAGGAGATCAACGCGCGCCTCGACGACCTGGCCGAGCTCGAGGAGGAGCTGACCGAGTCGGTGCGCGACATAGCCCGCTCGGTGAGCGAGGACGTCCGGGACACGGTCCGCAACCTGCGCGAGGAACTCACCTGGATGACCAAGGACGTGCGCCGGGAGAGCCGCGAGCAGGCCCCGGAGGACCCCAGGGAGCGGGCCCGGCGGACCAGGGACGAGGTCAGGGAGAGCGCCAGGCGGGCCAGGGACGAAGCGTGGCGTGAGGCCGCCGACGACGCCCGCCCGGCCGCCGATGATGCCCCGCCGGCCGGCGACGAGCGCGAGGAAGCGGGCGCCCGGCGTGGCCGCTACCCCGGCGACTGGGCCGCCTGGACCTCGTCGCAGGACTGGCCGGGCTGGACCGGGTGGCGCGGCCGGTCCGGCGAGCGCCCGTGGAGCGGCCGCGGCTGGCCCGGCGCCCCGGGCCTGGACGCGGCGCTGTTCCGGGACCTGGAGCGGCTGGCCGTCGATTTCGCCCGGGACCTGCGCCGGGCCGCATGGAACACCGAGTCGGTGGGCGAGAACGCCCTCAGCGACCTGCGGTCGATCCTCGAGGACGCGCTGACCCGGATCAAGAACGAGGTCTTCGGCGGCGCGGCGGCCAAGCGCGAGCCCGAGGACAAGCCCCCCGAAGAAGATCCGCAACGGTCCGACGCCGCTGACTCCTGACCCGCGGCGCGAGCCTGGCCCGGGCCTACACCGTGAGCACGACCTTGCCGAACAGCTCCCCGGAGATCATGGCGGCCAGGCCGTCGCGGGCCTGATCCAGCGGCATCGTGCGGTCGATCAGCGGGCGCACGCCCGTTTGCTCGCAGAACCGCACCAGCCGCCCGAGCTGGTCCCGGGTGCCCATCGTGGACCCGACCACGGAAAGCTGCAGGAAGAAGATCCGGTTCAGGTCGGCGGGCGGCATCGAGCCGCTGGTGGCGCCGCAGGTCACGATCGTCCCGCCCGGCCGGAGCGCGCGCAGCGAGTGCCCCCAGGTGGCCTCGCCGACCGTTTCCATGACCGCGTCCACCCGCTCCGGTAGCCGGGTGCCCGCCGGGAACGCCTGGTCCGCGCCGAGCTCGACGGCCTGGTCCCGCTTGGCCTCGCTGCGGCTGGTGGCCCAGATCCGGTAGCCGGCCGCCCGGCCGAGCAGGATGAGCGCGGTGGCGACGCCGCCGCCCGCGCCCTGGACCAGCACCGTGGCGCCCGGCTCGAGGCGGGCCCGGCCGAACAGCATCCGGTACGCGGTGAGATAGGCCGTGGGCAGGCACGCGGCCTGCACGAACGACAGCGCGGCGGGCTTGGGCACCAGGTTGCGCCGCGGCACCGCGACCCGCTCGGCGAACGTCCCGTCGTAGCGCTCGGACAGCAGGGAACGGCCCGGGTCCAGGGTCTCGTCGCCGCCGCCCGCGTCCGGGTTGGCGATCACGGCGTGGACCACCACCTCGTGGCCCTCGGGGTCCAGCCCCGCGGCGTCGCAGCCGAGCACGATCGGCAGCCGGTCCGGCGAGATGCCCACGCCGCGCAGTGTCCACACGTCATGGTGGTTCAGCGCGGCGGCCTTGACCGTTACGGTGGTCCACCCGTCCGGCACGTCGGGCTCGGGGCGGGAGCCAAGCTCCAGGCCGGCCAGCGGGTCGCCGACGTCGATGCGGGCCGCGGTGACAGCGAACATGGTGAGGACACTAGCGCCGCGCCGGTGCGTCACGCACATGGAAGCGTCACCCGATTGCGGCGCTTCGTGCCTGATATGTAACATAAGGCGGCGGCGCCGCGCGGGGGGGTGTGCCATACTCTTCCGCGGGAGCGATGCCCCGGACCCCGCAGCTAAAGGATCGCAGTGGATCTCTCGTCCTATGCCCAGATGGCGGTGCGTCTCGTGAACACAGCCGCTGGCGTGGACACCGAGACGGATCAGCTAGGCACCACCGGCGCGTTCCGCGTGTTCCTGGATGACGACCAGCAGCTGCGCGGGCCGTGGACGCATCATGACCTCGATGCGCTCCAGATGCTCCGCGCTGAGCTTACCGCGATCTTCACCGCCGCGGCCGAGCGTGATCACGGGGCCGCCGCCGAGCGGCTGAACGCGTTGCTCGTGCAGTACCCCGTCCGCCCGGTGCTGGTCCGCCACGACCGCTCGGGCTGGCACCTGCACCTTGACGACAGCGGATCGGTCGCCGACCGGTACGCTGCGGGCGCGGTCTGCGGCCTGGCCATGGCCGTCACCCAGTTCGGCATGAACCATCTCGGCATCTGCGCGATCCCCGGCTGCCGGGGCGCCTTCGTCAACCTGGGCCCGAGCCGGGTCAGCCGTTACTGCCCCAAGCACTCCCCCGCCAAGGTCAACGTGACCGCGTTCCGGAACCACCGGCGCCCGGCCTCCGGCTACCCGGCCACGACCGCCGTCGGCTAGCAGCGCGCTGCCGCTCGCATCCGCTTGGCCGGGCCCGTACGCCGGGTGCATCCCCGCACATCTCGGGCGCATCCCGGCACGGCGGCTACCCGCGGCATCACCATCATCACGCAATTACGCGGAAAAACATCGGCGTGCGCTTTAGCAGACCGCGCCGTGGGCGGGCGGTTACCCGCGTTACCAAAAAGATGCCAAGCGGCTTCTTCTCATGCTCCGGGGCGATCATTAACATAAGCCCTACTCACTGGGCGTATGCCCCACGTATGCGGACCCGAAAGAAGGTTCGAACATGGCTGCTGAATCGGCAGTTGCCAGCACCACGAGGCCGGCCGACGTCGGCCTGAAACGGGAGATAGGGCTTATCGGGGCCACCTGGGCATCCGAGACCTCGATCATCGGCTCCGGCTGGCTGTTCGGCTCGTACTTCGCCGCGCAAACAGTCGGGGCGGCGGCCTTGATCTGCTGGGGCATCGCCGGAATCGCGGTCATCATCCTGGCCCTCGTGTTCGCCGAACTGGGCGGGATGTACCCGGTCTCGGGCGGGACCGCGAGATTCCCGCACTTCGCGTTCGGCAGCATCGCCGGCATATCGTTCGGCTTCTTCTCCTTTCTGCAGGCGGTCGCGGTAGCGCCGATCGAGTGCTTCGCGGTGATGCAGTACGGGTCGCACTACTGGCACGGCCTCTACGACCCGACGACGAGCAATGTCACCGGGCTCGGCTTCGCGATGACGGTCGTCCTGATGGCGATCTTCACCGCCATCAACTTCCTCGCGATCGGCCTGTTCTCCAAGGTCAACAGCGGCATCACCTGGTGGAAGGTCGCGATCCCGGTCCTTACCATCATCGTGCTGCTATTCAAGTTCCACCCCAGCAACTTCAGCTCCGGCGGCGGCTTCATCCCCACGGGCGTCGGCTGGAAGGACATCTTCGCGGCGATTCCCGGGGCGGGCATCGTGTTCGCCTACCTCGGCTTCGAGCAGGCCGACCAGCTGGCCGGGGAGGTCAAGAATCCGCGGCGCAACCTGCCGCTGGCGATCATCCTCGCCATATTGATCGGCACGGCGATCTACGTCATGCTGCAGGTCGTGTTCATCGCCGCGATGGACCCCGCCTTTCTCGCGGCGCACGGCGGCTTCCTGGGCATCGTCTGCCCGTCGTCAGGTACCTGCAACTCCTCGGTCTCGAACGTCGTTTCCGGGCCGTTCGCGGGTGTCGCCGCCCTGGCCGGGCTCGGCTGGCTGGCCACGATCCTGTACATCGACGCGTTCGTCTCGCCGTTCGGCACCGGCCTGATCTACCAGACCTCGACCTCGCGCATCGGCTACGGCCTGGCCCGCAACCGCTACTTCCCGCAGCCCTTCCAGAAGACAGACGCCAACGGCGTGCCCTGGGTGAGCCTGATCCTCGCGTTCGTGATCGGCCTGCTGTTCCTGCTGCCGTTCCCGAGTTGGCACGCGCTGGTCGGCCTGATCACCTCGGCCTCTGTGCTGATGTACGCGAGCGGGCCGCTGTCCTTGGGCGTGTTCCGCAGGGCGCTCCCCGACGCCGACCGCCCGTACCGGGTGCCGTTTGGTTCTGTCTTCTGCCCGCTCGCGTTCGTCATCGCCAACCTGATCATCTACTGGTCGGGCTTCCTGGTGCTCCTGAAGCTCGGCGTCGCGCTCGTGATCGGCTACGTCGTGATCGGCATCTTCATGAGCCGCGACCCGCAGCGCCCGCCGCTGGATTGGAAGTCCGCGCGGTGGCTGCCCGTCTACCTGATCGGCATGGGCATCATCTCCTGGCAGGGCCAGTTCAGTGGTACTTCGGCCAAGCCGCCGCCGTTGCCGCCGACCAACACCGGCAACATCCCGTTCTGGTGGGACATGCTGATCGTGGCCGCGTTCAGCGTGGCCATCTACTTGTGGGCCTTGCACGACCGGCTGCCCAGGGACGAGATACTCGATCTCGTCGGCAGGCAGTCCGGTCCCGTGGAGAAGGTCGGCCACTGACGCGGCAGGCCGACTCACGGTAGGGCAATGCACTGACCCCGTCCCCGCCGCGGGGACGGGGTCAGTGCCGTCTCGGGCCTGCCCGGGCCGTGCCAGCGGAAACCGCGATCAGCGATGACCGGGTGGCCAGTAGCGCAGCACGACCGGCCCGGGGTCAGGTCCGGCAGCACCACGCCGAACGGGCGGCTGTCCACCGCCCCGGCGCCGGGACTGTCCGACTCCGGCCGCCAGCCGCCCGGTTCCGCCGGGCCGTGCTTGACCAGCAGCAGGTCCGGACGGCCCGGGTGCCGGGCGATCACGGCCTGGCCGGGCCGGATCTGCAGGACCAAGACCATGCCGGAGACGCTGCAGCCCTTGGGTCACTGATCCGGCCCGGTGGGTAATTCCCCGCTACAGGGCGGGCCCCGTTCCCTCAAGGGAACGGGGCCCGTTTTTCGTGTCCCTAAGGCAATCTTTGGCGTTAGCGTTACTACTTCTTTACGTGATCATTACTAACCAATAGGATGGCCTTTACTGTGCACGGATGCGGACCGGAAAGAGGGGGTTCGATCATGACAACGGAAGCGGCCGTCGCTACCCAACCCACCGACGTCGGCCTGAGACGGGAGCTAGGCCTAATCGGCGCCACGTGGGCGTCGGAAACGTCGATTATCGGCTCGGGTTGGCTGTTCGCCCCGCTGACCGCCGCGCTGCTGGTGGGCGGCGGCGCGGTGGTGGACTGGGTGATCGCCGGCATCGTCGTCATCCTGCTGGCCCTCTGCCACGCCGAGCTCGGGGCGATGTATCCGGTTTCTGGAGGTACAGCCCGGTTCCCGCACTTCGCGTTCGGCAGCGTGGCCGGCATCGGGTTCGGCTTCTTCGCGTACGTGCAGGCGGTCACGATCGCGCCGATCGAGTGCTACGCGTTCGTCACGTACGCCTCGTACTACTGGCCCGGCCTCTACAACACGCAGACCGGGAAGATCACCGGGGCCGGCCTGTGGGTGACCGTCGGGCTGATGGCGGTGTTCACCGCGGTCAACTTCCTGGCCCTGCGCCAGTTCGCCCGGGTCAACAACGTGATCACGTGGTGGAAGGTCGCGGTCCCGGTCTTCACGATCATCGTGCTGTTCTTCCAGTTCCACCCCAGCAACTTCACCTCCGGGGGGCTGGGCTTCCTGCCAGGCGGGGCCAGGGGCCTGTTCGCGGCGCTCCCGCTAGCCGGCATCATCTTCGCCTACTCCGGCTTCGAACAGGCCGACCAGCTGGCCGGCGAGATCAAGGACCCCGGGCGCAACCTGCCGCGCGCGATCATCATCTCGGTGCTGCTCGGCACCGTGATCTACACCCTGCTGCAGGTCGTGTTCATCGGCGCAATACCCCCGCACGATCTACCCAAGGGGCTGTTGGGCATCAACGACCCGCTCATCCTCGCGGGGCCGTTCGCCGGCGTCGCGGCGCTGGCCGGGATCGCCTGGCTGGCGCACATCCTGCGGGTCGACGCGTTCATCTCGCCGTCCGGCACCGGCCTCATCTACACGACCGGGACGTCGCGGATCAGCTACGGGCTGGCCCGGAACCGGTACGCCCCGCAGTTCTTCGGCAAGACCAACGGCAGCGGCGTCCCCTGGGTCGGGCTGATCTTCGCGTTCATCTTCGGGCTGTTCTTCCTGCTGCCGTTCCCGAGCTGGCACTCGATCGTGGGCCTGATCACCGGCGCGAGCGTGCTCATGTACGCGGGCGCGCCGCTGTCCCTGGGCGCCTTCCGCGGCCAGGTGCCGGAGGCGACCCGGCCGTACCGGCTGCCGGCCGCCTCGGTGCTCTGCCCGATCGCGTTCGTCATCGCCGACCTGCTCATCTACTGGTCCGGCTTTGAGGTGGTCTGGAAGCTCGGCATCGTCCTGGTGATCGGATACGTGCTGATCGGCATCTCGATGGCGTTCGACAAGGAGCGGCCGCCGCTGGACTGGAAGTCGGCGGTCTGGCTGCCGGTGTGGCTGGTCGGCCTGGGCATCATCTCCTGGCTGGGCCAGTACTCCGGCGGTGGCGTCGCGCCCCCGCTCAACACCAACACGATCCCGTTCTGGTGGGACATCGTGGTCGTGGCCGTGTTCAGCCTGGCCATCTACTACTGGGCCATGTACACCAAGCTGCCCAGGGAAGAGATGCTCAACCTGGTCGGGCGGCAGTCCGGGGAGCAGGAGCTGCCGGACACCGGCATCCACCACTGATCCCGCCTCAGCAGCCGCGGGAACGGCCCTGGCCACCCGCCGGGGCCGTTCCCGTCTGGCCGGGGCGTGCGGAGCCGGCCCGTTCGGGGGAAAGCCGCCGGGAACGGGCCTTAGCCGGCCCGCGACCGCCAGTAGCGGGCCAGCACCCGGCCCTCGATCAGCTCCGGCGGTACCACGCCGAACGAGCGGCTGTCCACCGCCCCGGCGCCGGGATTGTCTGACTCCAGCCACCAGCCGCCCGGTTCCCGCCGGGCCGCGCGCTTGACCAGCAGCAGGTCAGGCCGGCCCGGATGCCGGGCGATCACGAGCTGGCCGGGGCGGATCCGCGGCGGCCGGCCCGCCCGCAGGCCGCGCCGGACCAGCAGCCAGTCCCCGGGCCGCAGCGCGGGCTCCATGGACCGTTCCGCGACGGCCACGCGCCACAGCGGCGATTGCACGAACCCTCCCGGAGTAGGTCAGCGGTCACGGGGTACTGTCGGAGTCCGGAATACATGATCTGACAGGAGAGAAGGAGATCGATGAGGCTGCTCGCACGTCTTCTCGAGCCGAGGGCCACCGCGCACGCTCACTGTGACCTCCCCTGCGGCGTCTATGACCCCGCCCAGGCCCGGATCGAGGCCGAATCCGTCAAGGGGATCTGCGAGAAGTACCAGCAGAACACCGACCCGGAGTTCCGCGCCCGGGCGATCCAGATCAAGGAGGAGCGGTCTGACCTCGTCAAGCATCACCTCTGGGTGCTGTGGACCGACTACTTCAAGCCCCCGCACTTCGAGAAGTACCCGCAGCTGAACCAGATGTTCAACGAGGCGACCAAGATGGCGGGCTCGGCGGGCACCAAGGGCAGCACCGACGTGGCCAAGGCCGACGCGCTGCTGGCCAAGATCGACGAGATCGCAAAGATCTTCTGGGAAACCAAGCAAGCCTGATACCGTAGTCAGCGATCCAGACGGAGGACCACGCGGGCGACGGCCCGGCGCGGTCCTCTGCTGTATCCGGGCGGTTTGAGGTGCGCCGCCGGGCTGGCCCGGGCGGACCGGACAAGGGCGCATCTGAGCGTCCGTGGCCGCGTGCCGCGTCCAGGGCACGGCTCGCTCACGGTAAGTTGCAGGCAGAGCCCGGAGCGGGCCGATGCCTGGCGGTGTGGGAGGACACTCGTGAGGGAAGAAGCGACCACGTCGGCCACCAGGACCGCCGTGACGGGAGCGGACGAACTGGAGGCGGGCGCGGCCAGGCCCGGCG
>Ga0335073_10004932_pt1 | contig 18705 bp, 11 predicted proteins | sample Lox_Sample_22_FD_207093 | JGI IMG/M metagenome (GOLD analysis project Ga0335073, IMG submission 207093) | Soil microbial communities from Loxahatchee National Wildlife Refuge, Florida, United States - Lox_Sample_2.2 | ecosystem: Environmental > Terrestrial > Soil > Wetlands | place: USA... | reverse complement strand
ATCGTCTGCCCGGCCGACACCGTGACCGTGGCCGTGATCGGTGCCGCGGCCGAGCCGTTCGTCGGAGCCCCGCCCGTGTTCATCACGGTGATCTCGTACCGGTCGCCGGTGTCGCCCTGGCGGAACGCGCCGTCGACGGCGTTGTCGGCGGTCAGCCCCGGCACGCCGACGACCGGCGTGGGGCTGGCCAGCGAGGCCGGCGGCGCGACCGGGGCGCCGCCCGCCACCAGCGCGGCGTTGGTCACGTGCAGCCCGTCGTTGGAGTCCTGGGTGCCGAAGCCGGTGCCGAGCGGCACCTGGACGGTCACGGTGACCGGCGGGTAGGACTGGCCGGGCGCCAGCACCGCCGGCGCGCCGCCGGGCCCGCCGGCCTGGCTGCAGGTGATCGTCGGGTTGTCCGAGGAGTCGCAGGTCCAGCCGGATCCCGCCGCCGAGACGAAGCCGAGGTTCGGGTCGACGATGTCGGTCAGCGTCACCGGCGTCTTGCCGTCGGTCGGCGCGCGGCCGGAGTTGGTCACGGTCAGCGTGTAGGTGTCGGCGGCGTCCCCCTGGGTGAAGCTGGTCGACGGCGTGGTGTCCGGCGAGTGCGCGACCGACGTGACGGTCAGGGCCGGACCGGCGGCCGCGCCGGCGGCGGTGACCGCCCTCGTGCCCGAGGTCGTGCTCGCGGCCCGGTGCAGGGCCGCGGGCCGGCCGCTGCCGGGCCGCGCGGCGCCGCGCGTCAGCGCAGTCCCGTCCGCCGCGCCGAAGTGCTGCACGTGCGCCGTGGCAGCCGCGGCCGCCTCAACCGCGGCCGCCACGGACGTCTGGGGAGCGGAGAACGTTGCGTCGGGCACGTTCCAGCCGTAGACGCTCACCACCGGCGCCGCGCCGTGCAGCAGCGACGACCGGTAGGACGCGGTCAGCGTCTCGGACTCGCCCGGCCACAGCGTGATGTCGTTGTCGCTCCAGGTGATCGGCAGCACCTCGTTGTCCCCCGCCTGGGCGGTGCCGTCGGCGTTCCCGCGCCGCACATCGGCTCTCAGGAAGAACGCCACCGCGGCGTTCGATGCCGGGTTCGTGATCGTGACGCTGGTCACCAGGTCATCGCCGTCGGGACCGGGCCGCCGCGTGGTCGCGGCCGCCACCTGGACCGGCTCGGAGGGCAGCGTCTGCAGCGCGGTCATGTCGGCGTACTGGCTCAGCGGGGAGCCGTTGTCGGCCTGCGGGTTGCCCTCGGTGGTGTCCCAGTCGAGCACGTCCTGCTGGGTGGACAGCCAGTACACGTTGCGGTCCACCACCGCGCCGTGCTGGCGCAGGATCAGCTCGACGAAGTAGGTCTGGGCCGGGGTGGGAGGAGTCGTCGCGGCCGGTACGCGGGGGCTCAGTACGCCGTTCCTTACCTGCTGGGGGCCGACCGTGATGCCGCCGGCCGCCTGGTCGGCCAGGACGTGGCCGTTCAGATCGTAGACCCGCGACTCGACCGAGAGCCCGCCCTGGCTTGCGCCGCTCAGGTTGTCGACGGTGACCTGGCCGGTGTCGTAGGCGTAGAGCACGTGCAGGTCCTCGTTGGCCTTCTTGGCCCCGAAATAGCTTCCCGCCTGGTCGTAGTCGTAGTTGTACAGGTCCCAGAGCAGCGTTGGCCAGCCCTTGTTGAGCTGCCAGTAGTCGGTGCCCGTGGACGGCGTCGGGTAGTTGTCCCAGTGGTCGATGTACGCCTCGAACTGCGCCCGGGTGTCCTCGTAGTTCTGTACCTGCGCCTCCTCGACGTACTGCGCCAGGCTGTCCCACTTCCCGTAGCGGGCCGCGATCGCCGTGTCGAGGTTGTCCAGGGTGCCGAACGAGTACCCGGAGTGCGATCCGTCGGTCGACTCGTAGTTGGCGTGGTACTGGTGCGCGTCGGGCTGCTGCCAAAGCGCCGCCTGATCCGACGGCGAGAGGAAGCGCTGGATCGAGTCCATGGTCGGCACCGTGTCACCGGCGCTCTGCTCGCTGTCGAAGCCCCAGGACCCGCCGACGTTGGTCAGGGTCGAGTCGTCGTCGACCGCGTTGTTGCTGGAGTGGCTGGTGTCGTACCAGTAGCTGGGCGGGACCCAGTCGTAGGGCCCCTCCTTCTCGCCGGACGGCCCGAGGATTCCGGCCGGGTTGTACTCGGCCGAGGAGATGATCGGGTCCTGGAACCCCGACTGGCTGAACCCGGCCAGCGACGCGGTCTCCTGCTCGTTGATCGGATTGTTGTCGCTCCAGCTGAAGTTCAGCACGCTCGGGTGGTCGCGCAACTGCTCGCCGATGGTAAGCGAGGACAGGTACATGACGTGGTATTCCTGCGATGTGACGCCGCGGCCGCTGCCGGGCGGCGCCCACTTGTCGCAGCACTGGAACCCGGCATCGATCAGGATCCCGGCCCGGTCCATCTGGTCGTAGAAATCCTGCGGCATCTGCTTGCCCTCGGTGCGGATCCCGTTGATGCCCAGGCTCTTGATCAGCGTGATCTGGCTGGCGAGGTCGGCCGCGGAGTAGTGCAGGAACAGGTTCTCCGACCAGCCGCCGGCCCGGAAGTCGAACGGCACGCCGTTGATCTCGAAGACCCTCGCGCCCTCCGGCGCCATGGTCGACGGCGGGGTGAGGTAGGTGGTCACCGAGCGGATGCCGAAGTCGGCGGGCGGGGCCGCGTCGGAGGTCCCGTCACCCGAGGTGACCGCCGCCCGCAGCGTGTACAGCGGCTGGCCGCCCATCTGGTACGGCCACCACAGCTGCGGGTGGCCGACGACGAGCTGGCCGAAGCGGGCCGGCGCGAACGTCACCGTCTGCGCCGCGTGAGCCGGCAGCGTCACCGGCTGGGACACCTGGATGGCGCCGCCGCCGCCCGGCGGCGTGATCGTGGCCAGGACCGTGCCGGCCTGCGGGGCCGCCGTGGTGTTGCTGACGTCGGCGTGCACGGTCAGCGCCGCGCTGCTCATGTCGGGCGCGTCGTCCTGGGTCACGTACGTGTCGGAGATCTCGAGCGCGTCGAAGACGTGCAGCTGGACCGGGAACTGGATCCCGGTGTTGTTGTCCGGCGGGATCTGGTTCCAGTCCACGTCGTCGAGCGTGAACATCGTGTTGGGGTCGTTCGGGAACACCTCGAGCGCCAGCGAGTTCGCGCCCGGCCGGATCAGGTTCGTGACGTCAAAGGAGTAGCTGGTGTAGTCGCCCTCGACCGTTGCCTCGGTGGCGACCTCGGTGCCGTTCACCCAGACGTCGGCCTGCCCCATCACGCCGTTGATCACCAGCTTGGCGTCCTGCCCGGGGGCGAGGCCCGCGGAGAAGCTGGTCCGGAACCACCAGGGAACGTCGAACAGCGGGTCGGTGTCCGCTCCCGGGCTGGTCATCGGGGCGCCGAAGCACAGCTGCATGTTGTCGGAGTAGAAGACGCTGTGCGGGCTGTCGGCGCTCTGGTTCACCGGCTGCAGGCCCGGGTCGTCCGGGCAGACGCCGTTCTGGAGTAGCGCCTCGACCTCGGTGCCGACCGCGCCCGCGGAGTCCGGGGTGACCGGCAGCCAGCCAGCCGCGGCGAACCCGGGCTCGGAGATCTGGTTCCCGTCCTGCGTGGCGCCGACCCCGTTCGTCCAGCTGGTCGTCGCCGCGCTGGTCTGGACCTGCCAGCCGCCGAGGCCGACGGTGCTGAGTCCGACCCGGCCGCCCCCGCCCGCATCAAGCCGCGCCGCCGCATCAAGCCGCGCCGCCGCATCAAGCCGCGCCGCCGCATCAAGCCGGGCCGCCGCGGCGAGCCGGATGCCGACGACCGGCCGGCCCCGCGTGGCGGACGGGCCGGCCACCGGGCCGGTCACGGCGGCCACCATGCCGCAGGCGGCGGCGATCCCGGCCAGCATTCCGGCCAGGCCTAATCCAGGGCGCATTCCCAGGCGTGCCCTCGTGCGCGACCTCGGCATCGAGGCTCCTCTCCTGCGGGCGCCTCCCCCGCGACCGGCCCGCACACGACTACATCCCGGCGGGCGCCTCCCCCGCGACCCGCCCGCACCGCCACAAAAGTAAGGAAACTTTCCTAACGGGAGAATCTGCTCCAGGGCGCCGACATTGTCAAGACCTCCGGACCTCTCGGAGCGGACAACGGAACCAGCCGGGCCCGAGACGGGCGGGCCGGGCCGAAAGAGGCCGCCCCGTGCCCGAAACGGGCCGCCCCGGGCCCGAAACGGGCCGCCCCCGGGCCCGAAACGGGCGGGCTGGCTTGGACCGTCCGCGCTCACGACCCGCCGTCCCCCCGGCCGGAAACGGGCGGGCTGGGCTTGGACCGTCCGCGCTCACGACCCGCCGTCCCCCGGCCGGAATTAAGGACATGTCGCCCGGGAATCGGACGTCAAGCGCGGCCAGACCAACCGACCGAAATCGGCCCCCCGCCGGGACTCGCGCGCTCCGGTGGTCCGCCGTCGTGAGAAAAGGGTCATATCTCGCATATTCACGTCCAGCCCGTCGAGTTCGGGCACCCGCGCATTGACGGCAAGGGACCATTACTGCTGCTAGAGCAGCAGTAATGGGACTCCGCCGCCAAAGAACCGTCTGTCCGGAACTCAGCTCGGGCGTATCCCGTTCATCAGGACTTGGCCGCGCCCGTCGACAGCGACGCGCCTCAGCCGGCGCGGTCGGCCAGCAGATAGCAGGCGATCGCCGCGGCGGCCGCGACGTTGAGCGAGTCCACTCCCCGGCGCATTGGTATCCGCACGCTCAGGTCGGCCTGGTCGCGCCATCGGCTGGAGAGGCCGTCGCCCTCGGTTCCGAGCAGGAGCGCCAGCCGGTCGACCGGCGGCGGCGCGCCGTCCGCGCCCGCCGCCGCCCGCGCCCGGTCACCGGCCGCCAGGTCGGCGATCGGCACCGCGTCGGGCGCCAGAGTCAGCGCCAGCAGCCGGAACCCGGCCGCCCGCAGTGCGGCGAGGCCGTCCCGCCAGTCGTCCATCCTGGCGTACGGAACGGCGAACACCGCGCCCATCGAGACCCGGACCGAACGGCGGTACAGCGGATCGGCGCAGCGGGGGGCGAGGACGACCGCGTCGAAGCCCAGCGCGGCCACGCACCGGAAGATCGCGCCCACGTTGGTGTGGTCCACGATGTCCTCGAGCACCACGATGCGCCGCGCCCCGTCGATCACGTCGCCGACCGGCGGCAGCGGGCGGCGCTGCATGGCGGCCAGGGCCCCGCGGTGCACCCGGTAGCCGGTCAGCCGCTCCGCCACCTCCGGCGAAACCAGGTACACCGGCCCGGGGCAGGATTCGGCCAGGCCGCCGAGGGCTGCCAGCTTGTCGCGGGTGACCAGCAGGGAGCGGACCGGATAGCCGGCCTCGATCGCGCGCCTGATCACCTTCTCACCCTCGGCGACGAACAGGCCGTGCTCGGGCTCCAGGGTGCGGCGCAGGTGGACGTCGGTCAGCCGGACGTAGTCCGCGAGCCGCGGATCGCCGGCCTCGCCGACGGGAACCAAGCCGGTCACCCTGACAGTCTGGCCGAGCCCGGCCGCCGCCACCGCCGCGCCGGCGGTCCCGCGCCCGGGATTCCCCGCAAAACACGTTCCGGGCGGTACAACGCCCGTAGCACGAAAACAGGGCAAGTCGGCCGATCGGCCCGGATCGGTCCGATAGAGTCAGGCTCGGTCCGGGACGGCCTCGTCGAGGACCCGCGCCGGGCCATCGCGACCGAACAATCGAGGGATCCTGTGAACCAGCGCGCACGGCGAGGCCGCGTCAGCCGACGGGGCCGCGAGCGACACGTCAAGGTGAGGTTGCTGCTCGTGGTCGCGGTCGCGATCTCCGCGGTCGTCATGGGCGCCCTCAGCACCCAGGCGGTGCTGGCCCGCGCCCAGTGCAACAACCACCCCCTCGTGCTCAACGTGGCCGTGTCCGAGGACATCGCCCCCGTCATTCAGCGGGTCGGCCAGCTCTTCAACAAGCAGGACCACGTGGCCTCCGGGCGCTGCGTCGAGGCGGAGGTCACCCCGGAGGAGCCCGCGGCGGTCGCGTCGGTGGTCGACGGCCAGGCGTCCGGCGGCGGCCTGCCCGCCATCGATGCCTGGATCCCGGACTCGAGCCTGTGGGTGGACGTGGCGCGCACGTTCGCCGTCGGCGCGCAGCAGGTGCAGCCGACCGGGATCACGGTCGCCCGGTCGCCGATCATGCTGGTCATGCCGCCCGCCGCGGCGGCGCAGATTCCCGCGTTCAACAACTCCGTCGGATGGAGCTTCCTGCTCCCTTCGGCCGCCGGCGGGCCGACCTCGGGCAAGCAGGTCCGGCTGAACCTGCCGGACCCGACGCAGAGTTCGGTGGGGCTCGCCACCCTCGTGGAGATCAAGAGGCTGCTCGGCTCCGGCGCGGCGGAGCGCTCGGCGCTGACCGACTTCGTGCTGTCGTCGCAGCCGTCGAACCAGTTCGACGATCCGACCTCCCTGGCGGCGTTCGACTCCCTGGCCAACCCGCCGCTCAACGCCCACCCGGTGACGGTGACCACCGAGCAGGCCGTCATCAGCTTCGACTCCCACTCGCCCCAGCCGCTCGCCGCGCGGTACCCCTCCGGCGGCCCCGACGCCGGGCAGCTCGGCGACGCGGAGCTCGACTACCCCTACGTGGTCACGACGACCGGCCAGGCCGAGCAGGAGGCGGCCGCCGAGTTCGGCAAGATCCTGCAGCAGGGGTACACCGCCGGACTCGTCCGCTACTACGGCTTCCGGTCGGCCGACGGCGTCCCCGGGGCCTGGCCCGCCGCCTTCGGCCTGGCCCAGCAGCCGCTGCAGCTCGCCTCGCCGGCCACCGCCGGCGAGGCGCAGACCGCGCTGCAGAGCTGGCGCAAGCTGCAGGTCGGCTCCCGGGACCTCGCGGTGATGGACGTCTCGTCGTCCATGGACGCGCCGTCCGGGCTCGGAAACCTGAGCCTGATGGACGTGCTGACGCAGACCGCGCTGCTCGGGCTGGAGTTGTTCCCGGACAGCGCGCAGATGGGCCTGTGGGAGTTCGCGGACAACCTCGGCGCGGGCCTGCCGTACAAGCAGCTGGTCCCGGTCGGCCCGCTGCCGGGCGAGGTGGGCCTGATCAGCCGGCGGGTGCAGATCCAGCAGGTCGACAAGTCGCTGCACCCGCTGAGCAACACCCCGGCCCAGCTGAACCGGACCATCCTGGCCGCCTACCAGGAGATGGTCCACAGCTATCAGCCGAACTACACCAACGCGGTCATCCTGCTGACCGACGGGGTGGGCGGTGCCTCCGGCGACATGGCGGACGCCGCGCTAGTCGGCAGGCTCAAGAGATTGTTCGACCCGAGCCGGCCCGTTGAGCTGATCATCCTGATGCTGGGTGACCGGGGGAACTTCGCCGCGCTGGAGCAGATCGCCAAGGCGGGCGGCGGCCAGGCGTACGAGGTCACCAACCCCGCCCAGGTCGGCCAGGTCTTCATCGAGGCCTTCTCCCGGCGCATCTGCCTGAGCAACGAGTGCGTGCCCTGACGCGGTCGTAATTCTCTTCAGGTTCCGCGGCAAATTTTGTGAACCCCGTAGCCGAGGTGCGCGTCATCCTTTGTGAGGCCCGGCGAGAGCGGGGCGCCGGGCCTCACTCAAAGCTCCGGGGGGATCCTGACTCAGACGGCATCGGCCAGGCCGGTGTCGAGCAGCCGGTGCGCCCGCTCGATCAGCACCGGCACCGCGTGCCCCTCTCGCTCGAAGCCCTCGCCGACGGTCTTGTTCTGCAGGAACCGGGCGTGGATGCCCTCCAGGACCACGGCCAGCTTGAAGCAGCCGAAGGCCATGTAATACCCGATGGCTGACAGGTCCCGCCCCGTAAGCTGAGCGTAGCGTTCAGCAATCTCGGCGCGGCTGAGGAATCCGGGCATCGCCGTCACCGATGCTCCGATGCTGATCTCCCCCCACTGCGGATCGTCCGGGTCGGCCCAGTAGATGAGGGTCAGCCCGAGGTCGGCGAGAGGGTCGCCGAGCGTGGACATCTCCCAGTCCACGACCGCGGCGACGGCCGGGCGCGCGCCGAGGGTGACCAGCGTGTTATCCAGCCGGAAGTCTCCGTGGACCAGCGCGTGGTCACCGTGACCGGGCAGGCCCGCGGTCAGCCGCTCGACGAGGCGGTCGTAGCCGGGAATCTCGCGGGAGTTGGACAGCTCCCACTGCCGCTGCCACCGGGCAAGCTGGCGCGCCAGGTAGCCCTCCGGGCGGCCGAACCCGGTCAGGCCCACTCCCGCGATGTCCACGCCGTGGATGGCCGACAGCATCTCGGCCAGCCGCTCGGAAAGCTGCCGCCCCTGCCCGGGCGTGAGGCTCTCACCGTCCTGCCGGGTCCGCAGCACGTGGCCGTCCACGTACCCCATCAGGTAGAACGGCGCGCCGATCACGTCGGGGTCGGTGCAGATGGCGACCGGGGCCGGCACCGGGATGTCGGTCTCGTGCAGCGCGCTCAGCACCCGGAACTCGCGGGACATGTCATGCGCGGTGGGCAGCACGTGGCCGAGCGGAGGCCGTCGCAGCACCAGCCGGGACCCGCCGAGATCCAGGCGGTAGGTGAGGTTGGACCGGCCGCCCGCGATCAGCGTGATGTCCAGGTGCTCGCCGCTGGCGATGCCGTTCGCGTCAAGCCACCGGGCCAGGGCGCGAGGATCGGGGATGCCTGGAACACCGTCAACCGTCATGCCGGAGAAGATACCTCCCGAGACGGGCAACACGTGACCGGCCGGTGAGTCGCGGGATCCCTTGGGGGGTGGACTTAATCCCCGGGCTGACGTAGGCAAGTAGCAGGGACCGGGGGCCTGCCGCGATGGGCTGCTACTGAGGGAGCGCAGTGAGTGATGCATGGATGCCCGGCGCCACACGCGTCCGGGGAACGATCGATGGCGGACCACTCAAGGGCGGTGCCCCCCGCGCCGTGTGGCAGACCCTCGGCGCCGATCCGCGGATCGTCTCGGCCACGTCGGCGGCGGGGCGGCTGAACGAGCGCGGCCGGGCGTGCCACCTGGTATGGAATCCGCTCCAGGGCGGCATCATGCAGCTGATCCCGATCCTGCGCGCCGGGCGGCTGCTCGGCGTGCCGGAGGGCCTGAACCAGGCGCCGCCGCCGTGGCCCGAGGGCGACGTCGGCCGGGTGCCGAGGCAGCCGGCCGCCGGCGTCCCCGCGCCAGGCGGGCCGATGGCCGGCGGGACCGCACCCGGCCAGGACGCGGTCTTGGCCGCCGAGGCCAACGCCGAGGGACGGCTCTGCGTCCAGATCTGCGTCGTGGCGTTCGCCTGGCAGCCGTTCACCTCCTGGCCCATGACCCGCCTGCCGCAGATCCTGAACTGGCTCGACAGCTGGGGCATCCCGAGGCGCTGGCCGGCTGGCCGCCCCGCGGCATTCCCCGACGGGCTGACGACGCCGGGGGTCGCGCGGCTGTGGGCACGGGGCGGCCATTTCGGCGCCTCGCAGGTACCCGACCTTCCGGCAGCCGGGCCCGGCGCGATCGACATCGACCGGCTGACCGGGCCCGGGAGCGGGAGCGGTAACCCCGGGCGCGCGGCGGCCGACGAGATGCGGGAGCTGGACAGGTACTTCGACGGCGAGCAGACGGCGGCGGCCAGCGCGCTCAGCCGGGTAGGTTGATCATCGCGGGCCCGGCCGCAGGTACGGTTAGGCACCATGAACGCCGATCTCCCCGTGCCGGCTTCCCCCGTGCCGGCTTCCCCCGTGCCGGCCTCCCCCGTACCGGCCTCCCCCGTACCGGCTCGCCCCTTGTCGGCTCTCCCCCTGTCGACGACCCGGCGGACCGCACTGCAGCGGCTCCGCGAGCGCGGCCGGACCGACCGAGCCGAGCTGTACTCGGTCCTGGACGCCGGGCTTGTCTGTCACGTTGGCGTGATCGTGGACGGCTCCCCGGTGGTGCTGCCGACCGGCTACGGGCGCACCGGCGACACGCTGTTCCTGCACGGATCGTCGGCCAACCGGGCGCTGCTCGCGGCCGACGGGCATGAGATCTGCGTCTCGGTCACCCACCTGGACGGCCTGGTGTGCGCCCGCTCGGTGTTCAACCATTCGATGAACTACCGCAGCGCGGTGATCTTCGGTACCGCCCGGCTCGTCACCGGTGACGCCGAGCGGCTGGCCGCGCTGCGCGCCGTCACCGAGCAGCTCGTTCCCGGCCAGTGGGATTATGCCCGGCTGCCGACACGCAGGGAGCTCGCCGCGACCGCGGTGCTCGGGCTGCCGCTGGCCGAGGCGTCGGTCAAGGTGCGCACCGGGCCGCCGCACGACGAGCCGGAGGACTACGGCATGGCCGTCTGGGCCGGGGTGCTGCCCGCCCGGCTGGTCTTCGGCGCGCCCGAGCCCGACCCCGATCTCCGGCCCGGCATCGGCGTCCCCGAGCACATCGAGGCCCTGGCCGGCCGGTCCCGGGGCGAGTGACGTTGCCGCGGCCGTGGCGCCCGGTTGGGGACGGCCTGACCTAGTCTTAAGCCATGACTGATCAGCTCGTCTGGATCGACTGCGAGATGACGGGGCTTGACCTGGCTCGCGATGCGCTTATCGAGATCGCCTGCATCGTCACCGACGGCCAGCTCGTTCCCGTCGACGACGGCGTGGACGTGGTGATCAAACCGCCCCCTGAGGCGCTGGACCACATGCCCGAGGTGGTCAGGGAGATGCACACGGCCTCCGGGCTGCTGGACGAGCTGGCAGCCGGGATCACCCTGGCCGAGGCGCAGGAACAGATCATGGCGTATGTGCGCAAGCACGTGCACGAGTCACGGAAGGTACCGCTCTGCGGCAATTCGATCGCGACCGACCGCACGTTCATCGCCCGCGACATGCCGGAACTCGACGCGTTCCTGCACTACCGGATGGTGGACGTGTCCTCGATCAAGGAACTGGCCCGCCGCTGGTACCCGCGGGCCTACTTCGCGAGCCCGGAGAAGCACGGCGGCCACCGCGCGCTGGCCGACATCAAGGAGAGCATCCGGGAGCTCCAGTACTACCGGGAGGCCGTGTTCGTGCCGCTGCCCGGGCCCGACACGGCCACGGCTCGCGCCGTCGCCGCCCGGTACGGCTCGCCGGGAAACACCGGGGAGGCGGGCCCGGCTGCCGGGGCGGGCACCGCAGGGCAGAGGGGCACGGGAAACCCGGCCGCTCCGGCCAGCGAATCCGGTTCTGACCGGTGAGCTGATCCCGGTATGCTTCGGGAAGCCGTGCGGCGGACTCGCGGCCGGCGATGGTGGGCGTAGCTCAGTTGGTTAGAGCGCCAGGTTGTGGTCCTGGATGTCGTGGGTTCGAATCCCATCGCTCACCCCCATTTGTGATGCCGTAGGACACCGGGGCACCCCGAACCATGATCAGCAGGACTTGTCGGGCAGGCACACGGGGGACGGCGTGGCGGTCGGCGTGGCGGAGCGCGACTATGCCGCGCGGGCAAGCGCAGGAATCGACGCGCTTCAGCGGTGGTATCGCCCCCGCACGGGCAGGTGGCGGACCGCGGGCTGGTGGAATGCCGCCAATGCCCTGGTGGCAGTGATCCGTTACACCCAGTGCACGGGCGATCAGAGATACCTCGGGGTGGTCGAACGCACGTTCCTGGCCGCGCAGCGGCGACGGCCGGACTTCATCGTGGGCTTCTATGACGACAACGGCTGGTGGGGACTTGCCTGGGTCGCCGCCTACGACCTCACCGGCGATGACCGGTACCTGGCGGCCGCCAGGACGATCTTCACCAACCTCGTCACGGGCTGGGACAGCACGTGCGGGGGCGGCGTCTGGTGGAACACCGAAAGAAAATACAAGAACGCGATCAGCAACGAGCTGTTCCTGACCCTTGCCGCCCGGCTGCATCAGCGCCGCGGCAGCGACCGTTACCCGTACCTGGACTGGGCACTGCGGGAGTGGGACTGGTTCCGCGCCAGCGGGCTGATCGGGGCCGGCGGCCTGGTCAATGACGGCCTCACCGCCGGGTGCGAGAACAACGGCGGCGTGACGTGGACCTACAACCAGGGCGTGATCCTCGGCGGGCTGGCCGCGTTGCACGAGATCACCGGTGAGACCGCCTACCTGAGGCAGGGGGAGGCGATCGCGGACGCGGCGCTGAGCCTGTTGACCAGCCCGGCGTCGGCGGTCACGCCGGGGGTCCTGGTCGAGCCCGGTGAATCAGCCACCGCGCGCGCGGATGCTGACCGCCCCCAGTTCAAGGGCGTGTTCGTGCGTAACCTCTATGACTTCTACCGGCACAGTCCGCGGCCTGGCTACCGCGAGTTCATGCTCCGCAATGCCCGTTCCATCTGGGACAACGACAGGAACCGGAAGAACCAGTTCGGCCTGCACTGGGCTGGTCCTTTCGACCGGGCCGACGCGTGCCGCCAAAGTGCCGCCATGGACGCTCTGAACGCCGCGGTTCCGCTGGCCGCTGAGCCGGGATCGACGAGCTAACGCTGGCCGCACCGCGAGGCCTACAGTGCAGCGACCACCGCCGGGGTCAGCTGATCCAGGCCGGTGAGCACCAGCGAGGCCGCCGCCAGCGCATCGGGATCCGGTGGGTAGCGCGGGTGCGGCACCGACTGCTGCGCGCCGGCGGCCCAGCGGCCGCCGTTCTCGGCCACCACCTGCCGGCGCACCTGCTCCCACACGGGCTCGGAATCGATGATCACGCCGTCCAGGTCGAAGACGACCGCCTCGATCATGTGCCCATTGTGCCGTCCTCCAGGTTCAGCACCTCGTCGGCCAGGCCGACCAGGCCCTCGTCGTGGGTGGCGACCAGGACGGTGATGCCCTCGGTTTGCACGACGGCCTGCAGCAGCCGCATGATCTGACGCCCGGTCTCGGAGTCGAGCTGGCCGGTCGGCTCGTCGGCGATGAGCAGGTCCGGGCTGGCCGCCAGTGCCCGGGCGATGGCGACCCGCTGCTGCTCGCCGCCGGACAGCTCGCCGGGCCGCTGCGCCGCGTGGTCCTCGAGGCCGACCACGCTCAGCAGCATCCGGACCCGCTCCTCGCGGGCCCCGCGGGCGGTGCCGGTGATCCGCAGCGGGATGCCCACGTTCTCGGCCGCGGACAGCGTCGGGATGAGGCCGAACGACTGGAAGATGAACCCGACGGTGGACCGGCGCAGCAACAGCCGCTCCCGCTCGGTCATCGCGGTGACCTCCCGCCCGGCGACGCTGACCGTGCCGCTCGTCGGCGAGTCGAGCCCGCCGACGATGTTGAGCAGGGTGGTCTTGCCGGAGCCCGACCGCCCGCGCACCGTGACAAGCGCCCCCGGGCGGATCGTGAACGACACCCCGCGCAGCGCGTGCACGGCCGTGTCGCCGTGGCCGAAGATGCGGGACACCCCGCGCACCGCCACCAGGGGCGCCGCGGTCTGCGGGAGCACGCTCGCCACCTCAGGCCTCCCCGCCCGCCCGGGGCGCGGGCCGGTCCGGCCAGACGCCGACGTGGTCCGGCTGCTCCTGCAGCCGGACCCGGTCGCGCATGCCGAGCCGACGGGTCATGTCCCGGGGCAGCTGCACCCGGCCGGCCCGGTCCAGCATCGCGTACTCCACTGCGACCGCCGCGGCGTTGCCCTGCTCATCGGGCTCGGCGTCGTGGCGGAGCGTCTCTGAGCTCGTCCGGCCGTCGCGGATCGCGACCGTGCGCCGCACCTGCCCGGCGACCGCCGGATCGTGGGTGACGACCAGGACCGTGGCGCCGAGCTCGGCGTTGGCGGTCTGCAGCGCGGCGAAGACGTCGGCCGCGCTGGCCGTGTCCAGCTCGCCGGTCGGCTCGTCGGCCAGCAGCAGCCGTGGCTCGTTGGCCAGCGCGGTGGCGATGGCGGTCCGCTGCTGCTCGCCGCCGGACATCCGCTCGGGAACGCGCCCGGCGCAGTGCACCACGTCGAGCGCATCTAGCAGGTCGGCCGCCCGCCGGGCGCGGTCCCGGCGTACCCCGGCCAGTTTCATGGGCATCAGCACGTTCTGCAGCCCGGTGAGATACGGCAGCAGGTTGCGGGCGGTCTGCTGCCAGATGAACCCGACGACCGACCGCCGGTAGGCCAGCCGCTCCCGGCCGGACAGCAGGCTGAGGTCATGGCCGTCCACCCGGACCGTGCCCGCGGTGGGGCGGTCGAGCCCAGCCAGGATGTTCATGAGCGTGGACTTCCCGCTCCCCGAGGCGCCGATGATGGCGGTCAGCTCGCCCTCGGCCACCAGCAGGTCCAGGCCCTGCAGCGCCTGGACCTCGACCCCGTCCCCGGCGTAGATGCGGACCACGCGGTCGCACACGATCAGCGAGCCCTCGCCGTAGGCCTCGCGCTCCCGCCGCCGCTCCGCGTCGAGCTCGGCGATCCCGCCCGTTTCGCCCGCGGCCTGGCTGCTCATGCTGTGTTCTCCGGTCACTTCCCCGCTCCCTCCGTCATGCCGGTCACTCGCCCGCCCGCAGCGACCGGGCCACGCCGCGCCGCCGGGCGATCAGGAACTGGACGGCCAGCGCGAGCACGGCCACCAGGATCAGCCCGGCGGCGCCCGCGATCAGCGGCAGCGGCTCGGTCCTGAACGGCACGCCGCTCGCGGACCCGGTGAAGGCCGACAGGCTGATCGACGGCGCGATCAGCGGGCCCAGCACCGCCGCGCTGGCCACGCCGCCGACGATCGCGGCCGCGACCTGCGGCAGCGTCTCCATCCCGACCAGCCCGCGTGCCTGGCCCCGGCCCAGCCCCATCGTGGCCAGCCGGGCCAGAGTCATCTCCCGCGAGGGCGCGCCCATCAGCAGCGAGATCAGCAGGATCAGCGCGCTGAACGCGGCCGCGGCCGCGGCGGCCGCGGTGATCGCCACGTGCGCGGCGGCCGGCAGCGGCGCGCCGGCCAGCGCGGACAGCGCGGTGTCGCGGAAGGTCACCGATGCGCCGGGCAGATCGCGCCGGACGACGGCCGCGAGCCTGCCGGCATCCAGGTGCGGGCCGACCACGAGGATGACCGACGCGGCCGGCGCTCCCGCGCCGAGCGCCCAGGCAGGCAGCACCACCAAGGAGCCGGCCGTCACGCCGGGAATGGCGCGGGCCCGGCCCGCGGGCCGCACGGTGAGCGGTCGCCCCCCGATGGTCAGGCGCGCCCCGCCCGGCGGGAGCTGCGCGGCCGCAGCCGCCGACGCCAGCGCCGGCACCGGCCCGGGGCGGCGGGCCAGGGACGCGGCCGGGAACGCGGGTGCCGGGGTGCCGGCGACCAGCGCCGCGTAGGCGGCCGGGTTCACCACGGCCACGGTGAGGTTGGCCCCGGAGGAAAGCGTCCCGGTGGTCACCTGCACCGCCGCGGTCCGGGCCGCGCCCGGCACCGCCGCGATCTCCCGCTGCACCGCGAGCGTGGCCGGCCGGGACGAGATGGACGAGATCACCGCGTCCGCGCCGACCTCGCTCCAGGACTCGGCCACCTCGCCGCGGTGCACCGCATCGTCGATCATGGTGCCGAACGCCACCATCGCCAGTGCCAGGACCAGCGCGAACACGACCGCGACGGCCCCCGGCGCGGTCCGCGTGGCCCGCGAGAGACCGACGAACGCGCTGACCCCCGGCCGGACCCGGGCCAGCCGCAGCAGCAGCCGGAGCAGGACCGGGTAGACGCGAACGACGACGATCGCGGCCAGGGCCGCCACCAGCACCGGGGCCGCGCTCGAGTACGCGTCGACGCTGCCTGCGGACAGGCCCTGCCGCCGGAGCACGATGATCCCGCCCACGGCGGCGGCGGCCAGGCCCGCCTCGGCCACCAGGCGCCGGGCGATCGCGATGCGGCGCGACGCCGCGGCCGGCGTGAAGCGCGCGCGCCGCCTCCGGCCGCCGCCGGCGGCGCGCAGCCGGGCGACGACCACGAGCGGCACCCCGGCCAGCGCGGCGGCGAGCGCGCACCCGCCCAGCCACCAGGAGATCGCGGTGCTCCAGCCCGGCGTCAGCAGGATCGCCAGCCAGGCTCCGGCCGCCGCGGCCGGCAGCGCGAACGCGGCCGACGAGGCCAGGGCCCGCCCGGTGACCTGGCGCAGCGACGCGCCGCGGGCGCGCATCACCGCGAACTCGGGGACGCGCCGGGCGGCTACCAGGCCGGCGGCGAGCACGACGGCCACGATGCCGATGACGGCCAGGCTCACGAACAGCAGGCCGAGCACGGCGCCGACGGCCTGGTCCTCGGCGGTGAACCCGGCCAGCACCGGGAGCAGCCCGCTGCTGAGCGTTGCCTGGTTGGCCGCGCCAAGCCCGTTGACCTGCACGTTAGCCCCGTTGTTCGCCACCATGCCGCCGACGGCCAGCACGCCGCTCAGCCGGCCCGTCAGCGCCGTGACCTGGTCGGCAGACAGGTGCGCCAGCGACAGAGGGAGAACCCAGGAGACCTGCATCGAGCTGGCCGGCACCGCGGCCTGAAGCAGCGGGACCTCGGCCGGGCCGATGAAGCAGGCACCGATCCAGTACGGCGTCAGCGCCGGCGCAGGCGTGTAGTTCAGCGCCGGGGCGGCGGCGACCGGATCCATCTCCCAGAACGCCGAGCCGGGATCGGCCGGGGTCAGGATGCCGGTGACCGCCAGCGAGACCGGTCCCATCCCGAGCCGCGAGCCCGGGCGGAGCCCGTACCGGGCCGCGGTGGCGCCGGTGACCGCGACCTGCAGCACCACCCGCCCGTTGCTGGTCATGCCCTGCTGCGGAAGCCGCCCGGCGGTCAGGCGGCCATAACGGGTCAGCTGGTCCCGGTAGAGGATCTCCATCTCGGGCGGGAGCGCGCTGGCCGTCCGTGGCCCGGCCCCGGTGATGGCGGGCGCGCTGGCCGTCCCTGGCCCGGCCCCGGTGACAGCTTTAAGGGCGGTGGACAGGCCGGACCAGAACGGCCGGGTCAGCGGCAGGCCCTGGCGGGACAGGTCGGCGGCCAGCTGGGTTCCGGCGGCGGTCAGGTCGGCCGCCGCGAACGGCTGGCCGCCGAACTCGACGTCGAACGTGAGGTAGGGGAGGTTGCCGACCACGGCCTTGGATGTGGCCGGCTGCGCGGCCACGGTGTGCCGCAGCGCAAGCGTGCGCTGGCTCAGGCTGACCCGCGGCAGGGCCACGGATATCAGCACGGCGGCGAGCACCAGGAGGGCCAGGCCCAGGCTGGCGGCCGCCCCGGTGCCGCCGATCCTGGCGCATGCGCCTAGCGGCGAGGGCCTGGACCCGTCGGTGGCGCCGAGCGCGCGCCCCGCGGTCATGACGCCTCCGCCGCGCGCAGTTCCGCAGCCGGGTCGGGCCGCCGGGCGATGCTCGCTGCGGCGGCCAGGACCGGCAACACGGCCAGCACGGCCGCCACCAGCACCGCGCGGCCGAGCGGGACCTGCACCAGCACCGGCGGGAACGGGCGGCCGGCGGTGCCGGTCAGGGTGATCGCGGGCACCAGCAACCGGGCCAGGCCGACGCCGGCCAGCAGCCCGGCGACGGCGGCCGGCCCGCTGAGCATCAGCTGCTCCAGGCAAAGCTGGCCCGCCTGCGCCGGCCTGGCCACGCCGAGCGCGGACAGCACCGCGCTCTCGGCCCGCCGGGCCCGCACGCTCGCGGCGATGCTGATCGAGAACCCGATCGCCGCCAGCAGCACCGCGGCCAGGCCGATGGCCAGCGCGGCCTGGCGCGGCAGGGCCGACAGCGGGTTCCGCAGCAGGGCCGCGGCCTGGCTGGCCCGGCTGGTGACCGAGGCGCCGCGCAGCGCCGCGGGGATCGCCGGGACCGCGGCGCCCGGGGCAGCCAGCCACCAACTGGTGACCGGCAGCGGCGGGGCCGACTGGGCGGCCAGGATGGCCTGGACCGTGGCCTGGTCCACGATGAGCGCGTTCGCGGTGCCGATGGCCGGGAACGCGCTCACCGAGGCGACGATCCGCACCTGGATCGTGACCCCGTTGACCGGCACCGGCAGCTCCGAGCCGACGTAGGCGTGCGCGGCCCGCAGGAAACCGGCCGTCGCGATCGCGGGCACCGCCGCGGGCGCGGAGCGGGCGGTGAAGGTCAGCTCGCCGGTGAAGCCCGCGTCCGGGGCGAGGTTCGCCGCCAATATCGCGGCTGACGGGGTGAACCCGGGCGAGAACAGGAGCTGCCGGTCGGATCCCACGGGCTGCCAGCTGGTCAGCGCGGGAGCGGACCCGTTCAGCGCGGCCGAGGCCGCACTGGGCGGCTGCGCGGGCCCCTCCAGCCCCGTCGAGGTTACGCCGATGGCCCAGGAGGCCAGCGCGGCGCCGGTGGCGAACGGCCGGGCGGCCGGCGTGGCGGTCAGCCCGCCGATCACCAGCCGGGCCGGCGGGCCGTCCCCGGGCGGCTGGAACGCGCCGGGCGACGGCCGGTAGTTAGGCAGGTTGTAGGTGAACGACAGCCCGAGCAGCCGCAGCGGGTAGGCCGCCTGCCGGGCCGAGGAGAGCTCGGCGGTCAACGCGTGCGCCCGGCCGTCCGCGGGCAGGCTGCTCGCGGGGAGCAGATAGACGATGCCGTCCGCGTCCTGGACCGTCACGGTAGTCGCGGCCGAGCCGGGGGACAGCGCCCCGGGCCCGGGGGTCAGGCTCGCCGTGATCGTGAGGCTGGCGGGCCGACCCGGAATGGCCAGCCCCGCCGGGGCCCGCGCCGGGACAAGGCGCTGCCAGAGCTGCCGGGCCGGGTACGGGGACAGGTCGCCGCGCAGCAGCACTGTCTCCGCGGCGGTGCGCGCGTCCAGGACCACCAAGGTCCCGGCCCCCGTGCTCGCCGTGGCCACCGGCATCGCGGCGCGGATCCCCGGCGAGTGGGCGA
>Ga0335073_10004931_pt1 | contig 18706 bp, 20 predicted proteins | sample Lox_Sample_22_FD_207093 | JGI IMG/M metagenome (GOLD analysis project Ga0335073, IMG submission 207093) | Soil microbial communities from Loxahatchee National Wildlife Refuge, Florida, United States - Lox_Sample_2.2 | ecosystem: Environmental > Terrestrial > Soil > Wetlands | place: USA... | reverse complement strand
CGGGGCGCGCTGCAGCACGAACGGCGGCACGAGTGGCCAGGCGCGGCCGGTGGGCACGGGACAGCGCGTCGCAGGGTCGATCGCGTACTCCGCCAGGCTGTTGCCGTGCTCCATCAGCGCGTACAGGTGCGCGCCCGAGGGGTGGATGGCGACCCAGCGCGGCGCGTCGCCCGCCCGCGGCGCCGCCACGCTGCCTACCGGCGTGAGCAGGCCCGTTGCGGCGTCCTTCGCGTGCGTCCAGATGCGGTTGGCCCACATGTCTGCCGAGTACAGGTAGCTCTCGGTGCAGTCGAAGGCCATGCCGTGGATTGCGGACTCGGGCGAGTAGGCGTAGTTTTGGATGTTCGATTGCAGCGCGCCGGTCGCGTCCACCGAGAAGACGTTGCCGAAGCCGGCGTGCTCGTAGAACGGGTTGCAGTACACGTGATATGGCGGCTTCTGAGCGGGCAGAAGGAAGATGGCTCGTGTGCGGGTGGTGGCTTCGGCGGCTTTGGCTGAATGCACTTCTCAGTAAAAGCATCGATACAATTGAACTGGTTACAGGAACGTACGGTCTCCGCCGATGGGATGGGATGCGTTGTGGTGGATGTCGACAGGGCTGTTCACGGTATGGCTGGACCACTTCTTCATGGAAGCGCCGTAGATTTGCTTCTTGTCATGCTACTAACATAGTCAGCAATTGCAATTGCTCCTTGGAGGACTGATCATGTACGTGCTCACACTGAGTGCCATCCACGATATTGGCTCATCGTGAGGAATTTCGGTGCGCTTCAGCAGCTTCAACTCCACCGTTTCATCATCGAACTCGAAAGTGAATATTGCGCCGGGAGGCGTCCATGTGCCAACCATCAGATGATGCTTCATTTTGACAAATACCGAGTTCTACTGTCTGCTCTCTGGTTTGGAAGTTGGCTTGGGCACATAATATTAGAGAGAAAACGGCGATAGAGTCGGAGTTATTGCCGTCACTGCGATTAGAATTTGGCCTGCAGGAGAACAGGGACCAGCAAATCAATTGCGCGGTTAATAATTCGCGGCAGTTCCCTGGCGAAGGTGCAGTTGCCGATCGTGAAGGCCGTTGGACGCACAGCAGCTAAAAGCTCTAGAGCAGAGGCAGTAATTAGTAGGCCATGTGAGCTCGCGCTGAGGGGCGAAGTGGCGGCTTCTTTACGCTGATTTGCGGAGCAGCGTCGGATAAGACCTCTTCCTGCCATCTTCTTCCTCCACAGTGTGCAGTCGAAGCTTCTGAGCTGCGCTTCTTCTCGACGCACTATTCATCTCGAACGGCCCAAGCGCCGTCATCTTTCTGCTTCTGCAATCTCGATCCCTACAATTGATCCGCATTCTTGGCCATTGTGTGCTGACTCTGGTACGATGTGTGACGTGCAGGCGGCTCCCGAACTTTCCCCCTGGCATTTTGCTGGCAATCGTGGGGCCTCCGGACTGCAGTGCCGAAGAGCTTGCCGTGTCCCAAGAACTCAGCAGGGTCGGCCAGCAGCGGAACCATGTAGAGCAGCTGGTCTATGACCTCGTCCACTATTTCTCTTGATGCCATTCCGGGGAGATAGTCGAAGCTGCGTATGCTTGCCGTTCGTGGAGCCGAACTGACATCCTTTCCATGTTTCCAATTCGCATATATAGCTCGAATTCGTCCTTGATCTGAATCTTCTTCATTATCTCCTTCTTAAACTCATCGCGGTGTTTCCGTTTGCCACTACCTTAGCAGATCCCCACCGGATACTTCCAGACCCCGCATCATCACCAAATCTTTATATACACACTCTTTTCTTAATTCCTACGGCGAATTGGGAAACGTATATCGTCCGCAATGGCATCAAACACCGCAGAACAAACCCAGAAGCCCGCCCACCGCTTCGATCCCGATTTCACGCAGAATGTCATCAACGCAATCGGCCCAAAGGCCACTCCTCGCACTCGCTTCGTCATGTCCAAGCTCCTCCAGCACCTTCATGACTTTACTCGCGAAGTTGAGCTCACTATTGACGAGTGGATGGAGGGTATGCAATTCATGAACGACGTTGGCCACATGTATTTCACATCCAACAAGACTCGCAATGAGATGCACCGTCTTTCAGATATCACTGGCTTGGAATCGTAAGTTCTTTCTCTGACTCTTCCATTTGTTATTACTTCTCACCAATTCTACAGACTTGTCGATGAGATTGCTCACAAGCACGCCTCCGAATCTGGCGAGATTCCTACTTCTTCTTCCATTCTGGGACCGTTTTGGTCACCTGATGCACCTTTCCGTGAAAATGGTGGCAGCATCATTGTCTCGCCGCACAACGGTCATGTCTGCTGGATGCACGGCATTGTGCGGGATCTTGAGACAGGCAAGGGTATTCCAAATGCTGTCGTCGATATCTGGCAGGCCTCGTCGAACGGCAAATACGATTTCCAAGATCCTGACAACCAGGTCCCGAACAACCTTCGTGGTAAATTCCGAACTAAGGAAGACGGATCATATGGATTCTACTGCCTTAAGCCAACGGCATACAGCCTGCCAACCAACGGTCCTTCCTTCAAGCTTCTCAACGCCCTGGATCGTCATCCCATGCGCCCGGCACACATCCATCTGATGGTCTCCGCCGACGGCTACAAGCAAGTGGTCACTCAAATCTTCCCAAGCGACGACCCCTGGCTCAAGACCGATACCGTCTTCGCCGTCAAGCCCGATCTCGTTTTTGACTTCCCACCATCCAAGCAGCCAAATGCCGAAGTCGATCTGCATTGCGATCTCATTCTCGCTCCCAAGGGTACCGCCGGCGATAGCGGCTCGTCCAAGATGGCTGACTTCAACAAGAGGACGTGATTTTGTGCATAAATTGTATTAAAAGCGAATCAGTGCGGGTGTTGATATGATCATCTTTGCAATTGAGTGGCTATGATTGGATGACCCGGTGCAATTGTGCGCAGGAAAGACTGGGTCTCGGGATGTGGACGAGAGCTAAGCAATGGCTCTGAATCTTGCTAGTCTGTGTAATAGTTCATACAGAAGAACAGAATACCTTCAACACTGCAAACGTTGTTGTTTCAAGAAAAGTGCTTATCAATAATATAATTACCTAGAGCTTTTCACGTATCCGCTCAGAACTTTGAAAGCCTTGGCAACTTCGACCTTGTACACCTTCCGTCGCTTCTTAACATCTACAGTCTCACAACGCTGGTCGTGTTTCAAGGCCCATGTACCGACCAAACCATCAGCCGCCTTCAACATTTAGCCTCTCACAGCCTCATCGGAACAGCCGGAAAGAAATGTTCGTTAATAGCCGTTCTAAGGCTTCAGCTAAACACGTGACTGGCCTAATTACCGTTATCAAGATCCGGCCTTTCAACATCCGCGAATCGCTGCAGCATGTCATTATATCCGTCACTTCCAATGGATTCTTCCATGATTTTCGATGATAATTCGGCCTCCAAAGTCGGAAGGATCCACGCGGTTGACGGTATCGGCCAGCCATAGCTATCTTCCAATGTCTGTCGCAATCACATAAAACTCTTAGGCTGAAGGTTCCTCAGCATCATTTTAGCACCAGTGGACGAGCATAACGGCCTGAATCTCGAGGCAGTACATCGAACGTGTGAATTGGTACCGTACAGCCACCTTGACTTTGCCACAAAAACAGGGAATCCATCACTATTCTTCGAACTCTACTTCGACCTCGTGCTGTGTATCTCTGGAGGTCATCCGCAATCATGGCACCGCAACCGGGAATTTTATACGTTACTATGGCTCCACGAATATCAGAAGCTCAGTTCCATGATTGGTATAACAATGAACATGGTCCTGGTAGATTACGTCTTCCACAAGTCTTCAAGAATGGTTTTCGCTATAAGGCAATTGATGGCGAATCTCCAACGTGGATGGCAATTTACGATGTGACTGATATGAATTACCTGAAGGAGGATGTCTATACGTCTCTCCGCAAGGATCCAAAGCAGTCACAACGTGAACGAGACACCATGTCGCAAATCACTGTCGTGCGTCGGTTCTACGATCAACTGGGTGAAGATCGAAAGGAAGGCTTCGAGGAACTCGAGAAAGTGGAATACGAGGGCAGCAAGGAAGCCGAAGTCGTGATGCTGGCCGTCCTGTTTAAACTTAAGAACTCGACTCCAGAGGAAGCCGAAGAGCTTGGTAAATGGTATAAGGAAGAGCATATAGAATTACTCAGTAAAGTGAAAGGTTGGCGTCGCACTCGTCGCTTCGTGACGTCGGCAGTCGAACCAGCATCCGACCCAAAAGACACTGAATACTTGGCACTGCACGAGTACGATGCAGACAACGGGCTTGACGACAGCCCAGAAATGAAAGCCGCGACATCGACAGCATGGCGCAGCGAGCTCTACGAAACCATCATCGCATCAAAAGCCCGCCGCACCTACTCCCTGTACTACACATTCGGCGCCGCACCACGCGATCTCGCCTCGCTGACCGACCCATCGGCAAAGCGCTTCGTGAGCGCCTACCACGGCACCGAGACCACGCCCTCCGCGTCCGCACCAGAACTCACCAGCGTGGTGACAACGCCCGACGGCGTACCGCTGCGCTACACACTCTCGGGCTCGACGAACCCGTCCGCACCCACGCTACTCCTCATCAACTCGATCCTGGTCTCGCCGTCCATCTGGACGGCCTTCATCTCGCACTTCACGCGCTCGCGCGCAGGCTCCCACTTCCGCATACTCCGCTACGCGCCGCGGGGGCGCACCTCGCTCCCCTCCGCGTCCGCGGCCCCCGTCACCGTGGATACGCTGGCCTCCGACGCGCTCGCGCTGCTCGACGCGCTGCGGATCCGCGCAGCGCACGTCGTCGGCGTGTCGCTGGGCGGCGCGACGGCGCTGTGCCTCGCGCTGCGCCACCCGCGCCGTGTCGCGTCGCTCGTTGCCTGCGACACGAATGCGGCCGCGCCGGTGGGGAATCCCGCTGCGTGGGACGCGCGCGTTGCGCTGGCGGAGGCGGGCGGGGCGGTGGACGCGGCGGGCGGGCGCGTCGTCGGCCCGGAGCTTGCGGCCGCGACGGCGGAGAGGTGGTTTGCCGGCCCGAAGGAGGGGCGCGTGTTTGAGGGCGTTAGGGACGATGTTGCTGCGAATTCGCTGGAGGGGTTCAAGGCGGTCGTCAAGGCGCTTTATGCGTATGATTTCGGGCCAGAGATGGCGGGTGCGAAGGTTAGGGGTTTGTTTGTGGTGGGTGCTGGCGATGGCGTGCTGCCGGCGTCCATGAAGGAGATGGCCAAGAGCTATGGTGGTGGTGCGGACTGCGTGGAAATTGAGGGTGCGGGCCATCTCCCTATGGTGGAGCAGCCGGAGAGGTTCAGTGAAATCATCGAGGCGTTTTTGGGGAGTGGGAAGGCTGAGTAACGTGTGAATGGGAAGGAAGGGGAGGGAAGGAGAAGCAGACACAAGAGCGGATATGAGATTGGGATAACACGAGTGATGGAACGAATAGATCATGTTTGAGAAAAATAATAAAGAAAATTCCGAATAAATCATTATATCGTAACTTATAGGGGTATCAAAGCAAGGGACTTCACCTCCAACGTACCTAGAAACATCAGACGCGAACCAAAGCCTCTCCAACGCCGTTATCACCAAAAAAGCAATAATAAAAACGTGTACGGGAATGTGAGGAGGTGCAAACAGTATTGCGGTTTCCCAATGGTGATATAAGCCGATGCATTTAATAGCAGAATTGTATCTCGACGACCGGATTGAAGTGACATTGAACCTGTCAACAAAGGCTTGACGTTGAGGTGGACGGGCGGGGAGGAGTGGGTTGATAGACGAAAAGCTATTCTGTAACTCAGTATTAACGTTTGATCGGCACGAAACATGGAGAATTTATACCTTAAGCGATATTGCATGAAGGCGTTAGACTCGTTCGTATATTTTGCATGCTGTGCACCTATAATGGGTACAATTTGGGCAATGCAGATTCACTGCGAAAGTATATCCACCTCCAAGGCACCGACAGCAGTTCCATAGCGCTTCACCGTCGACAAGTTGGGATGATGGGGCATCCGGGGAGTATTCCGGTGGCGGTACAGGTTGCAGATGACTAGTAACGTCGCGAGAATGGCCGTCGGCATCACTCATCGATGGCTGCTCTTCGAACTCCGGTGACAACGAAGTAGCGCCAAATGCTACCTCGCAAGCTGAGCTCTCCTGGGGAGCAAATGAGTGGCGTTGGCTTGTTGATGACTTGCAGATTGCAGAGTTGGATTGAAAATTTCCCGACTCGGAAGGAGAAGGATGGTCGTCGTCGTGTCCTTCACTCTGAACTGACCCACCGCGCGGCTGCACATACTCCAAAGGACAATTAGTGCAATGAGTATGAGTACAGTCGCCATTTATGCACTTTACAAATATCGCTGGGTTATATGGCCCGTGTCCACAAGAACAACAGTACCAGTTGGTTTGAACAGGTTCGTTGGGTGTTGTGACCTGATCCGAAGCCATTTTGCTGATTGGATTTAGAAATCCAAAATATGGATGAAGATTATTCGATCAGAGAGATGCCGGTGCGATGAATTTTTGTCGAACCAACTGGAAACGGAAAATAAAGAGAGACAACGCGGTTAATATAGGCAATATAAGTCTCATCTTGCTCTGAACGGGCGCTGAAACATTTGAATGACTGTGGCGGAGGCCATCGCAGAAAAAGCCTGAAAAATACGACCTGAGAGACGGTCAGAGTGATTCCGGCAACCCGAATGCGGTCATATTTTGAAAGGCACGCTGATCATCAGCGAATTGCTTCGTGAGGAGGGCGTAGATGGTTGAGTCCTACCGCCCGTACCGGAACGGCCTCTCTCTGAAACAAGCGGTGCTGTTGGGCAACAAAACAGGGCTGTGTAAGTGTTTTACGGTAGATTCCATGCGCTTATTTTGTTGCAACGACGGGCGTGGTGAATCGAAAGGACACAGAGCGCCCCAAAGGCCGTGGCGCCGGCAGCCGTTTAGAGCGCGATTAAGCCTCGTGTCACCCTTCGGGCCATACATGTACGCTGGCTCATGATATGAGAGAAATACCTGTGGTGAGATGAGACTCCCAACGGCCGTCGACAATGAAGCTTTGCGAGGACGGGTTTTGAAATTGGATCGGCGTCACCGAAGGCCGGTCGGGCCAGTGACTCTCGCGGAAAGGGAGCAAGGTTGGCGGTGAAAGAAGGTCATTCCGAAGTTTCCAAAACTGGTAGAAAGACAGTCAAAGCCACCTCTTTTGATGTACTTTTGCCTTTTGTCGACTCGGTGTATCAGCCTTCTTTACTGAAACCACGGTCAGTAAATTCCGAATGAGGGATAGGTGTTTTACCTTGCAATATCTTACGCAAATCTGAATTGCGCTTACGCATATCAAGCATAATCTGATGCGAGGTACGCAATCAAAGAATGGAGATAATGGTCAGGGGAATACAAGTATCATGACAGCCATATAAGCCTAGAATTGGACGCAAGTCACACGGCGCACGAATGGTAAATTTTTACTACGGAAACCCCAAAATTCCGAATCGATTAATGCTACTATTCAACTAGTTAGCATCATGCAATCGCTGATGCCGTTCTGATGTATGCGATTACTTGGCTAGAATCCAGTAGCAAGACGATGCTGTTTCAAAACTCGATTAGTTACCACGGCGCGCGTCTCTGCCGTAATTTTCCAACGCTTGCGGGTGATGTTTGGTGGTACAAACGTTCAACGTCAGGAGGAGTCGGCCTCTTTCATTTCCAAAATATGGAGGCTGAGCTTGAAATTGTTGATCCCAACATCGCACGGCAGTCTCTACTCGGACCGCCGGCGCGAGGCTCCTCGACATTCAGCCATGTTTGGTCTGCCGGAGACACTACCTGTCTGAATGAGGCTGACGGCTGTGTTGAGAGGATGATGCCTTGGGCTAGACGGTGAGGAAAGCCGTTGTTGGTCCGTCAACACGACATGCCTCGCACAGCCCTCCAAAGTCATCTGCTTCAATGGCAACGCTGGTTAATTACCGTTGCTTTGAAGGTTGGATTCTGATATAAGTGCACTGGAAGTTAGATAGCGTGGCGCTGATGCCTGGTGAGGCCCTACCACTGACGCCCGTACCGCGACGGCGGGAGTATGAGGACTGCTTCCAGACAACCGACTGCCAACGGTGAGGCGAGGACAAATGACAAGAACGACAGGCCCGGTGGCTCCGGCGTCTTGAGGGCTCAGCAATGATCCCAAATGCAGGGCATGGGGACAAAATAGACCCGCCGTAGCGGCTGAACATTGTCGGCTCAGTGACCGGCGAGTATCAATGTCGACGGCCGCCCCGATCTTTATACAGAGTCTCAAAACGCGATGAAAGCCTTTTCCTATATATACTTCCTTTTTGGAAACAGCTGCATGCATTGAAAAAGATTGTTGGAGTGTGTAGGCAGTATTGCAACGCGCATGAGAGCCGCAGAGAGTGTGAATCGACGAGCAAATGATTGGCCAATACGGCACAGCTTTGGACACAACACAACATCATGGAAAGCTTACCGAACTCCGGTCTCCCTGATAAAGAAAAATGGTTTCATTACTGCGACGTGGTTCTCGGGAGGCCGCTCGGCTAGGGACGGTAGGACGGGTGGAGCAAGGAGCTTATTGAAGACGATGCCTTTGAAATGGATGGCCCGGGGCGCATCTCAGTAAGCCCTGACATTAGCCTTGAGGCCGCATTTCGGTCAAGGTAAGAAAGAGAAGCAGAGACGGGAAAGCCAAAAGCGCGGAAGGGAGGGAGTCGGTGAGTCGCTCCAGCACCGTTGGATGAGGTTGAAAGGTACGCAGTTGCGATTTGTCTGCAGGCCAAAGCGGCATTTTCCGCCATTCGCCGCAGTTACGAAGAGGCTCAAAATTGCCAGCGTGCGGCCTCGGGCAGAACTACGTAACGTCTTACCCCAGCCACCACGAAGTCACCGAACAACCCACCGAGCTGTTTCTTCATCCACTGCTCCGATCCATATCCATTCACCAAGCTTTTCCATGGTTGGGCACCAATCAAAATCCTTGGGCTGCAATAACGCCTCGCTCACGGAATACGACACCAGCACCCACCTAGCCATCCGACGGCATGCGCGACCGCAACGAAGCCTGGCGGGCAAGAAGTCGTGCCATCAGTAGATTCTTTGGCGTTGTAATCCCCATTGCCTTGATAGGAGCGGCAGCCTATTCTCTCTGGGTCATCACCGTCACCGCATGTGGTTCGTACTTCCGGCCTGAGGCATTGTCGTTGTACCTGCTAACCAGCATCAAGTAAACTATCTTTTGAAGTCAATTCATGATGATCCTGACTTCGATGATATTCCCAGGCAACCTGGCACCGCCATCGCCATCCTCGTTCTCTTTTACGTGCTTCTATTCCTATGGGCGCTCGCCTACTTCCGCATCCTGCTGACCATCGTCTCCAACCCCGGGTACACACGAAAACGACCAGGTCCTCGATCCACTTCGAGCAGAGAGAAAGATGGTAGAAGCTCTTCTGCATTACCGAATCCTACGATTGACCGCCAAGCCATCTTAGAAGGTCGTGTATCGCCTCCTCCCGGCGTCGAACACTTCACGAACAAGGAACTCTTCGTCTGCGATCCAGCAGGACTACCAATCTTCTGTGACACTTGTAACAACTATAAACCAGACCGTACACACCATTGCAGCGAGGCAAATCGCTGTGTGCGACGTTTTGACCACTACTGTCCATGGATAGGGGGCGTCGTGTCCGAAACAACCACCAAGTTCTTCATTCAAATGACTTTTTACGGTACACTGTTCTGCTTATTCCTCTTTTCTGTCTCCGTTTGGCTGCTGGTCGACCAGAGCAGGCGCATCATGATCATCAATGGCAATTGGGTAGCTACGGCAGCCATTGGCGGATTCTTTTCACTAATCTGCTTTGGCATGACCGCCAACTCGATCAAGCTTGCACTGAAGAATATGACAACGGTGGAGGAATTAGGGAGAGTCTACTTTCTGGCCATTCATATCGATAATCCTGAGCAGTATGATGGACCACCACCTATCGAAGACCCATCAGGCACGACTCGTCCATACCACCAAACTATCACCTACCCTTTGCGACCTGCCGTAGCACCACTGGGCTCAGCTGGATCAGCGAGTGAGGAAAGAGACGACGTTGAAGCCAATAGCTCTTCTAAAGGGCTTCGCACCTTCGTCATTGTGCAAAGTAAGCCGTCAGACAATCCGTGGTGTCTAAGTCCGATGGAGAATCTCAAGTCCATTATGGGAAATAGCTTCATCGACTGGCTTCTTCCTCTCAAATATAGTCCCTGCTGCTCACACGACGACCCTGAGAGCGATTATCCCTTGGGACCAGATGTCGAGCGGCTGAAACGAGAATACGGCCTGATGCCGTGGCAACCGCCGTCAGGCATTCGCAAACACAAAAAACAAAGACGAAGGCACAGCCATAGCCGTAAACATACGTCTAGAACATCACGATGAGCAATTGTTTTATATCAGACATGATGTATGTATGAACAAATTCTATTGTGGATATGAGTTACACCGCAGAGGTACGTTTGGTATTGCGGATGGGAATAATTGGTATTCCCGCTTGTCTTGCCTCAGCGTTCTTTGCTTATGATAGGCTTCAATGATTTGTGCTTGTTGAGCGCACAGCAGCGTCGGAATAAGCATGCCAGGTACTGGTGCTGAGAGATTGGTCCGAAGAGGCGACAGGGAGTCACAGCAGGTTTCGAAACGACCCGTCGCCTGTGCATAAACCAATTAGGAGTCACTCGTCGTTGTATGGTGGTTGAAGCGGAGCCTTTCCGCACGGCGACGGGCCTTACGAGGGCTTTCGGATCTTTCGCGCACATCAGTTGACGCTGGCGCTTTATTATTAACTAAGCAGCTTTCCCACTCCCACTTTTGTCTACCGTAAGATTTCCCGCTGCCGGCCAACCACCATTTTAGCTTTATCAAGGCTTAGAAATCTTTGATTTAAACCATCGTCTGATAATTCCTGGTCAAAGTGAGTATCTACCGCAATTACGTACCGGAAGCCTGTTGCTTCCGTATCCGACAATGTGACAGTGGCGTTTGTCAGCTTTGTAAATGCTCATCTTCAAGCTTTTCAGCCTCGGTGGAACTCTTCATGACTTGTAATTACAAAACAACGTGAACTATGTCGCCATATCGGCGTTTCGACGGCCCATACGTCGTTGCGGTGACCATTATGGCCGCCTTAGTGGCAGTTTTTGTTGCGTGTTTATTATCTGCGCAAGCGCAATGTTTTCCAATCCGACTGATAGCATCGGCACCGCTGATTTCAATGAACGTCGTCAAGAATATATCTTCGCGCCTTCCATTGCGTCAGTTCCTCTCTTCCAGCATCAAGGTTGTTTCTCCTGTTGCTTCATCTTCATTTCAGTCTCACCAATCAACATCGACTTCCGACATTAGACCATTCTCATCAACAGCTTCAGCTATGTCAACGACAAATAACTTCTGGGATGTCATCAAAGCGCGCCGTACATACTATCAATTGAACAAAGAGGCGCCTATCTCTGACGAACGTATTGAGCAACTGGCTAAGGAAACTATTCTGAATGTCCCTTCGTCCTTCAACTCTCAGTCCGCTCGCCTCGTCGTGTTACTCAGGAAAGATCACGACATCTTCTGGGATCTTGTGAAAGATGCTCTGAAGCCTCTTGTTCCCGCTGCGCAATATGAGACCACTGAAAAGAAGCTCAACGGCTTCAAAGCTGCATACGGCACTGTAAGCATCTCTAACTCCTGACATCCGATGTCAAGCCAAATACTCCTACCACACCCTTTCACATCACCAAGTCCCAGCATCTCCTCTCACCACCGCTCCTGACAAGCACACAGGTCCTCTTCTTCGAAGACCCCGCACCAGTCCAAACGCTGCAAACGAACTTCCCGCTGTACGCGGACAAATTCCCGCAGTGGAGCGAGCACACGAGCGCGATGCACCAGCTGGTGCTGTGGGCGGGCCTCGAGAACGAGGGCTTCGGCGCGAACCTGCAGCACTACAACCCGGTCGTTGACGCCGCCGCCCAGGCCCAGTGGAAGATCCCCGCCGCCTGGAGCCTCAAGGCGCAGCTGGTGTTTGGCGGCAGGGCTGGCGAGCCCGGCCCCAAGACGTTTCAGCCGCTTGAGGAGAGGCTGGTCGTTCATGGAGCGGAGGGCCCGTTTAAGAATTAGAGCAGGGTTGGCTGGAGGGTGTTTGTGCATAGCGTAAAGGGAAGGGTATAGGTAGATTCACTGCGGTGTTCCGGAATTCAGAATTTTACAGCATCTCATTCGCGCGCTAAGTTCGATGTCTTGAAATTGTGACTCCACCGTTTGCGGCAAAGTTTACGAGAATGGATACCGAATCACAAACAAGGCATACTCGTTGAGAGCTAGTAATTGCATCCATCGTTTTGGAACTCTAGTCATTCTTTTTGATCGTCCATTCGTACTAGCGCACCGTCAGAACAGAGTCCCTGTTGACAATTATTTCATGCATCATAACTTACCACACGTCCATCGTCGTCGCCAACGAAAACATTTTGTGTCATTGGCAAAACAGCCATAATCGGCGCAAAGCCTTGACTCCGGTCTTTGGCCACAGGATGGTCAAGCCGCTTCACAAGCTCAAGCGTCCACTTGCCATTGTCGCCAACCGTTTTGTTCCAAATCTGCACTGCGTTAGCACTATATCAAAACCTGAGCATGTAAGAGACTGACCTTGACAACGCCATTGGTATGACCCGTGAAAAGCAAATTGCGCTGACTCCACTCTCCCTTCGGTCTATCATACCAAGCCAAGCACATGACCTGGTCTCGTTCGCCGTCGCAAACATCTACATCAACAAAGAGCCTCCCATTCAAGCCATAAACGGCGACCCTCCTCCCCACAGCGAGCGCGACGTCGCCCGTGCTCGCACAAATCCGCACGGAGCCTACCTCCCCCCCTCTGCGGACGAGCTCGCGCACGAACTCGCAGCGGATGAGGTCCCAGACGAGGACGCGGCCCGCAGCGTCGCAGCTAATGAGTACAGAGAAGGGCTTGCTGACGCACAGCGCGGTGACGGGGTGAGCGTGGCCAAACAGGCTGGTGCGCTGGTCGACGGTGACATTGCCCTTCGCATACGCAACGGCCCACACCGTGACGACGGCATCCGCGCCGCCCGTCACCATCGTGCGCCCATCCACAAACACCACCGCCGCCACCGGCCCCAGGTGGAAGCACTCGAAGAGCGCCAGCGGCCGCCGCCCCTCCGCCGCGAAGAACCGCACGCTGCCGTCCGCGAACCCGTACTCCACGTACTTGTCGAGCGCCGGCGGCACGTGCACGCGCAGCGGCGCGGCGGGCAGCGGCCGCTCCAGCCGCGGGTGCCATAGCAGCGCGCCGATGCGGTCGGGCGCGTCGGACGGCGGCTGCGCGGCCGCGCTCAGAGTCTCGGCGGCGACCGCGACCTCGCGCTGCCGCCAGGTACCGTGTTCGCGCGGCGGGTGCGCCCGCGCGAACACCTGGTGCGGCGTCTGCCCGAAGTTGTGGATGATGCCGATCGTTGCGAGGCGCTCCACCGGGTCCGAGATGCTGTCGGGGTCCTTCGCGCCGTGGTACGAGAGGTGGTGGAAAACGTTGGTGGCTTCGATCGCCGCTTCGCCGTGCTGCTTGAAACCGAACACGAGGTCAATCCACTTGTGCAGATGCATGCTCACGTACGGGCTCTCCAGAGCTTCGCGGTGTTTGGCGATGAAGATCTGAGGGTCGCCTTTGGCCCATGGCGGGAGAATGACGTCGTTGATTTGTTCGCCCGTTTGCTGCTTGGTGCCGAAATTGTAGCCATTCTTGTTGACAAGAAACTCAGAAAGATAGAAGAACTCCGGTGTTAGTTCGCGAACATCAGTCATGTTATCGCGAGATGCAGAATGCCACGCTTTCTCTATCGAATAGAACAATCTATCTGCATGATCGAAGCTGCCACCTTGAAGAAGGAGATACGACTGCACGAAAGGTTGAAGGCGGATGAGGTAGGATGATACAATCATCGCAGAGGAGTAGTGCGTGCCGTAGTGAAACGGAGGTGTGGTATGGTCCATTTCCGCAAATGTGTGATAGCGCTCTCGGAATTCGACTTCGCGGGATGGAATTTGGCAGCCCATAGGCTTTGAAAGGTCTCTAAAGGTGCGTGGGTTAGATAGATCTAGTTCGTCGCTCTTGTAATCTGCGATGATCCATGGAAAGACGGGATATTGGGTTAAATCATTGAAAGTCCTTCCAGCCATTGTGTTGATGAGCATCAGGTAAGAGAAATTGGAAATTTCGCCTCGCATCCATTTCCTTGTAGCCGGATTTGCCGCAGCGGAATTGAAGACTTTGACAAACTTCGTGCCTAGGCTCTTTGGAGCTTCTTCAGGATGTCTGATTGAGTCTAGACGCCACGAGTCCTCAGACTTTTTCATTGCCGAATCGTCATTTACAAGCGGCGAACGAGCGACAAGTCTGCTATACAGGTCATTTCGTACGTCAGGCGAAATTGCAGTGAGCAGGTAGCTTCGGCCATCAGTGAAGAAAACTTCGAGGGCAACGTCTCTGAAAAGGAAACGCCGCTTCGAGATGAGCATTACCTCACCCCATCGCCAATGCCGTGTTGTTTGCTCACCCGGCAATGTGCGAGGCTTCTGAGGTTTAACGTCTCTTCCTGCAATCATCTGAAGATAAGGATCTCTCTCTTCGTTCGGTGCTTGCCAGACACCGACAACCTCTCCATCTGCCCGTTGAAAGTAATTGTCGATCAAGTACAGCGAGTTTCGACCTACGATCAAAAGACCTTCGCACGCTTCAAGACCGACAATGCGAGAGACATTGCACACATGTTGGATAACATCGCCATGCTGTAAAGTTCGCATTACTTTGCGGTTCTTATCTTCGAATCCGTCTTCATCCTCTCGCGGATCATCGATGATCTCATATTCGTCTTCTTGAGGAAATGGTGAATCCATGGAATCGCTGTTGGCCCGCTGCCGACCGGGTGCTACAATGTCAGTCGCGATACGAGTCTTCGTCGGAGTCTCTGCTGCGGGTGTAGCACCAACAACTTCTTTGGATGTCTGAATCTTAACGTTGGTATTGAGCTTCAGCTTGGACATCTCTGACATTTTGCGTTTAGGCTGATAGTCATCCTCTCGAGTGATACGATCAGGAACTATTCTTAGTCTCATCCGGTGGAAAGCTTCCGTTTCATCAAGGCGCCATTTTGGCTGACTCTCTTCTTCAAAGAGAGCACATGGTCCCTTGAGCGTTCGGTCAATTTTCTCAAGGGTAGCCGCAGTAAATGCCAGAGTGTCTTGCTGATCCTGTAGTGCTCGTTGATGCTTCAGTCGCTCTGCAGAGTAAACATTGTTGCGCCAATGACTCGTCGATGCTTCATGTCGACGCCATATATTTTCTGTAGACGCCTCCATTTCTTGCCAGAGTTTGAGGCGCTCTTTTCTTCTACTGATCCTTATTCTTGCCGTCTCCTCTGTAGCAGCGTCTTCACTCATGACAAATTCGTCCCAGTACCTAGAGAGACTCCCAAAGAAGACAATATCCAGATCGGAGCGATTCTTGTCGACCCAAATCAAAAATCCTTCATTATCCATTCGAGGTAAGGTAAGGAATCCTCTCGCAACCTCGGCGTGATCATGAGCAGCTGCACCACGTAGAACATGCTCGGACCCTTCGGACTTCTGTAGCAAGAGCATACGCCAGAAATCTGTTGCTGCGGTTCGAACAGCGTCCTCTGGGCTTATCAAAGAGAAGTATAAAAGGTAAAAGAGCAACCGCAGGAAGTTGTGATCACTGTTCTCGGTAGAAAACATAATCGGTTGCCAGTACTTCATCTTGCTCAGAAGTGATACCATTAGTTTCACATCTTTGGTAGAATCCAGTTCCGAAAGTTGCAGAAGGAGAACCCTTAAGAAGACTGTTCGCATGTTGAGGATCTGCTGACTGCACAAGCGGACGTTCTTCAGTTTTGCAACTTCCGAGCGATTGAAATACTCCAGAACGTTGGAAAGGAAGTCAAGTAGAGGATTCGCGCCATTAAGAAACCAACCTTCGAAGACCGCTTCAGCCATATAGGTGGTATATCTCGAAATGTTTGTGATGACCCGCGTCTCGGTCAGTATCTTCTGATTAAGGCGAATGGAGTTAGAGAGAGCAGACATAGCGTGATTGAGTAGGTAAGATTCAAAGTATGCTTGATGCTCCTGGAAGCCTGGTGGTACCTTCAGGAAGAGGCCGAAACCCTGAAATTCCTTGCGTTCTAGAACCTGGTCAAGAAAGACGGCGAGAACTACTTGCAGAAGAGAATCCACCACGGAGTTGCCGATTCGTAAAGACACAGGCACAGATGATGTTGGTGAGATGACCGAGTGAAATTTCGCAGGTGCTGGTGAGTTCTCTCCTTTGTCTTGAGAAACAAGGATGAACGAGGATGCACGTTTGAAAGGGGTTGCTCGTTGCGTTGAAGGACTTGGAATTGGTTCAACACTTGTTGTGCGCACCACCGGTGGTCGTTGATTCTCTGAAGTCGCGTGAGGTCGAATTACAACGTCCTGGCCTTCGAAATTGAGACCTGCACCTCTTGACTGGAGCTCTGTTTCAGCGGAGACACTATCCGAGGTGACAATGATCGGGTATAAAACGAAGAGAAGGTCCTGAGTATAGGATGAAGTTGCCGCAAAGTCTCTGAAACTTGGCCACTTGAGATGCAAGTCAGTAAGGAAGCGGACGATAATCTGTAGCACTTCTGCGTCGTTGGTCATCCGTCTTACGGAAGCAAAATCGAAGACTAAAGTTCGTTAGTAAGAAGGCACTACGACAATACTGCAACGGAGGCTTACCTGATGATGAGCTTTTCGTTTTCCCTGTTTCAGAGAGCTTTTTAGGATCTCCATTGCTTTGGGTTCTTAAAGCCGGAGAAGGACTTTCAGGTTCGGCTTTTGATTCTTGTCCACGCTCTTGTACAATTGATCTGAGTCCATGCTCTAGCATAGCGGTGATGATGGAAAAGGCTTCAGGATATGCGACCGTCACTACTTTGTGCCCGAACAAATCAGCGAGGTTGAAGTGGTTGAACTCTCCATCGAAGTCTATTGTCGCAACATCATGGCCGAACAAGAGAGCGAAGCAGACGATCCACATTGGAGGTACATTCCACCACACTTTCAATGTCTGTTTAAGAATGACAAATCCACCGCTCTTGTCTATAAACTTTTTCACATACGTCGGGCCATGAGTGATAAGGAGTCGGGCAAGGATTTTGGCAGCGAGGAAAACCACCTTTGGATCAGATTCTTCCAGCAAGAAAAGTAACCACTGCTCATGTCAATAAACCATCATATAAGTGTTGAGGACAGTTCACATACCTTGTTGGTGACGGTTTTCGCAAACCGTTTGATGGAGTCATCGCTATCTGGATCACACAAAATGTCCGAGTAAGCTTCAAGGATTTGAACTCCAATCTCCTGACGGCTTAGATCATTTATACCAGCTTCAGGTAGGGCTGGGCTGAGAGATCGCGGCGTGGAGCGTTCAGAGTCAATGGCCCTGGCGACATCTCCATTCGCAATCCGAGTGGCCGATCTTTTGGCGCGATTGCGGTACGAGAATGTACGACCATCGTGAAGAGCATATGTGACGAAAAGCGCCAGAGAACGCAAGATGTCTCCAGACATGTTACACTTGAATAATGTGATGAATGCTTCCAGGAATTCCGGGAACACATCGGCGTTGAAGTTCTCTCCTTTTAGTGCATCGATGAAGCGTCTCACGATTCCTGCCATTGCAGTTAGCGTTGATCATCAAAGTCTACTGCAGCTGTACTTACTCATCCGGACAAGCCGCTTTGTGTTGAAGTTGTGGTTATTACTTCTCGATGCGAAGTGAACGAATTGACTGTAGTACAGCTTCTGAGTTGCGATTGGAGTCCGCCGCCAAGTGTCGAAATCAACCAGAAGCACTCGATATGCGAGCGGATTGATGATAAGAGAATTGTCAGGATGAACTTCATCATAGCCGATGAATCTTAAGATTCTCCGCAAAAGCTCCAGTGCAAGTTCTTCACGTTCAGACGGATCAACCGCGACCACAGCAGGTCGACCTTGGCCCTTCTCTTCGTATATTGAACCGAAGCCAAGTTTCTCGCGAATGGTAGCAGCAAGAACTCCAAACCCATTATCTCGTTCCATTGACTCACTGTTCCTCCAGCTGCCTTCAATGGACTTGAATAGGATGTCGACGGCACGGAGAACATCATCCTTGTTTCGAGCGAGTTCAAGAAGCCGAAGACATACTGCGGCCGAACCAGCTGTTCTCCAGCAAGCATCATCCAGGGCCTGTGGAACAAGTACTACGGGATCACCTGTCAGGATACCGACGCCTTGAGGTAGGGTCAACGCTTCGTTGAATGATGGAATAGCGCCGTTTATAATGACTGAGTTGCCCCCAGCCCGGATCAAACGCTGCATCATTCTTGCGGCATCCTTTGAAAGAGATCTGATTAGTCTTGCTTCGTTGATATGATTTCGGTCTTCATTGTCTAGTACGGCCGCTGGGAGGAAACTCAAGTAAAGGCGGTTCTCAGGAGATAGCATGCTTCCCTTCTGACGAATTGCAGTGATGATGTCAGATTTGTCTTCCTGGTTCGGGTG